>ERZ795051.3208-NODE-3208-length-16939-cov-4.953566_pt1 | contig 16939 bp, 11 predicted proteins | sample MGYA00375135_ERZ795051 | MGnify/ENA primary metagenome ERZ795051 (study PRJEB30180, sample SAMN05720222) | activated sludge metagenome | isolation source: Anaerobic digester | place: Japan | collected 2015-05-26 ... | reverse complement strand
TTCGCGGCGCGCTGGGTTTGAGTCGTTGAAGGCCCGCCGGCGGGAGGGCGGGGGGCAATCCCCCCGCATCCCGCGGCGTATCCCGCGTGAAAGCCGCCTCAGCGCCGCTCAGGGTGCGCTGGCCAGTTCCTCGTTGGTGGCGACGTTGACGATCTTGAACTGTTCCGCGTGAAGCATCGGGTCGGCGCGGAAGGAGAGTTTCCCGAAATAACGTTTTTCAATTTCGATGAGATGCTTTTCGTCTTCGGTGCGGAGGCGTTCGAGGACGGTGGGATGCACGACGATGCGGAGCTGGAAATCGGACTCATCGCGCGGGCGTTTGCGCAGGATCTCGGCCAGCTTTCGCTGGATTTCGACACTCATGCTCAGCGCGCTCTTGACCTTGCCCCGGCCCTTGCAATAGGGGCAGTCGTCGTAAACCGCGGCGTGCACGCTTTCGGAATGCCGCTGGCGGGTCATCTCCATCAGCCCGAGCTGGGAGATGGGCAGGACATGGGTCTTGGCCTTGTCGCGCCGGAGGCTTTCCTTCATGCGCTGGTACACCTGCTGCTGGTCGCGGCGGGATTTCATGTCAATGAAATCGAGCACGATCAGCCCGCCCATGTTGCGCAGGCGCAGTTGCCGGGCGATTTCGTCCGCGGCTTCGAGGTTGACTTTGACGATGGCGCTTTCCTGGTCTTTGCCGCCCTTGTGGCGGCCGGTGTTGACGTCAATGGCCACCAGGGCCTCGGTTTCATCCACCACCAGGTACCCGCCGCTCTTGAGGTGGACCTGCCGGGAGAAGGCGTTTTCGAGCTGGCGGGTGATGTTAAAGCGGTCGAACACCGGCTGGGGATCGGTGTACAGCTTCACCTTGTTGGCGGAACGTTTCGAAATCCGGGCGATCATCTCGCGCATTCGATCGTAGGCCTTGGGATTATCCACGACAATCCGCTCGACATCCTCGGTGAGGAAGTCCCGGACGGTGCGCTCGATGAGGTCGGGTTCCTGAAACACGCAGGTGCAGGGCGGCTGCTGTTTGATGCGCTCCTGGACCTGGTTCCATTCCTCGAGCAACAGCGCCAGGTCGCGCACGAAATAGCGCTTCTGCTGGCCTTCGCCCACCGTCCGCATGATCACGCCCATGCCGTCCGGGATGGCCAGCTCGCGCAGAATCTTCTTGAGGCGCTGGCGTTCCTGCTGGTTTTCGATTTTCCGGGAAATGCCGCTTTGGTCGGAATTGGGCAGGAGGACCAGGTAGCGGCCCGGGAGGACTAGGTTGGTGGTCACGCGGGGCCCCTTGGTGCCGATGGGACCCTTCGTCACCTGGACGATGATTTCGCTGCCGGGCGGGTACACGCGGGGGATGTCTTTTTGAGTGATTTTCGGTTTGTCGCGCCGCCGGCCTTCGCGCTCGACGATTTCCACCCCGCTGTCGAAGCCGCTGGGAACGATATCCCAATAGTGGAGGAACGCGTTCTTTTCGAAGCCGATGTCCACGAAGGCGGCTTTGAGGCCGTCCTCGAGGTTGCGCACCTTGCCCTTGAAGATGCTGCCGACGAGGCGTTCCTCGGTGGTGCGCTCGATGTTGAACTCCTCGAGGCGGCCTTCCTCGAGCACCGCCACCCGCGTTTCGAGGCTTTCGGCGTTGATGATCACCTCCTTGTGGATGCGTTTGACCGGTTTGATGAGCCGCTGGACCTTCCTGACAATGGTGGTGGCCACGGCGCGGATGCTGTCCACAATGCCCTTGGGCTGCTCGGGAATGGGGACCGGCTCGAAGGGTTTCTCCTCGGTGACCACGGCGGGGGTGCCGAGGTGAGGTTCGCGGAAGTCCTTCTTGCCGGCGCCGGCGGCAGCCGGGGCGGCGGAGGGCTCGCCCTCGGGGGGCAGGCCGGCGGCGATGTTTTCGGCCCGCTCGATTTCGTGAGCATGGCGGCGTTCATAGATGGGTTCCGGTCCGCTCTGGTTGCCGAGGGCGGCGGCGCGGGCCTGCGAGGCGTCGCGGTCGGGCCGGGGCTGGACATGCCCCAGACCGCCCGAGGGGCGGAAGCGCATGCCGCGGCGGCGGCGGGAGAAGTTTTTGTCACTCATAAATTTAGTAGGTTTTGCGATAAAGATTGACGTTCTGCAACAGGCCGATGGCGATCAACGAGCTGAGCACGGAGGAGCCGCCGTAGGAGAGCAGCGGCAGGGGCACGCCCGTCACCGGCATGATGCGGATATTCATTCCCAGGTTGATGAACACATGGCTGAACAGCAGGGCGACAATCCCCGCCGCCAGCACTCTTCCCAGGCGGTCGCGCGCCTGGCCGGCGATGCGGATGCCGGTAAACAAAACCGCGCCGTAGAGCGCCAATACCAGGACGCTGCCGACGAAGCCCAGTTCCTCCGCAATCACGGAGAAGATGAAATCGTTGTGGGCCACCGCGCGGGGCAGATAGCCCAGGGCGTTCTGGGTCCCCTGCCGCCAGCCTTTGCCGGTCAGGCCGCCGGAGCCGACCGAGATCAAGGCCTGGCGCACGTTGTGCGAGTCGTCGAATTGCTGTTTGCGCAAGCGTTCAATCTCGGCGCGGGTGGCGCCGGGGGGCGGCGCATACTCCGCCCCGAAATAAACCAGCAGGCGGCGGCGCTGGTAATCTTCCAGTTTGATTTGCCAGTGGGGCGGCGCGAAAAGCACGTCCACCAGAAACAGCGCCCCGAGGACGCCCACGGCCGCCATCAACCGGAGCAGAAAGCGTTTGGGGACGCCCGCCACGTAAAGCATCGCCAGAGCGGTGGGCAGCAACACCAGCGCCGAGCCGAGGTCCGGTTCCTTCATGATCAAAGCAAACGGCAGCAGCGTCATGCCCATCGCTTTCCAGAAATTCCGCGGTTGGCGCAGTTCGTCGGCGGGACGGCTGAGGAAGTGGGCCAGGGCCAGGATGAAAGCCAGCTTGGCAAACTCCGAGGGTTGGAATTGAAAAACGCCGAGGTCTATCCAGCGGCGCGCCCCAAACCGGATCGAGCCAATGCCGGGAATGAGCACCGCGATTAACAGCAGCAGGGCGGCCCAATAGATCACCAGGGACCACCGCGCCAAAGAGCGGTAATCCACGAGGCAGACGCCCACCGCGGCCCCGATGCCGATGCCGTACCAGACCACCTGGCGCAGCCAGCTCTGTTCATAAAGCGGCGCGGTGCGAGCCGCTTCGGTCACCATGGTGGCGCTGTAAACGAAGGCGGTTCCCAGGAGCATCAAGCCGGCCAGCGCGACGGCCTGGAGCCGGTCCACCCGCGCCTGTTTTTCGTTGAGGACAGCTTCAAACATGGCGGGTTCAGGGACTGGGGGTGGCGGCCGCGGCCACCGTGCTCTGGGTTCGCTCGCGCTCCTGGAGGGCGAGGAAAATGTTGCGGGCGATGGGGGCGCAGGTTGCCCCGCCGGAGCCCCCGCTTTCAATCATGACCACCACCGCGTAGCGGGGGGCTTCATAGGGCGCGAACGCGGCGAACCAGGTTGTGTGGTCCACCACGTGGTTGCGTTCGTCGGTCACCTGCGCGGTGCCGGTTTTGCCGCAGATGCGCAGGCCGGGAACGGCGGCCGCACGGCCGGTGCCGCTGGGGTCCTCCACATCGGCCAGCATGGCCTGGCGAATGGTTCGCAGGTGTTCCGGCCGGACCGACAGATGGCTGCGGACGCGGCCGGACGGAAAAACCGTGGGGGGATGGCCGGGGATGGGCTCCATCGGCTCGACACTGTGAATGAGGCGTGGCCAAAGCACTTTGCCGCCGTTGGCGATGGCGGCGATCATCACAGTCATTTGCAACGGCGTCACCGCCATGCGGCCCTGGCCCATGCAAATGTTGGCGGTATCGCCATCGGTCCAGCCGGAGCGCACCTGTTTGAGCGTGGGGAAGATGCCGGCAACCTCCTGGCGGGTGGGCAGGCCCGTGCGTTCACCGAGGTGAAATTGTTCCGCCAGGCGGACGATGTTCTCCATGCCCGCCCGCAAGCCGTTGGTGACGAAATAAGCGTTGCTCGAGCGAATCAGAGCCCGCCGGAAGTCATACGGCCCCGGCTCGGCCAGGTCTATGATCTTTCTTCGTCCGATATAAATGCAGCCCCGATGCGGGTACTGCGGGTCAGGGGGGACGGTGTAAATCGCATCAGGGTTCAAGCCCGCCTCAAGCGCGGCCAGGCCGATGAGCGTTTTGAAGATGGAGCCTGGGGCGTAATTCTCCTGCGTGGCGCGGTTGATCTGCGGACGCAGTTTCGGGTCATTGAGACGGTCAATCTCTCCGGGGGGGAAACCTTGGGCAAAATAGTTCGGGTTGAAAGCCGGGATGGAAGCCAGGGCCAGCAGGTCCCCCGAATGCACGTCCATCACGACCGCGGCGCCGCGGGTGGCGGGGCCCATCACGGGCAGCGCCCGTTCGACCGCCTGCTGGAGCGGCAAGTCCAGCGTGAGGGTGACGTTGTTGCCCGGTTCGGCCGGGCTCCAGATGTTCTCGGTGTGGCGGTACCCCATGTTGTTCACGAGGACGGATTTTGCCCCCGCGCGGCCGCGAAGGTGCTCGTCGCAACCGGCCTCGACGCCCACCAGTCCCCGGTAATCGGGCAGCCGGTAGGAGAAGGAGGCTTCTTCGCCCACCGCGGAACTGTCGTCGCGGCGGAGATAGCCGACGACGTGGGCGGCGGAAGTGTGGTGGGGATAAACGCGGCTGGACTGCATTTCAATGTCCACGCCGACGATACCCGCCTGTTCGTGAAAGCGGGCGACCTGCTCCGGGGCCAGATTCTGCAGCACGGGATACGGCAGGGCCAGGCGCGTTTCGTAATGGCGTTTAAGTTGATCGGGGTTCAGGATCAGGGTCTGGCCAAGGCGCGCACCGGTTTGCCAGACGATGTTGCTGGCCACTTCGTACCGGGCCTGCTGCCGGATTTGGTTGCGGTCCTGGGTTGTGACATTGAACCGGCGTTTTTCAACCCGCGTCAGCGGACGGCCGAGACGGCGCTCCTCGGCCTCCATTTCGGCCTGTCGCGCCGCGCGGAGCCGGGCCAGATGCTCGGAATAGACCTCGTCGGCCAAGGGGCGCAATTCCTCGAGGTAAAGATTCAGCGTGTAGGTGGGGCGGTTTTCCGCCAGGGGGGTGCCGTGGCGATCCAGAATTTTGCCGCGGGCGGCGGGAATCCGCACGGTGCGATACGATTGGGTTTGAAGATTGGCCTGGTAATCGCGGGCGGAGACGATCTGGACCCACCAAAGGCCCGCAAACAGAATGGCCAGGCCCGAAAAAACGACCACGGCCAGCACGCGGAGCTGGGGATCGTTTTTTTTGAGTTGGTCGAAAATCAACATGGGCTGGTCGCGCGTTTCAGAGCCGGCCGCGGCGGATTTCCCGATCCGGGCGGAAAGTGGTTTGGTGGGCCGGCCCGTAAACCAAGGTTCGGTCGAACCAGCCGAAGAGTTCAAAAAACACGGGGGCGGCCAGGGCGCCACCGGCCGCCACCACTAGAAGCTGCCAGAGCGAGCCCCAGCCCAGGAGCGGCGTGGTGCCGCCCGTCAGGAGGATGAGCAGGGTGAGCACGGGGGCCAGAGCGCTGGCGGCGAATCCAAGAACCATTTGGGCGAAGGGTTGCTGATGCAGGATGAGGTCGCGCTTCAAAAGCAGCAACAGGCCCACCAAAAAGAGCGGCAGGACGCTGATGCCGAGTGGGTTGGCGGAGAGGGAATCAAAGCACAATCCGCCGACGACGGCCAAAAGGGCCACCGCCGTCAAGCTGTGGCGCAGGGCGGTGTAAACCATCAGCGCCGGCAGCAGTTCCACCTGCGCTCCGAGCCAGGAGCGGATGGGGTTGAACGCCGCCTCCCAGAACACCACGAGGATGGCCATCAGCAGGATCAGCAAGGTCGTCAGGGAATTCATGGGTTGGAGGGAAACATCACCCAGACTTGTTCCAGGGCGTTCAAGTTTACGGCCAGCTTGACCCGGGCGGCCTTGGCCAGCCCATACTCAACCGACTGAACGTCCACAATCGTGCCGATTGGTATGCCTTTGGGAAAAATGCCGCCTTCGCCGCTGGTCACGACGGCGTCCCCGGGTTTCGCGGTGGCGTGTCGAGGAAGGTAGCTCATCTCGACCAGGTCAATGTCGAGGGGGCCCGAGCTTTCGATGACCCCCAGGTCGCGGGTGCTGTTCACCACCCGGGCGGCGACTTTGCAGTTGGGGTCGCCCAGGAGCACCACCTGCGCCCGGGTGAGGCTGACGGAGGAGACGCGCCCCACCAACCCCTCGGGGGTCAGCACGGGCAGGTCGTTGGTGAGGCCATCGCGAGCGCCCAGGTCAATATGGACGGTCCGCCACCAATTGGCGGGGTCGCGCAGGACGACATTGGCGAGCTTGAGCTTCCAGGGCTGCTGTCGCTGCCATCCGACCCATTGCCGGAGGCGGGCGTTTTCGCGGTCAATTTCGGCCGCCTGAATGGCCTGGAGGCGGAGCTGCTCGTTCTCACGGGTCAGGCGCCGGTTTTGCTCGATCAGGACGCTCCGGGGCAGGAGCCTGGCCGCCGCCTGCTCGGCGGACTGCTGAGCGGTGTTGGCCAGCCCGAAGAGCGGCAGGAAAATGCTGCCGATCCCCAGCTTGAGGCGCGCGGTAGTCTGATCTGGCAAATTCAAAACAAGGAGCGTCAGCAACACAACCAATCCGAGCGTTATGTAATGCGGACGTCGCAACATCGTCTTAAACGTTTCAGGCTTGGCGGGTCATCCACGCCAGCCGCCGGCGGCAGCGCGCGGGAAAAAGCCGCCGCCCGGCCCCGGCCCGTTTCCCCCAAGGGAGGCGGGCGCTGAGGCACTGGATTTAGGAGGGGAACTACCTGGAATTGGAGCTGACGCGTTTGAGGAACTGAAGTTCCTGCAAGACCCGGCCCGTGCCTTCGGCCACGGCGCTGAGCGGGTCTTCGGCAATGCCGACTGGCAAGCCGGTCTCCTCGGCGATCAATCGGTCAATTCCGCGCAACAAGGCGCCCCCCCCCGCCAGCATGATGCCGCGGTCCACCAGGTCGGCGGACAGTTCGGGGGGACAACGTTCCAAGGTGATGCGGATTGACTCTAAAATGCTCGAGAGCGGTTCTTGCAAGGCCTCGCGAATCTCTTCCGAGCGGATGGTCAGCGTTTTGGGCAGACCCGCGCTCAAATCGCGGCCCTTCACTTCCATGGTTAATTCCTGCTCCAGCGGAAAAGCCGATCCAATTCGGATTTTGATCTCTTCCGCGGTGCGTTCGCCTATCATTAGGTTATAGGCTCGCTTCATGTGCGCCACAATGGTTTCGTCAAATTCGTCTCCGCCTACCCGCAGGCTCCGGCAGAAGACGATTCCGGCTAATGAGATAATCGCGATTTCGCAGGTGCCCCCGCCAATGTCCACGATCATATTGCCTGCCGGCTCGTGCACGGGCAGTCCCACCCCAATGGCCGAGGCCATGGGTTGTTCAATCAGATACACTTCCCGGGCGCCGGCGTGAGTGGCGGAATCCTTTACCGCCCGCTTCTCCACTTCCGTGATGCCCGAGGGGACTGCGACGACCACCCGGGGTGCAATCATCTTCCGATGATGCACCTTTTGAATGAAGTGCCGCAGCATCGCTTCGGTGATCTCAAAATCCGCGATCACTCCATCCTTCATCGGCCGGATGGCCACGATATTGCCGGGGGTGCGCCCCAGCATGCGCTTGGCTTCTTCACCCACTGCCAGCACGTTGGCAGTACCTGCCTGTATCGCGACCACCGACGGCTCCCGCAGAACAATCCCGCGGTCGCGCACATAAACCAGGGAATTTGCCGTGCCCAGGTCTATTCCAATGTCATTGGAAAACAGGCTTTTAAGTTGTGCAAACATGAATTTGCCTAACGAACCTTAACATTAAAGGTCTCCGCAACCCTCCCGTCAAGCCGTTAAAATGGGGCTCAAAATGGGCGGCCGATCTGATTCGCGCGGAGAAGGGATGGCAGCTTCGAGAAAACGGGCTGGGAGCCGCGCCACCCCGGCAGGATTGGCCAGCTCGTGCGAGCCGCAGAACGCGCGCGATGCGAGCCGCCCGGGGGGACCGCCCAGGGGGGCGGGCGTGCAGCCTGTGCGCTTCATGGCGCGCCGCGCGCAAAAAAAGAATGGTTTTGCACCCGGCCTTCGCGCTAAGGTGGCGCGAGGCGCCGCGGTGGCGGTGTGTTTTACCCATGATTAGAGCGGTGGATTGTGAGCCGGCCGGGGCCGGGAGCGACTTGGTGCGGCAGGTGGAGCGGATGTTCTCGCCCGAAGGCGTGTTGTCGCGGGCGAAGAATTTCGAGTATCGGCCGCAACAGCAGGCCATGGCGGTGGCGGTGGCGCGGGCGCTGGAGAACAAGGAACATCTTGCGGTTGAGGCGGGAACGGGGGTGGGCAAGAGCCTGGCGTATCTCGTGCCGGCGATTCTGTATGCGGTGGCCAATCGCAAGAAAGCCGTCATCTCCACCCACACGATCAACCTCCAGGAGCAGTTGATCGAGAAAGACTTGCCAATGCTGGAGCGCATCCTCCAGCCCGTGCAGTTCAAGTTCGCCATGCTCAAGGGCCGCGCCAACTATCTCTGCACCCGCCGCCTCCACAAGGCTCTCCAGCAATCCGGCAGCCTCTTTACCAGTTCGGAGGGCGAGGAACTCCAGCGCATCCATGAATGGTCCAAAACCACCCGGGACGGCAGCCTGTCGGATTTCGACGTTGAACCGGACCCCAAGGTGTGGGCGCAGGTCTGTTCCGAACGGGGGTTGTGCTCGCCCAAGTCCTGTGGGCCCGCCTCGGACTGGGCGAAGGACCATCCGCTGTGTTTCTTCCAGCGGGCGCGGGGCCGGATTCTGTCCGCCGATGTGCTCGTGCTCAACCACACCCTGCTGTTCACCCTGCTGGGCGGGATGGAAGAGGAAGCCAACGGCGGCATCCTGTTCCGAAACGATTTCGTCATTTTCGACGAAGCCCATACGCTCGAGCAGGTCGCCTCCCGCCATATTGGACTGAGCGTTTCCAACGGCCAGGTGCGCTACGCCCTGCAGCGGTTATGGAACCCGCGCACCGAGAAAGGCCTGCTGGCCACCCTGCGCCGCGGACGGGAGGTGAAACTGGTGGCGGAGTTGCTCGAGGCGGCGGACCACTTTTTTCAAGAGGTCGAGGAGGCCTGTGAGACGTTGCAGCGCTCGGCCCGGCAGCGCCGGTTCGGGTCCGGCGAATCGGCCGCCGCCGCGCGACGCGACTGGACGGAGCTGCGCATTCGGCGGCCGGAATTGGTCCAGGACTCTATCACCCTCCCGATTCAGCGGCTGCGCGAGGCTGTCAGCGACCTGATCAAACAAAGCGAGGACAAGGAGATCGGGGAGGAGCTGATGGAATGCAACCGGCGGCTGGACGAACTGCGCCAGGAGGTGGCGTTGTTTCTCAGCCAGGAGGCTCCCGACCATGTTTACTGGGTCGAACGCAGCGGCAAGGCGCACCGGACAATTTCGTTGAATGCCGCCCCCGTGGATGTGGCGGACTTTCTCCGGCGCCGGCTCTTCGGCAGCGACACGTCGGTCATCCTCACCAGCGCCACGCTCGCCATTCGAAGCGAAACCAGCGCCAGCCCGCAGCCGGCGAAAGCCCGGCCGCGCGGAGCCGCGGCGCGCGGCTCCGGCGCACCCCAAATCTCCTCCCCCCTGGATTACTTCGCCCGCCGGGTCGGCGGCGAAGCGGCCGTCAAGCTCCAGGTCGGCACCCCCTTCGATTACGAGCGGCAGATGAAGCTCTACGTGGTGCGCAAGATGCCCGACCCGCGCGAGGAAACCTACCGCGACGAACTGATCCATTGGATCCAGCATTTCGTGAAGCTGACGCACGGCAAGGCGTTCGTGCTGTTCACCAACTTCAAGCTCATGCTGGAAATTGGCGAGCGCATGGAACCGTTCTTCGACCGGTTGCGCATCCCGTGTTTCATTCAAGGCACCGGCACGCCCCGCTCGACCATGCTCGAAAAATTCAAACGAGACGTGGATTCCGTCCTGTTTGGCACCGACAGCTTCTGGCAGGGGGTGGACGTGCCCGGCGAGGCGCTTTCCAACGTCATCATCACCCGCCTGCCCTTCGCCGTGCCGGACCACCCGCTGATCGAAGCCCGGATAGAAGCCATCGAAGCCCGCGGCGGCAACGCCTTCTCCGAGTTCTCGCTGCCCGAGGCCATCTTGAAGTTCCGGCAGGGCGTCGGGCGGCTGATCCGCACCAAGACCGACACCGGCATTGTGGTAGTGCTCGACAACCGCGTCCTGCTGAAGCAATACGGCCAGGCCTTCCTGGATGCGCTGCCCCGGTGCCCGATGGAAGTGCTTTGACCGCTTGTTTGCTCAAAAGACAAGCAGGCGGGCGTTGCGGCTTTGGCCACGTCAGGCTTTGCTGAAGCGATGCTCAGAAAACTGGTGCTGCTTGTTTTGGTGATGGCGCCGCTCGCGCCGGCCCACGCCCAACCCGATCCCGCAACGGTCTATGCCTGGTACCAAGGCGACGAGGGCCTGCAACTTGGCGCCGACGGCTACGGCGTGCTGCGCTGGACCAACCACGGAGCCCAGGCGGTCGCCGGGATTTCCCAAGCCGCCCGGGATTTGAACCGGGTGGTCGGCGCGCCGCAAAAATTGTATTTGCGCCGGGCGAACAACGCCCCGGCGGGGGCGGTCGTCTTCGACGGCAACGACGGCCTGTGGGCCGCGCGGTCGGATTTTGGCACGATTGCGACAAATCGGACCCTGATCTTTTATGCGCGTGTTCAGGCGGCCACCAACCTGGGATTTCTGTTTGACGCCAGCTCGTTCACCGGCGGGCTGACGCGCGGCCAGGTCAGGACCGGCTACTGGCATGTCGGCGTGTCCGGGACCACCAACACCAGTTATGGACCTGCCCTCGGCATTCCGACCGCTCCCGTCGTGACGGGCCTCTGGCAGACGCATGTGTTCATGGTCCTCACCAACGCCTCCGGCGCGCGGCTCCAGCATTTCATTGACGGTGTGCTCGCGGCGGACGCGCCCGCGGCCACCAACGGGGCGCTGGGCGGGTTGATTCTTGGGGTGAACGTCGCCACGCAGTATGGCATTCAGGCGGAAGTCGCCGAGGTGCTGGTGTTCGACCGCGCGCTGGACGCCGCCGCTCGGGGAAGTGTCGAGACCTACTTGTCAAACAAATGGCATGGGGTTACCGCCGATCCCAACCCGCCGCCCGCGCCGGTCATCACCAAGGTCTTCGAGGGCGGCAAGGACGGCTACGCCTGTTATCGCATCCCGGCCATGGTCACCACGCTCCGGGGCACGATCATCGCGGTGGCCGACGGCCGCATTTCGGGCTGCGGAGACATTCCCAATCCGCTGGACCTGGTGGCCCGGCGCAGCTACGACAACGGCCGGACCTGGACGCCCTTGCAGGTGATCGCCAATTACGGCAGCGACCCGGCCGATACGGATGTCTATCCGCATTACGGCATCACCAATCCCATCCCCCGCGTTTCGGCCGGCGATGCCGCCTTGTTGCTGGACCGCACCAACGGCCGGGTGTGGGTGCTCTACGACAATGGCGGCACCAGCGGCGGCCGGAAGATCAAGCTCGAAATGCGTTACAGCGATGACGAGGGCACCAACTGGTCTTCCGCGCTCGACCTCGAAGCGCTCAATCCCGGCCTCCGGCCCAGCTCGAGCGGCGAGTTCCTGGCCGGACCTGGCAACGGCATCCAGCTCACCACCGGGCCGCATGCGGGACGCCTGATCTTTCCGGTTTACCTGTACGGCAGTCCTTCCTCTTCGATGGTCATTTACAGTGACGATCATGGCCAGACTTGGCAGCGGGGGGGCGTGGCGGGGCTGGGCGGCGGTGAAATCCAGGTCGCGGAAACCGCGGACGGCGGTTTGCTGGCCTCGATGCGCGACAATAATTTCGCCACCAGCGGCGTCCGCACCTTCAGCCGCAGCTCGGATGGCGGCCTGACGTGGGGCGAGCCTTACACCAGCACCCCGAACCAGCCGGCGCTGCCGGACCCCGCCTGCCAGGGCAGCATCCTCCGCCTGACCACGACCAATGACAGCAATGCCAGCCGGCTGGTCTTCGCCAACGCGGCCGATGCGTCGTCCCGCATCAAAATGACCTTGCGCCTGAGCTACGACGAGGGCGCCACCTGGCCGGTCAGCCACCTCGTTTACGCAGGCAGTTCGGCTTACTCCTCCCTGACCCGCCTGGCAACCGACGAGGTCGGTTTGCTGTACGAAGTGGATAACTACACCCGCATTGACTTCGTGCGCCGGTCGGTCGAGGAGATCAGCGGCGGAAGCGATGCGCTGCCCGCCTACACCGTCTGGGCCGGCCGGCACTTCACTCCCGCCCAGCTTATGAATCCGGACATCTCCGGCCCGGGCGCGGACCCGGACCAGGACGGGCTGGACAATCACGCCGAGTTCATCGCTGGAACCGATCCGTTGAACCCGGCGAGCAAACTGCAGTTGAATTTTCGCCCCAGGGGCGGAGCGTTGCCGCGGCTCAGTTTCGAGGGGCAGTCCAATCGCAGTTACACGGTGCAACACCGGGACGCCGCGCCGCAGGGCGAATGGCGGCGCTACGCCGACATCGCGGCCCTGGCCTCCAACACTGCGGTCGAGCTGGACATCGCCCCCACGAATGCGGCTGGCTTTTTTCGCGTCGCGACTCCACAGTTGCCCTGAGTGAAACCCCGATCCACTTCGCTTGTTGATCCGGCGGGCGGCCCGGCGGCGCTGGGCGCCTTTTACCGCGAAACACTGCTTCAAGACGTCATCCCTTTCTGGCTGCGCCATGGGCTGGACCGCGAGTGGGGCGGAATCCTGACCTGCCTCGACCGCGACGGCTCCTTGCTCGACACCGACAAGTCGGTCTGGTTCCAGGGCCGCGCGGCCTGGATGTTTGCCACGCTCTACAACACCGTGGAACGGCGCCCGGAATGGCTGGAAGCTGCGCGCAGTTGTGTGGAATTCTCGCGCCGCCATTGTTTCAGCCCCGGGGGGAAGATGTATTTTACCGTCACCCGCGAGGGCCGGCCGCTGCGGATGCGGCGCTATGTGTTCAGCGAGTCGTTTGCCGCCATTGCCAACGCGGCTTACGCCCGGGCCACGGGCGACGCCCGGGCGGCCGAAGACGCGGCGCGGACCTTCGCCACCTACACCCGCTACTCGTTCAGTCCGGGAGTGATGGCGCCCAAATTCGAGCCCACCCGCCCCATGCAGAGCATTGGCGGCCACATGATCGGCATCGTCACCGCCCAGGAGCTGCGAGCCAATCTGGGCGACATCACCGTCGCCGGCCGCACCTGCACCGAATGGGTGGATTTCAGCATCGGCGAAATCGAGCGCCTGTTCCTCAAGCCGGAACACCAGGTGCTGCTCGAGGTGGTCGGGGAAAAGGGGGAGATGCTCGATCATTTCGACGGACGCACCCTCAATCCCGGCCACGCCATCGAAGCGGCCTGGTTCATCCTGCACGAGGGGAAACTGCGCCGGGACCGCCGCCTGATCCGCCTGGGCCTGACCATTCTGGACTGGATGTGGCGGCGCGGCTGGGACGGGGAGCACGGGGGCCTGTTTTATTTCCGCGATCTGCGGGGGCTGCCGGTGCAGGAGTACTGGCATGACATGAAATTCTGGTGGCCGCATAACGAGGCCATCATCGCCACCCTGCTGGCCTGGAGCCTCACGGGGGACCCCCGATACGCAGGCTGGCATCAGCAGGCGCACGACTGGAGCTTCTCCCATTTTCCCGACCCCGAGTTTGGCGAATGGTACGGCTACCTGCACCGCGACGGCTCGCTTTCGGTTCGGCTGAAGGGCAATCTCTGGAAGGGGCCGTTCCATCTGCCGCGAATGTTGTGGTACGCCAGCCGCCTCTGCGAGGAGGTCTTGTCTAACGAAAAGACATCCTGAACCGCCTTGGGACTGACAACCCCCGTGGGCTTAAATAGCCTTGGGTTTGAGCAGTGATGGATTCAAGTCAACCACGCACCGCGGCAGCCGCGGCTCCAGTCCGGCCCGGGCCGTTCTGGCGCCGCGCCGGCCGGACTGCTCTTCCGCTTCTAGCCATGACCGCCTCTTCGCTTCCGCTTTTGTCGTCCGCCCTGGACCTTTGCTGGCAACAACTGCCGCCGCTGCCGGACAAGGTGGGATTTGCCGGTTCTTTTGCGGGCACCAGCGGCAAGGCCCTGATCGTCGCCGGCGGCGCGAATTTCCCGGACAAGATGCCCTGGGAAGGCGGCGTGAAAATCTGGCATGACGAGGTGTTTGTCCTGGAGCATCCCGAGGGGCCGTGGAAAGCCGGCTTCAAGCTTCCCTTGCGGTCCGGGTACGGCATCTCCGTGACCGCTGATGACAGCGTCGTCTGCATCGGGGGCAGCGACGCCAGCGGCCATCTCACCAACGTGTTTCGGCTGCAGTGGCGGCAGGGGAAGCTGCTGTGCCAGGACCTCCCTCCGTTGCCGTTGGCGCTGGCCAATGCCTGCGGAGCGCTGGTGGGCCGTTCGGTTTACGTGGCAGGGGGCACCGACACACCCGATGCCTCGCGGGCGCTGAAGAAATTCCTAAGACTGGACCTCTCCAATCCCACCCCTCAGTGGGAGGAGCTGACGCCCTGGCCCGGCCCGGCGCGAATGTTGGCGACCGCGGCGGCGGTGGATGGGTCATTTTTCGTTGTCGGGGGTGCCGACCTGGCGCCGGGGCCGGCGGGACAGCCGCTCCGCACTTATCTCAAGGATGGGTATCGTTTCACCCCCGGCCAGGGCTGGCGGCGCGTGGCCGACATGCCCAACCCTGTCGTCGCCGCGCCCAGCCCCGCCCCGGTCATCAACGGCTGCGGGTTCCTCGTCATCGGCGGTGATGACGGCAGTCTGGTGGATTTCCAGCCGCGCAGCCAGCACCCGGGTTTTCCCAAACGGGTTCTGCATTATGATGCCAGCCGGGATCAATGGAGCATCGCCGGGGAGACTCCGGCCCCGCGGGCCACGCTGCCCACCGCCCGTTGGAACGGGCTGCATGTGATCCCCAGCGGCGAGGCGCGGCCGGGAGTCCGTTCGCCCGAAGTCTGGGCGCTCAGCACCCGCTAACCACCCGCCCGGCGCACCATGGAAAAACCAGCGCGCACTTCCGCCTCCGCCTACGCCTGGGCGGTCGTGGGATTTCTCTGGGTGGTGGCGTGTCTGAACTACCTGGACCGCCTGATGATCACCTCCATGCGCGATGCGGTGAAGGCGGACATTGCGATGACCGAGGCGCAGTTTGGCTTGTTGACCTCGGTTTTTCTTTGGGTCTATGGCGCCCTCAGCCCCTTGGGCGGGTTTATGGCCGACCGTTTCAGCCGCAAATGGGTGATCGTGGGAAGCCTGGGGGTCTGGTCCGCCGTGACGTGGATGACGGGGCATGTTCACAGCTTCGAAGCCATGTTTGTTGCCCGGGCGCTGATGGGGGTGAGCGAAGCATTTTACATTCCAGCGGGGTTGGCCTTGATTGCGGATTATCATCACGGCTCGACCCGTTCAAAAGCGACCGGCATTCACATGAGCGGGGTTTATGCGGGAGCCGCGCTGGGTGGCTTGGGCGGCTATATCGCCGAGCATTTCGGCTGGCGCCAGGGGTTCACCTGGTTTGGAGTGGCGGGCATCCTCTACGCGGTGGTGCTGCTGTTTCTGCTCAAAGACCGCGATCGGCCGCCCATTTCCGAACCCCGGGCGGGCGCGGGGCCGGACGATGGGGAAAAAGTCTCGGTGGGCAACGCCCTGCGCGCTTTGTTTGGACAGCTCTCTTTTTATGCCATCCTGGCGTACTTCTGCCTTTTTGCAGTCGCCAACTGGGGCATTAACGGGTGGCTGCCGACCTACCTGCGCGAACATTTCCACCTTGGGCTTGGCAAGGCGGGCCTTTCGGCCACCGGCTACATCCAACTGGCTTCCTTTGCCGGGGTGTTGATCGGCGGTTTTTGGTCCGACCGCTGGGCGCGACGCAATCCCCGCGGGCGAGTCTATGTTCCCGCCCTCGGCTTTTTCGCCGGCGGGCCGTTTCTCTTTCTGATGGCGAGCACGGACTCTTTTGCGCTGGCCATCCTGGGCATGGTCATTTACGGGCTGGGGCGGGGATTTTCCGACACCAACACCATGCCGATCCTTTGCCAGGTTGTTGACAAACGCTATCGCGCCACCGGTTACGGCTTCATGAACATGTTTTCGACGTTTGTCGGCGGGGTGATGATTTATGTCGGCGGCGCCCTCCGGGATGCCCAGGTGGATTTATCTCATGTCTTCCAGTTCTCAGCCTTTGGGCTGGTGATTGCCGCGGGGGCCCTTTTGCTGATTCGTCCGAATCGCGCTCGCGAGGAATCCTGATCCTGCCGGGCCCCCCCCCGCTGCCCGGGAGCGGTGTCAATCGGACCAGAACGACCGGTCTGACTGCGTCGGTTGTCACCCTGGCAGAGGCGGCTTGGGCTGCAAGGCCGACAAACCGACGACGCCAAGGAGAAACCGGCGCCGGCCAAACAGACCGAGGGTTGGATGGGCCTGCTCTCAAGAAGCTGAACCCCGCCTTTTGAGCCTCGTGCCTTGGGCAATTTCTGCCTTTGGCGTTGAAGGGTGCGGGGGGTGGTTTGTATGGTGCTGAGCGATGAGTGACAGGGTCCCGGGTCCCGTAGTTCAGCCGCTGGCGCGGCCGGTGAGCGCGCTGTACGGCGTGGGGCCGGAGCGGGCGGGGCAGTTGGGGCGGCTGGGCATCGCGACGGTGGAAGACCTGTTGTTGCACCGGCCAAGACGCTATGAAGACCGGACCCGATTCAGCCCCATCGGGGAACTGAGGGCGGGGGAGGCGGCGGTCGCCCGCGGGCGGGTGGTGGCCTGCGGGGTGAAGTGGTTCCGGCAGCACAGCAAGTCCATCTTCGAGTTGATTTTGGA
>ERZ795051.3207-NODE-3207-length-16945-cov-4.299112_pt1 | contig 16945 bp, 13 predicted proteins | sample MGYA00375135_ERZ795051 | MGnify/ENA primary metagenome ERZ795051 (study PRJEB30180, sample SAMN05720222) | activated sludge metagenome | isolation source: Anaerobic digester | place: Japan | collected 2015-05-26 ... | reverse complement strand
CATTTATGTCAAGAGCAATTTCTATTTAACATCATAATATCTTTCATCTGCCTTATTGCATTTTCAAAACCAACAAATAAAGCACGACTTATTATAGAAAAACCTATGTTAAGCTCAAAAATCTGTGGTATTGTGCAAATTAAGGCACTATTTTGATAATCAAGTCCATGTCCTGCTGCAACAAGTAATCCCGATTCGCTTCCTTTTTCTGCTGCAATCTTAATCCTTTTATATTCATGTATTACATCTTTACCTTTTGCCCTGCTATATCTTCCAGTATGAAGCTCAACTCCATCAGCACCAAGTTTTGCTGCAAGCTCGATTATTTCAATATCTGGTTCGACAAATAAAAATGTTTCTATCTTTTCTTTTTTATATTCTTTTATTAAATCTTTAAGTTGATCAAAGTGTTTTTTAACATCAAGACCACCTTCAGTAGTGACTTCCTCTCTCCTCTCAGGGACGATCGTGACCTTATCGGGTTTTACATCTAAAGAAATCTTGATCACATCATCTCTAAGAGCCATCTCAAGATCTAAATCTTTAACCACAACTTTTTTCAATAAATAAAGATCATCATCATTTATATGTCTTCTATCCTCTCTTAAATGACATACTACCATATCAGCTCCGGCTGAAATCGCCATTGTAGCAGCTTGAGTTATAGAAGGAAAACCTTCTTTTCTTGCATTTCTTAATGTAGCAAAATGATCGATATTTACTCCAAGTCTTAAAGGTAATATCTTAGCCAATCTTTTCCTCCTGCCAATTTTATTAAATTTTCTTATTCCATTTTCTTATTTCATTTTATTATTTTGTTTTATTATTCTATTTTAACATCGAATTTAATTATCTCATTTTATTATTCTATTTTATCATCGCATTTGATTATCTCATTTTATTATTCTATTTTATCATCGCATTTGATTATCTCATTTTATTATTCTTTATTTTATTATTTTATTATTTTATTATTTTATTTTATCTTTTCTGATATTTTTATTATCTTTTAATTATTTCATCACCATTTAATTTCCAGTTTCAACTATATTTATTGTTATTTCAACATATTCTGGATCAGTACTTAAAACATTTATATTGGAATTAGTTTTAGGTAAAATTTTCAATGTGTAAGTTCCGGGAGATTGAAAATATTCACAATCAATTACAAATATTAAATCTGAAGAAGATATTTTATCCTTGATATCTTCAGTAACCAGCAAATCTGCGCTGAATTTAGTTACAGAAAGATTGTAGACAAACCTATTACTTTTGTTGGATAATAAAATTGGAATATCATTTAATTTTTTAAATATACTTAATGGTCTTATATCTATGATTATTTGATTATCTAATGGCGATACTATCTTAAGTTGCTCATTATCAAGTTTAATTGGAAGAATTAATGGGAAATTTAATCCGTCAACAGATATTTCAGATGTCTTCACACTTTCAGTTGTAGAAAGAAGTGAATATGGTCCTTCAACTATAATATAAGGGGTTTTAGTGAAGCTAACCTGCGAAACATAATATCCTTTTTCACATTTTCCAGTAATATTGGCCTCAATCTTAACCTTTTTCCTGAATATTTTATCTAAACTTAGCTTTACAAACGATGGCTCGACTTTTGTAACTTTTACATTATCAGGAAGATACTGATTGTCTACAAACACCTTAAAATTATACTCACCAGGTTTTTTAGCATCTACATCAAGATATGTTTTTATTATATCTTCATTTACAAGTTTTAAGTCATCTGGTTTTCCTCTTAAAGTTATCTTTATCTTGATTGCCTTTTTATTGATAATAAATAAATCATTTGAATTCATCTTATATTGTAAATCACTTACTACAAGAAGACTTTGTGTGCCAATATTAGCAATATAATAAAATAGCATCAATGAAATTACTAAAGATATCACAAAAGGAACAGGATGTTCCTTAATATCTTGAAAAACCTGTATAATAAAATCTTTAATTTTTTTACTTTTAAATAAAGGCATCTTTTACCCTTTTTAACTTACTTATTTTCTCTCTTTTTTTATTTCTGGTTTTTTATTTTTAATCAACCTTTTATTTATTTTTTTATTTTATTTTATTTTTTATCACTCTTTTTTTATTATCTTATTTTATTTTTTATCATTCTTCTTTTCTTTATAATTTACTATTTTTATTAATATCTTTATTATTTATATTATCCTCATTTTCTTCATTTTCCTCTTCCTCAATTAACTCTATCTCCTCTTCCTCTTTTTCTCTATAAAGATGCTCTATAAAAGTTGCCTTTAGGTTTTGAGGAGGTATATTCATATAAGGTTTTCCATCATCAAAAATAGATATCTGCCCTGTTTCTTCTGAGACTACAATAGCAATAGCATCTGACTTTTCTGAGATACCAAGTCCGGCTCTATGTCTTGTTCCAATATGCTTTTCTAAGATATTAGAATCGGGCGTAGTATCTGTCAAAGGCAAAATGGCGGCAACAGCCTTAATTCTGAAATTTCTATCGATAATTATGGCTCCATCGTGGAAAATTGATCTTTTATCAAAAAGAAAAAGTATGACTTCCTCCGAAACCTCAGCATCCCATGATACAAAGCTTGAGATAATATCGAAAAGATTTTCTTTTCTTTGAAAGACAAATATTGCCCCATCTTTTCGTTGTGCAAGTTTTATTATACTTGAAATAATCTTTTGAAGTGCATCTTCATCTTTTTTAGAAGTCAATATTTTTGAAGTGTCTTTTCCAACATTCATCAAGATAACTCTAATCTCGGGAGAAAAAAGAATAATTACTAAAAGTAAAATATTATAAAGAAGTTTTTCGAAAAGCCAGGAGATTATTGGAAAACCAATTAACTCCATGACAAAAAAAACAACAAGAATTATAAGTAATCCTTTGGCTAAATCAACTGCCTTGGTTTTTTGAATAAAAAGATAGACATAAAAGATAACAAAAGTCATTGTTACAATATCTAAAAATGGTATTAGATAGTTTTTAAAAATAATCTCTATTATTTTAATTATGCTCAAATCTGTCTACCTCATTTATTTTCCTTCTTAAAATTTCCATATCTATAGTTTCTTTAACATCATGTACCCTTATAATGACAGCAGTATTTGATGCTATAAGGTGGGCTGCAAGTGAACCAAATAGCCTTTCCTCTGGCAAAACTGGTTCATCAGTTTCAGAAAGAGCTTTACCAATGAAACTTTTTCTTGATGCAGCATATAAAATAGGCTTTTTTAATGTCTTAAAAGCTCCAAGATATTTAGTCAAAACAAGATTATCTTTATATCTCTTACCAAAACCTATTCCTGGATCTATTATAATATTATCCTCATTTATTCCTTTTTCAATACAAAATTCTATTCTTGATTTAAAAAATTGATAAACCTCATCAATTAAATTTTCATAGGTGGGATTTTGTTGCATATTTTTAGGTGTTCCTTTCATATGCATTAAAACTAAGGGTTTTCCACTTTCTTTAACTACATCAACCATCTTTTCATCCATCAAAAGTGCTGAAATATCATTTATAAGATCTGCCCCTTTTTCTATAGCCAATTCTGCTACTTTTGCTTTATAGGTATCGATAGAAATCGGTATATCTGTTAACTTTCTAATCAATTCAATTGCAGGAATTACCCTTTTTATCTCTTCTTCTAAAGGAACAGGATCGCTTGAAGGACGTGTGGATTCTCCTCCTATATCTATGATATCCACTTTATTTTCAATCATTTTCAAAACAGCTTTTTCAAGTTCCTTTAAATTTACACCAGAATCACCATAACGTGAGCCACTATAAAATGAATCAGGGGTAACATTAATAATACCCATTATATAACATCTATTTTCTGGTCTTATTTCAAGCTTTCCTATTTTAATTGGATTAAAATCTTTTGTTTCAATCAAATATTTTAGGTCTTTTCCAAGTTCTCTTAGTTTAAATGGTTGTTTTAGTAGTTTATCAGAGATCTTTTTAAGTTGAACTATGCTTGCACAAAGCAGCACATCTGTTTTTTCTGGATTCATTGTATATGTCTTATATGAAATAGCAGCATCTGAACCACAGGATAAGGCTTCCTGTTTTAGTATATTTGCAGCTCTAAAATCAAGATTTTTAATATAGTATCTTTTATATCTGAATTTATCAGCCATATAATCTATGACTTCTTCGCTGACATTAATATTTTTAAGTTCAGCCTGTAAATTATAGATATTATTATCAGACAAATCATATATAGTATGAAAAATCATCGATTCTCCTGAAAAAATAAATTTATTGAAAAAAACTTAAATTTTCTATTGTTTTCAAAAGTTCTTTTGAAGAGAAACCGATCAGGTCAAAAAGCTCTTCCCTTGTTCCATGAGTTATAATAATATCGGGTAGTGTAAATGGGATAACCTTTATACAATAATTATTTTCATTGTTTTCATTATATTTATTATCTTTATTGTTTCTATTATCCTTATTGTTTTTAGTATTTTTATTATCTTTAATATCTTTATTATTTTTATTATCCTTGTAATCTTTTTTATTTATATTGTTGAGCCTAGAAGCAAGTTCGCTAAATTTTTGATAAATATATGAAGATGAGGGAGACTCTTCAACTACTATAATATTTTCATAATTTGATATTATTTTCAATGCTTCATTCTCATTAAAAGGCTTAATAATGCTTATATAATAAAAATCAACATATTTACCCTTTTTATAAAGCTCGATAAATGTTTTTTTACATATTGAAAATGAGCTTCCGACGCTTATAATAGCAATTTTATTATTATTTTGACAGAATATTTTATTTATTTCAAAAGGTATATATTGTGAACTTAAAAAACCATGAAATTCTTCATCTGATTTGTAAATATCATTATTTTCGATTGTAATATTCTCTTTTTTTATCTTATCATTATTAAATTGATTTATTTCATAAGATATTTCTTTAAGCTCTTCTTCAAATGATTTTACGACATCCTTTGGATATTGCATAAATACCGGTAATTTAGAGTTTCCAAGAAGTGAGAATGCAGCCTCCATATCTTCAGAAAAGCTACAATTGAAAAGATAAATATCTGGAAGAGAACAAAGATAAGGATAAATATATAATCCATGATGAGTAGGTCCATCTATGCCAACAAGACCCGCTCTATCAATAGCAAAAAATACAGGTAAGTGGTTCAAAACAACATCATGATAAACCTGCGCTGCAGCCCTTGATAGAAAAATAGAATAAATCGCCACAACAGGATTTTTACCGACTTTTGCAAGACCTGCTGCCATAGAAATGGCAAGACTTTCAGCAATACCAGCATCTATAAATCTATCGCCAAATTCCTTTTCAAAGTTATCAAGTCCACAACCAGTTTTCATGGCTGCTGTAATTGCATAAATATTTTTATTTTCTCTTGCTTTTTCTGTCAATATTTTGCCAAAAAGGTTTGTAAAATTATTTGTAGATTGCTTCGCCTCACCTGTAAAAGGATTAAAAGGTGGTGCAGAATGAAATAGCTCGGGATTTTCTTCGGCAGGTTTAAAACCTTTACCTTTAACTGTTTTAACATGAACTAAAATTGTTTGTGGAAAATTTTTGGCAAAGGAAAAATAATCAATAAGCTCCTTTATATTATGCCCATCTATTGGTCCAACATATCTTATGCCAAAATCTTCAAAAATCTGTTTTGGCAATATTAAACTTTTCATTGAGCGAAAAAATTTTACCAATCCTTCAATAGCAGCTGAGTGTCCTTTTTTTCTTAACTTTTGTTCAAGGCTACCTCGAATATTTAACTTTGTCGCAAATAATGACATTTTTTTTGTAATTGTAGGAATAGTCTCAGATATTGACATCCCATTATCATTTAATATTATTATGATTTTTCCATTTTTTCTATTTGAAATATAATTTAAAGCTTCAAGAGTAGCTCCATTTGTAAGAGAGCCATCTCCTATTAATGTTATAATTTGCCTTTGAGTAAAATTTTCTTTATCTTTTTTGATAAAATTATCTTCATTATTTTCTTTATTTAGCCCCGCACTTAATCCAAGTGCTAAAGGGAGTCCGCACCCGACATGTCCTACCTTAAAAAGGTCAAAACTTGATTCATCTGGATCTGGAAATCCAGAAAGCCCATTGAATTGTCTGAGTGTGGAAAATCTATCAAACCTTCCAGTCAAAATCTTATAAGTATAGATTTGATGCCCAACATCAAAAGTTATAAGATCCTTTGAAAAATCAAAAACCTTATTTAAAGCCAGAAATATTTCGATTGTACCTAAGTTAGAGGCTAAATGTGTGCTTTTTTTACTACAAACCTGAATTAAATATTTTCTTAAAAGTTCTGCGTAATTTTTTAATTCATCAATCGAAAGTGAGTCAAAAAACTTTTTATCTGAAAGTTTTTTTAATTCATCATAGTTCAATTTTCAATCCTTAAAAAAAATTGAAACCTCATTCTTCATATATTCAATTAAATTATCTTCTAAAATAAATTCATAGTTATTTATTGAACTTATAAATTCAGTTAATTCAAATTCAATTTTATCTAAATTTAATCTATTCTTTTTTCTTTTAAGCTTTTGCAAGTTAAAATTATCAACTATAATATTTTTTGCAATAGCAAGTTCATTTTCATTTAATATAATAAGCCATTTCAAATCTTTATCTCTTTTGAACCATGTAATCTGTCTTTTTGCATAGTTTCGTGTTTTTTGTTTTAAGTTTTCTTTAGCTTTTTCAACAGTAATTCTACCTTCAATAACTTCAAAAAGATCATTATAACCAATTGCCTTTAATGAGGGCAAATCTTTATCATAAAATCCTTTATAAAGCCTTTTGGCTTCATCTAAAAGTCCAGTATTAAACATCATTTCGACCCTATCATCAATAATCTTATAAAGCCTTTGCCTTGGTAAATAAATGGCATATCTTTTATTTTCAATATTAATAGGTTCAATATCTTTTTCTTTATGAAAATAAGAAAAAGACTTTCCAGTTATTTCATAAACTTCAAGTGCCCTAATTATTCTTTTTAAATCATTTTTTGCAATTTTTTGTGAGTATTCTTGATCGACTTTTTGTAAATTATTATATAGGTATTCTATTCCATTTTCTTTATAAATATCCAGAAGTCTATCTCTTATCTTTCTATCCATTGGAGGAATCTTTGAAAAACCAAGAGTAAGTGCATCATAATATAACCCCGTACCGCCAACTATCAATAGAAATCTATCATTAAGATTAGATATTACATTTTTAGCATAGGATATATAATCAGCTGTACTATAATGAACATCTGGTTCGACAATATTTATACCAAAATATTTGATTTTTTTTAATTCATCTAAAACTGGTTTGCTTGTAGCAATATCAAGCTCTTTATAGATTTGCATTGAATCCATTGATAAAATAGGAAGATCAAACTCTACTGCTAAATTATTTGCTAATCTTGTTTTACCCGAAGCTGTAGGACCAACGATAAATATAATTTTTTGAACCACTTTTATATAATTTATCTATTTTCTAAAATATTTTTTATTATATATTTTTTATTTTTTTATCAAAAATTTTTTAATTTTTTATTTATTTTTTTCATTATCTGCATTATAGAATTTTATCTTATTTTTTAATACTTCAGCCATTGCGATTGCCTGAATCTTTAAATCTTTCTTGCTATTGTATTTATTTGAAGATGTAATGTTGCTTTCAAGCCCTTTCTGTTCTTCTTTCTTCTTTAATATAAGATGATAAGCCCTTAATGAACAAGCTCTTGCAAGTTCATATCTATTGCCTTTATAGTTTATGATTTCATAAAGTGGAAATTTTTCTTTCATCTATATTCCTCCAATTATTTATTTGTTATCTATTTTTTTTATTTTTATTATTTTTTTATTTTTTATTATTTTTTCTATTTTTTATAATTTTTTTGTAATTTTAATTTATTTTTATTTAATTTATTTTTTCAATTTTTAGGATTAGTTTCTTAAATATTCTATTTTAATTAATCATTCTATCTTATTATTCATTATTACAATACGATTCTATGGTATTTTACATAATCTTATTTTACTAAATATTGTTTTTGATATTCCAATATTGCATTTTCCAATTTTTTATAAGCTTCTTCAAGTTCATCATTGATAATTACATATTTAAAAATATTCTGCTTTGACAATTCATTTTTAGCTTCATTAATTCTTTTTGCTCTTTCAGCATCGGTTTCTGTACCCCTTGAGGAAAATCTTTCTATCAATATATCAAGAGATGGAGGTGCAATAAAAATAGAGCAACAATCTGGATATTTTTTAATAATATTTTCTGCTCCCTGAACATCGACCTCAAGCACTATAGGTTTTTTTGATCTTAAAACCTTCTCAACCTGACTTTTGCTTGTACCATAGTAATTTCCATAAACCAATGCGTATTCAAGAAAATCATCCTCTAAAATTCTTTTTTTAAATTCCTCAACACTAACAAAGAAATAATCAACACCATCCTTCTCATTTGGTCTTGGTTTTCTTGTAGTATAAGATATTGAATAAGTAAGTTCAGGATGATTCTGTAAAAGTTTAGATCTTAAAGTAGATTTACCTACAGCTGATGGTCCAGAGATAACAATCAAAATTGGTAAAATTTCATTCATCTGCTTGTTAAATAGCTATCTTTTTAAAATTATGTCAAGAAAAATTATTTTTTACATTAAAACAATATTTACTTTTTTACAATTTTCTATTATCTCGTCTGTCCATACACTAGCCTGAACTTCTCCTATATGAACCTTTCTTAAAAAAAACATACATAGCCTTGATTGTCCAATTCCTCCACCTATTGTTTGTGGAAGCTCCCCATTTAAAAGTCTTTTGTGAAAGAGTAGATCTTTTCTATCATTACAGTTTCTTATTTTTAGTTGTTTTAATAAAGATTCTTTATTTACCCTTATCCCCATTGAACTTATTTCAAAAGCTCTTTTAATCATAGGATGCCAGACAATTAAATCGCCATTTAAACCTAGATATCCATCTTCATTTTCAGTTATCCAATCATCATAATCAGGCGCTCTTCCATCATGAGGTTTTCCATCAGATAGATTAGCACCAATCCCTATAATAAATATCGCCCCATACTTTTCTGCTGCAAGATTTTCCCTTTCTGAAGGTGTTTTTTCTGGATACATTTCCAAAAGATTTTGACTATGTATAAATGTTATCTTTTCGGGTAAAATTGGTTTAATTTCAGGATAACTTTCATATACTAAAAATTCTGTTGCGACCATTGTCGAATATATTTTTTCAACCACATTTTTCAAAAAACTTAAATTTCTATCTTTTTCATCCATTACAAGTTCCCAATCCCATTGGTCAACATAAAAAGAATGAAGATTATCAATCTCCTCATCTGGTCTAATAGCATTCATATCTGTATAAAGTCCATAACCTTTTTCAATCCCATAATCTGCGAGCATCATTCTTTTCCACTTTGCAAGTGATTGGACTATTTCAACATTTGTGTCTATATTTCTTGGCTTAAATTTTACGGGCTTTTCTACTCCATTTAAATCATCATTTAATCCCGTTCCTTCTTTTAAGTATAAAGGAGCGGTAACTCTTCTAAGTTTCAATTGTGCAGAAAGATATGTTTGAAAAAAATCTTTGATATCTAAAATAGCTTTTTCAGTCTCTGTTAAAGATAGATAAGACTTATAATCTTCTGGATAATAATGAAATGCCATAAACTAAGACTCCTTTAAATTTTTTTTTCCCATCACCAGCCCCACCCCCCCACCCCATTTATCCTTCTTAATAATTTTAATGGTTAAATCTAAAAAGAAATATTAAATATTTGGGTTATTTACAATACTAGCTGTTAATTAAGGTTAATTTAATGGTAAATGCCTTTTATACCTGAATTCTATACTTTTATTTTATTTGAAAACAAACAAAAATTCAATAGGAAAAAACAAAGAAAAATTTGATAGAAAAAAAATATTTTAAAAAAAAAATATCACTATGAAAAAAAATAAAAAAAATAAGCAAAATTGTGAATATAAAAAGCGATATTAAAAAAAATAAATGTTTAATTAGAAAATAATCTAAATATTTAATAAAATAATTTTCTTTTATCTTTAAGTTAATTATAATTCTAAAAATTCTATATAAAAAGTTGTTCCTGCTCCAACTTTGGAATCAAAGTAAATATTTGCTTTATGATTTTCAACTATCTGCTTTACAAGATATAGCCCAATGCCACTTCCTTTATCTAAAGGTTTTGTAGTAAAGAAAGGTTCAAATATCTTATCTTTTATCTCTTCTGGTATTCCCATACCATTATCTTCAATAATAACTTCTATATATTTTTTCTCATCCTTAATTATTTTCTGCAATTTTAAAGATATTTTATTTTCCTTATCTTCATTTAGTTTTTCATCATCTTCTCTATAAATCAAAGCATGATAAGCATTTATAATAATGTTCATAATAAGAGACTCTATTTGCTCTTCTATCCCTAAAATATAATAATCTTCATTTTCTTCATAGTAAAATTCAAATACAATATTTTTAGCAAAAGAACTTTTAAGAATTGTATAAATTCTACTTAATATATCTTTCAAATCCAATGATTTAAACTCTTCATCTTTTTTTCTATTCAAAACATTAAATTTTTGAAGAAGATTTAATGCTTTTTTTGTTGAATCAAATATTACTTGAATATCATATTTATATTCAGAATTTAAGTTTTGTCTTATAGCTTCTAAAGTATTTATTAAGTTTTCATAAATAAAATCTATTTTTTCTCTACCATTTTGATTTTCTTTGTTTATATTTGAATTATTTTTAAGATTTAACATAATATTATCGATAGTTTCAATATCTTTATCTATCTGTGAATCTAATAATTTAGCTCCTCCATTTATTGCTCCTATGAAATTATTGACATCATGGGAAATACCTTTAACTATATTGTTTATAGTCTGTATTTTCTGAATCTCAATATCCTTTTGAATCTTGCTTTCTTCATCAGTTAAATCATCGATTTTTATTATTATATATTTTAAGATATTGCTTTCAAAAAAAGGAATAGAATATATTTTCAAAACTTTTTGTTTATTTTTATCATCTAAAAATTTAATCTTATTTTCTATAATGATTTTTTTTAACTTTGTTTCTTCAACTATTTCTTTAAAAGATATAATCTTTTCAATATCTTCAATTCCAGAAAAATAAATAACTTCATTTATTTTTTTATTAATTATATCAGAATTTTCTTCTTTTATTTTATTTTAAGTATAATTTTTATAAAAATAACTATTATAGTTTAAAATCCTATTTTCAATATCTATAACGCAAATAGCAAATGGTAATAAGTCTATGATTTTTGAAATAAACAATTTTTGGTTTTCATATTCCTCTTTTAATTTTTTCTCTTTATTGTATTCATCTTTTAATTTTAAATTTATTTTATTAATATCATCCATTATTTTTTCAATAAATTTTGAAAAACTTACTATCTCATTTTCATTTTTATAAATAGTAAATTTTTCTAAATTAATAATTTCATTAGAAGGATAATTTTTTAAAATTTCATTAATTTTTTCATTTAATATATAAATAGGTTTTAATAAAATATTTGTTATCTTGATTGTTATAAAAAATATTAAAAAAATAAAAATAAATAAGATTATTAAAGCTAATTTTATTATTTTATAATAATAACTAAATACATGATTTTCATATACAGTTGAAATAACTATTAGTTTAAATTTTTCTATTGGAGAATAATAAGCTATTTTCTTATATTCCTTTTTATTTTTTAAGGAGTTATTTTCCCCATTAATAGGCCAATAATAGGTAATAACACCTTCTTTTTTTTCCAATATCTCTTTTATAAAATATTTACCTTTTATATCTTTTACATTTGAAAAATTACCACTTAAATAAGGATGAATGACAATATTTCCATCATAATCAATTATAAAAGAATTTCCATTACCAAAATTTCGAATTCCCAATATCAAATTTCTAAATTTATCAATATCAAAAAGAAAATAGAATTCTTCTTTGTATGATGAATAGGCAATAATCCAATCTAATTCTTTAATATATTGAAGATACATTGATTTATATCTTGTCGATTTATCAGAAGGATTACCCCATAAATATTCAAGATAACCATTTTTTAACTTTACTCCAGTTTGCACAAAGTCAACATAAGCAACATCTTCTTTTTCTATTTCTGGATGAAGATCTAAAATTATCTTATCTGGAGCTTCTTTTATATTCCAGATAAAAACATAACCTGTTTTACCAATTTTTATATTTTTCAAATAATTTTTTATTTTTGTTTTTGCGTCATTAACTGATATCTGACCATCATTGTATTCTTTCAATATTTTACCTATATATGTATTATTTTTATCTGCAATAGATTTAAGATAGTTTTCAATCAAGGCATTAATATAAACATCAACACTTTCATTTATAGTCTTATTTAAATTCATCAGTTGTTTGATAATATTATCTTTTTGATATCTATAATCTATTATCAAAAAAATTGATAAAGATATTGAAAGAATTAGTATGGCAATTAAAAAATTTATAAATAAAAATTTATTAGAAATTTTCATGCTTTAAATAATAAATAAGATATCTTGAAATTTTTTCAAATTATTCAAATTTTTATGCGTAGCAAAAAATGAAACTTTACATTTTTAAATATGCACAATAATTATTCGTTTTTTTAAAATTAAGAAATTTAAAATTTTTTGTTAATAAAAATATAAAATGGATCAATTTTTTCTTTTTTTTATTTCACTTAATAGCGATTTAATATCTTCAAAATCATATGGTTTTTTCAAAACATAGTCAAAACCATATTCTTTATAATTAGATAATACGGGATTACTGGAGTATCCACTTGATACTACATAAATTATATCGGGATATTTGCTTTTAGAAATTTTAATGACTTCATCACCACCGATTGAAGATGGGATTACTAAATCTAAAATACAGATGTCATATTTACCATTTTCTAAAACATCAAAAAATTCATTTGCGTTTTTTACAGATTTAATATCACAATTAAAATATTCAAATATCTTTTTTGCTGTATTTATTACTATATCATCATCATCTAAAATTAATATTGAAAAAGATCCTAAATCAATATTATTTGTCTTTTCCTTTTCTTTTTGGGAAACTTTTTCAGATGTAGAAGGAAATAGAAGATAAAAAATAGCTCCTTTTGTCTTTTTATTCTCAAAAAAGACATAACCCTGATGATTATTCATTATGGTTTTTACAGAAGAAAGTCCAAGACCACTGCCGCTAGCCTTGGTAGTAAAAAAAGGGTTAAATATTTTATTCTCAACTTCATAAGGTACTCCCGTACCTTCATCTTCTACTGATAAAATACAATATTGTTTTCTTTCGATTTTTTCATTTAAAAAATAATCAAGTTCATTATATGCTATTTTTAATATTATTTTACCATTTTCTTCATTTGCCTGTATTGCATTTAGTATAATATTATTTAGAGCCTGAAAAAATTGGCTTTTATCAGCATATATATAAAATCTTTCTTCACCTTCAATTTTAAATTCATATTCTACTGAAGTACCTTTTAAAGAAAAATTTATTACTGATTTTATTACTTCTAGTGGATCAAATAATTCTTTTACAGGGGTTCCACCCTTAGAAAAGGCAAGAAGCTGCGATGTTATTGATTTGGCTTGAACTGAGACCTCTTTTGCACTTGATAAAAGTTCCTCAAGCTCTTCTTTATCATTTATATACAACTGCGCCAGACTTAAATTACCTATTATTCCAGTTAAAACATTATTAAAATCGTGTGCAATCTTACCCGCCAAAAGTCCTACAGATTCTAATTTTTGAACTCTCAATATCTCTTCTTCGGCTTTTTTTTCATCTGTTATATCTTTAGCTAAAGTTAAAATCCACTTTTTGTTTTTATATTTTGACTCTATTGGTATTTTCTGGATAAATAAAATCCTTTTTTTATTATTTAAATCCAGTATTTCAGATTCTCTTGTTGCTATTTGATTTGCTTTTAAGACCATTAAATCATCATATGATAATTGCTTAAATTGATTTAGCATTATTGGTGGCATATATTTTTCTATATTATAATGTGTTAAATTATTAATAATTCGAGGATTATCATCTTTTGAAATATCAAAAATATTGAAAAAACTTATAAATTCTTTGTTGTATTCAATAATATTCAAATCCTGATCACATAGATAAATTATAAATGGAATTGAATCTATCAATTTCCTTAATCTTTGCTCAGTAGTTTCTTTTATTAACCTTGTTTGTTTAAGATTATTAATTAATACTAATATTAGGACAATTATTATAATGATTACAAAAGTTAATGTCAGAACCAATATTTTTACATTGATCTTATCCTTTTTTTCTGGTAAATAAGTGATACCTATCCATTTCTTTGTCAACCTATCCAAAAGACCAGTTTCTTTAGCTTTTTGAATTCCTTTGTTTAAAATATTAACAAGAATAGTATTTCCTTTATGTATTCCAAAACAATTTAATCCAGTATATAAAGGTTCCCCAATAATTTTGACTTTATTCATATAATTCATAGAAAAAATATGGTACCATACAACCTGCTCATCACCTATTACAGCATCAACTTCATTTTCAACAATCTTATCTATAGCCTGATAAAAATCATTGACATATATTATTTCACAATTGATATTATTTTCTTTTAAGAATTCTTCTGCATAATCTCCTCTTTGCATTCCTATTTTTTTACCATTTAAATCTTTAAAACTATTTATATCGAATCTAAGATTACTTACGAAAATTGATGCTGGAACAAAGAATATGGGAGATGTAAAATCAAAATATTGTTCTCTTTTTTCACTATAAAATAATGAAGAAATACCATCTGCTTTTCCATCGATTACCATCTGTTGAGCTTCTTTAAAATTTACGGGTGTAAATGTTATGTTAAATCCATACTCATAAGATATCCAGCGAAGAAGGTCTATCATCATCCCATTATATTCACCATTTTTATCGACAAATTCAAATGGAGCATAGTTAATTTGCCCAACAAAATGAATATCTTTAGTGTTTTTAATAAATTCAATTTCTTCTTTATTTAAGTTTATAGAAATTCGATTTTTTGAAAGTTTTAAATATATAAATAAGCTAATGCAAATTAAAATTATTATAAAAAAAACAATTAAATAAATCTTTTTGTTATTTTTATACATTTTTTATCCTTATCTTTTATTCTTTTTCCTTTCTTTTAAGATGCATTTTATCAAAATTTTATTTTGCTTTTATACTGCTAAATCTTAATTTCATAAATATTTTCGTATAATTAGCTTAATTACTTCAAAATTTTGAGTAAAATTAAAATTAATTTCTTTATTTTTTTGATAAAATTAATATTTTTTGAAAAAGGATTAAGATATGAATAAATATAATCCCGAAAATGATTTATCCAACAAAAATAAGTCAAATTATAAAGATAAGATGGAAGAACAAAAAACAAAAGAAATCAATGATAAGCATGAAGAACAAAAAATAAATGAAATTAATTATAAGGATAATAATAAACATATACTTAATTTTAATCATAATCATATTGATAAAGATAATCATATATATAATCATGAACATGAACATAAACATAAACATAATCATAAAGATAATCATAATCATGAACATAATCATGAGATAGATTTTTCAGGTATTAAGGAACTTAACAAAAATAAAATCACATGGGTTGTCATATTAAACTTCACAATAACAATTTCTGAAATTTTGGGAGGACTTTTTTCAAAAAGCCTTGCTCTTCTTTCAGACGCATTTCATAATTTAGGCGATACTATGGCGATTGTTTTAAGCTGGTTCGCCATAATCATAAGTAAAAAAGAAAAAGATAAGAATAAAACCTATGGCTATAAAAGAGCTCAGATAATAGTTGCATTTCTGAATTCACAATTTCTTATTATAATTTCTATTTTTTTAATTATAGAAGCTATTAAGAAATTTATAAACCCTGTTGAGATAAAAAGCTCGGTAATGCTTGTCGTCGCGATTATTGGATTGATTGCAAATCTTATTTCAACTTTACTTCTTCATAAAGACTCAAATCATAGTTTAAATATTAGATCAAGTTACCTTCATCTTTTAGGAGATACTGTTTCCTCAATAGGAGTAATTTTAGGAGCGGTTCTCATTAATCTTTTTAAGATTTATTTTATTGACCCTCTGATAACAATAATTATAGCAATCTATCTTGGATATGAAAGTTTAAAAATCGTCATAAAAACGATAAATATTCTCATGCAATCTTCAGCAAATCTTGACTATGAGCAGATCAAAAAAGATATAGAATCATTACCTTCTGTAAAATCACTTCATCATGTTCATACATGGCTATCTGATGAAAAGACAATCTATTTTGAAGCTCATGTGGAGCTTGATGATATCTTGATATCAGAATCTACCAAACTATTGGAAGAGATAAATAAAATATTATATGAAAAATATAATATAAACCATACTACCATCCAGTTTGAAGCCGATAGATGTTGCAATAAAGGAATATTTAATATAAAAAATTAAAATTAAATTTCTTTAATATCCTTTTCTCTATCTCATCCTTTATAATCTTAGAATCATAATAAAATTCTTATTTTTTTAGTTTAAATTATATTCCATCATGAATTATGTTATCTTAAAATTATATTATCTAATTAATAGATCTTATTTTCCTTATATATAATTTTAAGTCTCAAATATTTTTATATGATATTTTTAATATTCTTAGCTTTGTTAATATTTTTTGACAATTCTTAAATTCAAAATAAAATAAAAATAACCAATTGACTATAAAATATTTTGATATTTTTAGTAAATATTTTTTATAGATAGCTGTTATT
>ERZ795051.3206-NODE-3206-length-16948-cov-6.660037_pt1 | contig 16948 bp, 33 predicted proteins | sample MGYA00375135_ERZ795051 | MGnify/ENA primary metagenome ERZ795051 (study PRJEB30180, sample SAMN05720222) | activated sludge metagenome | isolation source: Anaerobic digester | place: Japan | collected 2015-05-26 ... | reverse complement strand
ATTTATATGACTTATATAGCCTATATTTTTATATAATTTATATAGTTTGTATAGTTTACATAGTTTATATTTTATATAATTTATATAGCTTATATAGTTTATATAATTTATATAGTTTATATAATTTGTATACAATATATTGTACAAAGTTATACATTATTAAACAAATTGATGGAAAGAGGACATAAAATCAATGAAATAAACATATTAATAATCTATAAATAACTATTACTACACTAGATTATCTATTATAATAATTATTAATTGCTTACTTTCTTACTTAGTTGTTTACATATTTCATAATTGCTTATGTTTTCTATCTAATTTGCCTAATTTACTTAATTGCCTATATAATTTTTTAATTGCCTATATACTTTTTTAATTGCTTATATCTTATATTTTTCTTAATTGCTTATATTTTTTTAATTGCCTGTATACTTTCTTTATGCAAAGAAATCATCAGGTCACCAAAATTTTCAAATTCGGACCACTGCCATGTACGAATTTCGTATCACCAAAAAAAGTTTACGTGGGGATTTTTAAGATTGAGTTCAGAATTACTACGAAAATCAACGAAAAAATCAACGAAAAAAACGAAAATAAATAAATATAAACATTAAAATAATAACAAAAAAAATAGACAATTGTACAAGTTTTTATTAAAATAATAAACAATTTCATCGACAATTGTCTATTTTTAATGTATTTTTTAGCATATAATAATAATTAATTTATTGTTTTTAACAAAAAAACGATAAATTAATTGTTTTAAACGATAAATTAATTGTTTTTTAATAAATAATAACAATTTTTTAATTTATTTAAGTATAGATTAAGCTTAGTTATAGAGTTATATTATTTTACTTGTCCTTTCCATCAATTACTTTTTTAAAAATTCAGTGGCTTTATCTTGATCAACGAACAGCAATGCCCCGCATTTTGGGCATATAAACTCTTCAAGCAGATAAGTTTCTTCATAGATGTTTTCAAATGAATTCCATAAGCGTTCATTTACTTTTAAACTATTTATATTCTTTCCACAACTGGGGCAGATGGGCATTTTTAATTACTCCTTTCCTTTAATTCTTCTTCTGTTTTCTTTATTATATATTCATCTATATTTCCTTTTATTGGATTTTCCTTCTTTCCTTTATGGATCATTTCATGATCACGATAACTGCAAATATATAAATTATCTAAATCATTATTCTTTGGATTTCCGTCAATATGATGGACAGAGCATCCGGTTAAATCAATACCCATGGATTCTAAGATCAATCGGTGCTGAGGAATTGTTTTCCCGTCGATTACGGCGGTATTATACTTCTTATATCTGGGTTTAGGATCTTTAAATTTAAATCCGCATTCCGGGCATTTATCAACAAATTTTTTTGTATCAACAAAATAATTGCCACAACGACAACAGTGAAATTTATACTTTCTATCTTTGTTTTTACCTAAATTTTCTATTCTCATGAATAATATATACGCATGTAAAGTATATATAATTTTTGAATAAAAAAATTAACATAACAAATAAATTCAAAGTTATTACTTTTTGCTATCTTTATTGAGGAAAGATAGCAAAAAGCTACATCTTTTTTGATAGCCAGTGTTTTGAAAAAAAGAACAATTTTTAACTTTTTAAAAATATTAAGTGCAAAAAGTAATAACATTTTTCAAAATTAAGAAAGTTATTACTTTTTGTCAACAACGATTTGTTTGTTGACAAAAAGTTACAACTTTTTAAATTGTCCAGCAAGAAAAGTCATTAAGTTAAAATGAAAAAATAACAAAACAACCATAACAAAAAGTCATAACATTTTTTAAGATCCGTCAAAATTAATACTTCCCTAAAAACCATGCCGGATAGTTTATTAAAAATCAAATCAACGAAACGAAATAATTTTTTAAAAAATGAAGGAAAGAATCTATTAAAAAAAATCATTTAAGATTTTATATCAATTAAATAATATTTTAAAATAATACAATAAAGTTATAATAAAATATTAAAAGATAATTATTATAGCTTGCTATTAAAGATAAATAATAAAATATGTTAATTGATTAATTTTAATAAATTATTTTTAGATCTCCTTTCCTTTAATTTAATGAAAGTAATTGTTCCTTTTTTCCACTAATTGAAAGTTTGAATTTTTTTTAACAGCGCCGCCGGGAACAAGTGAGAAATAAAAAAGCAAAAAGTCAGAATATTTTTGAAGAGGTAAATAGTTTAAATACTTTTGAAAAAGAAAGGGTGGTCGGTGATTATTATTAGAATGTTTATAGCACCGGCAAATGATTTAGAAGACAATGAAACGTTTACATTAAGCAAACCTATAAGAACAGAATTGTTAGAAACAATAACCTATGAATTGTGTCAATCAATTAATTATTTAATTAACGTTATAGAACATGCTGAATATAAGCATGTTCAAGAAGCATACAAAAAAATTATTAGAACATATAATATATTAAACAATGTAGAAAAAGAATTTTTAAATTGGTACACTTTTAATAAATTAGACGGCGAATCAATAACAACCATGGAAGATTATAGAACAAACATACAAGGCATATCAGCTATTTCAGAAGTATATGAGATAGGAAAAAACCAACAGATGATATTGACATATTTAAAAAGAATGATGAAATGCTTAAATCCTATATATAGTTTAATGGAGCATATATCTGTAATTGATTTAAATACCATAAATGAAATTCCAAGAGCAGTAGAAGATTCTTCTTTCAGTTTGGATGTAACCTATAATTACTGGGCAAAGAAAGCAATAGAGTATGCAGTATCAGAATACATTGCAATACAAAACATTCCAATATTAAAAGATAATAGAGCAAATAGAGAGTTAAGAACCTGTGCTAAATGTGGAACGGAGTTTCAAAGATTTGTTAGTCATAATATGCACGTATCTAAATGCAATGGAGTGAATAGAGGTTATGTTAGATTTGTAAAGAAAGAACACGTAGAAAAAAATTCTGAGTGGTAAGCATGGTAAATGTGGAAACATATATATATACCAGGAGAAAGATTACAACAAGTAAAAATGAACATACATGATAATGAAAATGGAGAGGGAATAGGGATGGAATTTTACGGCCCAGATACAAATACTGTAGCAATGGTCCATCTAAGCAATGAAGATTTTATTAGCTTAATTAAAAAAGCCGTAGAGATAGCTAATAAAAAATTACAAGGACTTCAATAAAAAACAAACGATAAACAATATAAGGAGTTGATCGAAGATGACAATGTATGCAATGAAAAATCAAATGCTTAAAGAATGTGAGGATGAGATATCTCAATTAATGAAAGGGACATATTGTTCTCAGAAATTTATTAAAATAATGTGTAGAAATAAAATTAATTATCTTAGATGGAAGATAAGTAGAATACAAAAAGACAAGCCATTTGATACTATTCCTTCTACTGTTTATATTAAACAATGGGATGATAGTACACTATAAACAATATAATTATTTTTTTTAATTTATTTATTTATTTAATTGAAATAATCTTTTTCATTCAAAGCTATAAAAGAAAGACTCGATTAAGTTTAAATAACTTTGGAAATAGTTAAACGACTCACGATGAACAAAATAGAGCAAAGAGAGAATAGTAAGTAAGAAAGAGATAGGTGAACAAACATGATGTGGAACATAGAACAAAAGAAAACGATAGGACTGGGTGTGAACGACCATGCAAGAGAATACTCTTATGCAATTGTTAAAGCAACTGATAAGAGAGAAACCGTATTGGCAGTATGCCCAACAGAAGAAGAAGCAAACAGAACATTTTCAAATATGAGATGCCTTCTAAACCTTGAGGCTTCCGAGAAGAAATCTTCCGTGCCAGCCAAAATAATACTGAGAAGGACTATGAAGGTTGGTTCTATTCTTAATAAGGATATGTCAAGTCCAAGGATACGATGGGATTATCAAGAAACAAAAACTCAAAGGATTAAAGATGTTAAGCCATACTCAATGAAACACGCTAAGAAACTAGTAAAGAGAAACCTTTAAGTAAGTCGGGAAACAGGATTAAAGCAGGTGAAACAAAATGGCTAAGATACCTAAAAAAGAATTGATGATACCGAAGCACAATGAAGACCTAATCATCACCAAACAGGTCCAAGAAACAATGGATAAAATTGACAGACTACAAAAGATGAAGTATCCATGTCTGTTAGTCGGTCATGCTGGTGTAGGAAAGAACCAGCTTATCAATGAGGTGGCTCACAAGAACCAACAGACAGTTATCAAGATTAACTGTTCTGGTGATATGAGAACATCTTCTCTACTGGGAAGGGTAACTCCAAGTGAAACTGGAAAGTTTGTATGGGATGATGGACTTATCATAACAGCTATCAGGGAAGGACATTGGTTAATCCTGGATGAAATCAATAGCCTAGATGCAGATATTCTATTTGCATTACACGGGCTAATTGATGACGGGTTTATCACATTAGCAAACAACAGTGAGGTTGTCATGGCACATGAAAACTTCAGATTGTTTGCCACCATGAATCCCATCAGTTATTTCGGTGTCAAGACATTGAATCAAGCACTAGCGGATAGGTTCGCTATCATTGAGGTTGGGTTCGATGAAGAGATTGACCAGGCTTTAATCAAGCAATTGAAATATGGAAAAGATGTCCAGGCTTCTCTAATGATGTTGATAAGAAACATACGAAATGAATATGAACGTCAGGAGATAAGTCAAAACTTTGGACACAGAACCCTAAGCAATGTAGTACGGCTGTGTGAATACTTTGACCTGATGGATGCTCTTAACATGGCATACTGTAATAAATTACCAGAAACTCAGCGTGCCAGTATTAAGACGCTGTTCAAGGACTTGGCTCAGGTTGTTCAATTACAACATACAGAAGGGCAACAATTGAAAACCAAAGGCACTCCAAAGCAAGCTAAGCCAACTGGTGGTTCGGTTGTGCAAGGAGTAGATGTGGATGCTTTGATAAACATTTTACAAGATGGAAACAGACATTAAAGATGTTGAGGGTTGGAAACCCTCACATCAAATTATTTATTATTTATAATACTGAGGTGAATTAATGACAACTCTTGAGAACAAAAAGAAAATGAGCAGGGTTCAATACTTAGAATTGATGGGAAGGATAACAACAGGACAACAATTAATTGTAAAGATAGAAGGCAACAGGTCCTTTATTAAATTAACAAAAAATTCTCCGGTTGAAATAACTTTAAGCGATGACATGGAGTTTATAAATAAGTTTTTTAACTCTCCGTCATTGTCTGATGAATCACAATCCAATTCAGTATCCGTTGATTTCGATGTAAAGAGTGTTGCTAATGAACTGGGATACGATGTCGAAGAATTTAAATTATTTTCTCAGCGAATGGAATTATTCCATGAGCTAAGTCATGCACTATTCACACCTATTGAAACTCCTAAACAGGTTGATTCAGCTAGGAAAGCAATATTAAATTATGTAGAAGATGTTAGAGTAGAAACAAAGTTAGCAGAATTGTATCCACCAATTAAAAATAAATTATTGCTTAACAATAGAATGCTATTAAGTAATCTTAATATGGATAATATTGTTGATATTGTTAAGACAGAACCTTCAAAGAAAAATGTTGCTATGCTAGCATGTGCAGTAGCAGGAAGATATGCTTATGGACTATCCAACAAAGAACCATTAAGTCCAGCAATCAGAAGAATAGTAGAAGTAACCAATGATATCTCCAAGCATCCTAAGTATAATTTCAAGAATTGCTCTTTGAAATTTACCGATGAGATATATAATTTAATTACTGGACTGGATATTGATGAATTGGAGAAAGAAATACTACATCAGCAAAGTCCTGCTGGTGATGGAGAGTGGAACGATGGACAAGAACCAGAAGGAGCAGAAGGAGAAACACCCGCAAAATCAAAAACAAATTCGGAAATTGAAAAAATAAAAAGAGAAATTAAAAATGGGATGGATGATTTTGTTGATGACTTGAAAACATATGGTGTGAATTTAAAAAATAGAGATGAAAGAAACCTAGAGAATTATCACTACATCAATCCGAGTTTAGTCAATCAACTATATCAAAATCTAAAGCAGATAATTGGTGGAAAGCCATCCAAACAAAACATAATAGATTATGATGGTCATTCTTTAGATATGGAAGGAGTAATTGAATATCTAAGTGACCCATTCATAGAAGTAAAGATGTATGAGAAAGCAGGTAAGAAAGAACGACCAGACATGCACATTGTATTTGCCATAGACTCTAGTGGTTCAATGAGTGGTAGTAAAATAGAGCACGCTAAAAAAGGAGCAATCAATCTTTCAGTAGCGTGCGAAAAATTAGGAATTAAAACTTGTATCATGGACTTCGCAACTGATGTAAAAATTCAGAAGTCATTTGATATGCCATTGATTGAATCGAACATTAGCGCTTTGTGTGCTGGTGGTGGTACAGACATATCTGTGGCTGTGATGGAAACAACTAAACTATTAAGTAAAGATAAGATACTGCCAAATACAACTTGTGCTTTAATTATATTGTCTGATGGATGTGATGATTCTACCAGGAATGTAGCTAAGTATTTAATTAACAACCCACACATACAAATGTATATGATTGGCATAATGGAAAATCCAGATGAGTATTTGAATAGAGTAAAAAAATATGGAGCTAGATGCTATGGCCATGCAATGATACATAATTCAGAAGATATAGGAAGGGCATTACTATCTTTTACAAGGGACTTTGTAAACCGTTGTCGTTAAACCTTTTCCCTTTAATTATTATCAGATTAGAGGTGAACAAATGAGAAGATTAAGCAAATTAACTGATGAGCAAACATCAAAAATCATTAAAGCAAATCCAGATAGATTTCCTAGTAATGCAAACTTTAAAGGAAAAAAAATAAAAAGAACCCAACTATCAAAAATAATATTAAGCTTGCCTGATGAACAGGGAATTTTTAAAACAGAAGAAGACATTTTTTATTTTTTATATAAGGAGATATTAATTGCTATTGTGAATATTAATACATTACAAATTACTTGGTGTAACATAGAGAGGATACATAATAACGGATTAAACAATTCCGTCAGATATATATTGAAAGAGCTTAGTATGTATAACCGAATTGATATAGTTAATACTGGAAGATATCGAGTATTAAAAAGGTGGGATAATAAATGTAATCCTAGATACTTTTATTCTGGCGCAGTAATGCAACTTGATATTAACATGAATGACTTTGATTTGCTTACTGAAGATTTCAAACCATATGGAAGACCAAGTCCTGGAGAGAAAGAAACTATATGGTAAAGATTTAAATAGGTTTGGAAATAGTAAAAGCTAGGTGAAAGGAAATGAGATATAAATTAGGGTGTTTTTATGATAATAATATGGAATTAAAAACAGTAATGAAAGTAGAAAAAATGGACGATGAATGTTATTTAATGGATAGATATAATTTCTCTATTGTTTATGACGAAGCTTCTAAAACACTACAGATGATAGATGATATCAATAATAAGCCAGTACTTGTTGTAACAGAATCTGGAAAGATTGGTATCACAATAACAGGATGCAAAGGGGCTCCGTGGTTTTTTGATGAACGAGTTGTAAAGTTCATCAGCAATATATGTAGAACAACTTTTGGAAAAACTGTTCTATTTGTTAAAAGATTTAAAAAGAAAAGATTATATATTTACCCTGATGCAGAATGGTGGGTTAATTGGGATAGAGATCCACGAGTAGAAAAATATGTATTGGATGAACAAGACTTAACAAAAGGAGGAGTTGTTGTATTAGATATGAATACCATGAAAGTATTACATGGAGCAACAGAACAGAAAATCACATCGAATAAAAGAAAACAATTAGTAAATGAAAACGGAGAACCAATAGTAAAAAAGAAAAAAGAAAAAGAAACAGTATGGTAAAGGTTTAAATAGGTTTGGAAAAAATAGTGTAGTCAAGGTGAAAACAAATGTCGGACCTGATAGATAAATTAAAGAAAATGCAGACGATGAGCAGGAAGAATAAGACATTCGATGAGTTGCCTGACATGGCGACTTCAACTGGAAAAGACAGCATATCTAATTTTAATTTGAAAGAATTTACCGACTCTATGCTGGAAGGAATAAAAGAAGAATTTAAAGCACATGGTGCAAAAGTACCTGAGATGAAAGTGGTTGGAGTTGGAATCCATGTAATCATGGTAAACCCAGACGACCCAAAGAGAGAGGAGATGGCCATCAGGGAAATTGTTGCATGGCACCGTGGGTGCGGAAATCCAGACAGATTCTTAAACAATAACACTTTGGAGGATAAAGAATGCTCCTGCGAGGAAGAAGAAGCAATCAACAAGATTAAAGAGCTTCTATCTCAGAACCCAGAAGAACAACCATACAAAGCAGGAAAGTATGATGGCTATATGTATGGTTAAACTTCTTATTTTATTTTGATGAGAGGTGATTCGTTGTCAAAAATAAAAAAAATTAAAACTCTTTCAGAAGAAGAAATTAAATTAATAATGGATGATATAAAATTTCTATCAAATTTTAGACATAAATATCGTGGTTCTAAGATAGAAGATTTTTATTACTGTAACATAATGTGTAATGAGAGCAACAAACCTACTTCAATTATTGCAAATAGAGAATACAGCTTACAAGACCATCTATACAAACGTCAATGTATATTCCATGAAAAAGAGTTTGATATGTTAGATAGAGTTAAATGTTATTCATGCAATCATAAAGACTCAGTAATTCTCAAACACTTAAAAAATGTTACAGAATTAATTAAACTTGAATCTGAATCGGAGTGGTAAATCTTAAATAAGAATGGAAACAATAGTGATACTATGGTAGTTTCTATCAAAGAGCTAATGGATATAGCAAAGCGAACAGCAGATAAGAGTGATGTGAAATACAAAGTATCTTGTATATTGATAGATGAAAGTGGAGATATAGTTACTACTGGCTATAATCATCACAGCAACAGGAGCAAACGATTGGGCAGGAATACTGTTCACGCAGAATGTGATGCTCTATCCAAGGTACGAAAGCCTAGTAACAATCTTACAATGTTCTTGTATAGGAACAACAACAATCCTATACATCCTTGTCCGTGTTGTGCAGAGTTGATAAAGGCATATGGAATAAAAGAGGTGATTAGTTTCCATACATTAAAAGTAGAATAAATTGGACAGTGAATTAGATGAACGATTCATATGTAGAAAACAGATTAAATCAAATAGGGTTATCTGATGAGATAGATTACAACAAAAGAAAAAGAGAAAAGAGATGGAAGACAAAAGGTATTAAAGAGGCGAAGCGCAATGACGAGCACAGATACAGAATTTACTGAGGACGATACAAAGTTTAAATCAATGATGATACGAATAGAGAATTACTTTCTAATAGAAAGTATAGATGAAAATGGAATGGCTCAAGGAATAATGAATGATGAAGTAATGGGAATTGGACAAATGGATTCGGTCCCGATAGTTGACTTGCTAAGAGATGGATGGATTGTGCTTGATTTCAATGAAGAAATACCATTAATGCAGGCAATAAAAATAGCAGAAGAATATCGTAACAACACCTTAAAACTAAACGATGAGATTACAAAGTATCAAAAGTATTTAGATGAATTAAAACAGATAACCACAATGGTTAAATAAGTAGGGAAACAGTAAACAATAGGCTGGTGAAAGTATGGCAAAGATACAATCATTTGAGTTCAAAGGAACAGTAATAGAATCAGATATATTAGAAAAATTCTTCGAGGACAATAAAGACTATATAATAAACACTATATCTAAACTGTCATATATACTTAAACAAGGTGAGGTCCCAACTCCAGATGAATTGGCTTTATCAGTAATGACGCTGACAATTTCATTGGCTGAAGCATATACCAGCGGAGCATTGGAGAATCAACAATGAGGGAGAATGAACGATGTCGAGCAACAATAGAAAAATAAAGAACAAAGAGAATATGAAGAAACAATCAAACCATACTCAGGTGAACAATGAACAACCAGCCGAGAAAGATAAAGTTAGAAGCAAACATAAAGTTTAATGTTTATATGCTAGAGTTGATTGTTCCACATATACCATGTGGAGAGATCGAATGTACCATGATAAAAACTAAGCAACCCATGGGAAACCTCATGCTAAACTCTTTATCTTTAGAGCCGTCTTTATACTTCTAAGTATTAAACCTACTCCACATCAAGATATCCTCAGCCTTGCAATGTGGTACGGGGACGGCCTAAAGAGAAACCTTTTAATAGGTTTGGAAACAGTAAAAGAATCAGAAAGTAAAATAGGTGATTTATTATGTCAATGAGTCAGGACGATATACTAGAATGTCTATTAGTATTGAATGAAACCGTAGAAGAATTGAACAGTATTGAGGAAGATGTAGAACAAGTCTGGGAAAATCTGGAAAGAATTGCAGATGACGTGGCTGAGAAATCGAATATGATTGATGGCATCATCTATGAATTGAAATCACTGTTGGATGAAGACCACAGAAAGGCATATGAGCGTGAAGCAACAGGTGGTCGTGTAACTCTTGTTAAGAGTATAGAGGAATAAACGATGATTCAAGATTGTAAGAAATGTGAATTTTCCAAAAAGGATTCAGTACCTCTCCCTTGTGGAGAGGTTGACGGTTTGTGGTGTGAGAAAACTAATGTATTCCTTTATCCGTCAGCCACCAAATATGCCAAACTGTGTAGATTTTTCCTATACAGAAAACATTAATTTTTATACGGTGATTGAATGAAGAAAGAATTATTGAAGGGAGAAACTGGGGTTAAGAAATCTACCATGTGGACACGGACCTGTGTTAAAATGGAGATGATGGATGGACGAATCATATACAAAGAAAAGAAATGGGGAAATCATCCAATGAATTGGCATATAATAATAGAGGAACAAGATGGTTCCTTTATGTTTATACCATATAAAAATTATTTATATCCCAGTATTTCCCATAGATTTCAGAAATATTTTTCTCAACACATGCCTTCTGAGTTAAAATCTCCGTGTTTTCCCCATATTCTTTATTTTAAGAAGGGGAAAAAATTGAAAATTTTAATTACTGATTCATTCAGTAGAATATATATGTATAACGTGGACGATCCCCTTGGAATAGTAAAGTTTGATAACAGATGTAATCCTATTGGATTAAGTAGATATGTTCCAAAGGAAATAATAGTAAAAGAAAACATATGGTAACCTTTATATAGGTTTGGAAACAATAGGTGATTCGATGACAAATCAACTAGACCTGGATGAATTAAAGGAATTGCTTATATCATCTACAAAAGAAGCAACCATAGATGGGCTGTCTTCTAAATTAGAAGAAAGAATATTATTTCTTTCTCAGGCCATCTATGAATTGGGAGTTATGGATGGTATAACAAAAGTTGAGAACGAACCAGAAAAATATGAATTGATACCAATAGACTTAGCAGAAGAACGACTACAAAACTATGCCATCCATAGAATAACAATGAGAGATGGTGGTTAATATTACTCAATAAAGATAAGGAAGGTGGTGGTGGGCTGGACGAAATCTCCCTGGCGTCTGGTCCACCACCCATCATAGGTGATTGATGGAAAGAAAACAATAAACGAAACGGTGAGATTACTATGATTAAATTAGAATATCTAAAAAAGAAAAATGTGTTGGACGACATGAGGTATACAGTGGATAAATATATTCCAGGCAATGATGGTCCATTACAAGCATTGAAGAAAGAATTATTCAAATCTGATTGTATATCTCCTGAGTATATAAGAGAAAAAATAGATATTCTTTATTCCATATTGGATGAATTAAATAGAGAATTAAGTTTTATCGAAAGTGAAAGCAGAAAAAATGAATCTGACGATGCAGATTCAGACGATTAATTTTGTGTAAACTCGGCACGATATCCTAGCCAGCCATAATAAAACAAACCAAAGGGTTTATATATTTCTGGAAACAGTTTAGTTTTTGAAAATAAACTTTTTAATTAAAATAAAAGGAGAAGATATTATGGCAACAAATCTTCAGGGAATACTTAAGAGCAGTAAGAACAATAAAGAGATAACGAGGTCAGGCTCGGATTGGGTTGAAGCCACGCTTCAATCCGATAAAGTGGCTGTCGTTGTTCAGCTTGGCAGCGACGGTCAAACGCTACTCAGTCTATACAGGATGTATGGAAAGAACAATAGAGGAGAGTTAATCAAGGAAATCATTTTCGACAATGATGGAAATCCTAAGAACATTTATGAAGGAGAAAAATAAACGTGGTGAAAAGCTCTATGGATATCATTGGAAGAAAATTAAATACTCCAGGTAATTATGAAATCTGGGTGGCTCACCAAGATGACAATGAGAAGATTCTTAAAAGAATAAGTAAACAATATAATATATCTTTGAAACAAGTTATAGCTGAAGCAAAGAAAATAGCATCTACTGAGAATGTCCATGTTTGTGTAATGGAAACTTTCGAGGGCGATGAAAGATTTCACCCATGCGAAATAATATGGGAATCAGATTAAAAAAACATTTAAATAGGTTAGGAAACAGTAGAACAGTTTGAGGCGAGTAGTTTGAAAACATTACACAATGTTAAGCAAACAAAGTACTGTGTGTACTTCCTTAGTGCCAGCGATAAGATTAAAGACTCGGCTTTGTTCGTAAATCGAATAGAAGCTGAGAAAGAATTTCACCGGAGGGTATCAGCACATTCTATAAATGGAATGGAAGCTGGTAAGATTGTTGTCCACTCCAGCGATTGGAGTTTCTGCAAGACACAAGATGTAGCTCCTTCCATTAAGGGTGAGATAAAAGCATTCAATAAGAAATGGGGGACTCTTTAAAATTAATTGAATAAAATAAAATTCAAATGGTGATTAAAATGCCATGGATAATAAAATGTAATTCGAATCTCCCTAGAGAATACTCTAGTGAGATAACAAACATAGAAGGAAATGTCTATGATACGCTGGACGAGGCGCTCGATGCCCTTCCAGACAATATTGTTTATGATGATTTCCTTCCTAGTGATAAGGTCCTTAGATTGTATCCTGCATTCCTTACAAAAGAAGATATCGAGAAAGACGTAGAAGGGTATTGGAATGTAGGAACAATAGAAGAAATAGATTAAACACAATAGAAAATTATATATATACTGAAAGTTTATTATACCAAATGGTGATTACATGGTAGATTATAAAACAGACTGCAAATTTGTAGAAGTGCAAGGAAGTGGTCCTTGGTGTAATAAGATGCAATGGCGACTACTAAAAGGAGTAACTAAAAATCCATGCGAGAAATGTATAAACTATGTTAAAAAATAAACACGATGGCATATCGACAAATCTATTAAGACGGGAAATGGCTGATGTTATGACCACATCCAACACCATTTTGTGCTGTGATGTGAACGCTGGACGGCGTGTATATTTAGAAAGATGATTGGCTCCCCACGACAGGGGGTGAAACTGCAAACCAATCTCATATCGGAAACATTTTGTCCCAGCCACCCGATGTCTTAATAGAAAAAATAAAACGACATCCAAATCATTTACCATCTTTTTTAATTAGATAAGAAACAGATAGGATATGATGGAACAGAACAGTTTCAATCCTTATTTTACTGGACTGATTATTCAATAGATAAAAAATAGAGAGTGATATAATGGAAGAGAATAATTTAAATCCCCCAGAAGATTTCCTATGGAACGTGGCCGGAGTAAACGGGGAGGTGTTTCGGACCAATGCTTCAGATAACGAAATCATGAACATATGGAACGCATTGGTTATCACGGGCCACGATGACGTACGGCATCTGAAGGAATCCTTAGAACTAAATGGGTTCCTTTGTGGTGAAATAGAACGTCGTGTCAATATTTTAGAATCTGACATAGAAGAAGCAGAGATGTCTATTTTGTTAGATGAAATCAATTTACTAGACCCAGAAGATGTAAAGAAGTTGGAGGAATCGAAAAGGAATTAATCCCGATGGTTTTAATTCAACGAGCGAAAAGGACGATAAAAAAATTAGGAGGTAAAAATTCTATGGAAGTGTTTGATTATTTAGATTGTACCTGTACAGAATGCGGAGAACATCTTTCTATACAGACCAAGTTACTTTCAGATAACTTAAGGGACCTGGCTCACTACTCCAAGGGAGATACCTTCCCATGCGGAAGGAATGGATTAATTATCTTAAAGGAAAGATGTTCATCCTGTCATTTCCCTATAGGTATGTTAATCTATAATGATACCATCGTTGATTTTTTTACTATAACGAGCCTGATGGTCGAAGGAAGCGATGGTTCTATAGATTCCTTGCAATGAATTTTGACAACTAGGTTTAAGTAGTTTGGGAAACGGAAAGAGAACCAAGAGGGTTTGAAAATGTATAAAGTTGTGTATGTAGTTGACATGCACACTGGAAGGATTGTGAATACCCTCATCCATCCGCAGGTTAAGATTGCCATGCATGTGGATGCTAGGTATTCACGGGCAGTAGTGAATGACATGGAAGGTCTGCTGTCAAAACCATTCAGAAATTCTTTTCATGGTGGAACGCAAGCGTCATGCTTCGTCCCAGACAATAACTTAGACTTAGTTAACCCAACCTTTAAATAGGTTGGGAAACGGTAGAGCAAATTGAGGGAAAAGCGATATGTCCAACGAGATATATGAGCAAGAAGCAACCCTTAAGAAGGTTGCTAGTGTCGGGGAGTCGAACAAGAAGGGTTTCGTCCTGAAGAAGGACAAGTACGAAATCCAGGGGGCTGGAATAAGCGGACTGATATACATTGACCCGCTGGTGATAAAGAACATGGAAGGGACTGATATCCTGGTATTCATGAAGAAGGCCACCTCCCAGGCCAGGGCAAAAGCTCAGACCAGCGGTCCCAGGGTATCCAGCAGGACTTCCCGAAGGCAGTAAGCCTTACAATTAAACCTTTTTATTATTATTTTATTAAGATGTTTCCGAAGGGTTTATATACCTTTGGAAACAGTTTTTTTATTGTTGGGTTGAAGGAAAATGGGTCCCCTTTTATAAGTACCCTATGGGGAGGGGAGGAATCCTATAAAGCAATAATCGGAAAAATTAATAAAATTAATTAAATATTTTAATTAAAATAAATATAGCAATAATCGGAAAAAATTAAATAAATTAATTAAATATAATAATTTAAATAAATATAAAGCAACAGTTAATAAAATTAATTAAATAGATTATTTAATTTAAGTAAGTATGAAGCTACGATCATTAATAAAATTAAATAAATAAATAAATTAATTAATTAACTGATCTATTAGATTATACTTCTATATATATTTATTGATTTATTTTTACATCTCCTTTCCACCAATCATATTTTTTCTTGGAATGTCTAAAAATAATACTTCCCCTAACGCTATATACATAAAATTTCATAAATAACTATTAATATAAAACAAAATAATAAAGGGGCGATTAAATAAATAAAATTATAATTTTTATATTTATTGCTAGAAGAAACTAATTCTTGAATTATAAGAATTAAAATTAATAAAATTGCAATTATTTCGGTCATAGAAATAAAATTAATTTATTTCTATTTTTACTTTTTTAGAATTTTCCTGTTTCTTTTTATTAATTGTTATAATCAATAATCCATATACAAATTCAACTTTAATATCTTCTTCTTTTATTTCAACTGCAAATTCTATTTCTTTATAAAATTGATCGGCATCAATGATTAATTTACTACTGTTATTTTCATTTACTAAAGATATTTTTAAATTTTCTTTTTTAATTCCAGGAAGCTCTACATATACTGTTAATTCATCATTAGAATAATTTTTAATTTCAGTTATTGGAATTCTTTTTCCATTTTCTAAAATATCTCCGAATTCTGAAAATACTACATTGCCATTTTCATTTGTATACATAGAAAATCCATAAACTAAAGATTTATCTTTAAAATTTGCTTTATTACTCATTGCTTTTTTTATTGCGGCTTCTATATTATTTCTTCTTTCATTCAATGAATCGTTCATTATATAATCCTCAATTACAATTTAATACTTTAAACTATATAAACTTTTGTTATTAAAAAAATATTATATAATAAAAAAATATAAATATTAAAAATATAATTACTATAAAAAGCAAACAAAGATAAACTCTAAAATAAATCTTATTTGTAAAAAAAACATTTTTAAATGTATTTTCAGCAACAGAAAACAATCCTATAATAAGTATTATAAATATAAGCAACGAAAAACTTAAGAAAATATCCATAATAAACATATATGTATTTTTTCTACTATTTATACATATATATTTTACGATTATGTCAAAAGAATTAAATAGATTAAAAATAAAAGTTGGGCCTGGAAGTTCGTATTATGATAATGTAACAAATACAATTTATATAGGCTCCGAACAAATTGAAGAAGCGAAAAGTTTAAATGATATAATCGACGTAATAAATCATGAAATGCAGCACGCAGTACAAAGAAACTTTGGAGCGAGAGAGGATACAAGCAATAAAAAATTAAAAGATAAAGCATTAGATATTGCCTATAAATATCATAGCGCACATTCAGCGGGAAAAGTTCCAATAGTTGAAAGAGATGCCGTATTTTTACAAAAAGATCCCACAAAAGGAAGCTGGTATTCAAAAATGACTCCGAAAGAAAAAAAAGTTTATTATGATTATATGCAAAATGAGGATGAAAAATCATTAAATAAAAATTGGAACAATTTTAAAAAATCAAACAATGATAAAATAAAATCTCCTCCTGATATTAAAATATCATCCATCGGAAATTTTTATACGCCAAATAAAAATTTAATTGGTTTAAATTATAAAAATAAAAAAAATAAAAAAAAATCAAAAAAAGAATCAGATGA
>ERZ795051.3192-NODE-3192-length-17026-cov-8.022863_pt1 | contig 17026 bp, 28 predicted proteins | sample MGYA00375135_ERZ795051 | MGnify/ENA primary metagenome ERZ795051 (study PRJEB30180, sample SAMN05720222) | activated sludge metagenome | isolation source: Anaerobic digester | place: Japan | collected 2015-05-26 ... | reverse complement strand
GTAAGATTGGGAAAATGTTCTTGGTGCACAGCATCTTTTTCCTGAAAATATTTTAAAACTTTTTCCCAATTATCGGGCCAAGTCTCTTGCATTTGCTTTAATATGTTTTCCTCCACTTCCATAACTAATGGAATTTTTCAAATATCTTTCTCTTGTTTGTTTGGCGGTTTCATGCGCTTTTGTAAAAACATGAATACGCAACTCAGGGATGTAAACTAATTTACATCCTTGTGTGGATTCTCTTGAGATTCTTTGTAACTTTGGACTCAGATGATCCCTTTCACCCAATTCCGAATAAAATTTTTGTGCCATTTGTTTTTATGTTAGTAGCGGGTGTCAGGGTCGAACTGACGACCTTTGGGTTATGACTCCAACGCTCTTCCAACTGAGCTAACCCGCCTCTTTAATAAATCCTATCATACAAGTTGCATTTGAAGGGTTTCCCCAATGTTCAATACGTACAGCTTCGTTAAATCCTAATCTTTCAAAAAAATTAACAAGCATCTTATTAGCTACAGGTACATGAACTTCTGTTCCTTTTGGAAACATGGAAAATAATTCATGAACCATTTCAGAAAATTTATGTTGACCTCTAAAATCAACATTCACATAACTACCCATAAAAATCAATATCCCATGAGGATATTTTTCCTCAATGGAATAATGATAATCTATGAAACCGTATGGTTTGTTAAGTGTCTTTCTTTTTACCTTCATATATTAAATACCGCCTTAAAATACCAACGGTTTATTCTCATATTAGCAATCTGTTCTTCCACATATGCAAGATTTCTTTTATCCTCATAAATATTAGAAACTAAAGTGGTTATCTTATCCATCATATTATTTAGAACAACTGAAGATTTTAATTCCGGATATGCTTGTAAAAGAGCTACCAGTTCCTTTGGTTGATTAGAAGCAATGTTGCTGAATATTTCCTTTTCAAGAGCTGGATATTGTTCTGCCAAATATTTCTGATATTTTTCTTGAAGATTATTATATTGTTCTTCAGCTAATCTAACATTTGATTCCTGTCTTGCATAACTGTTCTTCAATTCCAAATATGATTGTCTTCCTGACATATTGACAAAAAAGCCAACAATAGCAAATATTCCCGATACAATACCAATTATCCATTGCATAACCACAAAAAATAGGTAAGTATCTGTGGCAGTTGGGTCTACAAATGTTTTTCCCAAAAACACTCCAATAAACAGTAGAGCAAAAAATACAAGTGTGTAAATGAAATTCATGTTGTTTTGTTTTTAATTATTGTCAAGTTCTAATTGTGATTCATTGAAAATATGTAAAATTCCATTATCAATCATTTCAGCAACTATTCTCGTTTCTCCTGTTGTTGTTTGAAAAACTGCAACAACAATTCCTGGAAATTTGTACCCTTTAGGTTTAAAAACCTTGTCTCCTATTTTAAATTTCATAATAATTTCTTTGGGGTCCCAAGCAGGATTGGTTACCTACATATCCATCGGACATACACCATATTCGGCCGCGATAGAGGGTATATCGTGTTTAATTTCACCACTGGGACCGTTTATCTTTTAATGACAATTTGGACATAACATTTCCAAATTTTTCCATATCAAACATGAAAGAAATTTTTTCTGCCATGTTAGTACCCGGAGAGAGACTCGAACTCTCACGGCACAAAGGCCACTGGAGCTTAAATCCAGCGTGACTACCAATTCCACCATCCGGGCGTTTATTTCAGAATTTTCAGGACGAAAACACCGTGGAACCCATCCTCACTTTCACAATTTAGAGTCTACCACATAAGGTCCAACTGCCTTACGAACTGTTTTGACTTAGTCCACTAAGCGATCTGCTTCTCTTACTTGTCTTATCAGTTCAATTAACACACACATGAAAAATCAAAGAGCCCTTCCTAATTTCCAACCTTCTGGAATAGGATTATATTTTTTTATCTTTTTATTCTCTTTTTCATTTGTTATCCAACAAGTTCCAAATTGAGAATTTTTAAATCCAAGTTGTTTTCCTTGTTGTGATAAACTCATTTTAAATTTTGTATCTTCAGAATGTTTTTTTCCTTTAAACGTTTCCCACCCAGTTTTATATTTTTGTTTTAAAGAATCTGAAATATTTTTACTAAATTTTTCTACCCACTTTTCATCATTTTCTAATAGCCATTTAAGACGATTTTTTCTTATTTCACTCTTTGAAGCAGCCAAAGTACCTGCTTCAAGAAATTTTTTTCGATGAATTGGATTGCTAAGACCTCCTTCTCCACCAGGTTTTAAATTCATGCACAAAGGGTCTTTAAGCATTTCTTCATTAACAATTTCTTTTTCTCTATTTTTTAAAGAACTTCTATTTGGAAGTTGTTCGAGAATTTCAAATTTATGATTTTCAGCTCCATATTTATTAACTGAATATCGTAAGTGAGAACCACTTCCTAAATAACCATCATTTAAATTATTTGTTGAATGCATACCGATATAATATCGATTTGTAATCAAACAAGTAGTTTTATAAAGAACGTTATAAACTTTTTGTTTTCTTGGCATAGATTTTTATTTTATATATCTATGTTCAAGGTACAAAAAGTGAGGTGGGAAGGGCAGGATTCGAACCTACGAAGGCCTAAGCCAACAGATTTACAGTCTGTCCCGGTTGACCGCTTCGGTACCTTCCCGTTTGTTGTGCTAAGATCGCGAATCCCAGCACAACTAAATGACATCAGCCACTTTTGATCCATTCTCTCCATCCAGCCCAAAGGCATAGAATCTTAGAGAAAGTGTTAGGTATCTAGAACCCTAAAGGAGTTTCATTTAAGCATAGACCTAATAGGACCGTTTTTATCATATTATTATCTAATATTACATCCTTTAACGGTAAAGCCGCCGACGGAATCGAACCGTCTGTTTTTGAGGAATTTAACCTCTTCATCATTTACTAATTAATTCTAATTTAATCTAAATTTTGGTCACTCCTAGCTGAATCAAGTATTTTCAAAGAACATCTTTTGTGGGGTGAGAATGGATTCGAACCATCGAAGACTCCGTAGAGCCACCCTGTTTACGGCAGGGCCCGTTTGGCCACTTCGGTATCGCCCCGTTAGATTGGGTTGGGCCACCCGCGCCCATGCCGGTTTTCTAAAGTCAGGTCTTGCAAGTTACCACCGGTCGAAGACCACTCTACCTATTCCCCAATCTGTAAATGACTTAATAATCTCTCACGTCCTCTTACTATTGAGATTAATAGGAATCCGAGGATTTCCTACCAGGCTAATTTCTATTGCAGTCTGCAGTAACTTTACGCTACATTCTTGAACTACAACTCTCATTATCATTGATCGTAAACCGAGGTTCGGTAATCGACGACCATACGCCCTACGGGCGCCTGATTAAGCCAAGTATCTTTATCAAAGAACTGTTTTTTATTCTAAGGCTAATGTAATCAAAAGTTTTCAAATAAAAAAATATTTTTGAAAATTTTTTGTGGAGCCTCCTGGGATCGAACCTGGATCTCTGGATTTTCAGTCCAGCGCGTTGACCAACTCTGCCAAGACTCCGTTATAGTTTTTGGTCACTTTATCACGACATGTACAAGAACCACCAAGACTGTTTCGATCAATTTCGCCAAGGAAACTTCATCCTTCTGCTGGTTAGGCGTCCGAATTACTAACCTTTTGTGCCGCCGAAGGGACTCGAACCCCTACGCCCGAAGGACCTGATCTACAGTCAGGCGAGCCAGCCAATTGCTCAACGTCGGCATTTGGTGTCCAAAGGGGGACTCGAACCCCCAAACCTGTTATGGCACTAGCCCCTCAAGCTAGCGTGTCTACCAATTCCACCATTTGGACGTATTGCGTGCGGGATTCGAACCCGCGAATCATTACGAATCAGATTGAAGGTCTGACCACTTTGGCCGCTTGTATAACGCAACATTTGTACTCGGTAGGGGAGTCGAACCCCTGATCCCCAGGATGAAAACCTGATGTCCTGACCACTAGACGAACCGAGCATTACAATTCATGAAAATTATTATTTATAAGTTCATTAATCCTTCTTTCATCAAATACTGCTGCATAAATTTTTTCCTTGGGTCGAAATTTTTAATTTTAATCTATATCGAAAATTAAAATTTTTACTATGAATTAATGAATCTAAAAACTGTAAAAATTGTTTATTCATTTCCATTTTTTCTTCCTCTAAAAGTTGGTGTTTGTGAATGACAATTTGGACACAATATTTTTAAATTTTCTAATCTATTATCCCTTTTATTTCCATTTATGTGGTCTAATTCTAGTACAAGAATTTTGTCATTCCATTCTTCTCCTAATCCACATTCTTCACATTTTGCTTCTTTATACCCTTCTGCAATTAATTTATTTTTTAATTGATAACTTCTAAGATATTTTTTTCCATTAAATACATCTTCAAGTGATATATTTGCGATTCCTTTTCCTCCTTGATTTGGTTTCCATAAACCCAATAATATTGTTTTTCGTTTAAATGTGGAATATGGAATTCCAATAATTTTTGATGCTTCAGACATTGTTCTACTTTTTTTGCAAGCCTGAATAATTTCGTTATCTAATTCTTTTTTATTCATGGTTAACTCTTTTACTTTATATATTTGAGTTAACCATGAAATTTGTGCCCCCAGAGAGACTCGAACTCTCAATGTCATAGACGCCTGGTCCTAAGCCAGGTGGATATACCAATTCTCCTATGGGGGCGTTACAGGTCTTTCCCTGAAGTCAATCATCTAGAACGGACCGCAGGGCCACCAACTGGCCCCCGTTGACGCTGTTGATTCAGTCGGGGTAGCCGGGCTCGAACCGACGACCTCATGCTCCCAAAGCATGCGCGCTACCAACTGTGCTATACCCCGTTTTGCAGGTCTTTCCCTGCTGTCAATCGTGTTGATCGTTGCAGTATGTTACCGTTACACTAATATCAGTTTATGAACCGATATGAGGGATTTGAACCCTCAACTCTCTTTAATGACGATGTTCACTCAGCTGCCCCACCACGACTCGAACGTGAATCCCAGGATCCAAAGTCCCGTGCACTGGCCATTGTGCTATAGGGCAATTTTTTGTAGGTCTATTCCCTACAGTCAATTGTGTCGATCATGGTACCGGATTTGAACCAGTCTTCCCAGACACCCGCCGGGCGTGCTACCATTACACTAACTCCACAATGTTCACTCAGTTGCCTTACAGGGACTCGAACCCCGACAGACCAAGCTCCAGAGGCTTGCGCGCTGCCAATTACGCTATAAGGCAGTTTAAGTTGAGAAATTTAAAGAGAGTTTTATCAGCAATTGTATGGAGTTGACGAAGTATCTCTCTTATTACTACAACTTTATTTGGCGGGGAGAGCTGGATTTGAACCAACAAATTTAGTATTTCAAAACTAACGTTTTACCTTCGAAGTAACTCTTCGTTATTACTACATTTACATGAGAAAGTCAACTAGAGTGTTTTTTCTTTTTTAAACTTTCTCCCCATTGGAGCCGGCAGACGGATTCGAACCCCCGACCTGCTGTTTACAAGACAGCTGCTCTACCTACTGAGCTATGCCGGCATAAAAATAAAATAAAAAACTGAGAAACTCGTTTAGAGTATTTTTTCTTACGGCGTGTCTACCATTTCACCATTCCCCGCGAATATCTGTGCAGGGAAGGAGGACTTGAACCTCCACATCTTGCGATACCGGCTCCAAAGCTACGAAGTAACTCTTAACATTACTATAGTTTAGAGGCGAATCCCAGAGTTGAACTGGATTCTGAGGTTTTGCAGACCCCCGCATGGCCGTCCTGCCCATTCGCCATATTTTTTATTCGTTCCTTTAATTCATCAATTGTTATAGATGAATTTTTATATTTTTTTTTTGATTATCTTTATGAAGAACTAATTTACAATTGGCTGGGTGTGAAATTATTTTGCAGTCAATATTATTTATAAATCCGTCTTTAACAGAATATAAATGATCTCTTGAAACTCCATTAAGATTATTTGTTGGAGAATACCACCCGTATTTTTCAATCAGAATTAGTTCAAAATAATTCGGATAATCATAAACATTAAATTTAAATTGTGATTTAATTTTATAATTTTCAAATGCAGTTCGTAATGTTTGATAATATAATTTATAACACTCAACTGAACAGAATTTTTTATGGCAATCATTTCCACAATTCAAACATTTTTTTGGCTCCTTTCGTTTTGGTGATTTACATCCTTTTAGCTTTTGACTTATTTTAATATTTATGTCTAATCTTTTTTCTTTGGTGCTAAATGATTTAGCACACGTTTTAGAACAAAATCTACCTTTACCATAAGAACCATTATGTTCTTTATTACAATTTTCACAGATTTTCATTCGAACCTATTTCTACTATATATTCAAAATAGGTTCGAAGAAATCTTATTTTAACGTTACCAATATGTCAAAGAACCAAAAAAAACCCTCCAGACTTTCGTGAGGAGGGTGAAGAAGTTATATAAGAGTATGACAACCTACTTAACCACTATATTTTCCCTCCTTAAGAGCATAAAATAGCTCTTCACAAAGTTGTTGTGGTAAACTAAAGAGGCTATATGTTAAATACGTTGCCATCATCTTTGAAAATCTTTATCGCTTTTTAAATCATTTTTAATATTATTATATATACACTCACCCACAAAAAGTTTTGATAGATAGTGCAAATATAATCAATTTTTTCAAATAAAAAAATTTTTTAGTGTTTTTTTTTCAAAAATTATATTTTTTCAAAAAATTCTCTCCTGTAATTTGTTCTCCCATTTCTCCTATCAATCTATCGTTTATCATATCTGTTACAAATGGGGCTTTACGCTGAGTTAAATAAAATTTCGAATCTAATTTATCTATAACAAGAATAAATGGCCCAAATTCTTTATAATATTGTTCTATATATTTTCTTGCTTGGTTCAACGGCATTCCAAATGGTGTTTTCGAAGCCCATAATACATTAAACTTCCAAAAATCTCGTAATACTTCTTCTGTATCTATATCGAATTTAAATATAGCGTATGATGGAGTTTCTCTTACAATATATTTTTTGTAATGTTTAAAGGATTTATCGAACCTAGATTCAATCTCTTGTTCTGTTTTGGGTTTGAAAATATCTTGTAATGCTTCATTTACAAATTTTGCATTCATGAAAAATTTTCTATTAATTCATTTTCAATTTCTTTAAATGCAACTTTTTTCTTTTGTATTTTTCCATGAAATTTATTAACCAATCCAAGTTCTTCTTTTTTCTCATTAATACGTATGTAAATTGATTCTTTAACTAGAGAATGATTAACAACTCCTTTTTCTTTAACCATTTGTGTATAATAATCTGCGAGTTTGATACAAGTTCTTAATTGTTGTGCATTTTGGCAAGAATCTATTATATTAAAAACTTTTTTAATTGGAGCAATTTGTGTCATATCAAGTGGTTATTTTTTTATATATCATATCCCCAATTTATTAATATTGTCTAATTTTTTTGTGAAATAATTTTCTAAAAAATCCTACTCTATCACATGATATTTGTTCAAGTTTATCTTGAGATGTATCTGCATCAATAGTTGTCCACACTTCCCAATGCATTCCCCAATCTGCCAATTTATAATAGGTATATCCACCATCTCCCCATTGAGAACTCCATGAATTTCGTATGATAAAGGAATCCTTTAACCATCCGGCTACTGTCACAGCATGTCCTCCCATAGCCTGCTGATTTGGAAAATCTGGTTTCCAAAATTCTCTTTTTTCAGGATTATAAACAGAAAAAGCAATGTAACAGGGTCCATTTGCAAACAAAGCCTTTTTAAGAGAATCTATAGTTCCTATTGCCGCATATCCTGAAATTCGATACTTAGCAGCAGTTTCAGCTAAGGATGGTTTTAATGCAGAAGGATCTAAGTTTTCAAATGAAGAAGCATATGGATAATCTTTTTCAGGAACAATACCAACATGATATAGAATTTTCATTGTATCTCTGGGTGTCATTCCTTCTGTTCCATAATTCTCCCTTAAATTGTAAACGAATTGTGGTGACATATAACCTTTAAAATTTACATCCACCCGTTCTTGCCATTCTTTCATTGCTGCTGCAGTTTGTGCAGAACAAGTTCCATATTGTCCTTGATCTCTGACCGGCGGCATTCCGTTACGTAGATCTAATGTTGCCGGAAGGGCAACAGAATATGGATATATACTTTCAAGTAGAAAGTCTCTATCGTCTTTTGGGCTAGGTTGTAGATTAAATACATAATTCATATTTTTAATTTATTATTTTTTTATCTATTGGTGGACACCAAACAGTATTATATAAAGTCCTTACATAATCCACATCTAAAACATTAGCTTGTAATAGTTTTTCGTCTGTTATAATACTTAAATCTCTGTCTGTTATCCATGGATTTAATATTGTGTGCCATCTATGACTTGTCATAGGTTTATAATTATTAATTTTATTCTTTGAAATATTTTCCTTAGACCCTAATATCATTTTTATCACATAATTATGTCTAGGAGTTATTTTTAAACACATTTTTTGTAACTTTGTTTTTAATTTTGAGTTTGGCATAAAATAAATCTTCCATGCAACACAGTGTAAATCTTGTACGGAATATAATTTTTTAGCTAATTTTTTTATTCTTTCCGGTTTTAAATCATTGTCGATTTTAATCCACCCATTTTGGCAAACTTCATCTTCGAATGGAGCAATCTTATAAATTAACTTGTTCCATAGTGTAACAAGTTTAATTTTTGGAATCATATAAAAATAAAATAACAGTTCGTTTAATTTATTTCCCACTAATGCTTTGGCCCATAAATAAAAAGAAGGATTAAAATTTATCTTTGTATGATTAATAAAATCTTTAAGTGATTCCTGAGAATATCCAGCATATTTAAACGCAAAAATAGAATAAGCTACATGATCGGCAACTAATGGGGGTAATTTATCGGCTTTAACAGGATATGGACGCCCAATATATTTGTATTTTTTTCCAATTTGTTTTTTTGTCCAACAAGATTCTATACCCTCAATAAATCTTTCATCTCCATAACATAAATAAGCAATAAAGGATCTGACTATCGCCTCGTATCTGCCACCTCCTATTATTGTAACATTCCATTCTTCATTTTTACATAGCATCAAATTATGTTCTTGATCTACATAATTATAAGTATCTGGATTTCCCCAATCTAAAGGCATAAATTAACTTTATTTTATATATCATTAATCCACACCAATAAAAAAAGGGGGCTAAGCCCCCTTGATAATCGATATCATTTTTAATTCATTGCAAGTTCTTTTAAATCTGATTTAATTTCGTTTTCTATTGGACCAAAATAGGCTAATATTTTTTCATCAGATAGTGTTATTACTTGTTGATACATTTGGATGTTTGAGTCCATATTGATCTGTATCATTATCTTACGTAATGAATTTTCATACGAGGAGGCAGTAGCATATCTTTCTCCCTTTAAATTTTTATACCCGCTGTCTTGTAATAGATGGTTTAAGTCTTTATATATTGTATCACCTTTAGCGGTTATATTAATTAAATACTTTTCTTTAAGAAGTTTCAAATATGGTTCTATTGATTCATTTGCATTGCTATATCGGTATTTAATCTCTCCGTTGTCATAGGTACCAACATTCCACACAGAATTTGTTTGGGTGGCCATTCCCCTTGTCCCTAGATGAGATTCTAATATACCTTGTGCAACAACAAACGTAATATCCATATTATATTCCAGACATTTTAAGACTAGAAACTCCGGATCTAATTTAGAATCCGGAGCAATTCGATGCATATAGACCTTAACTTCATTTATTAACTCCATACGCCCTCGACTGCGAACAGAATAAACATAAGATGTATTCGAAAAATCAGAACTTAATGGCTGGGCATTCGCGGGGGTTTCTCCGGAATTAAAAGAAAACATAAGTATTATTAAGAATAAAAAGTTAATTAAAAAGAATTTTTTAAATTTTCCGGATTTCGTTTGCAAATTTTTAGTTTGTTTTACTACTTTCATAATTCATTTTTTTAGTTTAACTTAATGCCAAGATGTACTCAATTATTTTTTAGCATTTACTCAATAATGTAAATTTAAATAAAATAATTGGTTCAAAAAAATTTTACATCAATAGCATTTATTAAGCTATTAGAGCTTATTTATTTTAGGAATTGTAAAGCTTACTAATCTTCAAATAGGGAAATATTCCCATGATCAGTTTCGCTGTCCTCAGGCTCTTCTGAGGATATATCATTATTTGGAATAGTAATCCTTATTTCAGAATTATATTCCTCATCGTTTTCTTTTATATATCTTTGAGTAGATGTTAGTTTCTCATCCTCCTCTAGTGTACGAATAGTCATATAGGGGCGATCCTTTATTTTTCCATCTATCAATTTAAGTACACTAAAGAATTCTATTTCGTCATCATCAATTAACCTCGAAATCATCCTAGATCCATTCCCTTCAAGTAATACATATTTTCCGTGCGCACGATTAGAATTAGCCCTTGTTAAATCTCTATAAAATATACCGCCACGCCCCTTAAGCCACTTTTTGTACCTATCACCGGACATATCCTTAGGAAGATACGCTTCCACGTGCCCATTTGGAATGCCAATTACAACATCATCTACAACATTAGGTACTAAATTTAGAATTTTTAAATCTTTAATTGAAAGATTTTTTTCTTCTACGGCTTCAAGTAATTTTTTAACGTCCATGTTTTTCAATTTTATTAGGGTCTAATTTCTTTTTATATAATTGATTTCTGAAATCTAAGTTAAATGCGACTAATTCTATTTCGGCTTGGGCAGAGAGAGTTTTTCCTTCATTTATTAATTTCTTAATCTTATCTTCCCAAGTATTTCCCCATACAATCGATTCATTTAAAAATATTTTGACGGCATCTAATCCACCCTTTTGCCAACATTCCACAACCCTTTTAACTGTTGCAATAGGGGGGTTTGTAGTATCTGTTTCGTCTTCTCTACCTAAAAACTTTCTGTAATTTACTTCTCGAAATATTTTGTCTCTTTTTTCCATCTATTCAGCCACGTGTTTAAAAAATTCTTAGCAGCATCATTAGCGATTTTTTGAATATTACTTCCACTTAAATAATTCTTTTTGTGAAATTTTTTCCAGTAATAAACATGATCAACAAATGACACGGCAATATTGGCTTGATATGCTTCAAATAATCCTTTGTCTTTTCGGATCTGGGATTCAATATCAAAAATTTGTACAGTCTTTTTTGCAAGACTTACACGATAATTTTTATGCGATATAACTTCAATTTTAAACATGCCAAAGACTTTGTACGTGCCATATATGCATTTGTGATCCGTCAATTTTGGATTTTGCAGTTATCATAATACATTCTCCTCCATGATATTCATCTGACTCCATTTTTATAACTAAAATATTTGGATTTGTCAGTTCAATTTCATCCTTAATGATTGTCCACTCAATTTTTCTTTCCCATTCTTTTATAATATCCATTCCAATGGATTATTTATCTGACACAGTAAAATTATAGTTATAACAGTATCAACAACATACATTAAAAATATATGAAAATTAAATGAATCTGATCTTTTAATAGACGGAAACATTGATATAGTTGTTAATATAGCTAAGGCAACCATAGATAAAGAAACCCACCACCATTGTGTAAATAATAGTAACGCAAGATAAATCATATAGGAATAAGCTATAAAATTTAGTAAAGGATATTTTCCCTTAATTAATTGGGGTTCATTCTTTTTATTCCAACTTGAAATAACATTTTCCCAGGAAAGCTTACTAATGAAAAGTTTTAAAACTTCCCATATTATAAATACTAATGTCAGTTTTTGTAATAATTCGCTCATGATTCTAATATTTTTTCAAAGTTTTGTAATTCTTTTTTCATTGAATCTGGAAAAATTTCAATAGCTTCTCTTACAGATTTTAAATCATAACCAAATTTAATAGCATATTGTTTTATTACAGATTCCTTTATGTTTATTTTCTTTTCTTTTTCTTCTTGTTTCTTTTTAACACCAGCAATAAACATCCAAAAAGGTGTCTTTCCTTTATATTTTCGAATAAGAAAGCGTTGCCAGAAATCAACAACAGCAGATTCATTTATTTTAAGACGTTGTAAAGCTTGTGCTTCTTCAGGATGTTGAATTGCCATCCTTCGATTTATCATAAAGAAGTGTTTTCTCTTATCTCCAGGGGTTACCGAAGAGTATTCTTCTGGTTTTTCAAACATAATCTTTGTAAGTTCAAAGAGTTCCATTCTGGATAGTATTTAGATAGTTTTTTCCTGGAGCTTCAGGTTACTTATTTTATGCAGTACTTTTAAAAAGTTTTCCAAAATCTGTTAATTTTCTGTTAAATTTTCTTTGTTCATTGAAATTCGAATATTTTTTAAAGATGTTTTTTTAGCCAACCCTTTAATTAAATCTTCTGAAAAATCTTGAATATCTATTCCTGGAGGATAAAATTGAACTCTACTATGGCCATTCATCGTGGGAAGTATCAGTATTTTAAAATCATCACCTATTTGTTTTTCTAAATAATCTCTTGCTTCTGCCATCCGTTGACGAGCTTTTATAGATGACATTGTTCCCATCTCAACAAATAATATAAATAGTGGTTTTGTCATGGTCATTCATCCTTTATAGAATTTAAAAACACTTCAACCCATTTATTTGCCTCATTACATTTATTGATATTATCTTTTAACCTTTCTTCTGCATGTTGCATATCCTTAATATTATCATCTAATAAAGAATCTCTAATAGCTTTTGGATCAATAGGTTTATCTTTCAAGGAATTAGTCATCTCAATATATGTTTCATGATAACTTAAATCACAATCATGTTCAATAGTACTTTCAAGTTGTTGAACCATAAATTCTTTTATTTCAACATGTTCTGGCGTTGGAGGCTCATATTTTCTGGCTTGTTCTAGTAAATATTCTAATTTTACTCGTATAACTTTTATTTCCTCTATTCGTTGAGAATGATATTTTAAAGTGGATTCAATTGTTATCCTTTCTCTTTCTATTATTTGTTCATCAGTAATTGAGAAAATTTCAACCATTCTTTCTCTGGCCTCTTTAACGGCATTGACATAATATTGATCAGGTTTTGCTGGCTCATATTTTACATCTTGTTCATCTCTCATATGGATAGCGGCTCCAAAAGCTTTTACACAAACAAGAGCAAAATCGCGAAAGGTATTAATTTTTCCATCTATAATTCCGGCTGTATATCCTGTAGGCATATTGTTTTAGATTTATGTTTTAAATTTGTATAATATGTATGAGCAAAACTACTTTTAATTATTTGGTTCATATACAGTTTTGGATCACAATTTGATTTTTCATTATACTTTTTCCAATGTAGTAAAAGATCTAAAATAGCAGATTGAAATAAGTCATCATATAAATTCTGATTATTATATTTAAATCCGGTTAGTGATACCTTAACGAGATCATAAAATAACTGAACAAGCCTTTTTGAGGGTTCTTCTTTTTGTTTTGAACTAATAATTTCAACGTAAAGTTCCCCTCTTATTTTTATTTCTTGATTGTGTTCCCAATTATATTGTAATTCATCAACACTCATTAAAATAATTGTGTGTTTAACCTATCAATTTCTTTAAAAATAGATGCTTCACTTCCATTATTGTTTCTTACATAACGAGTTCCTTCCAAGATAGAATTCATATTCCAATTTTGAGGATGTACAGTTGGTCTTTGTAATTGTTCTTGGACTTGTTCATCAAATTTATCCAAAATTTCTTGAGGAAAAACATGACGAGATAATACAACTAATTTAATTTGTCTATTTAGTCTGTCAACCATATTTCGGAAAGACGGAGTATGTCCGGCCATTTCTGTTATTTGATCATAAATTATTGGGGCCTTTTCGACAAGATCTAAATAATCCTTAGCTCCAATGTAATCGATAATCTTTTGGAATTTTGATTCAGTGATACGAACCATTTTTCCTTTATCACTAAGCCAAGAATAAATGGCAGGAACATTATCTCCATCATCGCCGCAAAATATTTTTTTCATGGCAATATATTCCCCGTTTACTTCTTCTACAGAAACCTTTTCATTATCTCTTAGCTTTTTAAAATCGTCTTTGTCAACATCAATAGCTCTATTGAAAATATCGCCACTATCTAACTTTTCGATCCAATCATGAAAATGATGAGGTACAAATAATCTTTTAGTTGCATTTTTGCCAGTTGAAAATGGATTATAAACTGTAGAGAAAACCATTTTTCCTGGTTCATATGGGAAAAATGCAACTAATTGACGTACATCTTCATCAGCAGAAACTATAATAACATGTTGATTTTGATCAAACAATAATTTATCTCTCCATAAAGTGATGATGTCATCTGCTTCAGCATTATCAATTTTAGTAACGATAAACCCATTTGAATTAAGGATTTCTCCAAACTCTCTCATTGTATTAAATACATTGTCCCAATTGATCATTCCACTTTTTTCGCGATTGGCTTTATAACCATCATTCTCATCAATTGAAATTTCTTTTCTCCAAGATCTGGAATCAAGAGCAAAAATAACTCTTGAGGGATTTAGTTGTCTTATAATAAAAGATACATCAGTAGAAACCTTTCTCATTAATTGATCGACTTCGGACTGATTATCAAATGAATAATTTTTTGCTCCATAACCTCCAACTATAAAGAGGCTTCTGAAAAACATGTTTGATAAATCAAAAATTACATTGGTCATACTTATACTTTAAAATGGTAAATCGTCTTTTTCTGGTTCTTTGATCCTTCCGTTGAATTCTTTATTTTTATTCAAAAAGGATCTAATATTTCCTTTGAAGAAAGCTAATATTTCGCCTTCATTTTGATACAAAAAGTCTTCTTCTATTTCATGCTCTTCATTAGTTGTTCCATATCCAGTGTATATCTCTTTAACTTTATAAGTAATTTCATCATTTTGGCCATTACTATGAAAAGCTGTTATCGATAACACTTGAACATCTCCTTTTTTCTTGCCATTCTTTATGAAGAATAAATAATCTCCGGGGTTATATTTCGTCTGAATATTCATAACACCAAAAGTAATTTAAAATTGTTAAAAATAAAAATGTTTTCTGTTAAAATTCTGTTAAGATTATTTCAATATCTCTTGTATCTTAAATACACAAGCTAAAAGAGTAATCATTGGATCTACTACAAATTCTTTTTGATATTGATATTCAGCAACACAAATGATCACTAAAGGAAGTCTGTCAATTTTGCTTGGAGCATTATTCTTTATGTATTCAGGAAAATCTCTTCCTAAAACAATAAGTGACTCATCAACCTTAGTTCCATATTGATTGACAATAAATTTGTAATTATCAATAGGATTTGGTTTTGCTAAGCACAAATCAAATAAATCTTTAAAATCAAAGTTGATATTGAAATTTTTTGGATCAAGAACTTTAATTCCTCGATAATAAAAACTTTGGATATTTTGAACAATGGTTCTCATATCAGGAAAATCCTTAACTACAAATTTTGTTAATACTTCATCAGTATAAGTTACCTTTATAGCATCTAATATTTTTGCTACTCGTGTTTTATATTCTCCAATTAAATAAGTTTCTTCATCTTTATCAATAGCATCATATGAAATCATATGAAACCTCGATTGAACTGGTGCCGGAACCTTTTGAATATGATTACAAGAAGCAATAAATCTTGAAGTAGCTGCATATCGTTCCATAACCGATCGCAGGGCCTTAAAGAACTCCTCGGTGGCACCATCTATCTCGTCTAATATGACACATTTAAGATTTTCTGAGCCTCCCTCGAGTGATATGGTTGAACAAAACTTGGATATTTTTTCTCTAATAATATCAATACCTCGTTCAGATGAAGCATTAATATAGAGGTATGGATGATTCTCTGCTAATATGAACAGGGAAGATGTTTTCCCTGTTCCGGCAGAGCCATATAATAAAATGTTTTGAACTAATCCTTGTGAAAGCTCAGTCTTTATTCTTGCAGGAGCAATTAACTGAGTTAGATTTTTAGGACGAAATTTTTCTGAAAATAATTCTTTTACACCTGCCATTATTCATGTTTTTGTTTTTATGTAAATGAAAGACAATAGTTTTATTCAAACAACACAAATAACTTATTGTCTTCTGTAAGTAATTTATGTCCTTCCCATGTGTTGCCAATTTTGTTTTTAACTTTTAATACAACATCTGGGGTAGTTTCGATAAATGTAAACTCAATAGCTGGGCCATTCCACTTAACAACCTGAACATTTTCATCTGGACCACTGTAAACAGTAAATCTGGTTCTTATTTCAACAGGTTCCTTGGCAATTCCTCTTACTTCGTTTGCCAAAACTTCTTCAAAGGTTTCATAATTAGATTTCCACCAATTGAAATTATTATCAAGAATCATTATGGCTGCTTCGACATAAGGAAATGTGTCCTTTATTGAATTTAAGAAGGTTACGGTTCCGTATTCTTTTTCCATCTTTTTATTTTATTTATCATCAATGATCTTTTCGATTTTTTTAAAATAATCGAGTATTACTTGATCATGATTAAAAGCCCACTGATAATTGTGAATATCTTCTATAGGAATCCACATTGGGTCTTCAACCTCTCCTGGAAGCTCATTGTAATCAGTTGATAATTCTGGAAGGTTGTTTGTTTTTAAAATCATTGCAATCCCATATCTCAATGAGATATTTTGTCTGTTTTCAGTTGGCTTGGTATTGGTATACCACGGATTATCTAGATCATTAGATATTATCGCTTCGGCTGATTTAATCAAATCAGGAAGATAAATTCCACATTCTTCCCAAGCTTCCCTATAAATAGCTTCTTCGCCAGATTCATCCCAATCAAAATAGCCAGCAACAAGATTCATTTTTCCTCGGTTATCTGCTGCAGCAGGACCACGTTTTGAAGCCAAAACATAAGGACCTTCTAAAT
>ERZ795051.3191-NODE-3191-length-17028-cov-4.415366_pt1 | contig 17028 bp, 13 predicted proteins | sample MGYA00375135_ERZ795051 | MGnify/ENA primary metagenome ERZ795051 (study PRJEB30180, sample SAMN05720222) | activated sludge metagenome | isolation source: Anaerobic digester | place: Japan | collected 2015-05-26 ... | reverse complement strand
GGGCAGCACCCCGGGGAGGCCCAGGCACACGGGGCAAACGTTGGTGTTGGGCGGCGCGCCGAATTGGTTGGGGCAGCCGCACCACATCTTCGAGCGCGTTTTAAGCTGGACGTGCGTTTCGAGACCGATGACCGCTTCGTATTCCATAAGGGGCAGGAGGGAGTGGGAGGCAGGCCGGGCGCTGAAGGGTTAGGGCGTTGGTGTGAAGGCCTCCGCGGTGTGAGCGACGGGGGACGGAAATGGGTCCGGGATTCCGACCGGTTGCGAGCCGGTGTCTGCCCTCGAACGCGCAGTGGGGCCGGGGCTGACACTCATGTCCACGCTCCGGGAGGCGGATGGTTGTTGCTGAGAGCCGGAATTGGGCAAAGGGGTTTGCGCCTGCTGCGGCCTGGCTTTGCGTTTGGCCAGCTCGCCCTTGAGGAATTTATCCGGCGGCGCCTGCTGCCAGGCGGAGAACCAAAGATCGCCCAGGAATTGGGCGGATTTGAGCAGTTGGTTCTCCAAAAAGGCCCTGCCTTCGAGCCCCTTGGGCCCGACCCCGGAGAACGCTCCGGCTTTTTCCATTTGATACAACGGCTCGACCTGCCGGTGCTGTTCCAACAGGAACGCCATGCAGGCGTGGAAGATTTCCTCGGGCCGGGCGGTGCGTCCGTTCAGAGTGGCGAGTTGGGCGGGGCGGAGCGCGGAGCGGAGGCGGGGGAGGTCGGGGCCGCCGGTTTTTTCGAAATAGCCGGCGTCAATCCAGGCGTGGATGCCGCGGCTGGTGGAATAGCCGTTGGGATTGTCACCCACCCAGCCATGGTGATGGAGGGTCGTGTGCAGCGGCTGGCTGGCATCGCCTGCGAGGTGGCCCATGACGCCCATGATGTAGATGATGTTGGCCTGGGCGTTGGCGATTTCCTCCGGCGTCCCGCCGTCTTCCTCGAAGGCCTTGAGATAGGAAAAGGCGGACTTGAGCTTGCCGTAGTACTCGGTGAGGCCCCAAGGCAGCATGCCGACCAGTTGGCGGGTGTGGTCGGCGTCCTGGCTGGCATCGGGCGCGGGGAACCGCTCGGGGCTGGCCTTTCGCGTGATCGCCAGGTGGGCCACGAAATCGTAGCGAAACACCGGCAGGGACTCCGGCTTCAGCCCGTAAAGTTCCAGCTCCTCGACGTCGAGGTAATGGTCGGGGTTGTTAAGATGTTTGAGAGGCAGGTCGGGGGTGTTGCGCCAGCGGTCGGGCTCGCCGGAGAGGAAGGCGATCCGCTCGCCTGCGGCGGGCGTGCGGACGAACGCCGGGAAATTGGTGGGGAGGGAGGCAAGCGCCAGTTGGTTGACAACGCGGTGGACGGCGTAGTCCCACGCCAGGGCGTGGGTGGTGGCGAGCCACAGGCCCGTCAGGCCGGCGGCGACACTCGAGAGCGTTCTGTTTTGGTGCAGCATTTAAGGCGCCTAACATCTCCGGTTCGGGGGTGAAATGCAATCCCGGAGCAGGCTCAATCCGCGGGACGGAGGGCGGCCAGAGGGGTCCGCGCCGGGTGGGAATCAGGGCGCGGGGGCGCGGAAGCCGTCGTAAAGCAGCTTGAGCGTCAGGAGCAACACGACCGAAACAAAGATGGGGCGGATAAACCGGGTGCCTTTGCGGATGACCATGCGCGCTCCAACCCGGGCGCCCAAGAGCTGTCCCACACCCATGGTCAGACCCGCGACGAACAGCACTTTGCCGCCCGCCAGGAACAGGGCCAACGAACTGAGGTTGCTGGCGAAGTTCATGAATTTTGTATAGCCCGTTGCGCGGGTCAGGTTGAACCCGAGGCCGAGCACGAACGCCATCGTCCAGAACGTCCCCGTGCCCGGCCCGAAAAAGCCGTCGTAGAAGCCGATGCCCAGGCCAAAGAGCCAATCGAAGAGCCCGCGAGGCATGCGGGAATGACGGTCGGTCTCGCCCAGTTGCGGCCGGACCAGGAAATAGACGGCCACGCCGATGAGCAGCAGGGGAATCACGCGCCTGAGAAAGGCCGGGTCCATTTGCTGCACCGCCAACGCGCCCGCCGCGGCGCCGGCCAGCGACAGGAGGAACCCCCGGGCGCAGTCGCGCCAATCCACGGTTCCCGCCGCCGCGTAGTGCCAGGCGGCGCTGCCGGAGCCGAATGTGGCCTGAAGCTTGTTGGTGCCCAAAGCCTCCTGGGGCGGCAACCCGAAGCTCATCAGCACGGGCAGGGTGATCAAGCCGCCGCCCCCGGCAATGGAGTCCACAAAGCCCGCGGCGAAAGCCGTCGCAAACAGGAGCGGCAGGTGCCAGAGTTCGATCATCCGTTGCCGGAAAAAGCCCGCTCCGAATCAGCGCGCGTTGGCGCAGAGGACGCCAAGGAGAATGGCCGAGGCGGTGCCATCCATGGTGGGCTCATTGCTCGAATAATCCTGGACGTCGTCATGGTAAACCGCGGGTCCTTGGAAGGCGGCCAGCGGGTCGGGTTCGGTGATGCTGACGCCGCGGAGGGACTTGAAAATGCGCTCGTAAACCGGCCCGTCCACCAAGCCGCCGCGAATGGGGCGGCCGGTGATTTCCATGGTCATCAGATGCGGGTTTTTGGGGGAGACGGTTCCAATTCCCGTGAACATGGTGTAGCCCCAGGGGTTGCGGCCCAGAAGCCAGTCCCGTTGCCGGTCGGCAAAATCCCGGTAGCGCTTGTCCCCCGTCATCAGTTCGTAGAGGAGGCACTGGGTGGCGAGGGCGACGGTGAGATTGTTCGAGCACCAGATGAAGGGCACGCCCACCCGGTAAGGGTTTTTCCGCCCGGCCTCGAGGCACTTCTCGATCCCTTCCCGATAATAGCCGGCCAGGAGGGCTTTGAACCGGTGGTCCACGAGGTCGTACAGGCGGAAATGGCCGATATTCATAAACGGGTAGTATTGGTAATGTTTGGTCTGGTCCTGTCCCATCCAGCCTTCGGCCCCCGCGAGCCGGGCGTAGTGTTTGGCTTCGGCAAGATAACGTTTTTCTCGGGTGGCGCGGTAGAGCTCGGCGGCGCCCCATTCCATGTCGTCGGCCCAGGTGGTTTCTTCGTAGCGATAGGGGGCTCTGTAAGAATTGCCCTGCTGCACGCCCTCCTTGGCGCGGCCCAGTTCGTAAACCTCCCTCCCCGCCTGGAGACACCGTTCGGCGAAAGGGCGGTGGCGGGGGTCGTCCTTCCAGATTTGGTAAGCGAGGGCCATGGCGGCGGCATAGCGGCCAGCCAGGTTGGCGAGGCCTGTCGAATCGCTCTGATATTGTTGGAGACCCTGGGGTTTTCCGTCGGCAAAATAAACCACGCGATAGCTGCCCTGGCCCCAGCCGTAATCCACGATTTCATGCTGCGGGAGGCGGCGGCCGATGTGATCGCGGTCGTCGGCCACCTGGTGGTAAAGCTGGTTGGGGGCGGGGTGGAGCTTCAACATCCACTCCAGACCCCACCGTGCTTCGTCCAGGAGGTCGGGAATTCCGTTGGTGCCGGCCTGGCCCAGGTCGTTGACCTGGTCATCGGTATGAGGCGGTCCCCGGCGCGCCCCCTTGGCCACGCGCGGTTTGGGGCCCAGTTCGTAGGCCAGCAACATCTGCGCGGTGGCGTTTCCCGAGGTTAACAGATACTTCAACAGGTCGGCGGCGTCGTGCCAGCCGCCCCGGGCATCGAGATACGTGCCGTTGGTGAGCGGCCCAAACGCCGTGCGGCCGTCGTAGGGGTGACAGACCGCCTCGAGCCAGGGATTGTAGCCGCAGCGCTGCTGCCGCATGAACTCGAGCAGTTGCGCGGGCAGCTCAAGATAAGGGCTGGTGCCGATCTGAATCGCCAGGGAGCGGGCGTTTCCCAGCTTCAAGACGTAGCGTCCCGGCGTGCGCACGGCCGAGAAATCCAGCTCGGCGTGGTGCTCGAATTGGCCCCAGGTCGCGTCCTGGATTGGCCGGGGTTTGCCCAGATGGAAAACCAGACCTTCGTTCCGTTCGGCCACCAGGCGGAACTCCGCAGGCAGCGGCTCGTGTGAAAAGGCCAGCGCGACTTTGGCCTCATTGACATGGTATCCGAGCTGATTGGCGCGAATGAAGATGTCGGCGGCGGCCGCCGACGCGGCAAGCAGTCCGGAGACCAAGCCAAGGCAAAACAGGCGCAAGCAAGCGCCGAGGGTTATTTGAGTTTTCACAGGTTTCATTTGGTTTGTGCGGCCATCGAGCCGCCAGTGTGGTCCGAATCGAGCAATTCGTCCACCCGAACGAACTCGTAACCTTTGGCTGCCAGGACGTCCAGCAGGCCGCCAAACCGCGTGTGGAACTTGTCCTGCCGGCCGGGGCCGGCCCCGAGGTGGAGCAGCAAAATGAATCCATTCAGACCGTTGGGGTCCTGGCGTTCCCGGGCGAGGATGCTGTCGTAGATGACAGACGACGGCACGAAATTGCGGTCAGCCTCGCCGGTGTAATCGGCGTTGGAGCGGGTGCCCGGAGTGAAGTTGATCAGCGTCATTCCCAGTTCCCGGGTCCAGAGGGCGATTTCCTCGTTGTAATGCTCGAACGGCGGGAGAAAGAAGCGGGCCGCCTGGGGGCCGGCCGGCAGCGGGGGGATGGGTTGGGGCGCGTCGCTTTCGGTGGTGGCAGGAGAAGGCGGCGCCCCGTAGCGGCGCGCAAACAAGCCCGCGGCTTCATCAGACTTGAAGTAGTGGAGCTGGATTTTGGCCTGGTTTTCTTGGAGGTCGGCGAGGAATTGGGGGCGGGTCACCAGGAGGTTTGGGGGATGGTCCCAGGAGCAATAGAGCAGATGTTTATCGGAATGCGGCCCGAGAAAGTGGCCGGCCTTGATGAGGCGTTGGACCAGGGCGGCGTGGTTGGAGTGGCTGAGAAAATCGCCGGTGAGAAAAAACGAAGCGCGCGCCTGATGTTTTTCGAGGGCGTCCAGGATTGCGGGGCCGCCCTCCGCATATTCGTGGCCCGTAAAGACCAGGGCGATGCGCCGGCGGTCGGTCGGGCCGCGGAGGATGGCGCCCTGGCGGGATTCAAACGGGAGTTGGGCAATGAGGGTTTCCGCTGTATGGCGCACCGGACCTTCGGTTTCCCGGGCGGCGAAGGCGAGGCCGGGCAAGCCCTCGACGCCATAGCCTGCAAGATTGGTCAGGACCAACAGTTGGTCGGAGGGGCTCAAACGCGGGATCAGTCGGGCGAGGGAGGGGACGGCGCGGCAGCTTTCCTTGGATTGATAAATGACCGATGCCATCAGCCCCGCGCGCAGGTTGTAAAGGCAGGTCAGGCGGCGGAAGCCCGACGCCTCAAGCGGGTCGGGCGGCGAGCGGACCGCTTGTTGAAACGTGTCATCCAGAGCCGTGAGGATGGCAATGCGGGCCTGGCGTTGCGTGTTGGTCAGGCCTTGAACCAGGACGGGGAGGCCGTTGGACCCCAGCAACGCCAGCGCCGCGGCAGCCTGCATGCATTGGTTGGAGTCGGTCAGCCGCTCGCGCAGCAAAGGAACGAGCCGGGTCGGCTCGGGATCAATTCGGGCCAGGACCTCGAGGGCAAGGCCGGACGCGGGGCCGGGTTCGCGGGTGATTGCCTCGACGGCGGGGACTGCCGGGCTGGCGGATGGACCCAGCTCGGCCAGGGAGAACAGGGACAGGGTTCGCACCGAGGAGCTGGCATTGGTCAGGCCTTGAATGAAACAGTCAAGAGCCACAGGCCCCATGGCGTCCAGACAGGGGGCAACCAAGGGGCAGGTGGGCTCCTGATGATACAGGAGCGTCAACTGGGGCAGGGCCGGGGCCGCATTGGTGCCCAGGATGCGAAGGGCTTCGGCGGCCAGCTCGGGCCAGGGCGGCTGGCGTCGCAACGGGATTCTCACCCAATCCTGCTTGCCGTTGACCCAATCAATTCCCATCCGGAGCCAGGAATCCCCCGGGGCCCGGCTGACCAGTTGCAGCAGCCTGGGCAGCGCGTTGGTCCCCATGGCGGTGAGGGCGTTGGACACCGCGGCACGGCTCCTTTCCGGCGGCGTTTCCTCCTCGCCCGGCGGAACGGAGTCGAGCATCGCCAGCCAACGCGACAGTCGCTTGCCTTGGTAAACCGGTTCCCGCGTTTGCCACGACCAGAGGCCCCAGCCGGCCAGGATCAGCATCGCGCCGGCGAGAAGATAAGCTCGGCGGCGGTGTTTCATCGGTTCAAGATTTTCCGGGTTTGCGTCCGAGGGGCGAGCAAAATCTTGTCATAAGAGGAACGTTGCATAAATTTGTGGCATGGTCATTCCACGATGGCGGCCGGTGGTCTTATCCCTGCTGGCGATCCTGCTGGTGTAGGTCGTCGCCACGGTGGGCTATACCCTGGCGCGGAACACGCGGATGACCGCCGAGAAGGTGAAGGCGTATGTGGAATCGGTGGATTTGAGCAAGCTGCCGCCGGACCAGCGGGCGAAGGCGATTCGGGGGCTGGCGGACAAACTCAATGCCTTGCCTTTGGAGGAGCGGCGGCGGGCGCGTTTCGAGCGGGCGGCGTGGGACTGGTTTGGAAAGATGACCGAGGAGGAGAAGACCGAATTTGTCGAGATGACGATGCCGACGGGCTTCAAGCAGATGTTGACGGCCTTCGAGCAACTGCCGGAGGACAAGCGCAAGCGCGCGATAGACGATTCGCTGCGGCGCCTGCGGGAGGCCCAGAGCCGGCTTCAGGCCGGCGCCGCGTTGCTGGACCCCCGGCTGGGGACGAACCCGCCGCCGCCGATCAGCCCCGAGCTGGAGGCCCGCATCCGGACGATCGGGCTGAAGGCCTTTTACAGTCAGAGTTCGGCGCAGACCAAAGCCGAACTGGCGCCCGTGCTGGAGGAGCTCCAGCGCGTCATGGAGAGCGGGCGGCCGTTCCGCGGGCGCTAGTCATGGCGGCTGCCCTGGCGATATGAAACGGCGCGCGCCCTGTTTTGATTCGCTTCCGCGGCTGGCGGGTGTGTCCCGCTGGCGGCGGGCGTTCACCTTGATTGAGCTGCTGGTGGTGATTTCGATTCTGGCGGTCCTGATGGCCCTGCTGTTGCCGGCCCTGGCCCGGGCCAAGGAAGCGGGCCGGGCCACGGCTTGTTTGAGCAACCTCCGCCAGGCCGGCGTGGCCATTCAGCTTTATGTGCAGGACAACAACAACCGCCTTCCATTCATGCGGGACCGGTCCCTGACCTCGAGCAACGACCTGCCGGGGCCGGACGTGGTGCTGTCGAACTATCTGGGAAACGTGCGGGTGCTGCGCTGCCCGTCGGACAACAAGCAGCTTTTTGAAACCACGGGGTCCAGCTACTCCTGGAACAGCCTGCTCAACGGCCAGAACGCGGATCAGTTGCGGGTGATGAGCCTGGAGTTTCGGCCGCACCAGGTGCCTTTGATGTTTGACAAGGAGTCGTTTCATGTGGCGCGGGGGGAGGGGAAGGGGCAGAATTTCCTTTACGCCGACGGCCACATCCGAAACCTGCTGGTCATCGAGGGAACCCTCCGCCGCGCCCCGTGATTCAACTGGAACACATCAGCAAGCGGTTTGGCCGGCGCCTGGCGGTGCAGGACCTCAGCCTCGAGGTGCCGCGGGGGGAGATTTACGGGCTGCTGGGGCACAATGGGGCGGGCAAAAGCACGGCCATCGGCATCATGCTGGGCCAGGTCTGGCCGAGCGGCGGGCGGGTGCGCATCTGCGGCCACGAGGTCACGCGGGACCGCGGGCGGGCGCTGAGCAAGGTGGGGGCGATTTTTGAAAGCCCGGCGTTCTACGATTATCTCAGCGGCTGGCGCAACCTCGAGATTCTAAGCTCCTACACGCGCCCGACGCCGCCGGGGCGGATTCGGGAGATTATCGAATGGGTCGGGCTCAGCGGGCGGGAGCACTCGAAGGTGCGGACGTATTCGCACGGGATGCGGGCGCGGCTGGCGCTGGCGCAGACCCTCCTGCCGGAACCGGAGCTGCTGATCCTGGACGAGCCGAGCGACGGGTTGGACCCGGAGGGCATCCATGAAATGCGCCAAACCATCCTGCGGCTGCATCGCGAGATGGGGCTCACCATTCTGCTGTCCTCGCATTTTTTGAACGAAGTTGAGCAACTGTGCGGGCGAATCGCCGTGCTGAGCCAGGGGAAAAAGGTGTTTGAAGGCAGCCTGGCGGAGACGCGCCACCGGGAAAGCCGGGTTCGTTTGGACACGCCGGATTTTGCGGGGGCAGCCGGGCAGTTGCGGGCGGCGGGGTTGATCCGGGACGCGGTGCCGGACGGCAACATCTTGTTGCTTAACGGCGGGGTGGAGACGCATCAGGTGGTCCGGTTCCTGGTGGAGCGCGGCTTTGCCGTGAATGGCATTGCGCGGGAACAAAGAACCCTCGAAGACTTCTACCTGTCGCTGATGGAAACGGAGCGGGGCGGCAAACGGCCCGTGGGGGGGGCGGCCGCCTGGCCGGCGAATTGAGCCATGTTTTACCACCCCCTGCGCAACGAGCTCTTGAAACTCTTCGGGAAGAAGCGGACCTACATTGGTTTTGGGGCGTTCTTGCTCGGGCAGAACGCCATGCTGCTGGCGTTCCGATTCACCCGGTGGCAGGAGCACATGGAGCGGTTGTTGAGGGGCAACGGCTACCTGGCCGAGGAGTATGTATCGGCTCTGACGGTGGCGGTGGTCATGCTCATTCCGCAGGTGATTCTGCTGATGCCGTTATACGCGGCGTTGGTGGGAGGCGACCTGGTGGCCAAGGAAGCCGAGGACGGAACCTTGCGGATGATCCTGGCCCGGCCGATTTCGCGGTTTCGGCTCCTGCTGGCCAAGTGGGTGGCCGGCATCATTTTTTCGGCGTCGCTGGTGTTGGTGCTGGGGGTGACCGCGCTGATTTTTGCCCGAATTTGGTTTCCGTGGCGGGGCATGTTTGTGTTCGCCCCGGGGATGGTTTTCAATGTCTTTTCCCCCGCCGACGGCTTGAAGCTCTATGTGTGGTCGCACCTGCTGATGACCCTCAACGCCAGTGTCATCCTCGCCCTGGCGTTCATGTTCTCCTGCTTCAACATGAAACCCGCCGCGGCAACCATTCTGGCGTTGTCTTACCTGTTCGTGAACCTGGTGGTGGAGGGCATCCCGTTTTTCGAGGCGTATCACGAGTGGTTGCTGCCGTACCATTTCCGGTGCTGGCTGCTGGTCTATGCCGATCCGATCGCCTGGGACCGGATTATTGGATCGGTGGTGGTGCTGGTGGCGGCGAATCTGACCGCTTTTTTGATTGGCCAGGCTGCTTTCCAGGCGCGCGACATCAAGTCCTGAACCGGCAAGTTGGGGGCGGCAAAGGGCGGGGGATGAGGGCTGAAACCGCAGGGGGGTGTCGGCCCCAAGGGAATGGGTTTCAGGGACCGTTCCACCCCAATAGCTTGTGTTTTTTGGGGCCAAAAGAGACGAAATAATATTTGTGTTAAGGGGGGGATTTTTCTAGAATTTTTGACTGTTACACGGAGGCCCTAAAGCGGGTCGTCCAGGTGATTTCTATGCTTGAGGAAAAAGTAGTGGAACCGGCAACAACAGCCAATCCAGGACCAGGCGCGATGGAGAAGTACGACGCGTCAAAAATTGACAAACTGGAGGGGCTGGAAGCGGTGCGCAAGCGTCCGGGGATGTATATTGGCGACCCGGACGAGAACGGGTTGCACCATTGTGTGTTTGAGGTGCTCGACAATTCCATTGACGAGCATCTGGCGGGGTATTGCAGCAAGATTGAAGTGACGGTGCACGTGGACGGATCGGTTTCGATCCGGGACAACGGGCGGGGCATTCCGGTGGACATCCATCCGAAATGGAACATGCCGGCCGTGGAGCTGGTGCTGACGAACCTGCACGCGGGGGGCAAGTTCGGGCAGGGGGCGTACAAGTATTCGGGCGGCCTGCACGGGGTGGGCGCCAAGTGTGTCAACGCGCTGTCCGACTGGTTCAAGGTGGAGGTTTCGCGCGACGGCAAGGTGTATTCGATGAAGTTTGCGCGCGGCATCACGACCGAAAAGCTGCAGGTCATCGGGAAGGCGAAAGGCACGGGGACGCTGATTACGTTCAAGCCCGACCCGACGATTTTCACGCTGACGACGGAATTCAAGTTTGAGGTGCTGGCGAACCGGCTGCGCGAGCTGGCGTTTTTGAACCCGGGGGTGGAGATTGTGCTGGCGGACGAGCGCAGCGACAAGACGGAGACGTTTTATTACCGGGAAGGGATCGAGGAATTCGTGCGGCAGTTGGGGCGCAGCAAGCAGGTGCTGCATCCCAAGCCGATCGTGATCAGCCGGCAAAAGGAGGAGGTGTTCGTTGATTGCGTGATGCAATACAACGACAGCTACAGCGACCAGATTCTGTGCTTTGCCAACTCGATTCCCAATCCGGACGGCGGAACCCATCTGACCGGGTTCCGCGCGGCGCTGACCCGCGCGGTCAACCAGTACGCGCGGCAGAACGAGTTGCTCAAAGAGAAAGACCCCGCGATTTCGGGTGATGACGTTCGCGAGGGGCTGGTGTGCGTGTTGAGCGTCAAGCTGCCCAACCCGCGATTTGAATCCCAAACCAAGGTGAAACTGGTCAACACCGAAATTGACGGCATTGTTTCGTCGGTGATTTACGAAGGGTTGATGACGCATTTCGACGCCAACCCCTCGGTGGCCCGGAAGGTGGTGGAAAAGGCGCTGGTGGCGGCGCGGGCGCGGGAGGCGGCCCGGAAGGCGCGGGAGACGGTGCGGAAGGGGGCGATGACGGGCGGCGGGCTGCCGGGCAAGCTGGCGGACTGCTCGGACCGCGACCCGGCCAACACCGAGCTTTACATCGTCGAGGGCGATTCGGCCGGCGGTTCGGCCAAACAGGGGCGGGACCGGCGGTTCCAGGCGATTCTGCCGATTCGGGGAAAACTGATCAACGTGGAGAAGGCGCGTCTGGACAAGGTTTTGCAGAACAACGAGATCCGGACGATGATTACGGCCGTGGGCACGGGCATTGGGGACGGGGAGGGGGAGGGGGCCTTCAACCTGGAAAAGCTGCGCTACCACAAGATCATCATCATGACGGACGCGGACGTGGACGGGGCGCACATCCGGACGTTGTTGCTGACGTTTTTCTACCGGCAGATGCCGGAGCTGGTGAAGCGCGGCTACATTTACATTGCCCAGCCGCCGCTGTATCAAATCGCGCGGAAGAAGCGGGTGGAGTACGTCGAGGATGACACGCAGCTCAACCGGATTCTGATCCGGCTGGGCACCGAGGAGGTCCGGCTGAAGAACCTTCAGGACGACAAGGAGATTTCGGCGAAGCAGTTGAGCGAAATCCTGGAGTTGCTGGAGGCGCTGGACAAGTTTGCGAACAGTTTGAAACGCAAGGGGGGCGATTTTGCGGTGTACCTGGATCACCGGGACCCGGTGACGCACGAGCTGCCGAGGCACCTGGTGAAGGTGCGGTCCGGCAACGACGAGACGGTTCATTATTTTCTGACCAACGAGGCCCTCGCGCGGTTTGGGGCCGAGAATCCCGATCTGGACCTGGGTCTGTCGGGCGAGGAGGAAAGCGACACGAGCCTGCTGGAGAAGGCCAAGAACGGGCCGACGCGGCGGGCCCGCCACGAGGAGCTGTACGAAAGCCCGGCGATCAAGGACCTGCTGGAGAAGCTGGCGCAAAAGGGCCTGAGCATCGAGCATTATTCGGCCCAGGACAAACCGTTGTTTGAACTGATTGAAGGCGAGGGCGAGCGGCAGCAGGTCAAGGCCCTGTTCTCCATTCCGGAGATTCTTTCGAGTGTGAAGGAAGTGGGGCGGCGGGGGCTGCAGATCAAGCGGTTCAAAGGCCTGGGCGAGATGAACCCCAAGGAACTGTTTGAGACGACCATGAGTCCCGAGCGGCGGAAGCTGCTGCGGGTGGATGTGACCGACGCGATCGAGGCCGAGGAGATGTTCACCAAGCTGATGGGCGAGGAAGTCGAGCCGCGGCGGCAGTTCATCGAGGACAACGCGCTGAACGTGCGCAACCTGGACATTTAGCATGACCGCGACCGCCCGCGTCCCGCGCCGATTCAAATTTCTTTTACCTTTCCTTTAGACCATGCCCGACGAACCCCAACCCCCCGAACCGTCCGCGACCGCTCCGGCGCCGGCCGGCGGCGAGAAGATCAGCAAGATCAACGTCGCCGACGAGATCAAGAACTCCTTTCTGGACTACTCGATGTCGGTGATCATTTCCCGCGCGCTGCCGGACGTGCGGGACGGATTGAAGCCGTCGCAGCGGCGCATTCTTTACGCGATGAACGGCCTGGGGGTGCTGCCCAACCGCAAGCACATCAAGTGCGCGAAGATCGTGGGGGAGACGATGGGCAATTATCATCCGCATGGCGACCAGGCGATCTACCCGACGCTGGTGCACATGGCGCAGCCGTGGGCGATGCGGGAGCGGTTGGTGGATGGCCAGGGCAATTTCGGGTCGGTCGAGGGCGACCCGCCGGCTTCCATGCGATACACCGAGGCGCGGCTGGCGCCGCTGGGCGCCGTGTTGATGGAGGACATGGACAAGGACACGGTGGATTTCGTGCCGAATTATGACGAGAGCACGACCGAGCCCTCCGTGTTTCCCGCGGCCTTTCCGAATCTGCTGGTCAACGGCGGCACGGGCATCGCCGTGGGCATGGCGACCAACATTCCGCCGCACAACCTGGGGGAAGTCATAGACGGCATTTGCGCCCAGATCGAGAACCCCAACATTTCCCTCAACCAGCTCATGGCGCTGGTCAAAGGGCCCGATTTCCCCACCGGCTGCATGGTGTGCGGGCTGGAGGGCATCCGGGATTATTTCGCCACGGGACGGGGCAGTCTGAAGGTGCGGGGCAGGGTGCAGATTGAGGAGGTCAAGGGGGGGCGGGAGCAGATCGTCATCACGGAGATTCCGTATAACGTGAACCGGGCGTTGCTGGTGGAACGCATCGCCGAGCTGGCCAACGAGAAGGTCATTCCCGACATCACCGGCGTGCGCGACGAGTCGGATGAGAACACGCGCGTGGTGGTCGAGGTCCGCCGGGATGCGATCGCCAAGGTGGTGGTGAACAACCTTTACAAACACACGGCGCTGGAGACGAGTTTTGCGGTCAACGCCCTGGCCATTGACCATGGCCGGCCCAAAACGCTGGGGCTCAAGGAACTCATCGCCGCCTACATCGAGCACCGGCGCGAAGTGGTCGTCCGGCGGACGCGCCACGAGTTGCGCAAGGCGGAAGAGCGCGCCGAGACCCTGGAAGGCTACCTGATCGCGCTGGCGAACCTCGATGAATTCATCCGGATCATCCGGGGGTCGGCCAATCGCGACGAGGCGAAGGTCAAGCTGCTGGCGTTTGAATTTTCGCGGGCGCAGGTCGAGGCGCTGGGCATTCTGATTCGCAGCGAAGCGCGCCTGACCGGCGGGCGGTACTGTTTCAGCGAAGCGCAGGCCAATGCGATTCTGGAACTGCGGCTTTACCAGTTGACCGGGCTGGAAATTGACAAAGTGCGCGCGGAATACCGCCAGTTGCTCGAGCGCATCAAGGACTTGATGGACATCCTGGCCCGCGAGGCGCGTGTCCTCGAGATCATCAAGACGGAGCTGCGGCGCATCAAGGAAAAGTACGCGACGCCGCGGCTGACGGAGCTGGTGCCGGACGAGGGGGAGATTGCCATTGAGGATTTGATCGCCAATGAGGGAGTCATCATCACCCTCACGCACAACGGGCTGATCAAGCGGACCAACGTGAGTTCCTATCGGGCGCAGCGGCGGGGGGGCAAAGGGGTCATCGGCATGGCGACCCGCGAGGGCGCGGGCGAGGAGGACCAGGATTTTGTCGAGCACCTCTTTACGGCGAGCACGCACGATTACCTGATGTTTTTCACGAACACGGGCCGGGTGTATGTGGAGCGCGTTCATGAGATTCCGGACATGGGGCGGGCGGCCAAGGGCCGCAATATCGCCAACCTGCTGGAGTTGAAGCCGGGGGAGGCCATCGCCGCTTTGATCCGGATTGAAGCCCGGACCGGCGCGGACCGGGAGGACACGACCTGGCAGCAACCCGGGTTCCTGTTCTTTGCCACGCGCCAGGGCACGGTCAAGAAAACGGCGTTGGAAGACTTCGCCAACGTGCGGAAGGGCGGGATTATCGCCATTGGGATCGAGCCCGGCGACAGCCTGATTGACGTCAAATTCACGTCGGGTGAGGACCAGGTGGTGCTCATCACCCGCGCCGGGATGAGCATTCGTTTTTCGGAAACCGAGGTGCGGCCGATGGGCCGTCCCGCGGCCGGCGTGCGCGGCATCAGCCTCGAGCCGGGGGATGAGGTGGTCGCGCTGGCGGTGGTGGTCAAGGACGCCACGCTGCTGGTGGTCGGGGAGAACGGGATTGGGAAACGCACGCCCTTCGACCAGGTGCTGGAGGACGGCTCGATCGAGCCGGTCTATCGCCTGCAGGGGCGGGGTGGCAAAGGCATTATCACCATGAAAACCACGGAGAAAACCGGGGGAGTGGTGGGGGCGTTGCCGGTGCGCGAGACCGATGAAATCATGGTGATCACCGCCGCCGGCCAGATGGTTCGCACCTTCGTCAAGGACATCCGCGAGACCGGCCGCAACGCGCAGGGGGTCAAAGTCATCGAGCTGGCGGAGGGGGACAAGTTGCAGGCCATCGCTCCCGTCATCAGCGAACAGGAAGAGGAATCGGCCGAGGCCGCCGGCGAGGCGCCGCCCGCTTGAGGGGAGGCGGGCTACGGCCGTGCCAGATGGGGCGCGGGGTGGTAGTGCAGAATCTCGTCCAGCACGCTGGTCATCTTGGCCGCGCGCTCGGAAAAACATTCCGGCGAATCGGGAATCTGCCAGCCCAAGGAAGGGGGCAGTTGCGTCAGGTAATCCATACCCGCACGGTGGGCGATTTGACGAAGAGAGACGTGGGGTTCGGCGCCCTCGCCGCAAGCGGGCGGCTGAGTGAGCACCACCACCGCGCCCTCGGCCTCGCCCCGGGCGGCCGTCCAGTTTTCCACCCAAGTCCGGACCGGGGCGGGCAGTTCCCGTCCGGCTGTGCAGGCGAAGACGACGAAATCGGCCTGGCGGGCCACCTCACCGGCCTGCCGGGCGGAGGCCTCCTGGGCCAGCAAATCAAAGGACCACCAATTCACCTCGAATTCGCATCCGGTCCGGTATCGTTCCACCAAGTGGTCGCAAAAGTCCGCCGCCGCTTCGCGGCAGGCTGGGTTTTCATGTACGACTACCACCGAGCAGCATTGCTGCCGCTCCGGCGCTGTTCCGCGTTTTTCTTTCATAAGCTCACCAAAATCAATGGGAGGTATCAGCCGGGTGATTGCTAATAATCAACTTCGCCCCGCTTGGCGGGAAATCAAGCCGAAAAAGACAGCAGACGGGGGCGGGAGGGACAAAGACGGGGAAGAAGGCGCTTATCCGTAGCGATAAGGGCGCTGCATTTCAAAGGAATTGGGCAGGTGACGGATTTCGCTCACCTGTCCGCCGGCCAGCAGCACCTCGACCACATCAAAGCGCACCTTGACGGGGGGCTGCTTGAGCAAGCGGAGGTAGTCCAAACCGGCGCGGGTCAACCGCTCCCGCCGCTCGCGGTCCACGGCGGCAGCCGGGCGGCCCCATTCCTCGGAGGAACGCGTTTTGACCTCGATGAACACCAGGCAGTCCCGGTCCCGAAACACCAGGTCAATTTCGCCCCGCGCGGACTTGAAGTTCGCGGTCAGGAACTTCATTCCCTGGCGCTGCAGATGGCGTTTGGCGGCCCGTTCCCCCAGCCGGCCGTAAAGCAGATGGCGGGGCAGGGGGGAAAACCCAAAGCGCTGTTTGAGCCGGCCCAGGATTTCCTGGATGCGGAATTTCCTCCTGCTCAGGGAAGCCGAACGACTCAACCCGGGGTCGCCGCCCTCATCCTTGACTTGCGCGTGGGTTGACATCGTATGCTCTCTGAGCGCCGCAAATGTAAAACCGCATTTTCGGCGCGCAACCGAAATTCATGTTGTCCGGCAACCCGATTCAGCGTGCCTGCCCGGTCTGCGCCGCCCGTGACGCGGCGCCATGCCTGGCCAAGGGGGCGCTGCGGCTGGTCCGGTGCCGGCGGTGCTTCATGGTTTACGCCGACCCGGTCCCGCCCGAATTGGTTTCCGGCGCTTATTATGACGGCTTGGGCGAATCCTATTACCTGTCGCCGGGGAAACTGGAATCCGATTATTCGCCGGTTCGTTTCGAGCGGGAGTTGCGGTGGTTTCGGCGGCATTGTGCTGGCGGACGGGTCCTGGACGTGGGCTGTTCCTCCGGGGCGTTTCTGTTCCAGCTCCAGGCGCGGTCGCCGGGAGCCTACGACGTCCTCGGCACGGACGTCAGCGGCCCGGCGCTGGATTATGCCGAGTCCCGAGGCATTCCCGTCCGGCGCGGCGACTTTCTGGCGATGGATTTCGGGGGCGCCCGCTTCGATGCGGTCACCTTCTGGGCGGTGCTCGAACACGTGGCCGAACCCCGCCGTTTTCTGGAGCGCGCTGCCTCGATTCTCGAGCCGGACGGCCGATGTTTTGTGCTGGTCCCGAATTTTCGGTCCCTGGCGATGCGGCTGCTCGGCGCCCGGTACCGGTACGTTTACGAGCAACACCTGAACTACTTCACCCGCGCGACCTTGCTCCGCCTGGTCCAGCCCCGGTTCCGGCTGGTGGCGGCCCATTCGACGCATTTCAACCCGCTCGTCATCTGGCAGGATTGGCGGCGGGGGGGACGGCCGGTGTCGAATCCCCAACGCGCCGAATTGCTGCGCCGCACGACGGCCTGGAAACAGAATCGCCTCCTGACGCCGGTTCGTTGGCTTTACCGGCTGGCGGAATCGGCGCTGGGAGCCGTTGGCCTTGCCGACAACCTCCTGTTTGTCCTCCGTCCCCGCTCGCAGGTCGGGGATGAGTTCGGGGCGGGCCGCCCGGTTTGAAGTTGCAGCCCCGTGTGGATTCAGGCGGCGGGATCATCCCGAAACCACCGGTGCGAATGGGCCGCCCACGCCACGCCCAGCAGCCCGAGAAGCAGAAAGAT
>ERZ795051.3186-NODE-3186-length-17041-cov-8.177087_pt1 | contig 17041 bp, 8 predicted proteins | sample MGYA00375135_ERZ795051 | MGnify/ENA primary metagenome ERZ795051 (study PRJEB30180, sample SAMN05720222) | activated sludge metagenome | isolation source: Anaerobic digester | place: Japan | collected 2015-05-26 ... | reverse complement strand
GACTACATATTCAAACCGGCGAAATCTCTGCACTTTCAGAACGACGCTGGCATCAGTGGCGTGGCGCTCCAACGGCGCCAGTTTCGGTGCCAGTTTCTCGTTCGCAGGCTTTAGAAGTTGCGTAACCTCGACCAATCGTTTGCCGAAGGCCTCGTCGAACTTTGCACTGCTGGCGTCTACGTCGGTAAACTCCAACATCTGACGGCCGTCCCAGTGCTTCCCTTCTGTAAGACCGTGGTCGGCGGTCGTACCTTGGAATTGCAACCCGTCAGGAAGAATCAATCGCGGATGTTCCGCGTGAACCGAGAACCTCAAGTCATAGTCGTTGGCCCATTGTGTGTTCTTGATTTTGCATTCATAAGACTGTCCGGGTTTACGCGAAGCGGTCACCTGCCTACCCCACAGGTAGCCGACGAGCTGGCCCATGAACGCCATGCGGACCGGGTCTCGTGCATACTTGCGGTCCTTTGAGGCTTCGCGTTTCTCTTCGATCTCTTGCCGGATGCTCGGTGGCGGAAGAATCTGCTCCAGAACAAAGTAGTTGGCACCCTCGGTGGTCTGAAACAGCCCATACCGCCAGCATTCAACCGAAAAACTAGGCTCCTCGGACGCGCCGTTAAGGTAGTCGCAGATTGCCAGTGCCTTCGCGGAGAAGTCCCCCCCGACCAGCAACAGAATCTGGCTCTCGTTGACCTCTTGTTCAGCAACGTGCTTACTCAGGCGTGCCCCAGCATCCTCCTGGGAGCTGGCCTTGGAAATCAGGCCCGTCGCGCCCTCCTTCTGGCTGTGTGCCGCGAACATTTCAGCCAGATCCGCCGCGCTCTTGCTGCTATACTCGGCCGCATAGGAAAGGGCTTGGGTCACCGCGTCTTCGGCAACAACACCACGCTTCAATTCGGCAATGACCAAGTTGCCACGTTCATCGACGCCCACTAGGTCGGACCGTTGCTCGCCCGAGGGGCGATCCTGCCTGGCAAGCCATAGAATGTTCCGGTCGAAGAGGCCCTCGCTTGCGCTGGCCAGCCATGCTTCCAGGTCATAGGGCTCCGAGAGCCCGACATCGACCAGCGACTTCGGCTGCAAGCGCGTTAGGCGCTTCCGCTGAACGTCAAGGGCGAAGATTGTGCTGTTCATCGTCGGGCCTCCAAACCCAGGGAAGGGGGCTGTGGCGCAGGGGATGTCAAGGCTGAGGCAGTTCGAGGCGGTTGCCTTCGGGGTGCGGGCGGGACGGGGGCGTTAACCCAGAGAGGGCTGTGAACCAGAGAATCCGAGAGTTTTGGTGCGTTCTTTTGGGGTGCGAAGGCAACCATGATGGTTGGCTTCGCGTCCCAAACTCTCGGACTCGAACCGGAGAATTCCACGCGCCCGGTCTCCTTGCACCTAACCCTTTGCCTGCCGCACGTTACGAGAAAGCCCCGGTCGCTCTCGCTTCCGGGGCTTCCCGTTAACCCAAGGGGCACGGAACTGCCCCGTTATTTTTATGGCTCCCCGGGAGCAACCCTAGCCGAACCGCTCTCAGCTTGAGCAGGCTGGTGTGTCCACAGTGCCGCTCCCCCATCGGAATCTGCCGTAACGGGTCCTGTTGGACTCTGTTTGCTTTCTGCTGGCGTTACTGGACTCGCCCCGCTATACTAGTGGCCTGATTTTGACTCGGTTGAATGGCCTTGGCTCTGCCGGAGCTGGAAACCATGAAAGAACAAGAACGGTGGCTGTCGGTTGAGGAAATTGCCGCACATTTGGGCGTCAACCGGGACACGATCTACAAGTGGATTGAGCGGAAGCAGATGCCAGCGCACAAGGTGGGAAAGCTGTGGAAATTCAAGGTCTCCGAGATCGACGAGTGGGTGCGCGCGGGAAAGGCTTCCGAGCAGCCTTCAGATGCGGAGCCGGGCAATAAGTGAACTGAGGACAGCAATGAGCAAGCTCGAAGAACTAACGCCGAACGCTGCCGTGCGTGGCATCCTGCCAGATGCGCTCGCCACGGTTGTCAGCGTCCAGTGGTTTGGTTCCGAGGCGCTGGAGCTGACCTATAAGTCGCCGTCGGGGAAGGTGGCGAACGAGCTTCTATATCGACACGACGAATCCCGTCTGGAGGTCGTCGCACAGGGGCGGCCGTGGAGCTTCGACGGTGACGGCGGATTGTTCCGCCTCGTGTCAGAGGCGAACCGTATCCGGCTGGCCCACCTTTTCGATCCCATTCTGGCCGTGCATACGTCCGTGTTGGAGCCGCTGCCGCACCAGATCACAGCCGTCTACGAGGTGATGCTGCCCCGTCAACCCTTGCGCTTCCTGCTGGCCGACGATCCCGGCGCAGGCAAGACCATTATGGCTGGCCTGCTGATGAAAGAGCTGATCGCTCGTGGCGACCTCCATCGCTGCCTGGTCGTATGTCCTGGCAGTCTCGCCGAGCAATGGCAAGACGAACTCTATCGCCGCTTCCATCTTCCGTTTGAGATTCTCACCAACGACAAGCTTGAAGCGGCACGCACGGGCAACTGGTTCATGGAAACCAACCTCGTCATTGCTCGCTTGGATAAGCTGGCACGTAACGAGGATGTTCAAGAGAAACTCAAAGCGCCAGATTGTCGCTGGGACCTGGTGGTGTGCGATGAGGCGCACAAGATGTCGGCGAGCATCTTCGGCCACGAGGTGAAGTACACGAAGCGGTATAAACTGGGGCACCTTCTCTCGACGCTCACCCGTCACTTCCTGTTGATGACCGCCACTCCGCACAACGGCAAGGAAGAGGACTTTCAGCTTTTCATGGCCCTGCTCGACGGCGACCGCTTTGAGGGGCGGTTCCGCGATGGCGTCCATGTCTCCGACGTTTCCGACCTGATGCGTCGGATGGTCAAAGAGAGCCTGCTGAAGTTTGACGCTACGCCGCTATTTCCCGAACGCATCGCGTACACAGTGCCCTACAAGCTTTCGGACGCAGAGGCCAGGCTCTACAAGGAAGTCACGGACTACGTGCGTGAGGAGTTCAACCGCGCCGAAGCACTTCAGAACGATAAGCGGGCCGGAACTGTGGGCTTTGCGCTCACGATCCTGCAGCGCCGCTTGGCATCCTCGCCAGAAGCCATCTATCAGTCGCTGCGACGACGGCGCGAGAGGCTGGAAAGCAAACTTCGCGAGCTAGAGATACTGCATCGCGGCGGCGTGGTAGCGCCCGTTGCTCCGGCCGTTCCAGAACTGGATGCGGAGGATGTGGAGGACCTGGAGGACGCGCCCGACAACGAGGTCGAGAGCACCGAAGAGGAGATTCTAGACCAGGCAACGGCCGCCCGCAGCATTGTCGAGTTGAGGGCCGAGATCGACACCCTGAAACGTCTGGAAGGGCTGGCGTTGAGCCTTCGTCGCACGGGCGAAGACAGAAAGTGGAACGAACTTGCCAAGCTGCTGAGCGCTGTCTTCACAACCGGGGCCGCCAGTGGCGTGCTCGCCGACGCATCGGCCTCGGGCGCGATCCCACCGCCCAAGCCTTCGCCGCACCAGAAGCTGGTGCTGTTCACCGAGCATCGAGACACGCTCAACTACTTGGAGGATCGCATCTCGACGCTTCTCGGCCGCAAAGAAGCCGTAGTGATGATTCACGGCGGCATGGGTCGAGAAGACCGCATGAAGGCTCAAGAGGCTTTCAAGCACGATCCCCAGGTGCAGGTGCTTCTGGCGACCGATGCCGCTGGCGAAGGCATCAACCTCCAGCGTGCTCACCTGATGGTGAACTACGACCTTCCCTGGAACCCCAATCGCATCGAGCAACGGTTCGGTCGCATCCACCGCATCGGGCAAACCGAGGTCTGCCATCTCTGGAATCTCGTGGCCGAGGAAACCCGCGAAGGCGATGTGTATCGCACATTGCTGGAGAAGTTGGAACAGGCCCGGCAGGCGCTCGGTGGCCAGGTGTTCGACGTGCTGGGTAAGCTCCAATTCGAAGGCAAGCCCCTACGCGACCTGTTAATCGAGGCCATCCGCTACGGTGAACGCCCCGATGTTCGCGCGCGCCTCACCCAGGTCGTGTCCAATGCGTTTGACCCAACGCAGTTGCAGGATCTGATCGAAGAACGGGCGATTGCGCATGACACGATGGACGCTTCGCGCGTATTCCGCGTGCGGGAGGAGATGGAGCGAGCTGAAGCCCGGCGACTACAGCCCCACTATATCGAGTCGTTCTTTCTGGAGGCATTCAAACGGCTGGGCGGCTCAGTCAAGCAGCGTGAACCGCGTCGCTATGAGGTTACCCACGTCCCTGCCTCTGTGCGAAACCGTGACCGCCTGATCGGTGTTGGTGAGCCCGTGCTGCCCCGGTACGAACGGATTGCGTTTGAGAAGAACCTTGTCGCGCCTCAGGGACAGCCGTTAGCGGCGTTCCTGTGTCCCGGTCATCCACTGCTCGACGCCACCATCGACCTGACGCTCGAGCGACATCGTGACCTGCTGCGCCGAGGAGCGGTGCTCGTCGATGAACGCGACTTGGGAACCTCGCCAAGAGTCCTCTTTTACTTGGAACATGCGATCCAGGATGCCAGCGTCACGCGATCCGGTGATCGACACATCGTCTCCAAACGCATGCTCTATGTTGAGCTGGACGCCGACGGCAACACGCGGCACATGCACTACGCGCCCTATCTGGATTTCCGTCCGCTTGCCGAGGATGAGCCAAGCGTGGAAGCCATCCTCGCGCGTCCTGAGTGCGCGTGGATCGATCGGTCCTTGGAGCAGAAGGCTCAAGGGTACGCCGTGGCCCAGGTGGTGCCGGAGCATCTGGCCGAGGTTCGGTCGCGGCGACTCGAGCTGGTCACCAAGACGGAAGCCGCCGTCCAGGACCGTCTTACCAAGGAGATCAGCTACTGGGACCACCGTGCTGAGCAACTCAAGCTTCAGGAACAGGCGGGCAAGCCGAACGCACGCCTGAACTCCGACGAGGCCCGCAAACGGGCGGACGCCTTGCAAGCTCGCCTGCACAAGCGGATGGAAGAGCTGAAGCTTGAGAAACAGATTTCGCCGCTGCCTCCTGTTGTGGTGGGCGGTGTGCTGGTTGTTCCCGCCGGCCTCCTGGCAGTCATGAAGGGCCGCGCCGAGTCGGTCTCACCTACCAGCGTCGTTGACACGCAGGCCTCCGCCGCCAGGGCGCGGGCTATCGTCATGCAGGTCGAACGAGACCTTGGCTACGTGCCCACGGATCGCGAAGCGGAGAAACTCGGCTACGACATCGAGAGCCGCGTCCCCGGCACCGGCAGACTTCGGTTTATCGAGGTCAAGGGCCGCGTGTCAGGCGCAGCGACCATCACCGTCACAAAGAACGAGATTCTGTACTCGCTCAACAAGCCGGACGATTTCATCCTGGCCATCGTCGAGTTCGACGGCGACTCGCACCGCGTCCACTACGTGCGTCGTCCCTTCCAGCGCGAGCCGGACTTCGGTGTCACCAGCGTGAACTACGCCTTTGCTGACCTGCTGGCGCGGGCGGAGGTGCCGCGATGAAATCGGATGGACGGCAATGTGCCAGGTAAAACGACTCTAAGGCGGATCAGGAGGCCCACCGGCCATGAAACTAGCCAAGATCGAAATCACAAACTTCAGGTGCTACGAGTCGTTTACGCTTGAGCTTCAGCCTGATGTGAACGTGATCGTGGGCGTTAACGGCGCTGGCAAGACGACGATCCTGGATGCGATTGCGGCAGCTCTGTATGACGTCGTTGCGGCCAATGGCGGTGGAGGCAAGCGCCAGCGCAGACGACAAGAAGCAGAGCTTCAACCGTCTGACATCCACATCTCACCAGGTTCTACCAGTACTGCCGTGGGTCGAAAGGATTTCGTCCAGTTCCGTGCCTCAGTATTTGATTTCTACGAGGTGCCGGGATTTCCGAATAGGACACAGACTGGGCAAACGGCCTATTTGGAATGGACCGATCATATTCAGTACCGACCGCCGGCTGGATTCAGTTACGACACGAGCCAATCCGAACGGCTTTCACCGGTGTATCAGTACTTCGCCGCCCTATGGCAAGAACTGCGAAAAAGCGATCCAGGGGCGCTCATTCCATTGCCGGTCGTGGCTTACTATCGGGCCAGTCGCCGATTGACCGACATGCCCAAGATGGGAGATGTCTTTGAACTTGAGCTCTCGAGGGAGGGAGCCTTTGATCGCGCCTTGAACGCCGGAGCCAACTTCCAGGCGATGTGCCAATGGTTCTACCTTCGGGAAAACGCGGAACTCCGAGAGAAGATGCAGCGGCGACAAGACCCCGATTACGAGCTGCCCGACCTCAGGGCAGCCCGCGAAGCATTGCGGAGAACACTCGAAGGCGTCAAGCGGGTCTTTTTTGACGATAACCCACCGAGTCTCAAGATCGTTCTCTCCACATCGGGAGACGCCGATCAAGTCTTGGAGCTCTCGCAGCTTAGCGACGGCTATCGCAACCTGCTCGCCCTGGTGATGGACTTTGCCCGCCGCCTGGCCCAGGCCCATCCGAACTGGCCGAACCCCCTGGAAGCTCCGGGCATCCTGCTCATCGATGAGATCGAGCTTCATCTGCACCCACGATGGCAGCAGACGATCATTCCCAACCTGCAAGCGGCATTTCCTAACACACAGATCATCGCGGCTACGCACAGCCCGGAAGTTCTGACCACCGTTCGCAAAGAGAACATCCACCTCCTGGGTTCGGATCACGCCATCGAGCAGCTTCCAGCCGACGTGGGTACGTTCGGCGCGGAAAGCTCTCGCGTTCTTCAGGAGGTCTTCGCGGCACACGCCAGGCCGCAGCAGATCGAGACTGTCCAGCAACTGGACGAGTATCTCACCCTGGTCGAGTCGCAGCAGCACGACACCGATCGCGGCCGCGAGTTGCGAGCGGCACTGGAGAGCGCGTTGGGTCGGAGCGATCCGGACCTTCAGCGGGCCGACGCACGGATCAGCCAACTCAAGGTGCTGGGGGGCCGATGAGGACGATCACGCGCAATCCGAACCCCCCGGCCTGTCTCGCCCAGCAACCTGCCGCACAGGACTGGCGAGCCTTCATGGGCACGCCCTGCCATCAGCAGGTGGGCGACTCGCTTCGGGAGGAGCAGCACCATGTCTGCTGCTACTGCGAAGTCGAGATTCAGCCCACCGACTGCCACATCGAGCACATGGTGCCGCGCAGCGCCAGACCGGGGCATGATTACGACTACGTCAATCTCGCCGCCTCCTGCGACGGCGGCGCTGTCGAACATTGTGGGCGCTTCAAGGACGACCGGCACCAGAACCCTGGGCATCGGTACGATCCGGCCCTTTTCTGCACGCCGCATGATCCTGGAACCGTGCGTCTGTTCCAGTACCTGCCGAACGGATCTGTGACACCAGCGACTGGGCTCAATGCGCAAGATACCCGGAAGGCCGAATACATGATCGGCTACCTGGGACTCCAATGCGCCCGCCTCACCGGTAGGCGTCGCGCCCATGCCCGGCAGTTGATCGACACACTCGGGCCGAACCCTGACCCCGCCCTCGTCCAGTGGGCCATCGATTACTACCTGAATCCCGATCCGCAGAACCGTTTGCGGCAGTTTGTGTCACTGTCGAGGAAGATATTGAACCAATGACTACGCCGCGAAGAAAACTGATCGAAGTCGCTCTGCCCCTCGAGGCCATCAACCGCGAGGCGGCGCGGGAGAAGTCCATCCGGCACGGGCATCCGTCCACGCTGCACCTGTGGTGGGCGCGGCGGCCGCTGGCGGCGGCGCGGGCGGTCATCTTTGCCCAGATGGTGGACGATCCGGATTCCGATCCGGCCTACCGCAAGCCCGACGGCTCGGTGGATGAAGACCGTGCAGGTGTCAAGCGGGCCGAGCTTTTCAACCTCATCGAAGAACTGGTCAAGTGGGAGAACACCAACAACGACCGCGTGATCAACGCCGCGCGGGCTGAGATCGCCCGCTGCGTTGCCAGCGCCAAGATTGAACAAGGCGAACTTCAGAAGGCAACCATCATCTTCGGCCCCGGCAAAGGTACGCTGCATCCCAAGGGCCCGCTGCCGTCCGACGGCCGCACCGCGACAGCCTGGGAAATCGTCATCATGCGGGCCAAGCCGGAGGCTGTGAACACGTTCCTGGCCGAGCACGCACCGCCGTTCCATGATCCCTTTGCCGGCGGCGGGGCGCTGCCGCTGGAGGCCCAGCGTCTAGGCCTGATCTCGCACGCCAGCGACCTTAATCCCGTCGCCGTGATGATCAACAAGGCGATGATCGAGATTCCGCCGCGCTTCGCCGGGCGGCCGCCGGTCAACCCTGCGTATCAGAGGAAGAGCAAACACGAAAAGGCGGCGCAGACTTGGCGCGGTGCCGCAGGTCTTGCGGAAGACGTCCGTTACTACGGCCAGTGGATGCGGGACGAGGCCGAGAAACGCATCGGCCATCTCTACCCCAAGGTCGAGGTCACGGCCGCGATGGCCAAGGGACGCCCGGACCTTGAGCCGTATGTTGGCAAGAAATTGACCGTCATCGCCTGGCTCTGGGCGCGGACGGTCGAGAGTTCCAACCCCGCCTATCGCGGCTGCCACGTGCCGCTCGTGTCGTCTTTCTGGCTATCCACCCGAGCCGGAAAAGAGGCATACGTCGAGCCGGTGGTCGAGGGCAAGGCGTATCGCTTCGAGGTCCGAACGGGCAAACGAGGACCAAGCATTGAAGAAACCGTCAACCGGCGCGGCGGCATCTGTCTGCTGTCCAAGTCGCCCATGCCTTTCCCATATATCCGTGAAGAAGGCAAGGCGGGCCGAATGGGTGTGCAATTGATGGCCATCGTTGCCGAGGGCGAACGAGGCCGCGTCTATCTGTCTCCCACGAAGGAACATGAAGATGCCGCAAGGCAGGCGTGTCCATCATGGAAGCCGGATAACGCATTGCCAGTCAATCCGCGTGATTTCAAGACGCCGAACTATGGAATGCGAACCTTTGCCGATCTATTCACCGATCGGCAGTTGGTGGCACTGACGAACTTCTCCGACCTTGTTGCCGAGACGCGAGAGAAGATTGCGAAAGACGCCTCAGCCGCTGAGGTCCTATCAGGAAACGACCGTCTGCTCAGTGAAGGAGGGAATGGCGCGCGAGCATACGCCGACGCTGTAAGCGTGTATTTGGCCTTTGCTGTAGACAAGTGTGCCGACTACTGGAGTTCGGTTTGTAGTTGGCACAGTTCGGGCGAGAAGATCAGAAACACATTTGGCCGCCAGGCAATTCCGATGGTGTGGGATTACGCCGAGACTAACGTGTTCTGCTCCTCAACAGGGAATTGGATGGCGATGATTGACTGGACGTGGAAGGCCGTCGCAACAGTTCCTGCAGATCGTCCGGGGCAGGCTTACCAAGCTGATGCATGCGCGTTGGACAACGAGCATTCCGTTGTCATCTCGACCGATCCGCCGTATTACGACAACATCGGTTATGCCGACCTGTCAGACTACTTCTATGTGTGGATGAGGAAATCGCTTCAATCGCTCTTTCCTAAGTTGTTTGGAACGATGCTGGTTCCAAAGGCCGAGGAACTCGTAGCTACTCCGTACAGGCATGGTAGCAAGGACCGCGCGGAGCATTTCTTCCTTGAAGGTATGGCAAAGGCCGTGCATGGGATGACACAGAGGTCTCATCTCGCGTTTCCTGTGACGATCTATTACGCCTTCAAGCAGGCCGAACGAGACGTTGAGGGCGCAGCATCGACAGGCTGGGAAACGTTTCTTGAGGCAGTCATTCGGGCTGGTTTCGCAATCACCGGCACTTGGCCCATGCGAACCGAACTTGCCAACAAGATCATCGGGGTAAACGCCAATATCCTTGCCTCTAGCATAGTGATTGTCTGCCGTCCGCGCCCGGCGGACGCGCCAATGACGACCCGCAAGGACTTTCTGGCGGCGCTTCGCCGGGAGCTTCCCCCCGCGCTGCGGCATCTTCAGCGGGGCAATATCGCGCCGGTGGACTTGGCGCAGGCAAGCATCGGGCCGGGCATGGCCGTCTACTCCCGTTACAGCCGGATTCTGGAGACCGACGGCAAGCCGATGACGGTGCGGACGGCGCTGCAACTGATCAACCAGACGCTGGACGAGACGTTGGCCGAGCAGGAAGGCGACTTCGACCCCGAGACGGCCTGGGCCGTGGCCTGGTTTGAGCAGTTCGCCTTCAACGACGGCCCGTTCGGCGATGCCGAGACGCTCAGCAAGGCCAAGAACACGGCGCTCAACGCCCTGGCCACGGCGGGCATCGTCAAGACCGGCGCGGGCAAGGCGCGCCTCTTGCGCGTGGACGAACTGCCACCGGACTGGGACCCGACCACCGATGCGCGGCTGACCGTGTGGGAGATGGTTCATCACCTGATCCGGGTGATGAACACCGGCGGCGAGACGGCGGCGGCTGGTCTGGTCGCCAAGCTGGGCGGCGCTGCGGATGCGGCGCGGGAACTGGCTTACCGCCTTTACAGCGTCTGCGAGCGCCGCAAGCGGGCGGCCGAGGCCCTGGCATACAACGCCCTGGTGCAGAGCTGGCCGGAGATCAGCCGGTTGGCGCGGGAAGGCGGCAAGCCGCACGAAACACAACGTCAGATGTTCGAGCAGGAGTAACCGATGGCCATCACCAATCACGAACGCGTCGGCAAGATGCTGGAGCTTCTCACGGCGGGGCTTGCGCCGTTTGTCGAGCGTGAACTCAAGGCGACCAATGTGCCGGACTGGTTTGCGGAAACCAACCGGCTGCTGGCGGACAATCGGCTCAAGCTGGAAGGCACGCCCGACAAGCCGCAATGGGATGCGGCGGCAATCCTGGCGACCATGTGGAGCCAGTGGAACGCCGTCTTCCGCAAGACGCTCGGCCAGGCCGAGCGGACGTTGGTGAGCGAACTCCGCGACGTGCGCAACCGCTGGGCACACCAACGACCGTTCAGCACGGATGACGCCTATCGCGCACTCGACAGCGCTGCGCGCCTTCTGACAGCCGTTTCGGCTCCCGAGGCGGATGATGTCGAGAAGATGAAAATGGAGCTGCTGCGTGTGCGATTTGATGAGCAGGTCCGCAGCGAGAAGCGCAAGGCCGCCGGGACGACCATCGAAACCCAGGCCCAGGCAGGCCTGAAGCCGTGGCGTGAAGTTGTCCACCCGCACAAAGACGTGGCCAGCGGCAAGTACCAACAGGCGGAGTTCGCCGCCGACCTGTGGCAGGTTCACATCGGCGAGGGGTCGGACGAGTATCGCAAGCCGGTGGAGTTCTTCCGCCGGACGTACCTGACGGAGAGCCTGACCGGCCTGCTGGCCGGTGCGGCACAGCGGTTGTCAGGCGCGGGCGGTGATCCGGTCGTGCAGCTTCAGACCAACTTCGGCGGCGGCAAGACACACTCGATGCTGGCACTGTACCACATGTTCTCCGGAACGCCGCACGGGGACTTGGTGGGCGTGGACGTCATCCTGAAGAAGGCGGGCGTGGAGAGCCTGCCGAAGGTCAACCGCGTGGTGCTGGTGGGCAACAAGATTTCGCCCGGCAATCCCGTCACCAAGGAAGATGGGACAGTGGTGCGGACGCTTTGGGGCGAACTGGCCTGGCAATTGGGCTTCGCCAAGGGCGGCGTAAAGGAGGCCAAGCGGGCGTTTGCTCGCGTGGCTGCCGATGACGAGAAGGCGACCAGTCCCGGCGACGCGCTGCGGGCGCTCTTCAATGAGTATGGTCCATGCCTGATCCTGATTGACGAGTGGGTCGCATACGCACGACAGTTGCATGACCAGGGCGATTTGCCCGGCGGCAGCTTCGAGACGCATTTCACCTTCGCACAGGCGCTGACGGAATCGGCGAAGCTGGCGAAGAACTGCTTGCTTGTGATCAGCTTGCCGGCGTCGGACACGGCCGGGTCGCCGCACACGCAGGCGGACGACATCGAGGTGGGCGGCGAGCGTGGCCGGGCCGCGCTGGATCGGCTGCGAAACGCGGTAGGCCGCGTGGAGTCGTCGTGGCGTCCGGCCAGCCCGGAGGAGAGCTTCGAGATTGTCCGCCGTCGGTTGTTCGAGACAATGGTCGACCAGGCGCAGTTCGTCGCCCGCGACACCACGGCCAGGGCGTTCTTTGATCTGTACCGCACCCAGCAACAGGAGTTTCCGCAAGAGTGCCGGGACAGCGACTACGAGAAACGCATCAAGGCGGCCTATCCTATCCATCCGGAGGTCTTCGATCGGCTGTATCAGGACTGGTCGACGCTGGTGAAGTTTCAGCGCACGCGCGGCGTGTTGCGCCTGATGGCGGCCGTCATCCACTGCCTGTGGGAGAAAGGCGACCGCAGTCCGCTGATTCTGCCGTCGAGCATCCCGATTGATGATCCGCGCGTGCAATTCGAGCTGACGCGCTACCTGTCGGACAACTGGGTGCCGGTAATCGAGAAGGACGTAGACGGTCCAAACTCGCTGCCCCTGCGTATCGATGGTGACACCCCGAACCTCGGCAAGTACTCTGCCTGTCGGCGCGTGGCGAGGACGATCTATCTTGGCTCTGCCCCTACTGCCAAGGCAGCCAACAAGGGCATTGACGACCGGCGGATCAAGCTCGGCTGCGTTATGCCGGGCGAATCGCCCGCAATATTCGGCGATGCGCTTCGCCGCTTGAGCGCGTCGGCGACATTCCTCTATCAGGACTCGGCTCGGTACTGGTACTCAACACAGCCAACCGTGACAAAACTGGCCGAGGACCGGGCCGAACAGCTTAAAGGCGATCCTGACGCCGTTGCGGGCGAGATTGGCCGATGGTTGCGAAACGATCTCCAGAAGAAGGGTGATTTCAGTCGCATCCACCCGCTGCCACGGACATCCGCCGACGTACCGGATGACAAAGATGGTCGCTTGGTGGTCCTTGGGATCGAGTATCCTCACACCAAGGATACAAGCAGCCCTGCCATTGTGGCCGCCCAGGAATTCCTTCAGAACCGAGGGACGGCTCCGCGCATCTATCGCAACACGCTCGTGTTCCTCGCGGCGGACAAGAACAAGCTTCAAGACTTGGACGAGGCGGTGCGCAGGTACTTGGCGTGGTCGTCTATCGTGGACGAGGCGGAAACCCTGAACCTGGACCCGCACCAGGCTAAGCAGGCAGTGTCGCAGAAAGAAAGCTCCGGCAGCGCCGTCGCTGCTCGCCTGCCGGAAACATATCAGTGGCTGATCGTCCCCACGCAGACCAGCCCTCAGTCTGATGTCGAATGGCAAGCGTTCCGTCTCACGGGTCAGGATGCACTACTAGCGGTTCGGGCCAGCAAAAAGCTCCGCAACGACGAACTGTTGATATCCGGGCTGGCCGCCAGCCGGTTGCGACTGGAACTGGATCAGGTTCCGCTTTGGCGTGGCGACCATGTGTCGATTCGACAGCTTAGCGAGGACTTCGCCCGCTATTTGTACCTGCCTCGGCTGCGTGACAGCGGCGTGCTTGTAGAAGCCGTGCGCAGCGGACTGGGGCTACTGACGTGGTCCCAGGATTCCTTCGCCTACGCAGAGAGCTTTGATGAATCGGCGGGCCGGTATCGTGGCCTACAGACGGCTCGGCAAGTCTGGGTTGACGGCGACAGCCCACTTGGTCTGCTCGTCAAACCGGAGGCCGCTCAGCGTCAACTTGCGGCAGAGACGCCGACCAACGGGGGAAGTGGGACAACCCCCACACATGGAGGGACCGGAGGCGGCTACACGACGCCCACGGCGACGACTGGGGAGACGCCTGTTGGTGAAGGCGGTACTCAGCCTAAGCCCGCTCAGACTGGCCCGAAGCGATTCCACGGAACTGCGACCCTGGACACGACACGCGTCGGCCGGGACGCAGGCCGGATCGCCGACGAGGTCGTAGCGCACCTCGCTGGAATCCTCGGCGCGAACGTGAAGATCACACTCGAGATCGAGGCGGAGATTCCAACGGGCGCGCCGGACCACGTGGTGCGAACCGTCACGGAGAACTGCCGCACCCTGAAATTTGACAGTCAAGGATTCGAGATGGAGTGAACTCGTGGGGCACACACGTCTTGGAGACCTCCCGCGCACGCGAAAATGGCAAGAGGTCGTAAGCCTCATTGCCGGCGGTGCTGGTGCGTGCCAAGTCGCAAATGCCGTCATTCGAGCCGCCGAACGGGGGCTCAACCTGGCCTCAGAACACGCCGCACTGGTCGAGGCATTCTGGATACTGACGCAACTCCCGGTAGCGGCCCGAGAGCCTGATTTCTCGGCAGCGTTGAGGCACAGGGGGCTTCCGGTTCCCGACAACCCAGGCTTGATGGACATTGTGGGCGCGGTGTCTGAGGCTATCGACTCACGTCTTCCCAACAACAACGGGCGCACAGATTTGGGGGAGATGGCTCAGGCGGCGGCATGCGAGTGCATCGTCGAGGCGGTCACAAAACGGACGGGCGGCTTATTCGGTGTATCTGCCGACGATGTGAAGCGCACGATGGCGAGCATGGCGACAGTGAAGCAGTTCGGTGATTTCGCGCGCCAGTTCTACGGTCGGCTGACGGACAAGGTGCTTCAGTATTACGTCAGCCGCACCACTGCCAATCACGTCGGCAACGGGATGAGATTCGCCACGCTTGCCGCGAAGGCTGAATTCGACAAGGCCCTGGCGACGCACTGCCGAGAGGCGTCGAAAATCGTCGAGGCCTTCGCGGGAGAGTGGTTTTCCAAGACAAACTGGGAAAAGAAGGGAATCAGCCGTGATGACGCCAAGGGCTTTTCCCACGTGGCAATGCAGAAAATGGTTGCGGAACTGAAGGCCGGAGCGAAATGACCAGCAAGACACGGTACGTGATGTGCGGCGAGGCGGCAGGCGACCAAGTGGACGCCGCGGACGTTCTGCGTCTGCGCAACCTTGAACCGAACCGCAACGTCAATCTGCATATCGACGACATCAGCCGCTCGCTATACAGGGATGTGCCTCCGCAGTTCCTCGACCTGGTCGAGATTGCGACGTTCGTCTATGTGGCCGACCAGGCCACAACTCGAGGCGGTGCAGGCGTCGACAACATGGGTGAGGAGTGGCGACGCCAGCTCCACTTCGAGATTCCAGTGCGATGCGTTGATCTGTGGCAACAATCGGAAGTGGCCACGGCATTGCAAACGGTACTGAGCTTTCTTTCAGAGGACTGTTACACACTGAAGTTCCGCCGGTACAACTCTCCTCCGACCTTCGATCGGTTTATCAACTTTGGCGATAGCGACTGGGGTTTCAAGCCTGAGCGCATCGTGCTGTTCTCTGGGGGCTTGGATTCTCTGGGTGGTGCGGTTCAAGAGATCGTGGTTGAAGGAAGAGCGACAGCTCTGGTCACGCATCAGTCCTGCGCCAAATTCATCAACCGCCTGCGAATGCTGCGACAGATGCTGGACGACCGCGCCAAAGGGCCAAAGCCTCTGCACGTTACCGTAGGCATCAATAAAGACGAAAGTCTCAACCACGAGTACACCCAGCGTAGCCGATCATTTCTCTATGCCGTACTAGGAGCGACTATTGCTCAAATGTGCGGGCTGGACGAGGTGCGCTTCTACGAGAACGGCACTGTGAGTCTCAACCTGCCTGTCTCCCGCCAAGTGGTCGGTGCGAAAGCGACGCGCACCACTCATCCCAAGACGCTCGCCGGATTCCAGCACTTGTTCTCTTTGCTGGCAGGGCGACCGCTTGCGGTCGTGAATAAATTCCTGTGGAAGACCAAAGGCGAGATCGTCAAGCTGATCATGGATGCTGGCTGCGGTGGAATGATCGAATGGTCGACGAGCTGCACCCACACGTGGGAGATGAGCAACGCCCAGCCGCACTGCGGAAAGTGCTCGCAGTGCATCGACCGCAGGTTTGCCGTGCTGGCTGCTGGGGCGGGACAGTTTGAGCGGGCGGACAGCTACGGCGTGGACCTGCTGGTGCAGGCCCGTGACGAAGGCGAATCGAGAACGATGCTTGCGTCCTATGTGGAGACGGCTCAGCAGGTCGCCGCGATGAGTGAGATGGAGTTTTTCATGCGGTTTGGCGAGGTTGGCCGGATCGTTCGGCAACTTGGTGGCTCTGCCGATGAGAACGCCCGCCGCATCTATGATCTCTATCGTCGCCACGCAGATGAAGTTCTGAAGGTCGTTGATAGCGGTCTTCAGGCGCATGCTTCTCAGGTCCGGGCTCGCTCCCTGCCAGAAAGCTGCCTTCTCCGGCTGGTTCATGACCCCAGCGTGCCTCCGGAATGGGCTTCCGGCGGAACCGGGACTATGTCTGTCCCGACTGAGGTATCTGACCCGGATTACTTTTTCCGCCAACGAGGTGAGGGATGGCAACTACGGTTCGCCGGTCACGAGCCCCAATGGCTCAAGCCCGCCATTGGCTATGCATATCTGCGAGAACTATTGCAGTTCCCGAATCGCACGTTCTCCGTATGTCAACTGCTTGTGGCAGTACACGGAGAGAAGGCCATCCTCCCGCTTGGCGATGGTGGAAAGGACTTTGACGCCACGGCGAAGAAAGCATATGCGATTCGTCTGCAGGAACTCGACGAGGAGCTTGAAGAAGCACAAGAGATGAACGACATCGGGCGGGCCGAGAAGCTTGGCACCGAACGAGCGCAGTTGCTTGAGCACATCCGAAAGTCTGGTTTCCGTGGAACGGCCAAGCGGAGCGATTCAGATCTGAACAACATTCGGAACAGCGTCTGCAACGCGATCAACCGTGCGTTGGCCACGATCAAGAAGTACGAACCGTCGGCCTTCGACCACCTGAAGTCAGCGATTTCGACGGGCTTTTCCGTCGTCTACCAGCCTACCGAATCCATCCCCTGGTCGTTTTGATCCGTGCTACACGCGATGTAGCACGCCGCAACGCCGGATGTAGCCCCTTCAGCCATGAAGGCGCATTCGGCGTTTTTCATGGCCTCAAGTAGAGACCACGCCGAGCGCCAGATACCCGGTATCTCCGGAAAGGAGAACGAGTTATGGCTGATCGGAAGTCGTCTTTGTCCCCCTCCCAGCAGAAGCTCCTCACCGAGATGCAGCGGATCAACTACGGCCGCATTGAGGGGCTGCCGGTGCGCCGTGGTGAG
>ERZ795051.3173-NODE-3173-length-17090-cov-5.228882_pt1 | contig 17090 bp, 13 predicted proteins | sample MGYA00375135_ERZ795051 | MGnify/ENA primary metagenome ERZ795051 (study PRJEB30180, sample SAMN05720222) | activated sludge metagenome | isolation source: Anaerobic digester | place: Japan | collected 2015-05-26 ... | reverse complement strand
TGCTGTCTCGCTACTCTCTATATCAACGGCATCGACAAGCTCGGTTCTTATCTTACCGTTGATAATACAAATAGCTGTATCACGTCAGTTGCAGAGGCTCTCAAAAGCTTCAGCGCAGACAATATCATCATAGGCTCAAAATCCAATTATGAGATCTGCGCTTTCTTCCGTGACTGCGACAGGATGACTATCTACAATATTCTCAACAGCATGGATGAGGCTGTACAGAACTGTATCCTCACTGATGATTTCGGAGAGATAATCGATATTTCGGATAAGAGCAGGCTCAGCCTTTCTATTGGCTGCTCATCCTATCCGGAGGAAGCCTCCGATTTCAATATGCTGGTCAATTATTCGGAATTTGCCCTCTATGAGGCAAGAACTGACCGCAGGAACGTCATCAACTGGTTCTCTGAGGAGAATTACATCCGTGAAAAGGATGCGTACAAAAACGCCCTCCTCTTCTCACGTATAGTTAATGAGAACCTGCTCACCTACTATCTCCAGCCTATCGTTGAGGCTCAAAGCGGTGAGATCGTCGCCTATGAAGCACTTATGCGTACAACAGGCGATATCAGAATGACACCGAGCCAGATACTAAAGATAGCCGAAACACAGAAAAATCTGTACGCCATCGAAAAGCTCACCTTCTTCAATACAATGAAGCTTCTCAGCGATAATCAGCAGATATTTGAAGGCAAGAAGCTCTTCATAAACTGCCTTCCAAACGCCCTGCTGGTTGAGGAGGACTTCAATGAGCTTTATCTTACATACGGCGAGCTGTTTGAAAAGACAGTTATTGAGATCGTTGAACAAAGCGCTGCTTCTGCCGACGGTATCGAACTGCTGAAAAAACGCTGCGGATTCACTCACTGTCAGCTTGCTATCGATGACTACGGTGCAGGCTATTCAAACACTTCAAACCTGCTCAACTATTCACCTGAATATATCAAGATCGACCGCTCTCTTATCAGCGATATCCAGAACGATCTGAAAAAGCAGCAGCTCGTTACCTCAGTTATCGAGTTCTGTCACGACAATCAGCTCCAGTCACTTGCTGAGGGCGTTGAAACAGTTCAGGAGCTGAAAACTGTTATAAGACTTGGCGTTGACCTTATTCAGGGCTACTATACTTCAAAGCCGAAGCCGCTCTTCCTCAACAGCATTGCCTCTGACATAAAGGATGAGGTCATAAAGACAAACCTTGAGATCCGTCCCGATGGTGTAAAGAAGATCTATGCTGCAAGGAACGACTCCGAGATCGATCTGCTGAAGCTGGCTCTTGAAAAATATACCGACATCCATATCTACCAGAGCAATCTGACTATAGTAGGCGATCCTGATAAGCAGGTCAAGATGAATATCTCTATCATGGATAACCACAGCTGTGACCTTACACTCAAAAACGTGAATATAGTCAGCGGAAACAGCAAGCCAACTATTACTGTCGGTGAGTACGCAAGGCTCTGTCTCAATATCTCCAAGGTCAACAAGATCGGCTATTCCGGCATCTATGTTCCTATGGGTTCACAGTTCGAGCTCAACGGCAAGGGCTCTCTTACTATCGACTGCTATGCATCAGAGGGCATCGGTATCGGAAATGACTACGACCACAGCTATGGTGATATCACTATCGATACTGCCAGCTCCCTTGAGATAATCTCAAACAGCGTTGAGGCTATGTGTATAGGCGGCGGCTACAACAGCGATGAATCCGAGATAAATCTTGTATCCGGAAATATCAAGCTGCTCATGTACTCACATAACGGTCTCGCTGTCGGAAGCTTTAACGGTGATTCTATCATTAACATTTCTGAAAACTGCAACCTGGATATCAATATTTCCGGTATAAAGGTAACTGGTATCGGAAGCTGCAGCGGTATCGCCTCCATAACCTCTTCCGCAGATATCACCATGAGCTGCACCGGCGCTCAGTCTGTGGGTATCGGCGTCCTTGAGGATGGCGAAGGCAGCATTATCGTCAAGAAGGGCAAGATAAACCTGAAAATGCGCTCTGCTAAACACTCCTGCATTGGCGCTATAGGCGGCTCTGTAAATGCAAAGATCAAAAACGCTCAGATCATTATCGACTCTGAGGGTGATGAGGTAACCGGTATCGGAGATTCTGCCGGTTCAGGCAATATCGCTGTGATAGATTCTTCGATAAACATGAAAATGTTTGCCGCTAATCCTACAGATATCGGCTCAAACGGCGGAGAGATACAGATACAGAACTCTACCATAAACTCACTGGTAAACAACCAGAAGATCTCTCACAATAATAACTGATAATCATTTCCCCACTTTAAGCATAATATTCTTATAAAAGGTTTATGAAAATCACTCGGGGAAAACCTTTCTGAGGAAAGGTTCTTCCCCGAACCCCTTTCCAAAGACTTCTGATCTTATTTTTTCCAGCATAGTGCGCACCCACTAAAACTTGCAAGGTTATTTTTATCACAGTGCGCACTATGCTGGAAAAAATCAAAACTGAAAGTTTTAGGAAGGGAGTTTGAGGGAGGACCCTTTTTCAAAAGGGTCTCCCTCAATAATCTTCATAAACTTCTATAGAGATACATTGCTTAAAAGCGAGGAATGACATTAATACACAGAAACGAAAGGATATGTAAAAAAATATGAAGCTTGGTATGGTCGGCCTGCCAAACGTGGGCAAAAGCACTCTCTTCAACGCTCTTACTAATGCAGGAGCTGAATCTGCAAACTACCCCTTCTGCACTATCGAGAAGAATGTGGGCATCGTTTCAGTTCCGGATGAAAGGCTGGATAAGCTGGCAGAAATGTATGAGCCGGATAAATTTACCCCTGCAACGCTTGAATTCGTTGATATAGCAGGTCTTGTAAAGGGTGCATCAAAGGGAGAAGGCCTCGGAAATAAGTTCCTCGCCGATATCCGTGAGGTTGACGCTATCGTTCACGTTGTAAGATGCTTCGAGGATCCTAATATCATCCACGTTGACGGCAGCATCAATCCACTCCGTGACATCGAAACTATAAATCTGGAGCTCATATTCTCCGATATCGAAATGATCGACAGACGTATCGACCGTGCAAAGAAGGCAGTTAAGGGCGATAAAAAGTACCTCATAGAGATAGATTTCCTCGAAAGGCTCAAATCTCACCTTGAAAACGGCAAGTCAGCCCGTGGTTTCGATTTCACTGACGAAGAGCGCGAGATCATAAAGTCCACTCCCCTTCTTTCAGCTAAGCCTGTTATTTACGCTGCTAACCTCAGTGAGGATGACTTCGTTAACAATATCGATACCAATGAGAACTACCAGAAGGTAAAAGAGCTCGCCGCAGAAGAGCACTCCGCTGTTCTCCCGATATGCGCTCAGATCGAAGCTGAGATCTCAGATATGGGCGACGAGGACAAGGCTATGTTCCTCAGTGAGCTCGGACTTGAGGTCTCAGGCCTGAACCGTATCATCAAGGAAGGCTACTCGCTCCTCGGTCTTATATCCTATCTTACCGCCGGAAAGCAGGAGGTACGTGCATGGACAATAACCAACGGCACAAAGGCACCTCAGGCAGCAGGTAAGATCCATACCGACTTCGAGAAGGGCTTTATCCGTGCAGAGGTCATTTCCTTTGACGACCTTATGGCCTGCGGCTCAATGGCTGCCGCTAAGGAAAAGGGGCTTGTCCGCCTTGAGGGTAAGGAATACGTTATGCAGGACGGAGATATCGTTCTGTTCAGATTCAACGTCTGATTATTATACCATTAAAGCCGTTAGCTGCATATTCCAGCCAACGGCTTTTTATCGAAAGGCTGGTCAGCCATATGTTCAAAGATGACATTTTCGGAAAAACGATTGCGGAAGATCTCAACAAGCAGATCTGGAAAAAAATCAATAAGGCCATAAAGGATTATCAGCTCATAGAAGATGATGACAGGATAGCTGTATGTATTTCCGGAGGTAAGGACTCAATGCTCATGGCTAAATGCATTCAGCGGCTACAGAGCTTCGGCAAGCCGGATTTCCAGGCAGAATATATCGTTATGGATCCGGGCTATGCTCCGGCTAACAGGAAAAAAATAGAGGATAATGCAAGGCTTATGGATATCCCTGTCTCATTTTACGAGACAAGCATATTTGAATCCGCAGAAAGCTCCGGCAGCAATCCCTGCTTCCTGTGTGCAAGGCTAAGGCGTGGTTTCCTCTATAAAAAAGCTCAGGAGCTCAGCTGTAACAAGATCGCTCTCGGTCATCATTTCGATGACGTTATCGAGACAATACTCATGGGTATGCTCTACGGTTCGCAGATGCAGACGATGCTCCCAAAGCTGCACAGTGAAAACTATGAGGGCGTTCAGCTCATCCGTCCGCTGTACCTGGTCAGAGAAGAGGATATTATAACGTGGACAAGGATGAACTCCCTCAGCTTTATAGACTGTGCCTGCCGGATGACCGAAAAGCGCAGTGATGATGAACACAGCTCCAAGCGACATGAGATAAAAATGCTGCTGAAACAGCTCCGCAGGACAAATCCCGCAGTGGATATGAATATATTCCGCAGCGCTGAAAATGTGAATCTGCGAAAGCTGATATCATACCATGACGGTGATAAGAAGCATCATTTCCTTGATGATTACGATAAGGGTATCACCGTTAAGGGAACTATAAACCAAAAGTACAAGAATGAATAATACCTGCCGCAGAGCTCCTGCGGCAATTTTTATGCAAATTATTTGTAAAACCTGGCCTGTACTATTGAAATAAGTATCGCTTTGATGTATAATATAATGGTGCATTTACAAAAGGTAAAATTATTATAAAGGTGGCCGGTCAATGGTCTTTTCCAGACTTTTCTTTATATACATATTTCTTCCGCTGTGCCTTTCAGCTTATTTCATAGCCCGTGGAACGAATGCAAAAAACAATGTTCTTATATTCTTCTCACTGGTATTCTATGCCTGGGGCGAACCTGTCTACATCTTTCTCATGCTGTTCAGCGCAGCAGTGAATTACTTTGCCGGAAGGCTGATCGGCCGGTTCGGTGACTCCGGAAAAAGCAGGCTTACCGCAGGGCTTGCCATATTCACCGATCTTGCACTTCTTGGCGTATTCAAATACAGCGGATTCATAATGGAGAATATCAACAGCCTGTTCTCAGCTTCCCTGCCTGTCCCGGATATAAGACTGCCGATAGGTATAAGCTTTTATACATTCCAGACCATTTCCTATGTTGTCGACTGTCTGTGGGAGAATGTTTCTCCTCAGAAGAGTTTCCGGAAATTTCTCCTGTACATAAGCCTGTTCCCGCAGCTCGTTGCAGGACCGATAGTGCGCTACAGCACTATCGAAAAGGAGATCGATCAGCGTCACTCCTCTATCGCCGACATATCCTGCGGACTTAATCGTATGGTGCTTGGGCTGGCAAAAAAAGTCATCATCGCTGACCAGCTCAGCACTGTTGCAGACAGTCTCCTCGGCGGCATTGAAAATGCAACCGCTGCTGCTGCATGGGCTGGCGCTGCGGTATACGCTTTGCAGATATATTTCGACTTCTCAGGCTACTCCGACATCGCTATCGGTCTCGGAAGAGTATTCGGATTTCATTTTGATGAGAATTTCCGTCACCCCTTCATGTGCAAAGATATCACCGAATTCTGGCAGCGCTGGCATATCTCCCTCGGTACTTTTTTCAGGGACTACCTGCTGTATGTTCCTATATTCGGCAAAAGGCGCAAGTACGGAGGACTGTTTCTCGTATGGCTCTGCACCGGTATATGGCACGGAGCAAGCTGGAACTTTGTGATATGGGGACTGTATTTCGGCCTGTTCATCTTCATCGAAACACTCACTGGCAAGAAGCGTATGAAGAAGATACCGCTCGTCATAAGACATATCTACAGCAAGGCCGTTATCATAGTCGGATTCGGTATATTTTACTTTGAAGATCTGGGCAGACTGGGAACATTCTTCAGGAAGCTTTTCAGCACTGAAAAACTAATCGGGCTTCAAGACAAGATACTGCTGATGAATAACCTGTATCTCCTGATACTTGCAGTCATACTCAGCTTTCCCATCATCAGCGGCATACAGAAGCTCTCCGGACGTTTCTGCGCTGTACGCACTGCATCATCGCTGGCCTTGCCATTCGTATCCGCCGCTCTGCTGCTGCTTTCAAGTGTCATGCTGGTGGATCAGACCTCGCATCCTTTCCTTTATTTCAGATTCTGACCGGAGGATATAATGTCAAACGAAAATAACAAGGCTGCAAAGATATTTGCAGTCATAAACATAATCGCTGTCATGGCAGTGCTGTTCGGAGGAGCTGCTTATCTGCTGATACTCCCGCACGAAACTGTTGCAGAGGACGAAAACAGAAAGCTTGCCTCATTTCCGGAATTCTCTGCCGAAAACTATATTGACGGTAGCTTTACCGGAGGCATTGCTGATTATTTTGATGATACCGTCCCTAAGCGAGGAGACATAAAACGATTCATTGCCTCAGATATCTCTCCTCTTAAAGGCAGAAAATACGGCGGTGATGAAGAAGGCGCTGAGCTTTACGGCATTGCATTTGAACATAAGGAAACTGCTCCGACAGTTGTCACTACGGCAGTAAGTGTCACTCAGCCGGTATCGACACATACAATTGCGACCGGCTCTGTCTGCACTTCAACAGCAGTAACAACAGCTCCTATACAGGTGGAAGAGCCTGCCGCAGAGGGCGGCGAGATCAACAGCAATATCCTCGTTGTCAACAAACGTGGACTTCCGCTGTATCCCGGCGGAGATGTTCAGGGATATGCAGATACTATCAACGAATATAAGCAGAAGCTGGGCGATGTGAATGTCTGGTCAATGGTTGTACCTACTGCCGGCGGACTGTATATGCCCTCCAACTACAAAAGCCTTGCAGTTGACGAGAGAAATGATCTGAATGAGATCGCAAAGGGACTGAATGGCGCAGTGGCAGTTGATGCTTTTTCTGTTCTGGCTGAGCACAAGTCCGAGGAGATATATGCCAGGACGGATCATCACTGGCTGGCTCTTGGAGCTTACTATTCAGCCAAGACCTTCACAGAGGCGGCTGGTCTGCCATTCAAAGACCTTTCTTCCTACGAAGAGCTCCATTTGCACGACTATCTTGGTACCTTCTACGGCTATACCCAAAGCGCCTCACTGCTGAATAACCCTGAGGAATTCGTGTATTACCGCCCGAAGAATGAAGAAACTGTAACTCAGTATGACACGGCCTTCCGTGATCCATTAGATGTAGCGCTGCTGGTTCCCTCCGGAAACATGACGCCCTCCGGATACTATTATGTTTTCGGCATGGACAACAGGATAGCTCATGTCCATACCAATACCGGAAACGGCAGAAAGCTGGTCATCTTCAAGGACAGCTACGGAAATGCGCTCCTGCCATTCCTGACCTATTCATTTGAAGATATATACCTCTGCGACATGAGATACTTCGATCTTAACGCCATAAACTTTATTAAACAGGTAAAAGCCACTGACGTTCTGTTCTCTATGTGTATATTCTCCGCTACAGGCCCGAATCTGAGCTGCCTTAAAGCGAATCTTTACAAGTGAACGGACGGATAAGGAATAATATATGAAAGAACTTGTTTACCCATTCAACGGGATTGATATCATGCGCCGCTGTAAAAAACTTCGGAAGGAGCTTCTGTCTGACGGCTCTGTAAGAATGAAGAAGAAAATAGCTGTTCTCGGCGGCTCAACTATCGGTCATATCGTTTCTGCACTGGAGCTTTTTCTGCTCAATAACGGCATCGAGCCCGAATTTTACCAGTCGGAATACAACAAATTCTATGAAGATGCGGTTTTCGGATCTGACGGTCTTGACAGCTTTGCTCCGGATATTATTTATATCCACACTACCTCAAGGAACCTGAAATATCTTCCTGACAGACCTGATATATCCGAAGAAGAAGTGCAGCAGCGGCTAAATGATGAGATCTCCTTTTTCCGGAGTATATGGACGGCTCTTGAAAAAAAGTTCTCATGTCCGATAATCCAGAACAATTTTGAGCTGCCGCTGTTCAGGCAGACCGGAAATTACGACTGCTGGGGGCTTTCAGGTCAAAGTGCATACATCAACAGGATGAACCTGCTTTTCGCGGAGGAGGCTGTCCGGAACAACGATCTGTTCATCAATGATATCAACTACCTTTCCGCTGCTATCGGTCTTGAAAAATGGCATGATCCGGAAGCATGGTATATGTACAAGTATGCAATGAGCACATCTGTTATCCCAGATCTTGCCTACAGTGCGGCAAGTATTATCAAAGCACTGTTTGGCAGAAACAAAAAGGTCATCAGCCTTGATCTTGACAATACACTCTGGGGCGGTATCATCAGTGAGGACGGTATCGGCGAGATTGAACTTGGTACAGAAACTGCTGTGGGTATGTCGTTCAGCGAATTCCAGAGTTTTCTTAAAGTTTACAAGCAATATGGAGCTTTACTGACGGTCTGCTCAAAAAATGATGAGGAGAATGCTCTTGCTGGCCTCAGACATCCGGACAGCCTCCTCTCTCCCGAGGACTTTGTTCTGATAAAGGCAAACTGGGAAAACAAGGATATGAATATATCTGATACAGCCAACGAGCTTGGACTCCTCACAGACAGCTTTGTGTTCGTTGACGATAATCCGGCAGAATGTGCCATTGTGGAAGAACAGCTTCCGGAAACGGCTGTAATTCACCTGAAGTCCACTGCTCAGACCATGTATGAGATGAGCCGCAGCGGCTTTTTTGAAGTCACATCAGTGTCCGGAGAGGATATCCGCCGTTCAGAGATGTACTCTGCAAATGTCAAAAGAAAGGCTCAGCAGAAGAGCTTCACTGACTACAGCGAATACCTTCGCAGTCTGGACATGAAGGCTATAATTGGTGATTTCCAGCCAATACTCCTTTCCCGTATCGCCCAGCTCACCAACAAGAGCAATCAGTTCAACCTGACTACCAAACGCTATTCAGAAGCTGAGATAAAGGAACTGAGCTGTGATCCCGGATATATAAGGCTCTGCGGCAGGCTGAGTGACAAATTCGGTGATAACGGCATCGTTTCAGTCGTTATCGGCAGGATAGAACAGGAGATTCTCCATATCGACCTGTGGCTGATGAGCTGCCGTGTGCTCAAAAGGGATATGGAATTCGCAATGCTTGATGAGCTTGTGCGGATATGCCGTGAAAAAGGTATCCGTAAGCTCATGGGGTACTATTACAAAACGCCCAAGAATAATATGGTGGCAGAGCTGTACGCCAGATTCGGATTCGCTCTTATCTCAACAACGGAAAACGATGATTCGGTATGGGAGCTTTACACTGATAAGTACACTAACAAAAACAATGTCATAAAGGTAAACTGAAAGGAAATTTTATGAACAGATCAGAAGCTATCAAAAGACTTAACGCAGTTTTCTGCGATGTATTTGACGATGATTCAATAAAGATAGCAGACACAACTTCTGCTGCCGATATCGATGACTGGGACAGCCTTGAACATATCAACCTCATTTCCGCTGCGGAAGACGAGTTTGGTATGAGATTTAAAATGAAGGAAGTCTCCGGCATGAAAAACGTTGGTGAAATGCTGGATCTCATCTGCGAGCGGGGCAATTAAATGTCAAAGAAGAAAAAACGCATCATCATCATTCTGGCGGTGTTACTTATTCTTTGCCTGCTGTCAGCATGGGGATTTCTTATGAAATCCTCAACTTATAAGATACATAGCAGGAAGCTCCCGAAAGGACTGAAGATCGTATTCCTCTCCGACCTCCATAACTGCTTTTACGGCGGTACTGACCAGTCACAACTCAAGGACTGGATCGAGGAGGAGGATCCGGATATACTCATTTTCGGCGGAGATGTGATCGACCAGTGGGGAGGTCAGAAATACGCCAAGCGTATCATGGAATGGGCAGCCGAACGCTATCCCACCTACTATACGCCCGGGAATCATGAGCAATACCGCAAGGATAGCTCGGATTTCTATGAATGGGTAAAAGCCTCCGGTATCAATTTCGTCTTCGACAGCTTTGAGGATATCGAAATAAAAGGCCAGAAAATAAGAATATACGGCATTATCGATAAGAACTCCGGCGGATACCTTGATGATCTCAAGGGAAACCTCGATGACAAGTACTACAATATCCTCATCGCACATCAGCCTGAACAGATAGACGATTATCTCGATACCGGCGATGTAAAATTCGACCTCATACTCTCCGGCCACGCTCACGGCGGTCAGTGGAGGATACCAAAGCTGCTGGATCAGGGACTATATGCTCCGGATCAGGGAATATTCCCCAAATATACCTGCGGAGAATATCACTACGGAGACACTGTCCATATCATCAGCAAAGGCCTTGCAAAACCGGCAAGAATGATATTTATTCCCAGAATTTTTAACAGACCTGAGTTTTCTGTTATCGAAATAGGAGAATAATTTTAACATTTCCAGAAATTGCACAAATAATATCTTCATAATTCACGTAAAAACTACTTGTAATTTAGCATTGAAAATGCTATAATAGAAGATGTCCAAAAAAATACAGGACACGCTATAAAGAACAAAAGGAGCAGAGGGCTCTCCCCTCAAAAGAAAAACAAATGGAAAAAGAAATGAACAAAGCTGTTCCCGCCGAGGACGTCATCTGCGGCAGGAATCCGGTGATCGAGGCGCTGAAATCTGACGCTAACCTCGATACCATATATATCGACGGCTCCGGCGGAAGCCTTAATCTTATCCGCAAACTTGCCAAGGACAAGGGCATCGTGGTAAAGGATGCACAGGAGAAAAAACTCTCTCAGCTCTCCGGCGGCGCCTCTCATCAGGGAGTTGTCGCAGTCGGAGCCTGCGGAGAATATGTCTCAGTGGAGGATATCCTTGCTGTCTCACAGAAAAAAGGTACAAAGCCTTTCATTATCATCTGCGATGAGATCGAAGATCCCCATAATCTGGGCGCTATAATCCGTACTGCCGAGACCTCGGGCGCAGACGGTGTCATCATTCCCAAAAGACGCAGTGCTTCCCTTAATGCAACTGTATTCAAGACCTCTGCCGGCGCAGCAAGCTATGTGCCTGTGGCAAGAGTGTCGAATCTTGCATCCTGTATCGATCAGCTCAAGGAGAATGGTGTCTGGATCTACGGCACTGACGCTTCAGGCAGCGATTACTCCAAAACCGACTTCACAGGGAGCTGTGCTCTCGTCATAGGTTCAGAAGGCTTTGGTATGAGCAAGCTGATACAGAAAAAATGCGACTTTATGATAAAGCTGCCTATGCTTGGCAAAATAAACTCTCTAAACGCTTCTGTCGCCGCCGGTATCTTCATGTACGAAGTACTGAGGCAGCGCAGTGCAGAGTAAGGAGCGTGCCATGCCGGATCAGAAATTATCTCTGGAGAATATCCTCGATCAGTATTCCCCTGAAAACGAATCACCCAAAACAAGCGTCGGTCGTGTAGACGCACAGAAAATAATAAACTCAACTGTAGAAGCTCCGGATATGACAAAAAAAGCTGAACAAAGACGAGCTGTATCGCACGAAAGATCGGCTCTTTTTGACGGAGCTCTGCGAAAAGCCGCTGCTGATGATTACAAGCCGGCTGACCTTTCCAGACACAGGATCTCCGTGGTGGACAAGGATAATATCGGCGAGATAAAAACTGTTCTCCCGAAAAAACAAGAACCGGAACTTGCAGGCACTATTCCAGCCACTCAGATGGATCCCGAGGCTGCCCCTAAGATAAGGCGCATGAAGGATTCCACAAGGGCAAGAGAGCTGGAAACACTTAAGAATCATAAGAAAAAACGGCGCCGGGACCGCAATACATTTACATATGACAGGGAAAGTCCCGAGGGCGAATACGTTTACGCCCCGCCTTCATTCAAAAAGAAAAAAAATCGCAGCCGTGCTCAGATCGAAAGAGAGCTGAATTCCGTCGAGGGTCGCAAGCAGATAACCGATATCGTTCCTTCACCGGCTGCCGTTGAAGCTGCAAGACCGGTAGAACCTGCTCCCCGTGCAGAAAAGACGAGTATAAATCTCAGTGAACGTCCGGAGGTCGATGCTCATTCTCTTGATGTCCATATCACTCAGGGACAGGATGAATTCCTGGCGGAGACTGTAAAAAAGAAACGCACCAAGCGCATGGTGGACTTCAACTACTACGGTGATGTCGAGGACGTTGGAAGAGATATCCACGACCTCAGAAGCACCATCAACGTAAGAGTGTTTATACTTGTCATGACCGCTTTCCTCAGTCTCTTCATTACGATAGCTAATCAATTCGGACTGCCGATGATAGATATCCTTGAAAAATCACACACGAGATCTTTCATTGCTTTCCACCTGCTTCTCGGAGCAATATCTGTCATCTCATCAGCTGCTGTTATCTCTAATGGTATAAAGAAGCTGCTCTCCTTGAGGGCAGACACGGACTCTATGACTGCACTTACCGCCCTGTCCTGTATGATAGCTATCATACCTGCTTTCCTAAAACCGGACATGGTGGCAGATGACAAGGTGCAGATCTATATGCCGGTTGGCATACTCGCCCTGCTGATAAATGCGCTCGGAAAACTGCTTATTATCAGGCGTGCTTCAAGAAACTTCAAGTTCGTGTCCAAGAACTTTGATCGTCACGGCGTTGTCTACGTCACCGATGAGGAAAGAGCTGAACGCCTTACAAGAGGTACTCTCGGCGATTTCCCCATACTTGCCGCAACCAGAAAAACGGATTTTCTTACAGACTTCCTGCGATATACTTATTCATCAGATATGGCCGACAGCTACTGCCGCAGAGCTACTCCGATATGTCTTATCGCTTCAGTTATAGTATCGATATTCCTGACATTTGCCTCCAAGGGCTCCCTCGCAAATATGGAATCGGCTGCATTTGGCTTCTCCATATTCAGTATGCTCATATGTGCAACATCCTGCGTGGCAATGCCTTTCGTAGTCAATATCCCACTTGAAAAGGCTGCTGCAAACGCTTTCAATAATAAGGGTATCATGCTGGGATATCAGAGCGTTGATGATTTCTATGACACCAACTCTATTCTCGTTGACGCTAACTCACTCTTCCCGGACGGTAAAGTCAAGCTTGCCGGCATCAAGGTCTTCTCAAATACCAAGATCGATGAGGCACTGCTTGAGGCCGCAAGCCTTACTGTTCACGCAGGAAGTATCATGAGCCAGCTATTCAAGGATGTCACTGACGGCCGTGAGGATTATCTCTACCCTATCGATAACTACTCCTTTGAGGAATCAATGGGTATGTGCGGCTGGATAAACAACAAGCGTGTGCTCTTCGGAAACCGTGAGCTCATGTCGAGCCACAATATTGAAGGCGTTCCGACTAAAGCTAAGGAAACAGAATTTGCCGGTGCCGGACAGGAGATAATGTACCTTTCTATCTCCGGAAATCTTGCGGCTATGTTCATCGTCGACCTTGTTGTTGACAGACACGTTAAACGCTGGATAAAGAAGATATGCAAGAGCAAGATATGCATTATCATGAAATGCGTTGATCCTTGTCTCTCTGTAAAACGCCTTGAAGCCCTCTTTGGCATCCCAGAGGAAATGGTAAGGATACTGCCGAAACGCCTCCATGAGGACTTCGATGAGGAAAATAAAAAAGCAATCCGGCTCAGCGCTTCTATGGCTACCACCGGACGCTTCTCTTCTCTCGCACAGCTTATTATCGGCACTAAGGCCGTTCACGCTTCCGCAACGATCGGTCTCATACTCCAGACTGTTTCCATAATCCTCGGATTCGGACTGGGTATGCTGATGATATTATCAAAGGCATTTGAAGAAAATTATGTGTATATGTCAGATACAGCTCTTGTGATATACAACCTTGCCTGGGCTGCCCTGACCTATATTGCAGTCAGCATCAGAAGATCATGACCACGAACCTGTATCCTGCAATATTTGCCGGGATACAGGTTTTCATATGACCGGAAAGGAGAATCCTATGCCAGATAAACGCAAAGGATCTTACAAGAACGACAACTATAAAAATACAGATAACCAGAACACTATGTACATTCCCAACGACTCTCCCGAATACCAGCAGAACGCTCAGCAATTTGCCGGACAGTACGGCGGACAGCAGTATGGCGGACAGCAGTACGGAGGGCAGCCTGAATACCCTCAGCAGCAATTTTATGATCCTCAGCAGCAGTATTATGCTCCGCAGTCTCAGTACTATGATCCGCAGCAGGGCTATCCTCAGCAGCCGCAGTATTACGATCAGCAGCAATACTACGACCAGCAGCAGTACTATCAGGACGCTCCTCCTCAGCCATATTATCCGGATCAGGGCGGCGGATATGCGCCTCCCCCTCCTCCGCCAATGCCTTCGTCCGGCGGCAGGAAACAGTCCTCGGGCAAAAAACATAAAAAGAAGAAGCACAAAAACCCTGTATGGAAGATAATCAGAAGGATACTGCTCTCCCTCTTCATCCTCTTCCTCATATTATTCGGCATATACTCCTGCACATCTCTGGCTGTTATAAAGAAGATCAATTACGTTGAGGACGGCGAACGCACAAGAAATGAAAATGCTATAAGCCGCAGCTACGTTACAAGCGTGCTTATAATAGGTACTGACGGGCGCAGCGATGATGACCGTGGACGCTCCGATTCGATGATACTCGTCTCATTCAACAGCAAGACCAACGAGACAACGCTCACTTCCTTCCTCCGTGACAGCTATGTTGAGATACCAGGAAACGGCTGGGGCAAGCTCAACTGGGCGTATTCCTACGGCGGAGCAGAGCTGCTCATGGACACCATAGAGCATAATTTCGACGTCCGTATCGATAATTATCTCTCTATTAATTTCGTAACCTTTGCCGCCATAGTTGACGCTGCCGGCGGTATAGACATTGATATAACCGACGAGGAGGCAAATGAGATAAACGTCATCCTCCTCAATGAGGTCAATGAGATAATGGGCGATGCTCCGAATGCAGACTTCATACCTGAAGGCGGCCATGTTCACCTCAGCGGTAAACAGGCTCTCTGCTACTCACGTATCAGACACGTTGGAAACAGCGACTTTGAGCGTACCTCCCGTCAGAGAAGAGTAATAACAGAGCTTATCAAAAAGGGTGCAAAACATGGTCCTTCCTTCATAAAGAAGGTATCAAATTCAGCTATGCCGCACCTCACAACAAATATGACTACCGGTAAGCTCTATCTGCTCTCACTGAAACTGCCGCTGACCCTGAGATATGATACAAAGCAGCTTCAGATACCTGCCGAAGGTACATACTACGGTGAGGACGTTTATGACGACAACGGATATGCTCAGTCAGTCCTCAAAGTCGATTTCGATGCAAACTACGATATCATAGAAGAAGAGGTTTTCTCAAAATAAAGCCAAAAGGACTGTTATAGGCGCAATGCCTACAACAGTCCTTGTTTTATCTTTCCTTGCCAACAAAGAACAATGCAAGAGTTCCGGGACCTGAATGTGCTCCGATAACAGAACCTATATCCATGATCTTTATTGTAGTGATCCTGTGACATCTTTTCAGCAGACCTGCAAGCTCCTTTGCATCATCCTTGCAGTCAGCCTGACATATGAAAACTGTTCCCTTGGAGGGATCAACAGCCGTTTCGGTATACCTGTCTGCAAGAGCTGTTATGGAAGCTTTTCTGCCTCTGGCCTTGCTCACATTTACCAGATGTCCTTCATTATCAGTGTGCAGCACAGGCTTTATCCCAAGCAATCCGCCGACAAACGCAACCGTGGGACTGATACGTCCGCCTCGTTTGAGATATACAAGATCATCGACCGTGAACCAATGGCTTATGTGCCTGATCTTATCCATTGCATACTTGGCAGTATGCTCAATATCCGCACCCTTATTCCTGTGCTGTGCTGTAAGATATACCAGCAGTCCAAAGCCGCCTGAAGCTGCAAGGGTATCAACGGTTATTATCTTACGGTCAGGATACTTCTCAAGCAGTTCATCCGCCGCAATTTTTGAACAGTTATACGTTGTGCTAAGTCCCGATGAGAAGCCAAGATAAAGCACATCCTTTCCCGCTTTAAGTTCAGGCTCAAACGCTTCCTTGAAACGCTCGGTATTGATAGCAGCTGTCTTTGCCGCAGTGCCGTCCCTCATCATTCCATAGAATTCATTCAGCGGTATTTCGTTATCTGCATAGATCTTTTCTGAATCAGACAACGTGAATGTCATGGATATGCATTTGACGTCAAGCTCCTCAAGAAGATCCTGCTTAAGGTCGCAGGCTGAATCTGTGTATAATGTAAAATTGTTCATAACATCTCTCCTTTCACCCCATTAAAATTGCTGTGAACAATTAACCGTTTTTTCATTGATTTAATTTTCAAAATGTGGTATAATTAAGTAATAATACCCGAAAGAAGGCGAAGACAATGAACGACCTCAAATCCGTCATCGCAGATAATATTACTCAGCTCCGCCGTTCAAAAGGCATGACACAAGCTGAGCTTGCCGAAAAACTGAATTATACCGACAAGGCCGTTTCAAAATGGGAACGCCGGGAATCACTTCCGGATATAACCGTCCTTAAGGCCATTGCAGACTGCTTCGGAGTTTCAGTCGATTACCTTATCTCCGCTGAACACAAGGCCTCTGCTGCAGAGGAAAAGCTGCCTGAAAACACGGTGCAGGATTTCTCATCCAAAAATCGTGGCTTCATTACCGGCATGAGCATAATGCTTGTCTGGCTTGTGGCCTGCATAGCTTTTGTCATTATAAATGCCATTGATAAAAGCTCCGATGTACACTGGCTCTCGGTGATATACGCAGTCCCGGCTTCTCTCATAGTCTGGCTGATACTCAACTCTGTATGGTTCAATGTACACAGGAATTTCCTTATAGTATCACTGCTGATGTGGAGCCTGCTCCTGGCCGTGTATCTCACACTTCTCATTGCCGGAGCAAATATGCCGCTGCTCTTCCTTACAGGATTGCCTGGTCAGGTTATCATCATGCTCTGGTCTGGCATAAGAACCGGAAGAAAGCACTGACCTTATATTCTAAGTATAACCTGTATCTCCCCAACAGTCAACCG
>ERZ795051.3171-NODE-3171-length-17096-cov-12.541224_pt1 | contig 17096 bp, 15 predicted proteins | sample MGYA00375135_ERZ795051 | MGnify/ENA primary metagenome ERZ795051 (study PRJEB30180, sample SAMN05720222) | activated sludge metagenome | isolation source: Anaerobic digester | place: Japan | collected 2015-05-26 ... | reverse complement strand
GTGGCCCACGGCGTGACCGCTCCGAGAAACTCCTGTGCAATACGCGACTGCCCCCAGGGAGTATTCCCCAGCCCCCAGTCCGTCGCCCAGTTCCTCACGCCGGCCCACGCGCCTGCGTCCTGCGCCAACGGCATGTCGCCTCGCTCGGGAGGCCCCCATTGCATGGCGTGCGCGCTGGCGGTTTCATACCCGGTTTTTCCAGTATTTGGGTCTTTCTTGTTGTAGTACGCATCTCGCTCGCTGCCGCTAGCGGTCCCCCGAATCGCGCCCTGGATGCCGGCGTTGATCACGGAGTTCTGGAGCTCGTCGCCCTCCATGCCGAGCAGCGCCCCGGCGCCGTATGCCGTGGCCATGCCGCTGCCGGCTCCATAGAGCGCGCCCATCCCCGCGCTGGTTGGACGCAAGGCGGCGTTGAATCCGGCCGAAGCCAACGAGGACAACCCGGACACCGCGCCTTGTTCGAGCGCCGCGTCCCAGTCTCCGGTAGTCAGTCCAGTTTGGAGCATCCCGGCGACGCTGCTGTTCGCCGCATTCACGAACGCAGCCCCGACGCCGCCGCCATCCACCATCAAGGCAGACGACGCCGTACCGATCCCGATATTCGTAAACGCGTCGCCCCAGGACTGCGTTCCTGCCGCGGCCCGGTTGACGTTCTGAATGGCCGACCACGTGGCCCCGATTGCCACTCCGGCCAGCCCGCCGGTAGCGATCGTGGCGACCGTCCCCACAATGCCGCGGCCGATGCCCTGCGCCAACTGGAACCGCTCCGCGTCCGTCGTGTTGAAGAAATTCATCCCGCCGGCAAGGTTGCGCTGCATGCCTTCCGTGCCCCAGTGGGTGCCGCTGGTCACGCCGAGCGGATCGGTCACGAAATAGGCTTCGTTGATGCCCAAGGCGTCGTCGACAAAAGGCGCGGCCAAGGGCGCCGTGAGAGCGCCTGCCAAGGGTCCTCCAACTATCGTGGCGACAACCGGGACCGCTGCCATGACGAAGTCCACGGCGTCGCTACCCAGCCCAATGTCCTTGAGCCCGCGGGAGACGTAGTGGCCAATCCCTTTCTTCTGCGGCGGCGACGTACTATACAGCGTGTACCCGTCGGAGTTCTGCTCGGACATCCACTTGTCCCATTGCTCGTCCGTGAAACCCTCCGGCCTCTTGCCCTTGAACACTCGCCGGTGCTCGATGACGACGCCGGAGTCCTCGGGGACCCGGATAAGCTGTCCTGCCCGGCCGTGATGAAAGACGAGGTTCTCGCCGCCATAGGTCTCGACGGCCTCGGGAGTAACCGTAATAACTCCGCTGCCATCAACCGTTATGGTACCGTCATTCATACCCCGATACACGTCCACGCTGTACAGCCCTTGCCGCCAGCTCAACTGCTCGAGGATGCCGGAGTAGAAGGTCTCCCCGGGGTGGGATTCCGCCCAGGCGTTATACCACTCCCTGTCCTTCTCGGACAGGGTCTCTGGATCGACGATCGTGTTGCCGTACGCGGTCGGATCGACCCCGCGTAGCCGGGCCTCGTCGGACAGCGACAGCTGGGCGGTCAACCCGTCGTAGCCGTGGTCATGATAGTAGTCAGCCCAGTTGTTAATGCCCGCTACTTCGGCGGACGTAGGGGCAATACCGCGACCAAGGACTTCCTGAAAGCCGGACAACGCCATGGCGTGGTCATTCGTCCACTCGCCATGCTGTTCCTCGTTCCACCAGGAAGGTTTTTCCGCCGGCTTCGGTTTGTTGGTGTCGTCGCTCATCCTACAATGCCCTTATTCCACCAAACCCGTAGCACCCGGACACCTGGATCAAATTGGGCTCGTGCGTGCGCTCGGCCGTGCGCTGGTCGTCGATCAGGCGGTACGCGTCGGCCTCGTAGGCCTTGGCGGCCTGGAAGTCGCGCTCGTTCTCGAGCTCGATCGCCATGACCATGAGCTTCAGAGCGTCCATGTTCTGGACGATCAGGACGTCGTCGGCGTGCAGGAGCGGCACGAAGCCGAGCTCGCACAGCGCGTAGATCGACGATCCGTTTTCGTAGTCGGGATAGGTGATCCGGTACCGGCGGTAGCGCGGGTTCGTCTCCTGCGGGTGGTACTTGGCCAGGAAGTGGAACGCCATGGCGTCGAGGTCGCAGGCGTACAGCGACACGAATCCGGACGTGGCCGGCTTCTGCACGCGCTCGACGTCGCGGACGGGATCGGACAACTCGACGGTCTCGCCGCCGGCGGACGCCAGATCCATGAACAGATCGCCCTCGACGCCGTCCTTCCAGCGCTGGATGGGAAGGGCCATTCCGGGGAGCGGCGAGCCAAGGACCTGGTTCTTGCCGTCGCGGCCGTAGACGACCAGCGCTTTCGCTTCGTCCGCCGCCTCGGTGGAAAAGGCGGCCAGGCCGAAGGTCGAAAAGACGGGCTCCTGGCAGTTGTCTTCGTCCGCCTCCATGCAGGGGACGTCGAACATCGTGGAGTAGTGGTTGCCCATGTCGACGAGGTACTTGCCGGACATGGTCGGGTGGTGGCACGCCACCTCGCCCCAGCCGCCGGACACGAACTCGTAGGCGCGGCCGAAAAGCGGCGCCGGAGCGCCGTCCATCGTGAAGTGGAGGATCTTCTCGACCTCGCGCGGAAGCGTGATCGTGTCCTTGCGCGTGAAGAAGCGCACGACGCGCTCGACGTGGATCGGCTTCTTCGGGCGGTTCATGATCCGCCGCGTGGCCTGGTTGATGCGCGCGGCGGCCGTCTCGAACCGGCACGTCCCGCCGTTGATGCGCGGGCTCAGCTCGGTCACGGCGTCCTGCAGGGTGTAGAAATTCATGTCCTCATTCCTCCGGGGCCGATCCTAGCTCTTCCGGAACGCCGGAGTCCAGATCAACCGTGGCGCAAAGCGCGTCTTCCCCGCCCGTGAACGCGTCGCCGCGCGAGGCGCAGAACACGGCCGACCGCAGGCGGGCGTGCCCGGTCCACTCGACCGCGAACTCGATCGAATACCCGGTGCCGGCGTTGTCGGCCTCGACGGCCACGCGAAACGGACCCGTCGGCCCGCCCAGCGAAGACCTGAACCGGCGCGGGTCGGAAGCGTGCCAGGCGCCGCCGTCCGGGCGCCAGCGGACGGAGACCTCCAGGTCGGTATGGACCCGGTCGAACGACAGGTCGGCGTACTTGACGCGCTTGAGGTCGAACGGGGCCTTGAAATCGAACGCGGCCGAGCGCACGGCCGCCGTCTGCGCCGGATCGCGGAAGGAACGGGCGAACGTCCCGATGCGCAGCGGGGCCGACGCCGACGCGCGGACGACGGCCCCGAGGACGCCCTCGCCGGCCTTCAGCACGGCGTGGAACAGGGGGCCGCGCCAGGCCCCGGCGAACACCCGCGACGGGGTCTCCCCGGAAACCTGGAAGTTCGCCAGGTCCCACGGCAGGACGTCCCGGAAGGCGACGCTGCCGTCGCCAAGCTCGACGCCGTCGGAGGTGAAGACGGCGTAGTTGTCGGAGGCCGCCAGGGAAACGAACGGCTCGTGCGCGGCCGCCGTGCGGCCGACGAGGGTGGAGATCTCCGGACTGAGCGGGTACACGGCCAGGCCGCCGGACGCCGTCTCGGACGACGCGGCGAACTTCAGGGTGCGCAGGCCCCCGTCGCCGCGGTAGACGAGATCGGAGTTCACGGCGTCGACGGCCCACGGGCTCCGGGAACCGGACGTCTGGAACAGGACCTGCCCGAACCCGGGCAGCAGCCACTGGTTGTCCTCGTCCCCGCGCTTCACGCTGACGGAGTAGACGACGGATCCGCGGCGGCACATGGCGAGCAATTCGCCCAGGCCGGTGCCGGTGGAGGCGTTGCGGAAGAAGGCGAGGAAGGTGATGAGCCCGTTCTCGGCCGGCACCGTCAGGGCGCCTCCGCCGTTGACCTCGTCGTTCTGGCGGAAAACGAGCATGCGGTCCGGGTCGTCCCAGCGCTCGTCGTCGCCGGCCACGATATGCCGGAGCCCGTCGTAGCGCCAGCCGACGATTCCGGAGGCGATGCCGTTGTCGTAGTACCGCTCGACGGCCACGAACAGGCGGCCCTGGCCGAACGCCATGGCCTTGCCGATCGGAACGCGGATCGCGTCGCAGTCGTTCTCGAGGCCGGAGTCGAAATCCGGATCGTCGCTCTCGTAACGAAAATCCTTCACCTTCAGCCGGTCGTTGCCCCAGATATATTCGGTCTCGAGGTTGTCGACGGGAGAGTCTTCGTGGAAGATGATCGGCCAGTTCTCGACGGGAGCGTAGATTCCGTTCTGGACGACGGCGTACTTGCCGGCCTGGCAGAAGTAGGCCCGGTCGAAATCGACCGTCGGGAACTCGCCGACCTTGGTCCAGGCCGCGGTCGAAAAATTGTATGTCCACACCTGCCCGGAAACGACCAGCACCCACCGCAGCGCGCCCTCGAGCTCGTAGCGGAAGGCGCCCTGGAACCGGCCCTGGACCGGGCAGTCCAGCGCCAGGAAACCGGGCCGCGACTCCGCCAGGCCGTTGCGGACCTCGACGTTGAGCAGCCGCGCCGCCTGCCCTTCCGGCAGGAAAGACGGATCGAGCAGGTCGTTGACCCCTTTCGGGAACCCCTGGATCGCGACCCTGGCCACGGAATCGTTCTGCATCACGGCACCGGGGTTATGGATTTGATCAGCCCGTTCTCGATCTCGAGCGTCTGCCCGTCGAGAACCTGCGAGCCGGTGAACGTGCCGTCGAACTTGGCGTCGACGTATTCTTCGGATGCCAGGCCGGCCACGGCGAGGCCTACGAACGCTTCGGACGCCAACCCGGCCACGGATTGGTCCACGTAGTCCTTGGTGGCCATGCCGGAAATCTCGTCCTTGGACGCGTACGGGACGAGAGCGGACTGCACGTCTTCGGGGGTTGCGGCGGCGGCGGCGACGGCCTGCGCGGCCTGCGCCTTCGCGTCGGCCTCCCGGACGGCGGCGTCCAGGGCGGCGGCCAGGCGCAGAAGCTCGGCCCCGGTGAGGGAGCTGAGGAACATCCTGCGGAGCTCCGCCAAATGGGTCGCCGAGAACGGAAGGGCCATTTGCGACCTCCTACGTCCGGATGATGGTCTTGCCGACGACCAGGGTGGTGCCGTCGTAGTACGGCGTGTTCAGGGCCTTCAGGACGAAATTCGTGCCGTCGTTGGAAAGCGCGTAGTCCGGGTTGGCGGTCAGCCAAACCACGAGATCGGCGTACGCGGCGCACGCGTAAGACGTCGTGCCGTCCATCTCCAGCCAGCCGTCCGGGATCGTCGCCCCGGAGAAGCCGATCATGGAGCCGGTCGGCAGGCTCGAGTCGTTGACGACGTTCGAGGTTCCGTCGGTCAGGGCGAAATACTTGAAGTGGATGAGGTCGCCGTCCTGCGGAACGAACGACAGATAGACCTTGTCGCCGGAGACGACGAAATCGTTGGGCTGCCGCTGGACGCCGGAGTTGAGGATCAGCGTGCACTGCGACCGGGTGTAGGCGACGTGGTCGAGCTGGATCCAGCCGACCGCCTTGTACTGCGCGCCGGTCAGGTACTTCTCCGCCCAGAACGCCCGGGTGCCGTCCATCTCGACGACGTTCTGGTACACGTTGACCGTCGGAACGGTCTCCGGGCAGCAAGTATTGATGCCTCTCATGTCCGTCTCCTATCCGCTTCTCCTGAAAAATCCCGGCCCCGGGCCCCATTGCGGGGCCCGGAGCAGGGCCAATCCCGGGGAGAAGAGCCAGGATTGCGGCAATCGGCTACTGCATCTTGATCAGATCCAGCACGACGAAGAACACGCCCTGCGTGGCCGTCGAGCCGGTCCAGGTCACGTCGAGCTGGTCGTCCGAGGTCGAGTAGACCGGGGCGGCCGGAAGCGTGCTGGTCAGGGCGCCGGACGTCCCCACCACGTTCGTGACCACCGGCACCACGTTGGTGACGCCGTTGAACACGTTCGTGATGATCTGGCGCTGCAGCGTGACGGCGGACAGCGCCGTGGACGCGCCGAGCCGCTTCAGGCCCGTCGACTGCAGGGTCGTCCCCGCGGCCAGCAGGTCGTTGGCCGACACCAGGTGGATGGCCTGCGTGGCCGTCGCGGGAAGCACGGCTTCCGCCACGTACACGTAGCCGCCCACGACGGCGACGTTGTCGGGAATCGTCGCGCCGAACTCGACCACCCCGGTGCCGCCGTCGACTTCCACGTCGTACTTGGCGATGAGGTAGCCGAACCGGTTGTCCTGGTCGGGGATCCGGCTCTGTTCCTGGAGGACGGTGGCGTCCCGCAGGGTCGCGGCGCTCTCCGACAGGACGTTCACGGTGAACGTGGTGCCGTCGGCGTTCGTCACGGTTGCGGCCTGGGCGGACAGGCAAAGCCCGAACGCGAGGACCGCGAGAATCGACTTGGTGAACTTTTTCATGTGCTTTCTCGTTTCCTTTTCAATGGTTGCCCGGGAGGGACCGGATTGGCCGGCCCCTCCCGGTACGGGTTAGGCCGAGGTCACCTTGCCGGCCGCCGTGGTCAGGTAAGCGACCTCGAGCTTCGCGTACTCCGCGTCGGTGAACCCGAGCACGTAGGTGGGCGCGCTGGCGTCGCCGACGATGGTACCGGAGACGGTCGTCGCGGACGCGCCGGTCTGGGTGACCGTCACGGCCGAGCCGATGGCGCCGCTGAGCACCTTGGTCAACTTGACCGTGAGGGTCTTGTTGACCGCGTCGAAGTCGCCTTCCGCCGCGCTGACCGCCAGGGCGATCGCGCCGGTGCCGGCCGAAGCGTCCAGCTTGCAGACCGAAGGCCAGGTCTGCGGGCAGCGCCGGTACGCGAAGGCCATCGCGCGGGTGCTGTACCGCAGGGGCTTCGGAAACGCCGCCATGCGCATCGCGTGGAACCCGACCTCGCGGTACAGGTTCTCGTCCGACTGGTAGTTGATCCACATCCAGTCGCCGCTGAAGCCGGGGGCGGGACCGAAGGAGGTGCCGCCGGACAGGCTGTCCAGCTTGGGCGGGATGCGGATGCGGTACACGTCGTTCAGGAACACGACCGCCACCGCGATTTCAGCCGCGATGTACTCGGGGTTGAACTCGGGCAGGTTGCCAATCGTGATCTTGCGGCCTTCGCGCATCGGGAGGACGCGGCGGAACCAGAGGTCGGTGCCGTCGGTCTTCCAGTACTTGAAGCGCATCTGGCGCGTGTCGTGGATGAAGCCCCAGCCGCGCAGGTCCTTGAAGGTCTGCGTGTAGTTGTCGAAGAGCATCTCCGGTTTCGCCTCGCGCAGGTCGGCGCGGGTATCCGCGTCGTCGCGGACCATCTTGTCGACGTCGACCATGTTGAGCATGAGGCCGAACGTCGGCAGGCCGCCGATCGTCTTGAGCGCGGCGCCGGGGAACTCGCCCGAGGCCCACTGGTGGTAGTAGTCCAGGAAGCTCATGTTCAGCGTCGAAACTTCGACGCCGACCGGAATCTTCAGGACCGTGATCTTCTCGGTCGCGCCGTACGGGCCGCCCGTGTATTCGTACGTCTCGAAGGGATCGTACTTGAACTTCGGGTTGCCTTCCAGCGGGGCGCCGGCCGTCAGGACGTAGAGGTTCGCGGAGTCGGACGCCATCTTCATGTACATCTCGCGCGAATACACTTCCCACGCCTGCGACGTGATCATCACGCCCATGGAGTAGATGTAGCCGACCTGGCGGCGGGCTTCCTCGGTCCACATCGTGTCCTTCACGCAAATGACGGGCGAGCGCCACTCGGTGTTCAGGCCGGTGTACTCCTTCGACTCGACCGAGAACCCGTAGGTCTGGGTGTCGCCGATGGAGCAGGCGTTGTAGCCGCCGTCCTGGCCGTTGCCGACCACGGAAACCTGGATGGGCTTCCACTCGGAAATGCCGGCCTGCGGGCCGAGGCCCGGATGCCAGATGTTGGTCTTCTGCGAAAGGCCGCTGAAGAGCGGATACACCTCGCGGGCGATCCGGTCGCGGAACACCATCGGGTGCTCGCGGTCGTATTTTTCCAGGAACTCGTCGTAACGCTCGGTGAGGTCGATGAGCCGCTGTTCGAAGTTGGAGACCTTGAATTGGTCGCCGGGTCTGAAGGACATGGGAAACTCCTGAATGATGGTTCTCGAATGCGAACGCGCACCGTGCGCCTTCGCGCCTGGTCCTGGTGCATGACCGAGTAGTCACCATTCCCCCCGTCGGGGCTTCGGAGGCGGAGCAACCTCTGGATGTCTCCTATGCTCGCGAGTGAATCACAAACGCGAGACGGCGTCAAGCCATTTCAAAACAAAAAAGCGGCGGGCGTTTCCGCCCGCCGCCTGCGCGCAGCTCCGGCCTACGGACTCAGCGCTTCGGCAACGGCATCCTCCAGCCCGAGGGACGGATTCAGCGGCTTGCGGAAAGGAGGCGGCGGAGCCCCGTCGGCCGGCAGCGTCCGGCCGAACGGCGGAGAGCTGCCGATCACCTTGGCGTGCTCCGCCTCCAGCTCCTTGAAGCGCTTGAAGAGCTCGGCGTAACGCCGGCGGGTATCGGCCGCCGTGATGCCCTCGGCCACGAACGGGGCGAGCTTCTCCGGATCCTGGGACAGGAGCAGGCCCTTCAGAGTCTGCACCCGCTCCTTGATGGCGGCGTTCCACTCGTCGTTGCCGGCGACCTCCTTGTAGTAGGGCGACCCGAGCGCGATGGCTTCGGCAACGGCCTTGTCGGCCGCCGAATCCACCTGCCCGGCCATCGCCGCGAGCCGGGCGCGGGACTCGGCTTCTCCGATGGCGGCCGCGGTCTCCTTGGCCTTCTCCAGGGCCGTCTGCCGTTCCTGGGCCACCTCGTCGAACTGCGTCAGGAACGCCAGGAGCGTCCCCTTCAACGACGGAGCGGCCTCGTCCAGCGCGGATTCGCGGGCGGACGGGCGCCGCTCGGCGACCAGGCCGCGCACGAGGCGGGAAGCCTCTTCGGCCGGGACGCCTTCGGCCGCAAGCGCATCCACCATGCGGCGACCGAGCTGGTTCATCCGGTCGTCGTAGCGCTTGCGGAACTCGGGGCTGCGGGACAGGTCGATCTTGGCGATCTCGGCCTCCAGCCGCTTGACCTCGGCGTCGCGGGCCTCGAGCTGCTTGCGGATTTCCGCCAGCTGCTCGGCGTCCTGCGCCTTGGAGGAAAGCTCGTTGACCTTCTGGGACAGCTCCTGCAGGCGCTGGCGGGCCTCCTTGTGCGCGGCGCGCTCCTTGACGAACGCTTCGCGCTGCTTGCGGTCGGAAAACCGCTCGATGTCCGCGTCCTTCAGCAGGTCCGCCGGCATGCCGCCGTCGTCCTTCTTCGGGGCCGCGGCGGCGAGCGCCTCCGGCGACAGCGGGTCGAGTTCCACCGGCTTGGCGGCGGGAGGCTTCTGCGGCTCCCGACGCGGAGGAGCGGGCGGCTCCTCGCGGCGCGGCGGAGGCGGCGGAGGGGGCGGATCGTCGCGCCTGGCCGGCGCAGGCGGCGGGGCGTCCTTGTCGAGCAGCGCGAAGGCCGCTTCTCCGATGTCGCCGGGCAAGTTGTCGATGACCGGGGGCTTATCTTCGATTTCGATGGGGTCCATGTTCTTCTCCTGTTATCCGGGTTGTCCGGGTTGTTTTCCAAAGTTGCCGGCGATCTCCTCGTCGGACAGACCGTACAGCCGGCGCAGGAGCGCCCGCTCTTCCGGACTGATCGACGGATCGGCCTGCGACAGGACGCGCGCCGTCTCGGCGCGGTTGTTGGACACGGCGATCAGGTTGCGCAGCAGCTTGGCCATCCAGGTCGCGCCGCCGACGAACGCGCCGAACGACGCCTGCACGTGCTGCGGCTGGTCGTACGGAAACATTTCGCCGCGGATCGCGTTGACGGCCAGGTCCAGCAGCTTGTCGCCGCCGGCCGCCAGCCAGGCGCCGTGCGCGTCCACGACGGACGGGCTGGCGTCCAGAAACGCGAACAATTCGTGCCGCGGAACCGCCGCGCCGGTTTTCTTCTTCGTCATGCGCCTCTCCTGTTCTTCTCCCCGGGATCGACCCTACTTCTTCGTTTCCTCTGCGAGCGCCTGCTTGCGGCGGGCGATCTCCTCCTCGAGCGCCATCCGGCGCTCGGCCATCTCGCGCTCCAGCTGCTGGCGCGCCTCCATCGATTCGCGCTTGATCTGCTCCTGGGCCTCCTTGGCCCACTGGCGGGTGGCCGCCAGGGCCTGCTGGTGCATGGCGTCGAGCTGGGCGTCCAGCTCGATCTTGCGCAGCTTGACGGCGGTCTCCCCGTTCATGCGGTTCTCCAGTTCCTTCATGACCATCTGCTGGCGCTCGAGCTCCAGCTTCTGGCGCTCGTCGTCGCTCTTCTGCGCGTCCTTCTCGACGCGGCGGTAGAACACGACCAGCTCCTTGAGCATGGCGGCGGCGCGCTTGACGTAGTCCTTTCGGCTCTCGTCCTGCGCCAGGAACCGGATGTGCTCCTCGCAGTTCGGCAAGGCGGCGGCGAACGTGCGCAGGATCGCCTGCGCGTCGGCGCCGGCGCCGGCCTGCGGAGCGTCGTACGCCTGCACCATTCCGCCAAGCAGCTCGAAATGGATGGCGATATGCGCCGTGTGCAGCTGGTCGGACCCGGCCGGAACCGGCGAGCCCTCCCGGAAATCGTTGTTCTCCAGCGTGGCGATGGACTTCTCGTTCGTCGGAATCGCGTCGCGGGAGCCGATCGGGAACACGGAATCGACTTCGCGGTAGCCGATCAGCGCCGAGACGTACTGCCGCTCGACATGCCGGCGACCGGCCTCGTCCATGGACCCGCGCAGCCCCATGAGCTTGCCCCAGGTTTCCTCGCGGGCCTGCGGGCTGCCGCCGCCGATCGCCCGGTTGGCCTCGACGACCAGGGCCTTCTCGTGCTCGTCGAACAGGACCTCCGGAACGCCGCGGGACACGCAGCGCTCGCGGAACGCCTTGGCTTCCTTGGCGCCGGGAACGGCCGAAGACATCTTCGACGCCTTGACGACCCGCCGGAAGATCTCCCGGTGCAGGTTCGTCCACATCATGTACTCGAAATTGGCCGCGTTGTTCTCGATGCGGAACTCGCGCTGGCGTTCCGTCACGACCTCCTGCGTGGAACGCGTTCCGCGGGCCGACACTTCCATCAGCTCCGGGTTCATCCGGGTCATGCCGACGTTGTTGGAGTACACGCCGCGGATGGCCATGCGGACCTCCAGCAGCTTGTCGATCGGCGGTACGAAAGCGGACTGGACGGCCTGGACGCCGGGGGACAGGACGGTGGCGGGGCCGAAGCGCGTGACCGCGGCCTCGTCGGCGTCCCACCCGGCCTGCGCCTGCAGCAGAAGCCCGCCGGCGATCATGCCGCCGTCGAGCACCGTGTTGAGCATGCGGTTGGAAATCTCGCAGTACGGAGCCAGGTCGTGCCCCAGCCCGTCGACGGAACCGATCGTGCCCTCCGCGTAGTTGTAGGGGTTCAGCCAGATCGCTTCCGACATCTTGCCGAACTGGCCGAGCTTCCTGAAAATGAAATCCGGCGGCTGGAACGCGCACATCGCCGGGTCGACGTCGACGTAGTGCGACACCGACGAATCGGACACGGACTTGATCAGGTAGCGGACGACGGGAATCGTCTCCAGCTCGAACACCGCGACGTCGGACGGCCGGCTCGCCCGCCACGCCTCGAACGCGGACCAGTGCCCGACGACGTCGTCGCGGACGGACGGCGGCTCGGCGGTCGAGTTCGACTCGGTCGCCTGGTCGTAGAAATGCAGGACGACGGAGCGAAGCGCCTCGAGATTCCACCCCATCTTCTTCGCCGCCTCGCGTCGCTCCGGCTCCAGCAGCGGCAGGACGTCCTGCAGCGCCAGCGTGTCGCGGATCACGCAGCACGGAATCGAATCCGCCAGCGGCGCGAACTTCGGGTCCGTGAAAAAACTGTACTTGGGGACGCGCGACGGCCGCCAGTCCAGGTGGTCCTTCCAGGCCGCCACGCCCAAACCGAGCTTGATGCGGTCGCGGGAAATCTGGTCGATCAGCAGGTAGTTCTCCGGCCAGTCGACGTTGAGCAAATGGGTGTATTCCTCGGCGACGATCTCGCCGTAGTCGACCAGCGGATTGGGAGACTGGTACTCGCGGAACTCGGGACGCACGGTCACCTTGATCCGGTTGCCGATCTCCATGTGCAGGTCGTAGGCCGCGTCGGCGCGGTGGTTGACGATGCCCTTCATCTCCCGAAGATTCAGGTTCGCCCGCCAGCCCTGGCCCAGGCCGCGCAGCTCGGCGTCGTCGTACGGCGCCGCGCCGCGATGCAGCGCCATCACGCGCGCGTCGGCCTTGGCCACCGCCAGCAGGGCCTGCCGGTACCGCTGGTACACGGTGCGCGCGACGTCCGGGGTGCCGAGGCGGTCCTCGACGGGACGGGCCTGCGCGTCCACCGTCAGCAGGGCTTCCTGCTCGGCGTAGGGCGGCTTGGATACGCTGACGACCTCGGCCTTTTTCATTTCAGGACTCCGTTTTCTTTTCCGGAACGTGGGCCGGGGTGCCAAACAGCCAGCAATTCGGTAAATATTCGTGCTTCGAAAGCTCGTTCAGCGTTTCCTGCCGCACCCATATCTTTGCCCGTAACAAGCACTTGCATATTGCGCAGGTATCGAGAGCCTGGTCGTACGGAGTCTTTCGTCCGGCGCGGATGAACCACCCGAACACCTCGAAGAATTCGTTGCCCGGGCACGAGGTGCATATACCGTGCAGGTTAGCGGAACAATTCGCGCAAATCTTTGCGCGTCTGTTCGCCTCGTCCTGGTCGACCAAAAATTCCTTGCGCGCAAAAATTCTCCGCAGCAACAACTTCGTGCCGTCGCGGATCATGGCGACCGAGAGGTACGGAACCGCCGGCCGATTCGGCCCGCCCTCGCAGAACCCCGGCGGGCACAGCTGGCAGATGTAGTGCTCGACGCGCGCGGTCATCTCGGCGTCGCCGGGCCACTCCAGCCCCTTGGCCGAGTACCATTGCCGCAGCTGCAGGAACAGCCCGTGGCGCATGGGCGACTGGAACCGGTACTTGACGTCCTCGTGGACGATCTCGTAGACCCAGCCGACCGGCGGCGTCGTGCCGGACATGATGAACTTCGCGCGTTTCGGGGCGTCGCTCACTTGACCACCTCGTCGACCATGGCCTCGCCGATGCTCTCGGCGTCCTTGACGGCGGCGGCCACCTCGGCCTGCGCCGGATCCGGCGGCTCGCGCACGCCGACCACCTCGACCCGCCGGTACGGGTTCTTCATTCCGGCCGGCGGCTTGCCGTCGCGGTGCGAGAAGAACCAGACCGCGTGTTCCCTGAACGGGAACAGCTTGGCCGAGACCCAGCCCGTGCCGCGGACCTGCCAGTCTCCGTTCGACAGCTGGACGATCTCCAGCGGGTTCCCGGAGAACGGGCAGGTCGGGACGGCCTGTTTGCTAGGGCTCTTCTTTGCCGGGCGCGGCATCGTCGGCCTCCGGAGCGGCTGCCTTGAACAGCTGCGGGTTCATCATCATGTTGATCGAATCGTTCACCCAGAAGCCGGTCTCGCGCATCTTCGCCATGACGTGCTCGAAGTTGCGGGCCAGACCGCCGTGCTTCTGCACGTACGGAGCAAACAGCTCGGCCAGGGCCTCGTACGCGGCCTCCTGGGCCTCGATGAACGCCTTGGCGCCCTGCGGCAGCTCGGCCTGCGCCGGCGGAACGAACTTCGGATCGGGACTTTCTTCGCTCATTTTCTTTCTTCTCCTATGCGCCGGCATGCTCGTACGCCCTGGCGTCCAGGTCGTACTTCCGGGCCGCCTGCCTGAGCCCGGAACCAAAAACCTTCGGGGCCGCGCTGCCCCACGGTCCCAGATACTTTTCGAGAATCGTGTCAGCTCCCGCGATCAAATTCAAGACAAATCTCAGCACGCCGACGGCGATCGACATGGCGTCCTGTTCGTCGGGCGACTCGCCGGATTTCATTTCCCCGCCGTCGCGGATCGACGCCTTCTTCGACAGCAGCCGGTGCGGGCGCTTGTTGGGCTCCAGCGGGCGCCGGCAGAGCTGCTCCGCCGCGACCATCGGGAACGCGCGCATCTGGCCCGCGCGGACGAATTCCGCCGTCGCCGCCCACAGCTCCGTGCTCTGGTTGTAATACTGGTCCGACGCCTTGCGCGCCAACCCGCGGACCATGGGCAAATCGGACGGCTTGGCGTTCGACACGAACCGGTGCACGGTCCAGCCGTACTTCGACTTCATGTGGTCGGCCACGGACTGCGTCGCGCTGTCGTCCACCCCGACCAGGTGGGCCGGAACCTGCAAAAGATCGGCGTAGTCCTTCAGGGCCGCGCCGACCTGGTCGGTGATCGGGACCTGCGACGACGCCTCGATCTTGGCGTATCTCGGCTCGTGGCAGAGGATCTTGAGCAGCCCGTCCTTGTCGAATCCGGCGGACAGGGCCTGCATGACGGCCCGGTTCCCGCCTTCCGAGAACGCCGGGTCGCAGCCGAGCACGGTGACGGACGGGCCAAGCCGCCAGGTCACGTCCTCCGTGGCTCCGGAGCGCATGAACTCAGCCATGGACAGCAGGGTCTGCTTGCGCCCCTGCGCCGGCGGGAAGCCGCGCACCATGGTCCAGAATTCCGGGTCGTCCTCGTTTCCGCCGACGTCCTTGCGGATGTCGTCGAGCTTCTCCTTCGTCAGCAGGAACGCCAGCTTTTTCTCGGGATGGATGATTGCCGGGCTTCTCAGGCCGTCGTGCCTCCGGATCTTTCCGTAAGGACTGAACCATTCTATCGAGGTTTCCGGGTCGAGGGCGGCAAAGCCGCCCGGCAAATCGGGTTTAGAGTATTGCGCCGCGAGATCCGTGAACGAGTCGGGGTTGCAGAGCCCCACCAATTTGAAATCCTTCGAGCCGATGGACAGGTTCGTGCGCACGCGCATGGCGGCCGGGCGCATCTGCGACAACTCGTCCAGGACCAGACGGACGTACGGCAAATGCGCGCCCTGCAGCTTTGCGCGGGCCTCCTGCTCCGTGCCCTCGGCCACGGCGACGCCGCGGATGGACGCTTTGTCGGTGGCGACGCCGAGCTCGTCGTCCTCGTCCAGGATGATCGCGCTGTCCGTCTTGCGCAGCTTGCCGGGCATGTCGAACAGCCGGTTCGCCTTGACCAGATGGAAATACCGCAACACGGATTCGTAGGAACGGATCTTCAGCATCTGCAGCGAAGTGGAGGCCAGGATCGTAACCGTCTCAGCCGGGTCCACCATCCAATCAATAAGCGCAAGCGCGCCGTAATCGTTGCTTTTTCCCGAGCTGGCGCAGCCCCACGTGATGATGAACCTCTCCGTCGTCCAGTCGTAGACGTGCTGCTCGCTCCACTCGTGGCGGATGAATTCCTTGCGCGGGATCAGCGAGTAGATCGCCCGCCAGAAGCACTCCCACGGCTCCTTCTCGGTGCAGGCCTTGTACTCCGGCTCGCGCCAGTGCTTCCAGACCTTCAAGTCGATCAACGGGTCCGGCAGCGCCTCGGGCCACAGCATGCCGTACTTTTCGCGGTAGCCGTCCATGCGCTCACGCCCGGAAATGGGCAAGGTACCCAACGCCTTCGACGGTAAGTGCGCGCAGCTCCAGCTCGAACCGGCCTTCCGCGTAGCGCTTCGTCGTGGTGCCGGGGGTGCCGTTCTTGTTGGGCCAGTACGGGTCGCAACGGCAACCGGGACTGGCGAGGGCCGCCTGGACGCCTTCGGTGCAGAAAAAGCGCGAATACAGCCCGACCTTGTACGAAATCCAGTCGCCGAGCGCGGCCTTGACGAGGAGCTGGCCAAGCGCGACCTTGTCGTATTGCTTCCCGGCGACGTTCTCGCTCCACCACCTGGCCGCGGCGGCGAGCTGTTCGTTCGTGGCGCCGGCCGGCCGGCCGACAACGATGCGGTGGCCTTCCTCGACGCAGGCGCGTTCCCACTCCTCGATGGGGGTGTAGACGCACGAGTTGACCTTCCCGCCGAGCGCGTCGCCGATCTTGAGAACGCCGTCGGACGGGTCGACGACGAACATGGCGTCGTGCGTCAGGCCGACGATCGTGGCGACGTAGGCGTCGTAGCCCATGATCGGCAGTTTCCAGATCGGCTCCGTGCGAACGCCGGTGGCCATCAGGATCCCCTTCGAGATCGGGGCCGAGGCACGGCGGCCGACGTGCAGCCCGGGGACGAGGTTGTCGCGGTCGAAGATGCGGACTTGCGCGCTCATTGCTTGTGCTCCAGAAGTTTCAGCCGCTCGTTGTGGTCGGCGAGATTGCTGCGGACGTAGTCCTCCCACCACTTCGGCGGAAGCTGCAGAGTGGCCGGGAGCGACGCCAGCTTGACGTTGATGTCGTTCATGCCCTTGATCCACTCGGTCTTCATGTTGGACATCTCGCCCCAGATCTTGGTCAGTTCGCGGGCCTGGGAAGCGGCGTAGTCGGCCTGCATCTGGCTGTTCCATCGGTTGCCGCTCGTCTCGGCCTTCCACAGCTCGAGCTGCGTCGTGCGGATGTGGAGATTCACGATGAACGCAAGCCCGGCGACGGCGATGGCGTCCATCAGCCAGCCGAGGACTTTCCACGACAGGTCGTCGAACTTGCGTCTGTTTTGAGGTTCGGAAGGGGTCACGGCCAAACAACCTTGAAAACGTTCGACCGTTCCTTGACGTTCCGGCCCGTCGAACGGGCGAGGCCGGAAACCATCACGTAGAATTGCTCGCCGGACTTCGGCGTCCACTTGTTGAGCGGCGACACCTTGAAGTGGTCGCCCCTGCCGGTCGACTTGTCTAGAACCCACATGGGCTTGGACGTCTGCCCGACGCGGAGCCATTCGAAGGTCGCGGCGTACCACCGGCCGTCCACGTTGACGATCGCCCAAGGATTGGCGTTCACGCCGTCCACCGCGGGCCAAACCTTCGTCTTGTCGTATGGGAAGCTGATCGCGCCGTTGGAGACGGAAGCGGTCATTTTCGCCGTCTGCGGCCAGTCGCGGACGTTGGCGTGCAGCCAGACGACGTCTTTCAGCTCCGCGGGCCAGTCGCCGGCGGAGGGCGCCGGCGGAGCCACCGGCTTCGCGACGCCCTTCAGGGCGGCGAGCGCGTTGGCGTCGATCTTGGCGTTCTGGTCGAA
>ERZ795051.3169-NODE-3169-length-17100-cov-5.680493_pt1 | contig 17100 bp, 12 predicted proteins | sample MGYA00375135_ERZ795051 | MGnify/ENA primary metagenome ERZ795051 (study PRJEB30180, sample SAMN05720222) | activated sludge metagenome | isolation source: Anaerobic digester | place: Japan | collected 2015-05-26 ... | reverse complement strand
CCCCCTCCGGCCGAAAGCCAGGAGCCAACACCTCAAGAACTCTCTGCGACCAAACGAACCCACCGAGCGGCCTATCGAAACGACGCGTATCGAAACGGGGACGGAGGTAGTTTTTCGGATGCAGTCGCGCGGATAAGGGGACGCAGCTCTTCTGTAATAATTCCCGAGGCGGACCGCCTTTTTGCGGGCCGCAACCCAAGTGCTCTGCGATCCGGAAACATGCGCGCAAAATGCGCACCAGTCGCGACGGAAGAGACTGAAGTCTCCAGCCTGAAGCCTGAAGTCCCGCCGGACAGCGCGCCGGCCGCCAAGCGAAGGTCGTTGCGGGCCTGTCCTCCATAGCTCCAAGAGCGACGGAGGGCACATCCGCCGAGAAGGCCCGTCATGTGCCAATGTCAGGGCCGGTCTGTTCCAAGCCAGTCGTTGAACCAATCGTTAACCGAGCGGCCGTGGCCATTGAGATCTTGACGATTCGCAGATCGATGCGTCTTGCCAGTGGCCGCGTCGCCAATCAATGCGGATGTGGGGGAAGTGGGATGCGTAGCCCAGGTTTTTCAGCAGGATAAAAGGTCCACAGGTTGGCCGGAGCGCCTCGCGAAATGAGTACCCCGGCGTATGCACGGGTGCTTCATTGATCCGGCCGTCGCCGGAGGCTGACCGGAAGAACATGTGAGAACGGTGAAAACGCTGAACTTCGGAGGGGCAATTGTCCGATGACAGTTGTTGGGCATACACGTGATAACTGACGGGGCCGGGGCGGCATGTGCCGTCCTGGCATCGGCCCGTGAGTTCTCTGAATAGACGGAGGATTCTGCTGGTCGAGGGTCGAAAACCCGATTGCGCCGTGAAAAGCGGCAGCCGCATTTAGTGAGCCCCGAAGGGGCCCGGGCACTGGATTCGTGCAAGCCGACGAACCCAAGCGCCATCATAAAGATGACAACGGCGAACGCAACGGGAAGTACTTTCCCGGGTTCGCCGTTGGTCTTTTCATGCAACGCGAAAGCCGACAGACGGATGTCAACGCTTCGCTGATCGGGGCCCTGAATTCGATCACTTCCCCTTGTTCGATTGTTCAAGCAACCATGCCCTGACATCCTCCTTGGTCGTCGGTTGGGCAATCCGGTCCGGAAGCAAGCTCTCGCGTACCGCTTGAAGATTGCGCTTCAGTGCCAAATGAGGCCGGATGACGTCGAGGAACAGGTCGTAGTTATATCGGTTGTAACCATAATTCACGCCGGCCAGCGACAGATAGCGTACGCGTCTTCGCACCGCATCCTGAAGCCAGGCGACCGTCTTGTCGTGAAAGATGAAAAACTGGCCGCCCACCTCTTCTATTTCGCTGGGGTTGATCTGCACCATCATATTGCCGGCACCGGCCTTGCGGAACGCGTCGATCTGATCAGTGTTCAAGTAGTGGCTGATGATAGTCTGCGGAAACCGCTGGAGCAGCCAGCGATGAAAGGGCGTCGGTGTGCGCCAGATGCCATGGACGGAATCCAGGTAGATGAGCACATCCGGGTTGACCGCCCGGCACGCCGTGAAGACCGCTTCAATCTCCTCCGCAAGCTGCGGGTTGAATTGATTGGCGCCAAACCAGTCGAGGCTGAGTTTGAGGATATCGGCTTGCTGATCCCTTGGGATATCCGGGCCAAGCCAGCTTCTGAACCAGCGTTGCAGGTGTTCGTCGTCTTTGGTGGTCGGCAGTCCTTGGGGCTCGACGGCGACCATCAATCCCTTTTCGTGAGCGTAGGCGATGGTGCCGAACAGGACATCCTTGAATCGCGGGCTGAGACCTTTTTCATCAAACAAGAACCCTTCTGCGGTACGAATGTCGTCGCCGATGCAGAATACGTTGAAAGCCCCAAGGATAATGGCTTCATCCACCCAACCGCGCGTCTTCGGCAGCTCCCAGACGAAGTAGTCGTGTCGGGGATAGAGATTGAAGACGTGGCTGCGGCCGGTCTTGAGGTACCGACGATTAAGTTCTTTGAACACCTCGGAGCCGGCCGGGTCTGCCCACACCTGGAACTCCGATAGAACGATGAACTCATCCGGAACCGCGCTGACGGTCAGAACCGCCGATAGAGCTAAAGCATGCAGCATTTTCCCGGCCTTTCTCAAATGGGCTGTCCTCCCGGTCCGTGTCATGATTTGCCCAGTCACGCACGGTCAGGAACACTCCAACGTGGCCTGATTATGATTTGCCGGATGGTGCTGGGCAAGGCCTTGGAGCATTCGCGGCGGTTGGGAAAGTCGCTGACTCATTGGCGCTCGCCGGGCATCCAGGGTATTGCTTTCTCCACTTCCTGATAAAGCGGTGCCATGTCGGCATCGGTCGGCTTGACGCTCGCCGCTCGTCCGGCACGCCGATGACCGCCATTAGTCGATTTTTCGCCGGTCGTCTCTGACGATATCATCGCCGCGTCACGGCCCGTGACAATCCGTGTCAAGGCGATGCCCTCGGAAAGCGTCAGGAAGGCAGTTTCGGTCAAAGCCTTGGATCTCGAGCACGTGGATACCAATGGCAAGAACGTATGCAGCAGTGTCATCTTCCAGTACTGAGCTTCAGGCTGTATAATGTACCAGAGTGGGCAACTCCAAGGCGGACCGCCTTTTTGCGGGCCGCAGCCAAATCGCACGGTGATCGGGAAACATGCGCGCAGAATATAGACCAGTCACGAAGAGACAGACTGAGAACAGGTGAAGCCATGGCACTGACCCCGGAAGAGCGGGACTGGCTGTTGGAGCAAAAACGAGAGCTCAAGCGTGAGCTCGATGAGATTGCCGCGGCAAAAGCTTGGCCCGGTTACGTTGACAAGAACGAGCGTCGTATCGAACTCCTCGATGCGCTGGGTAAAGTCGAGCGGCAACTGCGCGAGGATAGAGACTGAGGAGGACGGTCTTCTTGCGAGCTGCAACCAAAGCGCACCGCGATGCAGAAAGATGCCCGCAATCTGCACACACTTCTGGCCGTAAGGTTCTAGACGGACCGCCCTCGTGCGGTTCGCGGCCGAAGCGCGCTGCGACCCGGAAACGCGCTCGCAAGCCACACGGACCTCCGGCCGTGAGGTCCCAAAACCAAACGAAGGCCCATCCCTTCCCGTTTTCCCAGCAGGCAACGCCGGACAGGCGCGTTCGCCTCGGCAAACCAGGGTCGCGGCTCTGAGAGTGCCGGCTGGACCGCCAAGGACCATTGCCTGGAGGAATGGCGTACCCGGTCGTCTGGACGACCGCAACCGGCGAGCGTAGGGTGTCTGTCGGCGGTGCGGCGAAACATCTGCCTGCCCGGCGCGTCTATCAGGGCAGGGACAGTGTGCCCGTGGCGGGGACCGTCTTGACGAGCCGGCGGGTTTATCCCGCCGGTAATGTGCCTGTTTCTTAAAGACCGAGGGGATGAACCCCTCGGCTCGTCAAGAAGACCGAGGGGATGAACCCCTCGGCTCGTCAAGAAGACCGAGGGGATAAACCCCTCGGCTCGTCAAGAGGACGGCGATGGGGGTGCTCGGCGAGGGTTTGCACGTGAATGGGAGACCAAGTACGACAACGCCAGTGTCCGAGGTACCCGCCCCTCATACGCCACAAAGATTGGAGTTTCTGGCAAAGCTGTGCCCATGGCTACGACCGGTCGCATGGGCGCCATTGGCCCGCCAAGTCTCGCCGCGACAGGCCTTCCCGGTTCATATCCTCGGCATGATTGGCTGTTTTGTCGCATGCGTGTTGATGACCGACTTCTCCGCCCGGCTCCATGGCTCGCCGGTCAGCACGGTGGGAACTGTCAGGAACTCGTTTCAGAACGATCCTGTGGGAGTGGTCGTTGGCGCGTTCATGCTGCTGATCGCCGTGGAAGCTGGGTGCTTGTTTTTGGCATGGCTGCTCACGCCATGGGGGGCTGTGGATGAACTCCCGGCCGCCAGCTTTGTCCACGCCCTCAGGCTTGTCTGGCTTCACACCACACATGCGGTTCCGCTCATCTTCGTATCCGGTACTGCGATGACCGAGTACAACTACCTGCTCAGATTTGGCGATCCTGTCGCTCATGATTACGCCCAACAGTACGGTGGGTATGTCGTCAGCTGCGTGATCGCGGCGTGTTCAGCATGGTTTCTTTGGGCGCTGTTCCGAGCGACAGGAGCATCTCGCGCGGCAACGCCGAGTTCTCGGCCGCCGACCTGTGATTACTGCGGTTACAACTTGACCGGGGCGAGGCCTGACGGGCAATGCCCTGAATGCGGCGTACCTGTACCCATGTCGCTCGGGTCCGAGGCAAGACCAGGGACTGCCTGCGATCTGACGCGCCCCACCGCGTTCGGGGCGGCTATGCGAAGATGCTGGCGAGACGCGGTTTTTCGACCGGCAGGGCTGGGTCGGCAGATTCGGGTAACACAGACCTCGCGGAATCACAGTCGATGTCTCACGGCGATACTGCTGCCTCTCTGGTGCGTGAGCGCCGTTGCTTTTGCCCTCTCGGTGATGGCTCCCGAAACCGCTCTCAACAGGGTTGTGGTCGCGCGGACACTGCTGGCGGCGCCGGTCTTCGGCGCAGCAAGCGCGGCAGCCGTCCTCATCATGGCGCTGCTCATCGCGGCGGTCGTCGGGGGAGTGCTCTCCAGATGTCATGGGCGCAATCTGCACCCCGCCGCCATGCAGATGCAATGCTATCTCGGCGGCTTCTGGCTGGTATGGGCGGTGCTCGTCTGGGTCTGGCTCGTGTGCTGTACTCTCCTGGCGATGGAAGGGGCCTTCCGGTCGATGGGAGACACCCTGTCAATCGACGGTGCTCTGCTGGGATTCCTGTGTTGGTTCTTGCCCTGCGCGGCCGGTGTTGTTGTGAACTTCGTTCTTGTTGTGAAAGGAACGGCCGCGGCGCGGTACGCGAATCGGTGATTGCCTGGGGCAGTTGAAGATCGCCCGGCATTCACGAGGTGTGACGGCCCATGACTGTAAGAGTGCAGACGGACTCGACCCCGGAGACCGCGACAACCGACGTGCCGTCGATGCATTCCGTCGCCGATACCGGACCGCGTGGGTCGCTTCTGGCGACCGTGGCGCCGTGGCTAAGACCGGCCAAGTGGGCGCCCGTGGTCGCCAGGATGCCCCTCTGGTCGTGCTTCACGGTTCATCTTCTCGGCGCACTCGCTGCTTTCGTGACCTGTATGTTGATGATCGATCTTGAATCCACGGCTTCCGGCGACAGTTGGAGCCCATGGGCGGATTTCGGGCTCTTCTGGATGGATCACCCCGACATCGCCGCCGTGGTGACTGGTATCACGGCAGGCTTCATTGAACTCGGTTTCCTCGCGGCGGCGTTCATCCTGACACCTTGGGGCGCCGGCGACGAACCGTTGCGCTGCAGCTACGCCCATGCCCTGCGGCACACCTGGCTGCTCTCGACGCAGGCGGTTCCGCTCATTTTGTTGATTGGGCTGATGATCGTCCCGATCTCCGCGGCGGCTCGCAGCTTCGAGGCTCGGCACCCGTACCCCAGTTTCACGTTTCCCACTCCGCCGACCTATCCAGCCGGTGCCGCGCCCGATTCCCAGGCCATGAAGGATTACCAGGCGGCACAAGCCGAATACACACTCCAGATCAGCTCGTACAACAAGCGGTGGCTGCAGACGTTGCGGGAGTACGAAAGCACACGGCCTTTCATCGTTCGCAACTCGGCGGAAATCATAGGCTGGACCTGCATTGCGGGTGTTGTCTGGGTGCTGTGGTCTCTGCTGCGGGCGATCGGCGCGCCACGCAAGTTGCCTTCGATCGTGCGTCCTCCGACGTGCGAGTTCTGCGGCTACAACCTGACCGGCTCTGCCCTTGACGGCAGGTGCCCGGAATGTGGCACGCCGGCTATTGACTCCCTGGGGCCGGACGTCCGACCAGGCACACCACTGGACCGTTCAACGAAGGAACATTGGTTTGCCGCATGGTGGAAGAGCAGCATCGAGGCCATGCGGCGGCCTTGTCAATTCGGGCGGCTGATCCAGATCAACCAGCCGTCGCGGCGGTACCGATGGAACCTGGCGGCACCCCTGCTGGTTGGTATCCTGGCCGCAAGCGCGGCTTTCTGTGCGTCTCTATGGATTCATTTCAGGAATTCCGACGACGACTTCTCCTTGATTGTCGGCAAGGAATTCTTCACCGTTGCTGCCCCTTTGGCAGGCATCTCCTCGGCCGTCAGCGTGGTCGGCGCGACGCTGTTGATCGCCGCTATCGTGGGGTGGATCCTGTCCTGGCAGAACAACCGCAACCTGCTTCCGGCTGCGATGCAGATGCAGGCCCATCTTGGCCTTCTGACGATCCTGTGGCTCCTGTTCGGCTGCGGGTGGACAATCCTGACGTTTTACGTGGAATCCATGGACGTCTTTCTCGCCATGCAGCGCGTTCTCCTTATCCACAACGACCCGCTGGAGTTCTTCTTCTGGTGCATGCCCGTTGCAGCATGGTTGCTTCTCGACGTCGTTCTGGTCTGGAAGGGGACTGTGGCCGCCCGGTACGCCAACCGCTGAGCCGGATGGTGCCGTGTTGCGCCGCGTTGCCGGTCCGGCGAACGGCCGTGCCGAATGACGCCTGTCTGTCAGCCCACAAACCAGGGTTTCGTGCGATGTGACTGGCTGTTTCCGCCTGCCGACGTGCCCGGTAGAATGTCGCGAACCGCCAAAGGCTCCTGAGCAGGCAATGAGATCATGAGATAGGAGGAAGATGATCATGGCCAAGAAGACGACCGCTGCGGGCAAGTACGCTGACGTCCCGGTAATGAATGTGCTGCAACTGGGGGGGATCGAGACTTCGGTTCTGGACAATGGTCCCGGGCGCGATGTTCGGATCGCCTGGGTCAATACCGGCGGCGGGCTGCGCTACAAAGTGGTCATCGATCGCGGCCTGGACATCGCCGACGCCGAATACATGAACCAGTCGCTGACTTGGCTGTCCCTGACCGGCACCAACGCCCCGTCTCATGCGTACAACCGCGGCATGGACTGGCTCCGCGGATTCTATGGCGGGCTGGTCGTCAGTTGCGGTCCGCTGAACACGGGCGCCCCGTTCTCCGAGGAGGGCCACGACTACGGTCTGCATGGCACGCACTCGCACAGCCGGGCGATCATCGAGTCGATCGTCAATCCCGACCTGCCAACCGGCAAGCTCGATATGAGCATTACCGGTTTGGTCCGTACCGCTCGCGTCTTCGGGCCGAACGTCGAGCTTCGCCGGACCATCAGCAGCACGCTCGGCGAACCGACGATTCGCATCCGCGACCGCTTCGTTAACTGCGGCAATCAACCTGTGCCGCACTGCTGGCTGCTGCACATCAACTTTGGGTATCCCCTGCTGGAGCCCGAGGCGAGCACCTATTGCTACAGTGGCAAGCTGACCTGTCGCGGCGACAGCGCCGAGTGGTTCGGCAAGCGCAAGGATTTTCGCGCCGCCCCCAAGCCGCAGGAAACCCATCGCGGCACCGGCGAGGTGTTCACCTATATCGATCCGAAAACCGATGCCAGAGGCATGGTCCTGGCCGGGGTGGTCAACCGCAAGCGCGGTTTTGGCGTGAAGATCGAATTCCCCAAGAGGCAGTACCCGCGAATGGGCAACTGGCAGCATTGGGGTCCGTGCGGCTCATACACCGGGGCCCTTGAACCGATGACGGCCGGCGTCGAGGGGCGCCCCATCGACCGCGATCGCGGCTGGCTCCGCATGCTTGAGCCGGGGGAGACCGTCGATCTGACCTGCAACATCACCGCCACGAGCGACAAGGCGGAACTGGACAGGCTCCTGAGGCTCAACAAGTAGGAAAACGGCAGAGCTTGCTTCCGTGGCGGTCGCCGGAATGGGGTGCGACGCGAACCCGAAGGAACGGGGCCCCGCCTACTTCCGGATTTTCAGCAGCTCGGCAATCACATCGTCTTGCGGGTAGGGATGCCCGCGGTGGATACGGAAGCCTTCGGCATAGGGCTTGCCGATCAATTTGCCGCGGGCAGCGCCGCCACGTTTCATGATTTCGATGTATTCGTCCATGCCGTGGTGCTTTCGCAGCCAGTCGCGTTGTGAGGCATGACAGGCGAGCATCTTTTCCTTGGTTGGCATGACGGAGGTGATATCCACAACGAGATCGGGAGTCACGGGCCGGCCGTCGATCGGGTCGATGTGTTCCGTCGGGTCGGCATAGTAGAGATGTGGCACCCGTTCGGTGGGCGGTGCCGGGTCGATATCCCTGGTCAGCAGGTTGGGCGCCCCGGCGATGAACGTGGCGGTCCGCACCAGCTTACCGCACATCTCATGATCGACCATGTAATCCGTCGGCGGCTGGGTGATCACGATGTCCGGGCGGGTCTTGCGGATCAGTTCGACGAAGCGGCGGATGGTCGGCTCGTCATAGAGAATGAACACGTCTGAGCAGCCGGCGCAGTAGTAGTCGGCGCCGAGGAGGCCGGCCGCGGCCACGGCCTCGGCGTGGCGAATGCGGGCGATTTCATCCGGGCGATGCCGGACTGAGCCGCAATCGCCGCTCGTGGCCGTAGCGATCGCGATCTCGCAGCCGGCCTCGTTCTTGAGCCGGATCAGCGTGCCGGCGCAGGTGAACTCCACATCATCGGGATGGGCCATGAAAGCCAGAACTCGCTTTGACATCATACGGGACTCCCACAAACAGCTTCACTTTTCCATAACCCGCCCCCGCCATGACCGTCAGCGGTGCCTTCTCAGGTATCGACATTGTCGAGCAAAAGGACGGCGATCGGACCGAAGATGAAGATCGGCAGCCAATAGGGCAGCGCCTGCCAGAAGCCGCCGGTGGTACCGACGACCTGCTGCCCGAGGAAGGTAGTCAGAAAAGCAACCGCGCAGATCGCCAAGGCCTTTGAGCCCTGACCCAACACGTTGCCGGGCAGCCGGTTCATGAAAAACGGCATGCCCAGCAAGAGCAGCACCATGTTGCTGATCGGCAGCGTGAATCGGGTGTGCCGGATGCGAGCGACCCGAACCGGGTCGGCGTCACCGCGACTCTGCAACGTCTTGATCTGTCTGAGGCTCAGGAAGTCAAGCCACTGAGCGCTTTTTCGAAGCAGCAGATTGGCCGGCGACAGGTCCGTCTTGTAGAAATCAGTGACCACGGGCGTAAGCCTCTCGCCCGTATCACTCACGATGAATTCCGCCCGGCGACCGATGTCCAACCGAAACGCCCGTTGCGTCAGTTCCCATCCGCCGTTGCGGTCGTTCCACCGGGCGTGATCGGCGCGGATCACCGAACGGAGCTGGCCGTAGTTGGCGGGGTCGCCCGGATCGGTGAACCGCTCGATGACGATGAGACCGCCGATCTCCTGTTCCTTCGGCAAGAACTCCTGAGCGCTGAATAAACGGCCGTCCGCGTCCTTGATATACCAAAGATCCTTGTGGATGCGAGCACCCTCGACATCGTCGCGCGGACGGGCGATCTTGGGCGCGAGCGCGGGGATCAGCATTTCCTGGTCGAGGATGAGCAAGGCGTTCATGGCCAGACCTGCAAGAATGATCGGCATGGCCAGCCGGTACATGCTCGTTCCCGAGGACAATACCGCCGTCATCTCGTTTTGCCGCTGAAGTCGCCCCAGGGTCACGCAGGCTGCGAACAGGGTAATCACGCCGGAAAGCTGAGCGAAATAGAGCGGGATGTTGAAGACGTAATAGTCGATGATGTTGGCGAGAACCTTGATCGCTCCGCCGAGGAATGACGACTGCTGCTGCGGCCCCTCGGTCATCGTTTCCGTGAACTCATCGGCGTTGAAAGACAGATCGAGCACCACATACAGACTGATTAACATAAGCAGGGAAAGGATGTAGTTGGCGAGAAAATTGCGAAGAAGATATCGATCGAGAATCCTCACCATTGCCCGGCTCGCCTCAACGCCTCAGATACCTTTTCAGGACCACCAAGTCAACCAGGGCCAATAACAGGATACCCGCCCAGATGATGCCCACGCCAAGGACGTGCAGGTGTGGATCGATGCTCTCGGCCTGGCGCCGTCCAAGCATATTCATGGCCACGATCGCCAGGGCCGGCAGAAAACTGATCGCAAAGGCGGTCAGGAACTGGCCGTTTCGGAAGATGATGCCCAAGGCCGCTGCCAGAATGATGGTCACCAGGGCGCTGGCACACAGACCCAGCCTCGAATGCAGAGAGCCGATGATTTGATGTCGTTGGCGGAGCATGTCGAGCACAGCCTTGAGCCGGAGCTTCTCGATCTGCGGCCCCAGGCCAAGGGGCTTCACTGCGCTTTGCAGTTGAGCGCGCGACCGGATCTTCCGGTTCATGATATCGCCCAGACCGAGCAGCCTGGCATCCGAGTATTGCTGATCGTCTTCAAGGAGACTCGGCGGGGCGGCGATGGGCTGCAAATCGAGGGCGGCGTGCGGAAACGTTCTGCCGGGTTGAGCCGAGTCGGTGAATGTAACGCCACCCAGCAAGCTGATCAGAACGATGTCCCGCGTGTTGGCGATATTGCGCTGCAAGCGGACCGTAGCCGACTCGGCCTGGTAAACCCGAGTTCGTTTTCGACCCTTCTCCTCGGTCCACGCGCATTTCACCGACACGTCCCTCAGCTCCGGCGTAAAGTTTTCTTCGATCATCCGAGCGCCGGCGGCGCGGATCTCGTAGCGTTGCGTCTCATCCTCGATGATCAATGGTCCCGAGCTCGCCGCAAAATGGCCGCAGAGTCGTCTGTAAAAGAGGCTTTCACGCACCTCGCGGCGAATCTCACCGAGCTGGGGGCGAAGGGGGGGCAACTGGCTCGGATCATTCTTGTATTTCAGCAAGTCGCCCAGCGAGGACCACTTGGGATCGTAAAACAACACCTTGGGCAGCTCCCTGGAACCGAACGGTCGGGTTTTCTCCTGATACAGACGAGCCTGCTGGATGTCCTGCAAATCCACCAGCCGGACGTCGGTGAGGAACGCCTCGACCAGCGGCTCGCCGCTTTCCGGGGCGGTCTTGAAGTCCGCTCTTCCCTGCCTGACTGTGCCGCAGCGGACCAGCTCGTCCCCCTTCAACTCGATAAACGCGCCATCGTGAATCAAGAGGACGTCGTGACCGCCCTCCTGAACAAGGTCAACCTTGCCGGCGTGCAGGATTTGCGCTTCGCTCTTCTTTTTATCCTCGCGCTTGAAGTAGCCCCGGGTCTTGAGGGCCTGGAAAGCGAACTTGGAGATGTCATATTGGACGCGGCTGGCTATGCCCGCGGCGGCCTTGGGGATGACGTAGTTGCTGAATGCAAACGCGAAGAGCGCCGTGAAAATGCTGAGCCCCAGGGCCGGAGCCAGAAGACGGTGGATGTTAATCCCGCTGGCTCGGCAGGCGTCAAACTCGTTGTCAGCCGCCAGACGGCCATAGACGATCGCGCAAGCAAACAGGGCGGACACCGGCAGCGTCACCGCCAAGACCATCGGCTGGATCAGCCAAAGAATGTACAGGACGGTCGTCGCCGTCGGAACTTCGACCCTCAGGACAGTCGACATGGTCCCGCAGAGGCTCAGCACCAGCGTCAGGCCCACGGCAGCAAGCAGAAAAGTCTTGAGCAGCTCGCGGGTGACGTAAAGCTGTAGAGTCCTCATCAAAGCGCCCTTCGGGTGCCGCCGGTCTGGGCCGGCTCCTGGCGGCCAATGGGCTATCGAATCCTAAGGCCTTGTCAAACAAGGACTAAAGAACAAGCCCATGCAACGTCTCGCCGCGCCGAATACCAAACCTACCCAATTCTGGCGGGGCGTCAATAGGCTTGGCCCGCGATCCGCGAAGCGCCGGGGTACCGGTAAGGGTATATGGAATAAGCTCTGGATCGGCGCCGCCTCACATGGGAAGCGTGCGCCCGCTACCGTTAAAATGCCGGGCCATTAATAAGGTCATGATTCGTACCCAAGGAACAGCTATGGCCAGCACAACAACCGCTGCGTACCGCAGTCGTCAGCCTGATGCGGACGCGGGCGCGCTTGTCAACCGGATCTTACTGCCGCTCTGCTTGGGATGCGCAGCGGCCATCGTCGGGAGCTGCTTGCCCGCAGCGGTCGCGGCCGGTGGGCTTGTTGGGATCGCGGACAAGGCTGGTGTGCGCGCCCAGACGCTCGCGATCTGCCTGTTTATGTTCCCGTTTTTCCTCTTGGGTCCTTTCGGCGGGCTCCTGGCTGATCGCCTTCCGCGGCGAGGTCTGATGATCGCCGTCGGTTTGGTCGCGACGGCGGTGACGGCCGGACTGGTTGTGCTGACCTCTCGTAGACCGCTGGCCCCGTCATGGAACGTGCTGATCTTGACTGGTGGAGGAATTGCCTTGGCGTTGCTCTGGCCGGCAAAATCAGCGCTACTGCCCGGTCTGGTTTCCAGGCACCGACTTGCCCGAGCCAACGCTGCGAGCTGTGCGTTGGTCGTCTTGGCGGTTGCGGTGGCAGTACTGGCGGGTGGATATCTGGCCGACAGGCAATTGCCGCGGACGGCGTTGCTCGCAAGTTCAGTGTCATTCTTGTTCAGTTCGCTCCTTTTGTGCCTCATTCGGCAGCCGGCCGGAAAAGATCGTAGGCCGCCCCGCCACGTCACGGGTATCGGAACCCTTCGCGAGACCGCACGCTACATCTGTGGGCACCGGCGGGCGGCCCGGCTGATTCTTCTCAACATGCTTGTCTGGGGCTGCGGAGCCCTCATCTGGGGCGCCGCTCCCACACTGATGAGGGACGTGTGGGGTCGACAGGGCGTGATTGACGTTCGGGTGTTTCAGTCGTTTCTCGCCGGTGGTTTGCTGGTCGGGGCTCTCATTCTGACAAGCATCGCCGACGCCTTGCGCGGTGAGGCGATCATCGCTTGGTCGCTGCCGGCGGTCACGCTGGCCATTGCCGTCCTGGCGGGTCTTGCGCTGCTGCCGATGTCATCCGCTCCGGCCTTCTGGGCGGGAGCCGCCGCAGCCGCCTTTGCCGGGACGTTCTTTGCCGGCGCCACGGTCGCCTGCAACGCCCTGCTCCAGCGAATCGTGCCGAACAGGTTACGAGGGGGAGTTTTCGGGATGTCGTATCTGACCGGCACCGCCGCGTTGCTGGCGGTGGTGGGAGCGCTTGGTATTCCGCGCTGGTCGAATCTCAGCGATTGGATCGGCTGGGTCTTGCTGGGCGCGGCCGCAGTCGTGACCGGGATCTCGGCGAGAGTCTGGAGTATTCGACTGCGACACGGACCGTTGCCACCGGCCAAGCAGTTCTGGTGGAACCTGAATGAGTTCTACTGCAAATGGTGGTTCCGGTTTCGCCGGGAGGGTGCCTGCACGGTGCCGGCCGAGGGAGCGGTCATCGTTGTGGCCAACCACACCTGCGGCATCGATCCGCTGTTGCTCATCGCGGGCACATCGCACCGGTTGATCGGGTTTCTGGTTGCAGAGGAATACACGCACATTCCGATAGGCGGGCGGCTTATCCGCATGATCGGTTGTGTGCCGGTGCGGCGAGACGGGCATGACGCTGCCGGCACACGCGCAGCTCTGCGCCACCTGCGCGACGGCCGTGCACTCGGGATTTTCATTGAGGGTGGCATCCCTGAGCCTGGGGAGGTTCGCGAGCCCAAACTCGGCGCCGCCATGCTTGCCCTGCACAGCGGCGCCCTGATTGTGCCTGCGCACATCTGGGGCACACACTACGACGAGAACATTGCCCGGTCCTTCTTCCGTCGCCATCATGCCCGCGTTCGATTCGGCAAGCCGATCGACCTGAGCCGCTACTGGATCCCCAGCGGCGATAAAGAAGCGCTGAGGAGAGTCAGCTTGAGACTGCTGGAGCGTATTCGGCAACTGGGTCCGGGCGGCGAGATGGAAGACGACGCGCCGATCAATGTATCGCCGTGATGCGCGCGGGATGCTGATTCAGGATGAATGACGCTTGCGGCAGCCGCTCATTCCTCGGTTTCGGCAGCCGTTGCCCGTCCGCGTCGGTTGTGGATACAGCCCACGATGCCGCGCTTGGATGGGGACCGGAGAAACTCGACGATTTTGCGACCGGCATCGGTCTTGACGGTTTGGGCCAGTTCGTCCAAGGCCTTTCGAAAGGTCATTCCGGAACGGTAAAGGGTCCGGAAGGCCTGCTGCACTTCCCGCCGCTGCTCAGGGGCAAAACCGGCTCGCCGCAAACCGACGATGTTAATGCCGGCACATAGCCCTGACAGTCCGACGGTAAAATAAGGCGGCACGTCCATGCTTACGGCAATGCCGCCCCGAACCATGACGAGGTCGCCAACACGACAGAACTGGTGAATCGCGGTATTGCCGCTGAGAAATGCGCCGTCGCCAACGTGGACATGGCCGGCCAGGAGCGCCCCGTTGGCCATCTTGACGTCGTCGCCCACCTGACAGTTGTGCCCGACGTGCGAGTTGGCCATGAGGAAACAGCGATCGCCGACCACCGTTGCCGAACCAGGGGCCGTCCCGCGATGGATAGACGCCCCTTCTCGTACGATAGTGCCCTCACCGATCCGGCAGTAGGTCTCTTCACCACCATAGGCCCGATCCTGCGGAGCGTGGCCGATGACGGCGTTCGGGTGGATCTCGCAGTTCGGACCGATCTCGGTCCAACCCGTGAGATAAGCATGAGGATAGACACGGGTCCCGGCACCGATGCGAACGACGCCTTCAACGATCACATAGGCACCGATATCGGCGGTCGGATCGATCTCGGCTCGCCGGTCAATGATTGCAGAAGGATGAATGGGCATTCCGTGCTGCCGCCTCGTGATCCGGGGATACTGCCCGCCGTGGCGTGATGCACAAATCCTGCGCGGCAAACCGGCCCGGACCGGCCACCGCACCGCCACCCGGGCAAACGCGTGAACACTATACACGGACTGCCGCAGAAGGCCAGCCGCCGGCGCAGCTTGGCGAGACCGGCGGGAACGCTTACCATCGGTGGTTCGAACGATCCGGGCGGCCGACATGCGGACCTTGTTCACGAGAGGAGAATCCATGCGAATTCTGACACTGGCGGTTGTGACACTGACAATGGCAGGTTGTCAGCACGGAGGCCTCGGCCAAGGCACGAGCGGCACACTGGAAGTGCGAGCGATGAGTTTCAACATACGCTATGGCACCGCCAACGATGGGCCCAATCACTGGGACAAACGCCGCGAGATGGTTTTCCAGGTCTTCCGCGACCATCGGCCGGACGTGGTCGGCCTGCAAGAAGCCCTGCGGTTCCAGTTGGACGAAATGCGGGAGGCGCTGCCTGAATACGACGAGGTGTCTGCCGGACGCGACGACGGCAAGGCAGGCGGCGAGGCGTCGTCCATCTTCTACCGCTCGGCCCGCTTCGACGTGCAAGAGCACGGCACCTTCTGGCTGTCAGACACTCCCGAAGTACCCGGCTCGCGAAGTTGGGGAAACAACATTACCCGAATCTGCACCTGGGCACATCTCCACGACCGCCAAAGTGGTGCCACCTTCTACATGTTCAACACCCACTTGGACCATCAGTCTCAACCGGCTCGCGAACTGGGCGCCGAGTTGATCGCCCAGCGAATGGGCGGCCGGGCGCATCCGGACCCGCTCATCCTGACCGGCGATTTCAACGCGGGCGAAGGCAACCCGGTAGTGCGATATCTGAAAGGTGAGATTGCCACGGTACCCGCCAAACGGGGTCCTTGCGCGGTCGTGCCGGCCCTGGTTGACACCTTCCGCGTGCTTCATCCCGATGTGAAGATCGTCGGCACCTTCAACGGCTTTTCCGGCAACCGCGAAGGAGAGAAGATTGACTATATCCTTGCCTCGCCGGAATGGACGGTCGCTGAAGCCGCGATTGTGTACGACAACACGGACGGTCGTTACCCATCCGATCATTTCCCGGTCACAGCGGTGTTGCGGTTATCCCCGCCTTCCGGCACAGGATCACGGGTTCGCGGCGGGCTGTGACGTCAGATCTGCAGAGGCCGGCGCGGAGGTGGACGAGGCGGCCGTAGGCTGCGTGTCCGGTGAGAGCACCTCAAAGTACACCACCAGCAGGTTGCTATCGGCCGGCCGGGACCCGCCCGCCGACGCGGGTTGGGAACTGCTTTGGCCAAACCAAGAGCCGGCATACCTGGGAGTCGATCCTTTACTTTGTGCTGCGGCGTAACCCCCATAGCCTGCGCCCATGCCCTCCAGACCAGTCCCGGCAACCGCGCCGCCCATCATGCCCATCCCACCCGTGCCGTAAGATGCCTCATCTTGCGGCGAATCGGCAGGTGAAGTCGTGGCGTGGGGTTCCGCGCCCGTATCAAGGACAATGCTCCGGTCAGGCCTCAGAGCCATATCGTAGACCTGGTTGGCCACGCCTTCCTCATCCGTCATGACGTCGTCTCGGCCGCCGTTCTCAAAGATGCGAGCTAAGTCCCAAGTCATCTTTCCATCCAACGGTGAGATTGTGTCGGCATCAGAGAGGTAAAGTGATTTCCGAGACGGCTGCGTTGCCGGTGGTTTCGGAAGAGCCGTTGGAAGCTTCATCCAGTCTGACACTCCGTCGCCGTCGTCGTCGTCCCACACTCTGTCGGCAGCATCGTCAAACACCGTTGTTGTCGGCCGTCGATCCGGTCCTGGGCCGTCCTCTTTTGCTTTGTGGTCCCGGAGTTGCACCGCTTCCGCGTCCTCGGCGAGATAGCGGTGGCGGCCGGCGGACCAGTCGCGGTTGTTGAGCACGGCCATGAGTCGATCCGCTGAGGCGCCGTTGACGGTGACCACCTTGAGAACGTTCACGGCAGAATCCGGATTCGTGTCGATCGAGGCGACCTTGACCGCACCCGGGGCTGCCCCCCAATCATCTGCGACAACCCCATTGGTCCCGCCATCTCGAAGGGAACGAACTCCCAGTTCCTGTCTGCGGTGGCGAACCGAATCGCCAGCCTGAGCAGAAGGTTGGGGGGCCATCTCCGCCGGGTGCGTTTCCTGCGGTGCGGCTACGCTGCGTCGCGGCGCATGCGGCACACCAGCAGACGACTTGGCCTCTTCGTTACCCTCACCCTGCAGAAGCTCTCGCTGAAGCGACTCGATCGCCTTGCTGCGGCTGCTCGCGTCGGCAAAAGAGAAGGTCAGCACGCGAGTCCGACCTTCCGCGAGATCCGCCCCCGGAACCAGGGCCGTGGCGTACTGCTGTTGT
>ERZ795051.3168-NODE-3168-length-17106-cov-5.979121_pt1 | contig 17106 bp, 9 predicted proteins | sample MGYA00375135_ERZ795051 | MGnify/ENA primary metagenome ERZ795051 (study PRJEB30180, sample SAMN05720222) | activated sludge metagenome | isolation source: Anaerobic digester | place: Japan | collected 2015-05-26 ... | reverse complement strand
GGGGCCTCGGTCGGGGCGGAGGCGAGATCGAATGCCGCCTGCGAAGCAGGGACGGGCACGAGTTTGATGCGCTGATCTGGTACAACCCCATCTACCACGAAGGCCTCACGCAAATGGTGGGTTGTACGTTCACTGACATCACCCGGCGCAAACAAGCCGAGGCGGAACTGAAGAAGGCGCACCAACTGCTTCAGGAGCGTTTTCGTTTGCAGGGGGACGAACTGTTGCGGGCAAGCGAACAATTGGAGCAACGCGCCCAGGAGCAAGACCTCACCCGGCAGGCCCTGGATCGCCAGCGGAACCTGCTGCAGACGCTGATCGATCATCTGCCGGACCAGATCTACGTCAAGGATCGCGAGTCGCGCTTCCGTCTGGTGAACCGGACCGTTCTGTCGCGATTCGGGCTTTCAAACCTGAGCGAGTTGATCGGGAAAACGGACGCTGATTTCTTCCCGCCGGATGCGGCTCAGCAGTATTTGCAGGAGGAGCGTCACATTCTCGAAACGGGCGAGCCCCTGGTCAACGTCGAACAAGAGGCCCGGTATCCGGGCAAGGCCCCGGTGTGGACCCTGGTGACGAAGGTTCCGCTGCGGGATGAACGTACGGGAGAAGTCGTGGGGTTTGTCGGACTGAATCGCGATATCACTCACCTCAAGCAGATGGAGCAGGAAATGCTGGCCGCTGAGCGCCAGCATCGCGCCGTTCTCGACGCCATGACGGACGCGATTCACGTGATCGACCGGGATTACCGGATCGTGCTGGTCAATCAGGCTTTTCGCAACTGGATTGAGCGCTTGGGGATCCGGGCGGAACCGGTGGGCCGGCCATTAACCGAGGCGGTTCCCCTTATTCCCGAGAGCAGCCTTGACCACTATAAACAGATCTTTAACAGCGGCGAGAGTATCGAATACGAGCTCGAGACGCGCGTGCAGGATACGTCCGTCGTATTGGAGATCCGCAAAATCCCGATCATGGAATCTGATCAGGTGGTTCGCGTGGCCACGATCCTGCGTGACATCACGGAGCGTCGGCGGGTTGAGGAGTCGTTTCAACGGAGCGAGGCCAGAATACGACAGATGGTGGAGTCGCTTCCGATCGCCCTGTCCTCGGTCGAGGCGGACACGGGGCGTGTCCTGCTGCTGGAAGGCGACACGGAAGGTATCCTGGGCTACGACCATGCGCAGATCTTTTCGGACCCGCACCTGGGAGCAGCCATTGTTCACCCGGAAGACCGGCGGGCGACATACGCGAGTTTCGAAGAAGGCATCTCATCGCGCAAGCCGTTCAGCATGACATACCGCATCATTCACGGCAAACGTCGAACGCCTGTTTACCTGCAACGGTACGTCGTGCCCGTGCATGACTCAAACAACCGGCTCGTGAGACATGATTCCATCATTATCGACGTGACGGCGGAACGTGAAGCGCAGCAACGGCTGAAGCTGCTTTCGCAAGTGGTCGAGCAAACCAGCGAAGGCGTGGCCGTCGTCGATCTGGACGGCAAGGTGTTGTTCCTGAACCGGGCGTGCGCGGCGATGCACGGCGGAGGAGACGCCGACTTTCTCGGCAAGCCTTTGTCGGTTTTTCACACTTCCGAACAGGCGCCGGCCGTCTATCAGGCAATCCGGCAGACTGTCACCAAAGGCGAGTTCGAAGAGGAAACGGGGCATGTACGGAAGGACGGTTCAACCTTCCTCGCGTCGATGCGCAGCACCCTGCTCCGCAATGAGTCGGGCGCACCCATGGGCTGCATTGTCCTGATGCGTGACATCACCGCATGGAGAGCCATGCAATCCGCTTCCGTGCGGTTGGCCGAGGCGGTGAAGAACGCAGGGGAGGGCATCGCCATCTGGGACGGGAGCTGGCACTTGACCTATGCCAACGCCTCGATGCTCGCCATGCTGGGTTGCTCGTCCCTCGAGGAGCTGGAGGTCTTGAAAGCGTTCAGGGACAGTATCCGAAAGGGGGAAGGGCACGGCGACAACGTGTTGGCCGGTTTGCACAAGACGGGGGTCTGGCGTGGGCGTCTGCGCACCGAACGCAAGGACGGCTCGGTCGTGTCTCTCGCGGCGACGTTCAGCCGGCTCGTCCTGGACGACGGCGGTGAGCTGGTTGTGGGAAACTTCACGGACATGAGCCGCGAGGAGGCTCAACTCGAACAGATCCGGCGGTTGGGCCGCGAGGCTGCGGCCCTGCTCGACAAAGAGCGGGCAAGACTCTCCAGAGAGCTGCATGACGAACTCGGCCAGCAGTTGACGGCCATGAATCTTGCCTTGGCGTGGCTGGAGTCTCACCTGGCGGCGGTGGAGCCGCCGATCAGAGAGCGGCTTTCAGAAGTCAGAGACTTGCAGACGCGCATGACGGAGACGGTTCGGAACCTGGCCAAAAGCCTGCGTCCCGCGGTATTTGACTACCAGACCTTGCCGGAGGCATTGCAGTCTCTGATCACCGAGTACGGCCAGAGCGGCGGTTTGACCTGCCGCGTCAAGGCAGAGCCGCCCAATCTGAACGTGCAGAACCCGTTGAAAACGACGATTTATCGGATCACCCAGGAAGCCCTCACCAACGTTCTTCGGCATTCAAACGCGACGCGATGCGAAGTGAAGCTTCGGGCGACGCCCAGGGGTATTGAACTGCGTGTGACCGATAATGGCACCGGTGCGGATCCGTCGAAACTTGAGGGGACGGCGTCCCTTGGAATCGTGGGCATGAGGGAACGGGCCACGGCCCTGGGCGGTGAGCTGCGCGTGGAGAGCCTGCGCCGCGGCGGGGTGCGCGTTCTGGCTCGATTTCCCTGGCCGCGGAATCATCAGCCTTGACCACGTCCTGCGCGGCGGAGTCCGTTCCGAGAGCGGCATCGGCGAAACCGTTCCTGCCCGGGTTTTCCGAGAGAGGATGGTCCCGGGAGCCGGCGAGCCCGAGCGTGAGCATGGGCGAGTAGTGGGGTTCGCGGTGCGCGTTCCGGAGGCCTCGGGAAGGCGGCACGTGAGAACCGGCCGATGACGAACGCGATCGCGACGCCTCGGGATGCGGTAAGACCGAGTGTGAGTCCGATGCCTGTAAGCTTATGGGCCCGGAGGGATTCGAACCCCCGACCAAGTGATTATGAGTCACCTGCTCTCACCACTGAGCTACGGGCCCGGGAGGCGTGTCTTGCGACTTCGCTCGCCGCCGGGCACGAAGAGCGTGCCACCCCTATCAAGGTACGAACAACGCAAGGCGAATGCAATATCGCCGGACCACCGTAGGACACTGGCGGCAGCTCAAGGATGGGCCAAGGGAGACCTTCGCCGCCGCACGGGCAAGGACAAGCGTTGGATTCAAGGGCAAACGGCAACAGACAGGCAGACGCCTGGCACAAAGGCGCCGCCCGGGGCATCAAGAGTTCGTCGCCGACCCGGGCCGAACCCTCCGGGCATCTACCGTTTCGGCCGGCGGCATCGGGCAAACAGCCCTTACTCGGCGGGAGTGTTTTTCGGAAACAGCTTCCGCATAAGTCCGGATAACCGGGGAGAATAGGAAGGATGTCGCCGTCCTGTTGCAGAGGCATGCGATAATCGCCGAATAGACAACTGGCCGGACAAACGACAGCCGAGAACGGGGGACACTCATGTCGACAGGGCTTGTCGCTGAGTACATGACAAGGGAAAAGTGGCGCGAGGCTCTCTTCACGTACAAAGAGCGAGATTCGTCGCCGTCCTATGCGAAGGGACGTAGAAAACATCTGCGTTTCCGAATGGCCGGCTGGGCGACGGTCTTCATCGACTCCGCCGACAAGCAGGCAGCACAAACCCTTCAAGGGTGCCAGTTGCTGGACGTTTCCGAAGAAGGCATGGCTCTCCGCGTGCCGCGCAAGATTGAGCCGAATACCTCTGTTACGGTCGAGCTGCACGTCAGCGGGCGCATCTTCCGGCTGTCGGGCAGGGCAATTTACCACACCAGATTACCCGGCGCTGTCCGCGTGGGCATCAAGCTGGAATTCGGTTCAGGAGACAAGCAGGCCCATTCCACAGACCGGTAAGAGCCCCCGCGAAAAGCACCGCAGGCCTACCGTCGGGGCGGCATGTGGGGGGGTGCCACGGCAACCGAGGCCTGCTGCGTGCCGGTTAACCGGTGGCGGCGGGTCTGCGCCGCCTTCAGCGGTCCTGTCCTACCGCGAGTGGGTGGTCGACGGGGTCCCAGAGGCGACGCGTCCCGCGGATGACCACGCGTCGAGCCAGTTCTGATAGAGAGCTTGTCCCATGGGGCTTTCGATGACCTCCTCGGCCGGTCCCCAGTAGAAACTCACGAAGCCCGCCCCGTGTGGCCCGGCGGCTCGGCGGACGGCGGCGATCAGTTCTGTAGCCGTTGCGGCTTGGCCGTCGGCGCGATGGGGGTAGGCGAGGGGGTAGAACTCCTCGACAACGATCGGCTTGCCGGGCGGAAGCCGCGACAAGTGATCGCGCCAAGCCTGTTCGTTGGCTTCGAGTGTGAGGTCCTGTTTGGGGTAAAGATGGGCACAATGGAAATCCACGATGTCGGCGAAGACGGCGGGGTTGAGGGCACCAACAGTGATCAGGTGGTTGCCGTCGTTCTCACGGATGGCCGACCGCATCCGTTGAGCCCAGGCCTGCAGAAGGTCCCGGTGGCAGGCCAAGAGGTCTCCCAAACGGGGGTCCTCCCGGGAGGTCTTCGGAAGGGCCGGCGAGAACCAGTTCTCGCCCGGACGAGGATAGTCTTTCCACGCCGCCCGCACTGCCGCTTCGGTTCCGAACCGACCGTGCACCCACTCGGCCCACCGCCTGGATGCCTGCCGCCCGTGCATGTGGACGTAGCAGAACTGCTCGCCGCCGCGCATCGAGAAGCAGCCGACGACCAGGTCGCGGCTGTCGCTGCCGTGGACGGCCGGTTCGTTTTGCAAGTCATACGCCAGGATGGCAGGATGGTCGCGGAATCGTTTCGCCGTTTGGCGCCAGAACAGCTCCTCGTGTCTTTCGACCGTGTCGTCATCCGCCTCAACGAGCCACACCGGGATGGTCGACTTGCGTATGTGGCACAGCCCCACGAGCAGGACCTTCAGATCTGCCCGGTCGGCCGCGTCCAGTGCCATGGAAAGCCGTTCAAACGCGGCAGCATTGATGTGGTCGGGACGCTCAAAGTATTCACCCATCTGGCAGAAGAGACGCACGGTGTTGCCGCCCATTCTTCGCATCATCGCGAAATCGCGATCGAGCTTGGCCGGCTGTTCCCGAAGGACATCTTCGAGCAACACATCCCGTCCCGAGATGACCGAGCGGTCGTAGTTGAAGCCCCAGACGAGAAAGGACGTTCCGCCGCTAACGAAACCTTTGCCATCGGGCGAGACGGCCGGATAGCCGATGGTTGTCGGTGCTGAACAACCCGTCCAGAGCGCGAGGCCACCGAGCAGCAGTATTCGGATGTATGACATGATTTCCGCCCTTTGAATGTGAAGCCTCAGCAATGTGTCATGGCTTGGTGTCGGTGCGAAAGCAAGTCGCTGATGGCGGACACCGACCAGAACCGTCTCACATCGGGATCCCGTTTCAACTCCTTTCTCCGCGGGAGTGGAGAGCGTACAGCACGTCGATACGGACGGTCACCCTCGTCCTGAACGGCTCCGACGCAGTTGTCACTCAGAACGCGTGTCAAGAGGGCAGGGCATGGTCGGAGCCGCCGAAGGCAGCGGAGACCTGCCGGCCCGAGCTCAACAATATGGCAGGTCTCGGTCGCCGCGGCAACCTCGACGCTGCGGTTTTGACATATGCTCTCATTTGACGCACTCGGGATCGGCTGGGACCGACGGTCCGCTGATACATCCCAGAAACAGCGTGACGTCATCCCTGTCTACATCGCCGTCGTTGTCGAGCCGGCCGAGATCGCACTCGGGGGCCGTTTGAACGACGCCGTTGCCGGACAAGCACACCTGCAGTCGGCCGAAATCTTCCTGGTCTACGTCTCCGTCGGTGTCCAGATCCGCCGGGAGCGGCCTTACCTGCAAGGTCACGCTGACCACTGCCGGCGGGCTGTGACCACCGGTATCGGACACCGTGATCGAGGCCGTGTAGAGCCCCAGGGGAAGCCCGGCCGTCTGATACGCAACGTCGATGATGTCGGTTTCCTGTTCGATGCCGCCCGATGACGGCGAAACCGAGAGCCAGAATTGGTCGACCGTGATCTCATAGTTCGTGCTTCCCGTTCCGGTATTGCCGATGGCGAACGACTGCGGCCTGGCATCGTGGCCGATGAAGCTGCTGACCGTGAGCAAGGTGGGGACTGCGCTCAACACCGGGCCCGTTTGCTTAAGCTTGGCGGCAACGTCGCGGGCGAAGTCGGGTATGTTGAGTTCGAGGCCGCTTGGGCTGCCGGGGATAATCTCCGAGCGGAAAGGCGTCGTGCTGTTCGTATCCCAGTATTCGGCCACGTAGTTGCCGGGCGATGTGATCTGATTCAGACGAAGGCGAAGGCCGCTGACCGGGCCTTGCCAATTGCGGATGTAGAGGTAGCCATGCCTCGACCCGCCCGAACCGTAGATCTCGGGCGTTGTGTGGCCGCTGAGGATCGTATAGGCGAGCGGCGAGAGCTGCTGCGGCGCCCAGTCCTGGCTGCTGAGGAAGGCAACCAGCGGCTCAAATCGGTAATACAGGTTGTTGGGATGAATCCAGTTGTCCCACCACCACGACATGGCTCCGCTTTCAACGACTGCCGCCGCCCAGATCATGTCGTGGAGGCTCTGCCCGTTGGGGTCAAGGCTGTCTGGGCCGCCGGCGTAGTCGCCCTCGCCCATGATGACCGGCTTGCCGAACTGGCGGACCTGGCGGATGAGGTTGACATGCGACTGAGGTAGAACGGTGCTGTATTGATGAACCTGAACGATCTCCATCTCGGGCAGTTGCCAGAAGGGCGCGTAGCTCGAACGTGGGCCGTCGTCGGCGAAGCTGGTTGATCGCAGGTGCTCGAACGGATCGATGGAGCGGATGTACTGGGCCATTTCCTGATGCCACTGGGCGATTTCGGCTTCATGGCCCCAGAAGGTTGCTCCTCCGCCGCCGACGGCATCCACCTCGTTGAAGAACTCCCAGCAGAGTATCGCAGGGTTCCACGCCCATCGGGCGACGATGTACCGGAAACGGCGCTTGGCCAGGCGTTTGGCCTCGGCGTTGACGAAGTAGTCGTTCGGGCGCGTGCACATCCCCCCGTTGGCGGCGTTGTAGGGATTGTCGGCCCAGTTGGCATAGAGCGTTTCGTTCCAGCCGTTGAACGAATCGAGGCATAACTGGACATAGATGCCGCGGGCACGGGCGGCCTCCAGCATGCCGTCGATCAGGGCGGCGTTGGACTGCGAATAGCGGCCGAGCTGGAAACTGGTGCCACCGCCCCATTCGATGTCCTGTGACACGTAGGCGACCATCCAGTATCGCGTCCAGTTCTCGCCGACCTGGCTCATCCGGTCAAGCCATTGGGAGAACAGGGGATCCCAGCCGTACCAGCAGACATTGTGTCCGATTGGCAGGTAGGGCTCGCCGTTATCGAACCGCAGGTAGCGGGGGTTGCGGGGGTCGATGCGGACGAAGCCTCGTCTTGAGGAAGACACACCCATGAAGGAGAGCGTGGCGCTGCCCGAATCACCTGCAGAGTCGTTGACCACGATACGACACGAGTGCGGGCCCGTTTCCAAAGGCACGATTCGGGCCCGCCATCGCGGAGTCTGTTCGGTCCAGTAGGCCGGGATGACCCGGGTGACGCCCGACGGACCGGTGAACTCGAAGCGGGCGTCGACGGTGTCGGGGTCATAGGGATTGGGATATGACTTCGACAGGTTGAACGAGACAGTGAGCGGCTGGTACAACTCGATCTGGGTGCCGCTCAGGCCAATAGACTGGATGTTGATCGTTGCGGCATCGCCGGTGCCGGTGGCCAGGCGAGCAAGAAGCAAGCCCATCCCCGCTAATAGTCCCATCCTCATGCGTATTTGGCTTCCGGCATTTGGGCTCTACTCGTTGCACCTTGAGCGGATCAGCGATCTCCAGTAGCCGGTCCTACCCCACGGCATCTGCCAGCGTTCATTGCGTCACTGGCTGCGTCCGCAAGCAGGGTCCGAGGGGCTGTCCGGACCGCTGAGGCAAAGGCGAAACACGGCACAGTCGTCGCTGTCCACGTCGTCATCTTCGTCAAACGACGCCGCCGCGCAACTCATGTCCGCTGCCGATATGCCCGCCCCTGACAGGCAGGCCTGAAACAGGCCGAAGTCGACCTGATCCACGTCCCCATCGCGGTCGAGGTCCGCTCTGGCGGTGGGGCATCCGTTCAGCGTCACGCGCGAACCCGGGGGCGTGTCCGGACATTCATCGACGCAATCCATGACCGCGTCGCCATCGGCGTCGCCGTCCGGGATACCGCAACCACAGAAACCGGGAACGGCCTTGAAAGGATCGTCCGGACAGCCGTCGCAGACATTTCCCCAGTTATCGCCGTCCGCATCTGCCTGGTCCGCGTTTGGCAACAACGGGCAGTTGTCGCAGGCATCGCCCCGTTCATCGCCATCTACGTCCTGTTGCAGTGGATTCCAAGTGCTCGGGCAGTTGTCGAATTTCGGATGATCGGCGAACGCCCGGCCCAGCGGTCGTAAGTCGAAGACTTCGCCGTCGCCGTCAAGATCAACCTCGGCGTCATGAAGGGCACAATGTTCCCACTGTATCGCACCACCCGCCGTCCAGACATGCATGTTATTGACGAACCACGCCCAGCGTTGCACCCATCGTCCCTCGTCGCTGGTCATGCCGTTGCCATGTCCGGTCGACAGAAGGATTTCGAATGAGCCGAGCAGGTAATCGATCATCCATTGCGGCTCGTGGTAATTCAGCAGGCCGTACTCAGTGATGATCAGGGCCTTGTCCTGTTGTCCCCTGGCGGCCATCCAGTCGCGGAAGGTGCTGAGCTGGTTGGCGAAGTCATCGAGTTTCGCCTTCAACGTCGGTTTCGTCCAGACGTAGGGATGGATGTTCCACACGTCAACCGGCCAGGTTTCTCCGTACTCGTTCAGATAGGCGTTCCAGACGGCGTCGAGCAGTTCATAGGGCGTGCCGACAAAGCCCGTGTAGTTGTAGTAGATGGATGTGATGACGGATCCGTTGGCCACCTTGAAAGTCGGGTTGACGGCCTTAAGACCGTGATAATATGTGTGATAATCCCGGGCATATTGCAGGGGGGTGCGCCGATCATCCAAGATGATTTCATTTCCGATCAGCCACGTGGTGCCGTCGGGGTACAGGCCGGGGTTCGCATTGAGGTGATCCGCGATCTGCGACAACGTGGGATGCACCCCGGGCCCCCAGCCCCCGACCAGCGGCATGTACTCGACGCAGCGGTTGCGCGATGCGTCACAGACGATCCCCTGTCGCCAGTTCCAGTTGAAGTACCACCCGATACCAAGGACGTTCCACGGTTCGTCGGCAGGGCGGTAGCTGTCGAAGTCCTCCAAGTTGGTCGTGGTTTGCCCGTCGATCATATTCTGTGTGGCGACGCCGACGCCGAACCGCCAGTGCTCCGGCTCGGCCGCCTGCGATGTGGGGGCAACGACCAGGAGAGTCCACGCAAGCAGGTGGAGTCGATCGATCACCATCTTGTGCGCCTCGGTTCTCGAGAATCCGCCAAGCCCTACTCCTCAACCGATCGAATTGAACCTCTGCGGTACCTGCTATCTCGATCTTGCCGGCCGTTTCAGTATCGTCGGTCCGGGCTGCGCATCAATCGTCGCATGCGGGGTTTGCGGGTATTCCCGGGCCACTGGCGCAGAGTTCGAACGCGACAAGATCCTGCTGGTCAAGAGCGTTATCCGGCTCGTTGCCCGGTCCGGTGATGTCAAGGCACCTGCAGGCCTCCGGCAGCGATCTGAACGCGCCGCCCGGATCGCCTGTCCCGGTAAGACAGCTCTGCAGCAGGCTGAAGTCTGCCTGATCCACGTCGCCGTCCTCGTCGACGTCGAAGACCAGGAGTTCATTGCACGGGCACGCCGCATCGTGGTAACAATCGTCATCCTCGCAGTCGATCAGGCCGTCGCCGTCATCGTCATGCTTATTACTGCAGTTTTCGGGGAACGGCTCAGCCCGATAAACGAGCTTGACGTTGTCAATGTAGCACTGCACGTCGCCGGGAGCCGTCCACGGGTACCCGGCCGGATGCGTGGGATTGCGCAGCCACATGATGATCAGGAACCGGAAACTGTCCGGGAAGCTGCTGAACGTACCGATGCGATAGGTGTGCCAGTTCCCCGGGTCGTCTGGTATGACCGTCCGCTCTGCTTCCGGGGTCAAGGAGAAAGTGACGCCCGAAGGCCGGATGCCCCCGGCGTATGCTTCAAGAACGATCACCAAGTCATTGTTCTGGTCCCGCCTGACATCGAACTCGAGATACGCCGGCTGACCCGGAATCGGCTCGGGTAGCGGGACATCGGGGAAACGGGCATTGAATTCGGCCCGGATCTGATCGACATGAATCCGCCCCGATCCGAACGGACCCCTGTCCTGCGGATTGTCGGGGTTGATGTAGCCGAGGGCCCCGAACTCCCCTGAGTTGTAGAGAGTTCTTTGGGTGTCAAACAGTTGGAAGCCCTGAGATCCCTGGTTGGGCGGATAGTCGAGCTCGCTGCCGTTCTTGATCTGGTTGGTGCCCAGGAAGTTGAGAGGAAACGCCTGGCTGGACCAGTCCTGGTCGATCTTGTCGTTGGCGCTCCAGAAACTCCCGTTGGGGTACGGGTGCGGCCAGGCGGAACCCGCGCTGCAACCCGCCACAGAAGGATCATTTGAGGCGGCATCATGGCAATTGCAGTCAATAGGTGCAGCGGCCCGAATCGTGGGGCGGTTGTCCTTGAAGCTCTCGGGGCGCAACTGTACGAAAACGGTCCCGTTGGACGGAGGGTTGTAGCCGGTGAAGGTGTAGGGGCCCGCACCGCTGCCGGTCACGCTCGTAGCCGCTGAACCATTGACCGTGAGATGCCCCGCCGTCACGTTCTGCACTTCCGTTGAAAAGGTCACCTGCACCGAGTCAAGGCCGGCAATCGACGAGGCCCTTGCCGGCATCACACTGGTCACAGTGACCCAGTCGGGTCTGTTCTTCACATACGTCCAGAAATGCCCGCCGAAGTTGCCGCTGGGCCCGCCGATCGAACCGGCGTTCAGCTCGACTCGGACGACCTCGTCGTCAGGATTCCATGGTCCGGTGAAGATGTACGGCCCCGCACCGCTGCCGCTTACGCTTGTGGCCGTCCAGCTCTCGTTCTCATCGTGCACTTCGAGCAAGCCGGCGGTTACGCCTGTCACCGCCTCGGAGAACGTCACCTCGATCGAGCCAAGGCTGGTGATGTGCGACCACCCGCTCGGCATGACGCCGGCGACCGTGGGTCCGGTGGTGTTCAGTTGATAGCCCCACCAGTCACGTTTGAAAGGCCATTTGAGTTGGTGCGGTTCCGAGCACAAGGGCGGGCTCGGGGGGCTACATCCGCAGCCGTCAAATGCCTCGAGGATCATCTCCGCCTCAATTGTCTGAGCGGCTGCCGGGACGACGAAAAGTGCCACGACAGCCAAAGCCGCGATTGGAATCGGGTATCGCATGATTTGCCCTCCCTCGTACGATTGTGATGATGTGCCTATCAACACTGCCGTCGCGGAGACCCCGAACTGCATTGTCTTGCCAGTGGGCTCGCGAGGCGTATTGCGTTTGGCCCTCGGGCTGGGCTTGAATAGGGCCCTGGAGCCGCAGCCGCCGATCCACCGGGTCGCGATTAACACGTCTCCACGCGATTACAGTGTACTCGAACGCGGTCGTGGAGTCAACGTTTTGCAGCCGTTCCGCGATGCCGGCTGGTTTCAAACGCTGTGTTCGCGGTCACTCGAGACGGGACTGCTTGACGGTCGGGAAAGACCGAATCGTTGCCACGTATGTGAACCTCTCGATGGATGGCTTGTGTTGCGGGTTGTCGGAATCCGAGTCTTCCGGGCGTCAGGGCTTTTCCACGGGCCTGAGGGCCTCGATCAGCGTCACCGAGTTGGGTTCCAGCGTTCTGTCGAGTTCCAGCTTCGCGGTGGTGATCCGGCCGTGAGAGCTCTCGGTCAGTTCGGCTTTCTGGGGCCGGCCCGGATCGTTCCAGATGTTGCTGCGAGTCGCGTCGACGATCCACTCTCGCCAGGTACCGTTGTTCAATGGGTCGGGTAACGGTTCGACGCGGATTCGAACATGTCGCCGGATACCATGACGATACTGGAAGTTCACCAGAACGATGGCTAGTTTTCCTTGGGTTTCATCCCACGCGGCGACGCCGGCGACTTCTCCGTCACCGCCCGACAACTCGATCCAACGCCCGGAGAGCCGGTTGAAGATCTTGAGCACGTTGTAGGAGGCCTTGGGCACATTGTCGGCCATGAGCAGGCTGAAATCGCCGCGGAAGTTCATGTCGTTCTGTTTGACATAGAAGAAGCAAGGGTGGTCGATCCTGCCGGGGATGAACGCTCGCACGATGCAGTCGGCGCAATAGGCGGCGCCGATTTCGTGGTCCTGGGGGCGGTCGGCCCACCAGGCTTGATTCCATTCGGTGATCATGAATGACCGAACGGTCTTCTTAAGCTCGGGGAAGTCGGCGAGATACTTCCGGAAGGCGTCTGCCTGTCCGCGGATCACGTCGGCCGGGTGGAAGTACTCGTGCCAACTGACGAAATCCAAAGGGAGCCTTTCTTTCTGGCACCAGAGCATCAGGCCGCGGGCAAACCCTTTGCCGTTCGCGCAGTGCCCGAACTGTTTCGACTCGAAGGGACCGCTGGCCAGCGCCGGCCCGCCGATCGCGGCCTTGGGATCGGCGCGAAGTACCCCGCGAGCGGTGGCACGATACAGCTTGCAGTAAGCCTCGAAGCGGCGGACGGTCTCGGCCTCACCGTCCTGGCCGTCGAGGGCCTGCTTGTAGATGTCCCTAAAGGGATGGTCACCCTTGTCGTCGGGCCCGGGCTTGAGCCAGCCGCTGTTGACTTCATTCCAGACTTCCCAAAAGGGGACACGCTTACCCCGTTCGATGCATCGCTTGGCTGCCCGGTAGCAAAGGTCCTCCCACAACGAATAATCCTTCGGGGCACTCTGACGGTCGTCATTGCGAACCGCGTCGAACGGCAGCGGCATATAAGACACCGCGAAGATCGGATCGGCTTTCATCTTATCAACGATGAAGTCGACGCGGCGGTCGAAGTCGGTCCAGTCGTAGGTCAGGGCACCGTCGTCAGCGTGCCTGACGACTCCGGTCAGGATGTTGTCCATCCGAAACCACTTGAAGCCGCCCTCGCGCAGCTTGCGGGCGGTCGCGTCCTCGTAGTCCGCCAGGCCGCCGCCCTGACTCAATCCGACGATGCCGTTGGGAACGTCCCCAAGAAGACGACGCGGATTGGCGGTCAGAACCAGGCGACTCTCGACCCGCTTGGGATCCAGCAACACCCATCTGGCCTCATCGAATGTGTCGCCACCTTGGACTTTCGCATATACCTGAACGGCCAGGTGAACCGTCGTGCCCGGAACCGCTCGCTCGGAGATGACCACCAGGCCGGGGTGGTCGTTGTCGTAGCGGACCTTGAGCCGCCCGTCGACCCAGATCTCGCCGCCGTCGCCGGCGCTGATCTGCAGTCCGACAGGCAGGTCTGCCGCTGCCTTGTCATCGATGGTCTCCGGAACGGCCAGATCAGCGATCAGCCAGCGGAACTTGTCGTCATGAGGGATGGAATCGCCGGGCCGGATCGCCGGCGAGCCCGTCCCCGCGGCCGGCGGCGCGGATTCCCGCCGGTCGTGCGGGGACACGAGCTGCCATTGTGCAAGAACCGGCGAGGCCCATATCAGTAATACCACTCTTGACCATGTTCCAAGCATTTCATGCTCTCCAAACGGACCGCCCTCTTGCGGGCCACAATCCAACCACGCGGAAGCGCGCAAACCTGCCCCGGCCGCACCGATCTCTGGTCATAAGGTTCCATTAACCACCTTGGCCCAGCAACGCTGAACGGCCTTGCGGACGGTTCGCATAGATACGAGATTCCCGGAATCGAGGCAAGATGCGACGATCCTTCCCCGGTGTCGACGGGCCCGGCCACACAGGCAAAAGATAAAGTGTGTTGTCTTGGCTGGACGTAGTGAATCGAGCTAACAACGCGGAAGATCGATTGAACGCGGTCTCCGGATGCTCGCAATCCTTTGCCAACAAACATTTTGTGAACGATTTTGTCTTGACCATTCCAGACGGTGGAGTTATGATGCAACCTCGGGCTTGCGATCCTTTGCGGATGGCACGTCCCCGGGGGCAAACGAGTATGGGGGAGGACCGGTTTCGCGCTTTCACAGGAGGGTAGGGGCGAAAGACCGTATCTCACGCCTGGGTGCCCCAGGAAATCCTAAGAAAAGAGTTCGGACAAGCGCCACCAGCGGGGTGGGCTGCCGATCGGATCTGGAAACGGCGTCGTGTCTCAGACGCCTGAGTGTCTTCAAATGTGAGGAGGTATCTATGAGAAGCCTATTCATGATTGCTCTGATCCTGGCCTGTTTGGCGACCGCGACCATGGGCGCCGTCGGGGAGACCTGGATCCTCCCGATTCACCATCGTGATGGCGGCGGATGGACGGAGGTTCCGGGCGCGGGCTACGGCGGCGCAAGTGCATGGCAGGGTTCGGGAATAGACGGCGTACGCCGGGTGTATTGGGAGTTGAGTGGCATCGGCAGCATGGGGAATCCTGTGCCATCCACGACCGAGCTTTATACGATCGAGGCATTCACTCCCACGAGTTGGCCGGGCAGGATGGACTGGCAGCCCATCGAGTCGCAGATCAAGGGCGTTGACGGCGAGACATGGCCGATGGAGTCGCTCATTCCGTGGGTCGGGGCGTGGGGAACGAACCATCAGTATGTCGGCAGCAATGCGGGTGCGGCGGGCACGTGGGTATCCGCCGGGCCCGGCCCCCATTCGCCCGAAAGCGCGGACTACAATGCCGGCGCCAGCGGCATCTACATGTGGCTGGGCGGCCATGGTTCGCCCTCGTGGCTGTATGCCAAGTGGGATTTCGGCTGGTCGATCGAGCGGACATGGAGTGCCCTTCGCGTCACGCAGATCACGCCCGAGCCGGCCAGCGCACTGTTGCTGCTGCTGGGGGCTCCGATGCTTCTGGGCCGTAAGCGCAACCCGCTGTAGCCAAGCAGAGGCATCACCACGGCGGACGGGATTTTGACCAGAACAGAATGACGGCAGAGCGGGGGCATGACGGGCTCCTGCTCTGCCCTCGTCTCACATGGAGAAGGTGGGGAACACGTTGGCTGCACAAAAGGAAACGGCCATGAAGCGAGTGTTAGTCTCTTCCATCGGGACTGGTGCGCATTTTGCGCTCATGTTTCCGGATCGCAGAGCGCTCGGGTTGCGGCCCGCAAAAAGGCGGTCCGCCTTAGGATCGTTGTCTGTGATAGCTGTCTTGCTTTCGGGCTTCGCATCGGGTCCGGTATCGACGCATGTTCTGGCTCAGACACTTGTCTTTAATGATGATTTCGACGACGGTGACCCTGGTGGCGCAGTGTCGGGGACCCATTGGTCAGCGGTCCCTGGAATGATCAACGGGTACCTTCTACAGCCGCTGATCGGCAGTGACCCTGGGCATCAGAAAAACCACACGCCTTCCAACGACGGACAAATGGGAGATCCGTCGATTGGCGGAGCCGCATTTGAGGTCGATAACAATCCGTATCCCTATGCTTCGTACCACGAGTTTGAACCCCGGACAGGGATTCTGCGGCTGAGCGCCTGGGTTTGGGAAGACGCCGAGAGACCTCTGTGCACGCCGTCCACCTGGCCTGTCCGAGGGATGGTCGGGCTCACCTCTTTGCCCGGCGAGCCGGTGATCACCAGGATCGGGGACCGCGTTTATCATGAGATTTACCCGTATGAGGACTATGCCTTCATTGGCGTGGAATCACCGACGTCGAACAACCCAAGCGACCCCATTCAGAAGTTCTATCGCTGGCGAACCAAGTCTGATGGCTGGCATCTCACCGACGTACCCCGCAAAGCCGACTATGTCTGCCACGGTGCTCAAACGTGGCGTCACGTTGAAATCGTCGTATACCCCTACACTGGTAGAGTTGGTGACATCCGGTTTTTCATCGATGGGGTGCTGGTCGGCGAGGGACGCCGGCAGGGTGGCACCGATTGTCGCGGGGTGGATCTCGTTCGAATTCAGCTTGGGACGCGTTTTCCCGAGACCGCTGATGGGACGTCATACAAACCTCCATATTCGTACGAGCATTTCTGGTTTGACGACATAGCCCTCACCGTCGATACGAGCAGCCTGCCGTGTGTCAATCCACAGTTGCGGTTTGACGCCGACGGTGACGGTGACGTGGATCAGGCGGACTTCGCCGTCATGCAGGCGTGTTTCACGGGTGCCGATGGCGGCCCGTTCGACTGTTTGACCTGCCGGTGCATGAACAGCGACGGCGACACGGACGTCGACGGCGACGACATGGCCGCCTTTGAACAATGCGTGTCCGGGCCGGGTGTGGTCGCAGACCCAGCATGCGACGACGGTTTGGCCTATCCGTGATTGAGGGGCACAGAGGCTCGTAGGGGACTTGAGAGGTTTGCCGATGGGAGTAACGCAGCGACGGGTGTCCAGATGCATCACCGTGGTTGCGGTGGTTGCCGGCGCCGCTCCAGCCTGGGGCATCACATACGACCTTCCGTTCCACGAAGACTTTGAACCGACGCCGGACCATTGGAATTGGACGGCGGAGTGGATAGCCTGCGACCATCCCGGGAATCGTACGACCTGCCCCGATGACCCCGTTCTTCTGCCGTGCGACTGGACCCGCATGAATGAATTCAGCTCTTGCTGGGGGCCCTACAAGTTCGAGAGTTGGCCGGATGCAGCCAATGGCGGGATCGTATTCTCGGGTCTTCGTTCGGGCCGGCAGCCGATTGCGGACCCGTACTGGCACACCATCCTCCATCCCTTCACCCCGCCCGTTGGCGTGGGTGACTTGCGGCTTACCTTGTGGCAGTATGACCCTGCTCAGATCCTCTGCGACTGTGATCCCTGGGGGCCTCCA
>ERZ795051.3160-NODE-3160-length-17137-cov-4.964934_pt1 | contig 17137 bp, 14 predicted proteins | sample MGYA00375135_ERZ795051 | MGnify/ENA primary metagenome ERZ795051 (study PRJEB30180, sample SAMN05720222) | activated sludge metagenome | isolation source: Anaerobic digester | place: Japan | collected 2015-05-26 ... | reverse complement strand
AGATAACACCTCCCCGAAAAGGTCAACTGCCTCGCCAAGGTCGTTTATCACCTTGTCTATGTACGGCAGGACAGCTTCGTCCGGCTGAGTGAGGTCAGGTACCATTACTGTGTAACAGCCTGCGGTGTGTGCGGAGATAAGCCCGTTTGGGGAATCTTCAAATGCAGCACAGGTCTCAGGCGGAAGGCCGAGCTCTCCTGCGGCGGAAAGGTATATATCCGGAGCAGGCTTTCCGGTAGTGACCATATCCCCACAGATAACTGCGTCAAAAAATTCGAGAGCACCGATGCGGCTGAGGTAGCTGAGGGTGCGCTCACGCTGAGTTGCGGTTGCAACAGCGATCTTTACTCCGGAATCCCGGAGATGATTCAGCAGACGGAAAAGTCCTTTTTTAGTTTCAATGCCGCTTTTGCTGATGAATTCGTTCATCAGCTCAGTGCGCCGGGAGCGGACTTCTTCAGTGGGAAAATCCTGTCCCAGCATACTTTTCAGCTTTGGAATGGAATATTTTCTTGCCATGCTGCGGACAGCGAAAACGTGTTCGTCACGCATATCGTATCCGAATTCAGCAGCGGCCTCCTTCCAGAAGCGGAGATAAAGCTTTTCGGTGTCGATAATAACACCGTCCATGTCGAAAATTGCACCTTTGAGTTTGATATCTTTCATATTTTTTCCTGTCGATCAATTATATTATTTTTCAGCCCTTGTAGCCGAATGGGAGAATAAAGAATCTTGTTTCTGTGCCATGTATCCATAAACAGAGGAGGAAAGCTCCGGCGAATATCATAGCCAATGCTAATGAAGCCCGACCTAATGATGAACATTTTGAAGGCGGCAGTTCGGGATAATAATTCCGTATCTCATCTTCTTTGCCTCGATGATAGAAATGATCGATCGCAAATACTATCATTGAGATAAGAAATAAAGTACCGAATGCGATCATCCCAAGCTCGGTCAGAAGCAGGATAAGGACGATTATTCCCATATATTACTCCTTATGGCGTTCAAAGGGCGGAAATTGATCCGCCCATTGTTTTTATTAATTTTCACTGTATATTATAGTTCCACATTAAACTGCCGTAAGCGAAAGCAGACTTGCGCCTTGTAGATAGTGAGCGAGCGAAGCAAGCGCCAACGTGAAAGGCGCAGCTTTTAGCTGCCGTCAACGTGAAAGGCACAGCTTTCAGCTACTGCTTACCAGTTTATCATCCAGTCGTACATACCTTCGTACTGACGGGCGGAACTGTTCCATGAGAAATCGGCTTCCATGTCACGCTTGACCATTTTATCCCACTGGTCACGGTGGTTGTAATAGATATGCTTGGAGTAGTTGATAACGCCCAGCATCTCATCACCGTTGTAGTTGGCGAAGGAGAAGCCTGTACCTGTGCCGTCAAACTCGTTGTATGGCTGCACAGTATCCTTAAGACCGCCTGTCTCACGGACTATCGGAACAGTACCGTAGCGGAGGGAGATAAGCTGTGTCAGGCCGCATGGTTCAAAGAGTGAAGGCATGAGCATAGCATCAGCAGCGGCGTACAGCTTGTGAGCGAGCTCGTCGGAATAAAGGATGTTTGCTGATACTCTTTCCGGATACTTCCACTGATAGTGCTTGAACATATTCTCGTATCTCGGATCGCCTGTACCGATAACGACGAACTGTGTGAACTCATCGCAGATACGCTCGATAGCGTAATTCACCAGATCCAGTCCCTTCTGGTCGGTGAGACGGGAGATTATAGCGATCATATACTTGTCCTTATCGACGGGGAGCCCAAGCTGCTCCTGGAGCTTCATCTTGTTTACAGCCTTTTTCTCCTTGACGTTCTTTGCATTATATTCAGCGAATATCTGTTTATCGTTTGAAGGATCGAATACCTTGTAGTCGATACCGTTGACAATACCTCTCAGTGAGGCAGAGCGTGCTCTCAGGAGACCGTCAAGCTGCTCGCCGTAGAACGGGTACTTTATCTCCTCGGCGTAGGTCTCTGAAACAGTTGTGATATAATCTGCGTAAACCAGACCGCCCTTGAGCATATTTGCGTTTTTATGGAACTCAAGCTTGTCGGATGTGAACATATAGTCCGGCAGAGCTGTATTGTATTTGAAGGTATCTATATCCCATACGCCCTGGAATTTCAGGTTGTGTATGGTCATTATGGTCTTTGTAGAACTGTAGAATGGATTTGTTGCAAAGGCTGTGTGGAGAAATACAGGTATGAGAGAGGACTGCCAGTCGTGGCAGTGGATTATATCCGGTCTGAAGCCGATTACCGGAAGAATAGCCAGAACAGCCTTGCAGAAGAAGGTGAATCTCTCTATGTCCCACTTCACATCTGAGGAGTATGGAGTGTCACACTTGAAGAAATACTCGTTATCTACAAAATAGAACTTAATACCGTTGTATTCATATTCCATGATACCAACGTGCTGTCCCTCGGCACGGAGACCGTAGTCCATATAGAAATGGGTAACATATTTGAAATCGCTCCTGTATTTTTCAGGGATACAGGTGTAATATGGCATGATAACTCTTACGTCGAATTCATCCTTGTTTATATACTGAGGAAGTGCGCCCACAACATCTGCAAGACCGCCTGTCTTGATGAAGGGAACACATTCCGATGCTGCAAATAATATGTTTTTCATATGCCAAAACTCCTATCATATTGGATTTGCCGCTGTATTCAGCTTTGCAAGTTATATTATACACCAAAAACCTTTTCAAGTCAATAGAAAAAATATGAATAATGCACATTGAGCGGAAGACAAAATGGCTTTGAAAAGGCTTTTGGCTCGTTTATATGTATAGTATGCACAAAATTAATATTAATTTCAGTTAACTTTAAGATTATTTTAAGGATAAAGGGCTATAATTTGGTCATAGTAAATGATCCCGGGGAGTGGGATACAATTATTTAAGGAGTTTGATCGCTATGAAAAAATCATATCTAAAAAAGATAATCGCTGGATTATCAACAGCTTGTGTTGCAGCCTCAGCAATGCCTGTAGTGATTCCGGCAGCCTCAGCAGCTGAAACTTCAAAGCTTTACGGTGATGCTGACTGCGACGGACAGGTAAAGATGAATGATGTTGTTCTGGTAATGCAGGCAATATCAAACGGAGATCAGTACGGTCTCGAAGGTACATCTGACAGAAGGATAACAGCAAAGGGTGCTGACCTTGCTGACGTATATGAAAGAGGCGGCGGCCTCAGCCCTATGGATGCACTTTCGATACAGAAGAGTCTTCTGAATCTGGTTGAGCTTCCTGAGAGCTTCAAGGAGGGCTATTCCGATCCTGATTCTGAGGAAACAAAGATCCACCTCAACAATACTTCTATTACAGTTGAGGGCGATTATGCAGTTGCAGAGGGAAATACAGTTACTATAAACCATTCAGGCTCATTCTACGTTGACGGTACTCTTGATGACGGACAGATCATCGTAGCTGTTCCGGATGAGACTGTTGATCCTGAGACAGTAAAGATCTTCCTCAACGGAGCCAACATCACAGGCAAGAGCGCTCCGGCGATCCTCATATCCAATGCGGAAAATACTTCAATAAACATAGTTGACGGCACTGAGAATAATATTTCCGACGGAGATACAGCTTATGCAGGAGACTATCTGGGCGCAGCAGTGATCGAGGCAAAGGACGACCTCACTATAAAGGGCGGCGAGCTTGGAACAGGTATACTTAATGTTACTGCCAATACTCAGGATGCGATCTTCTGCAATAACGATATAAAGATCAACGGCGGTATCATCAACATCAAGACTCTCAATTCAACAGATAAGACAAATGGTATCAACGGTAAGAAGTCACTTACAATAAAGAGCGGAACTCTCAGCGTTGACGCAGAGGGCGACGGTATCAAATCCGGAAAGGGCGCTGTTACAGTAAGCGGCGGTAATATTTCGATAAAGGCAGGCAATGACGCTGTTCAGTCCGAAACTACTATCGATATAAGCGGAGGTCTGCTTGTTGCAGGCGGTGACCGTGGACTTACTCCCGGAACAGCTCTCAATATAACAGGCGGTTCAGTATATGCCACAGCCACAGATTATCAGGTGGATACAAAGCTCATGTCCGGAACTACCCAGACTACAGCTCTTCTGAACTGTATCGATGATACTACAAATGAAAAGGACGGTACATGGAAGAAGGCAAACGCTATCGCTCCAAACGGCGGAAAGGTCGAGTTCACAAAGAAGTATAAGTACGTGCTTATAAGTGATACAAGCATAGATGGCGCTAAGTCCTGCTCATTCACAAATGTTTCTACCGGCAATAGTGTTACACATACTGACGGAAAGCAGACACAGTTCCAGCTCAGTCTTGTGACCGTATTTGAGAAGGTTGATCCTTCCGGAACACAGACAGCTGAGCAGCCGGAAAATCCCGATACTACAGACGGCTATACTATAACTCTCAGCGGTAAGACCATAACCTCCAACGCACCGGCAGATGCGTGCTCTGTCAGTAACGGATCGCTGACTATCAAGAAAGAGGGAGAGTACACTGTTACAGGTGAAGCAGAGGGCGTTCAGATAGTTGTTGATGTGGATAAGACTGCTTATCCAGATTCAGTTGTAAAGCTGAACTTTGCTGGTGCAAAGATCACAAATACAACTACTGCGCCGGTATACGTAGCCTCAATAGGCGATGAAGTACAGATAATCGCCAAGAAGGGTACAGAGAACGTTATCTCTGACGGAACCTCACATACCCAGACCTATACTGACAGCGACGGACAGCAGAACACAGTTGAGGGAGCGATATTTGCCCGTGACGATATCAAATTCAAGGGCGCAGGCACTCTCACTGTAAACGGCAATCAGGACGATGCTATCGTCTGCAAAAACGATATAAAGATCTATAACGGAACTATAAACGTCAATGCAGTTGAAGACGGTATCCGTGGCAAGGACAGCGTAACTATCGGAGATACAACAAAGTCTGACGGCACACCTGCTGATAACAGCGGTATCACGCTGACAGTTAAGACAACAAACGGTGACGGCATAAAGTCCACCAACACAACAGATTCCGGAAAGGGATATGTTACTGTAAACGGCGGAACGATAAATATAACCTGTGCCGGTGAAAAAGCAACTCTTGATGATAACAGCGGCGGAGCAGGTGCAGACGGTATCTCGGCAGAGCAGTCATTCACAATGAACGATGGTTCACTCACTATAAAGACATATCAGGGCAGCACATATACAGCCAGCGGCTCATCCTCCGGTCAGCAGCCCGGCGGATTCGGCGGCGGACGTCCCGGAAACTGGGGCGGCGGTGAAGCAGGCGGTACAAATAAGACTACTCAGTCCACAAAGGGCATAAAGGTAGGCGGCCAGTGGTCATATGATACAGAAAGCGTACCCAATGCTACATATATAAGCGGCGGAAATATCACTATCAACGGCGGTACCCTTGATATAAATACTTCTGATGACGCTGTTCACTGCGGCGGCATCATGACTCTCAACGGCGGAACCTTCAATATCAACGCCTCTGATGACGGCTTCCATTCGGATCAGATAATCAATATCGGCAAGAAGGACGGCTCCTATGAGGATCTTCAGATATTTGTAGGCAAATGCTATGAAGGCATGGAAGCTATCGAGATAAACCAGAACAGCGGTACTGTATATATCATTTCCGGTGATGACGGATTCAATGCCGGAAACAGCAGAGCTTCAAAGATATTCGGTGTCCGTGAGGAGACAACTCCTGATTGCAGATATGTTGCCTCATCACTTCTCGTAAAAGGCTTTGCGCTGAACATCAACGGCGGTCTTGCAGTAGTTAACTCTGCAAGCGGAGATCACGACGCATTCGACTCCAACGCAAATATCTACCTCAACGGAGGATATATCTGCGCTAACGGTCAGGAGCCTCTTGACTGCGGAGACAGCGGAAACTCTACAAGCTATAACGGCGGAAGCGTTATCACTATGACTGCCGGAAATACAAACCTCAATACAAGATACAGCTTCGTTGACAATTCAGGAAACGTTATCGTATCCTTCCTGTCAGCAAGCGGCTCGCCCGGACAGAACTGCACAAACTGCAAGGCTTATTCCGGCGGTACACTGTCAGGAGGTACCACAGTCAACTCGCAGAGCGGTAATTATGCTGTAACTATCGGCGGAACACTTTCCGGCGGTACACAGATAACAGCTTCTGCAAGCTCAGGCGGCGGATTCGGCCCCGGTCGTCCCGGCTTCTGATCCTGAATAAGAAAATTACTACATCCTTCATAAATATTGCAGGAGACCGTCTCATGGTATATGGGACGGTTTTTCTGTTTATTCCGGCATTTTTTTAAAAAACTATTGACTAATCAGCGGTTTTGAGGTATTATAATATATTAGGTAACTTTGCATATGCTTCATGCGATCACATATCAGTCAGGAAGTAAAATCTATCCGGAGGGAGCATAAGAGAAATGTATTTATATAAACGTCTATTGTGTACCCTTACCGGCGGACTTCTGACAGGTGCGGCGGTCACAGCGTCTGTGTATTATTCAAAAGCGAGAGTGAATACTGAGAAATATCCGGTGTTCGGTGTCGATGTCTCAAATTATCAGGGGGATATTGACTGGAAAAAACTGGAGGAGCAGGATGTTTCCTTTGCTTTCATAAAAGCTACAGAGGGAAGCGGCCATGTGGATGAATCTGTGAGGCAGAATCTTGAAAGAGCGGCTGTAACGGATATAAAGGTATCGGCGTATCACTTTTTCAGCTTTGACAGTGCCGGAGAAACACAGGCAGCAAACTTCATTTCGGTGGTCTCACCGGATGATATAGATATGCCGCCGGTAGTGGATATAGAGTACTACGCCGACAAGCGAAAGAACAAGCCCACTAAGGCTGAGACAGAAGCGATACTCAGGCCTCTTCTTGAGGAACTTGAGGAGCATTACGGCACTAAGCCGCTGATATATACCACTCTGCCGGTTTATATGCGCTATGTGAAGGAGGAGTTCAGTGATTATCCGCTGTGGATAAGAAGCGTGAACTTCGAGCCTGATCTCATGGAATGGAAATTCTGGCAGTACTGCGACTGCGGCGAGCTGGAAGGCTATAACGGCGATGAGAAATATATAGATCTCAACGTGTACAATGGTACAGAAGAAGAGTTCCTTGCGGAATTCGGCAGAAAAAAGAAAGGCAATGCTTGATATGACACCATTTTTACTAAGTCCTGCAATAAAGGATTATATATGGGGCGGAACAAGGCTCAGAGAAGAATTCGGAAAGGTCAGTGACCTTGATATCCTCGCTGAGAGCTGGGAGCTCTCCTGTCACTCGGACGGAGAGAGCGTTATAGCGTCCGGAGAATACAAGGGAATGACACTTGCGTCTTTCCTTAAAGAACATCCTGAAGCCGGAGCAGCGCCGGAGAATTTTCCGGTTCTGGTAAAGCTTATAGACGCCCGCAATGACCTCTCGGTACAGGTACATCCCGATGACAGCTATGCCAGGGCAAATGAAAACGACAACGGCAAGACAGAGATGTGGTATGTCATTGACGCTGAAGAGGACGCTCATCTGGTCTATGGCTTTAAGGATAAGCTGACAAAAGCTGAGTTCAGAAGAGCTGTTGAGGACAATACCCTCATGGAATATGTGAACCGTGTTCCTGTGAAGAAGGGGGATGTGTTCTTCATCACTCCCGGAACCCTTCACGCCATAGGAAAAGGAATACTCATTGCTGAGATACAGCAGAGCTCAAATGTGACATACAGAGTATACGATTACGGAAGAGTCGGTACAGACGGAAAGCCGAGGGAGCTTCATGTGGACAAGGCTATAGAGGTGACAGATACTGAACCCAAGGCACTCTATATCCCTGGAAAGAAAGAGCAGGAGGGTGACGCTGTAAAGCAGCTTTTGGCTGAGTGCAGGTATTTCAGGGTAACAAAATATGATATAAGCGGATCAGCTCATATAGCTGACTGCGGCAGCAGCAGTTTCTCCCACATCCTCGTCATAGACGGAGAGGGAACTGTTGAGTGGCAGGGCGGAAGCCTGCCGGTAAAAAAAGGCTCAAGCGTATTCGTTCCGGCAGGAATGGATCCGTTCAGTATAAAAGGCAGATGCAGTATTATATATACTGTTGTTTAAGGAGGAAAAACAATGAAATATTATGTAGGTATAGACCTCGGCGGCACAAATATCGTTGCCGGCGTAGTTGATGAGGAATACAACATAATCGCAAAAGCAAGCACAAAGACAAACTGTCCCAGACCTGAGAAGGAGATAGCTGACGATATGGCAAAAATGGCTCTTCAGGCCGTTGAGAATGCCGGACTTACCATCGATCAGATCGAGTGGATAGGCGTAGGTACTCCCGGTATCGCAAACAGCGAGACAGGTATCATCGAGTATTCCAACAACCTCGGCTTCAAGGACACACCTATGGTGAAATATATACAGGAAACTATCGACAAGCCTGTATTCATTGAAAATGATGCTAATGCCGCAGCATACGGTGAGTTCGTTGCAGGCGCTGCAAAGGGCGCTAAGAATGCTGTATGCATCACTCTCGGAACAGGCGTAGGCGGCGGAATAATCATCGACGGCAAGATCTATGCAGGCTCAAATTTCGCAGGAGCTGAGATCGGCCACACAGTTATCGAGGTTGACGGCGCACAGTGCTCATGCGGCAGAAAGGGCTGCTTTGAGGCTTACTCCTCAGCTACAGGTCTTATCCGCATGACAAAGGAAGCTATGGAGCAGTTCCCCGACAGCAAGCTCAATGAGATGGCTAACGAAAAGGGAAAGGTAACTGCACGCACATCCTTCGACTGCATGAGAGCAGGAGACAAGTACGCAAAGGATGTTGTTGACAAGTACATAAAGTACCTTGCAGCAGGTATAACCAATACTATAAATATATTCCAGCCGGATATCCTCTGCATCGGCGGAGGCGTATGCAACGAGGGCGATCCGCTTCTCCTGCCTATGAAGGAGCTTGTAAAGAAGGAAGTATATACCCGCAATTCACCTAAGAACTGCGAGATAGTTATTGCTAAGCTGGGAAATGATGCCGGTATCATCGGTGCAGCATTCCTTGGAAGAGCAAACAAGGACTAAGAGTCAGATAAGTCGTAAAGACTGCTGATCCGTGTTTATCGATCGGCAATATGCATAATGTCAGGGATGATAGCTTGTGCATATTGCCGGTTTTATTTTTTCTCTGCAACAATCCTGCCTTTTTCTGACACTGTATTTATGAATCGATTCAAAGGAGGGATCGCTATGAATGACAATGCATCAGATGTAAAACTTGCCCAGCAGGGCAGCACTGAAGCTTTTGCAAGACTATACTCAACCGTATATAAAGATATGTACCATATAGCACTCTACAGTTTAAGGGATTCCCATGACGCAAGCGATGCTGTAAGTGATACGGTCCTTGACGCATTCTGTGCGATAAAGAAACTGCGTGATCCTGATAAATTCAGAGGTTGGATCATGAAGATTCTTTCAGCAAAGATAAAGAGAAAGCAGAAGGAGTATGTACATAATTCAGATGAGCTTTCCGAAGAGAGCGGCATAGATGAGTTCAATTTCGAGTCAGTGGAGCTGCGTGAGGCAGTCAACAGGCTTGATAATGATTCAAGGCTCCTGCTTTCAATGTCAGTGCTGGGAGGATATTCCAGTGACGAGATATCTAAGATATGTGATATAAAAGCGAGCACTGTAAGATCGAAACTTTCAAGGATAAAGGAGAAGCTCAGGCTTGAGCTTGCTCCGGAACTTTAATGGAAAAGGAGGATCACTATGAATAATTATGATAAGGTAAAGGATATGCTTAGAGAAGAAAAGGTTCCTCAGGAGCTTGAGCCTGAGAATATAAAAGCAATGCTGGAGGCAAAAGCTCCGGCTAAAAAGAGAAGCCACATAAAAATGGCAGGACGTATAACTGCCGGAGCAGCAGCCTGTGCAGTGCTGTGCGGAACAGCCGTGCATTTTGCCGGCGAGAGTGATATTTTCAAGAAGGATAAGAGCGTCATCGACAGCGACTATGAGCAGATGACCAAGCAGGGCAGCACTATATCCGCAAGCAATGACGATACACCGGTGCTTGTTGAGCAGGCTCCATATATGTCCGGAGCATCTGACTACAGTGAAGTATATCAGCTCTTCAATAATTCCTACAAGACATATGAAAAGAAACTCTCTGAACAGAGACGTTATGAAAAAGTAGAGTATAATGATGCTATAGCAGAAGAAGCAGAGGATAACGGTGTTGATTTTTCTAATGATGAGCATTATCTGACTCAAAAATCGGAAACACCGCATACTGATGATCCTACTGCTCCTGCGGCAGAGCTTGGTGGTGTTGATCCTGAAAGTGTTGGCGGTCCATCAGAGCCCGATGAGGAAGAAGAACACTCAGAGACCTACAATCAGGAGGAAGGTGTTCTTGAAGCTGATATCACCAAGACCGACGGAAAGTATATCTACAACATATACGGCGGAATAAATAAAATGATCTACGGCGACAGCGATGATTCCGGAAAATATCTTAGTGTTGCCGCAGTCGAGAACGGTAAGTTCACATCCAGCGAAAAGATCGAGATTGAGGCTTCTCCTGAAAAAATGTTCGGGGACGGTTATGATCTGCAAAGCTTCACTGTATCGGATATGTATCTTTATAATGATACCATAGCTGTTATCGGCTATATGACTGCTGAGAGCGTTGACGGAACCCGTATGACATATGACGGTGAAATTGCAGATGATGAATGTGATATTGAAGAGACATATGTCCAGCACAGCTACAAAACAGCTACATTTGTGAACCTCTACACTTCCGGCGAATCTCCGGAGCTTATAGATACTTACTATCAGGAAGGCACCTACAATGATGTCCGCATAGCTCCTGACGGATTCATGTATCTGCTTACAGATTACAGTACTGTGGACTTCTCGCTTGTTAAAGAGACAAACTGCAGCGACTATATCCCTTCAAGAGGAACATCCGACGATATCGAGCTGATACCGGCAGAGGATATCCTTATGCCTGTAGATGATATAGAGGACAGCGAGATGTTCACCTATACCCTTATAGGAAGCCTTGATATGAATGATACGAGCTGTGCAGTTCCTGCTGATATAAAGGCACTTGCAGGCTATACCGGCAATGTATACTGTTCAGCAGATAATATCTACACATCTGTGGGCTGGGACGATACTGATATCACTCGTATCACAGTTGAAGAAGGTACAATAACTCCTGCTGCTTCCGGAACTGTCGAGGGCCGTGTAAAGGATCAGTTCTCATTCAGCGAGTACAATGGCTATCTGCGAGTTGCAACTACAAAGGATACCTATGAAAGAAGAGAGGTACCTGTTTACGATGATGATGATGACGGCGATATGTACGTAATAGAAGAGTCTATGCCTGAAATGGAGTATTATGCCTATAAAAACAAGCGTGACAACCGTCTCTATGTACTTGATATGGATATGGATGTAGTCGGCAGCGTTACTGACTTCGGTCTTGATGAGGATATAAAGTCTGTGAACTACAACGGAGATATAGCATATGTAGTAACATATGAGCAGACAGATCCGCTGTTCGCTATTGATATCAGTGATCCGGCAAACCCGGTAATACTTGACGAGTTCAAGCTCCCCGGCTACAGCACATATATGCAGAAGTGGGATGACGGAATGCTATTCGGATTCGGCGTTGACGCAAATGAGAACGGCAGAGAGACTGGTCTCAAGCTGAATATGTTCGACAATTCAGATCCTGATGATCTTAAGCTCATTGATGCTTATGAGATAGAGGACAAATACACAGATGTTTATAATCCTGAGGTGCTGAACGCAACAGTTGATGAGGAATGGTATTATTCCCTTGGCTGCTATGAGAGAAAAGCTCTTCTGATAGCTCCTGAAAAGAATCTTATCGGTATCCAGATGTGTATCGACAAGGAAACATACGATATTGTTGACGGTGATTTTTGTAACTGGAATAACGAATATGAGACCGGCTACTGGTTCTTCTCTTTTGAAGACGGCAAGTTCGTTCTTAAGGGACAGTACACAGAGAAAATGGAAGATGCATACGATTTGTCATGCCCGATATATGAAAGAGCATTATATATAGGCGATTATGTATATCTGGTGGCTAACGGCAAGTATACAGCCCTCTCTACGGACGACTTCGCAGTTACTGATACAGTGGAGTTCTGATGTAAATATAAAATATATTGAGATCGTCTTATGACGGTCTCATTTTTTTATAAGTACTTGACAAGCAGAAGAGAATATGGTAAAATACGAAATTGAAAATCATTTTCAATTCTAAGGAAGTGCGATAATGAAACGTGAATCCGGATACAATACCAGGCAGAAGGAGAAACTGCTGGATTTTCTCATATCGAATAAGGAAAAGCATACAAATGTTCAGCAGATAAGTACGTTCCTCACCAATGAGGGCACTCCTATGGGAACGGCTACGATTTACCGACAGCTTGACAAACTTGTGGAGAGCGGCACTGTCAGGAAGTATACTATCGACGGAAAGACCGGAGCCTGCTATCAGTACATTGATGATACACAGGACTGTAAGAGCCATTTTCATCTGAAATGTGTGTGCTGCGACAGACTTTTCCACATTGCCTGCGATCATCTCAAGGATATAGACAAGCATATCTTCGAGCACCACGGTTTCAAGGTCGATCCGTCAAAGACGGTCTTTTACGGAGTTTGTGCGGATTGTCAGGGAGAGGCAAGCAATGACTAAAAGGATAATGATATTGCTGACTGCTCTTGTTACTGCGGTAATGCCTGCGATAACGGGATGCAGCTATGAAAAGGAAAAAAACGGAAAGCTCTCGATAGTCACAACCAGCTTTCCGCCATATGATTTTGCCCGTGCCGTGGCAGGAGATACAGCAGATATACATATGCTGCTGAGTACCGGCGCAGAGGCTCACTCCTATGAGCCGACTCCGCTGGATATTGCCCGTATACAGCAATGCGATGTGTTCATATGCATAGGCGGCGAAGACGAAGTCTGGGTGGACAGGATACTGGATTCGATAGATACCAGTGATATAAAGGTGATAAAGCTGTTTGACTATGCGGAGCTTCTTGAAGAAGAGGAAGTACGAGGGGCTTCTCCAAATGGACATCACCACCATCATCATCATGATGAAGATGAGCATGACGAAGAAGAAAATGATGATGAGGACGATCACGATGAGCATGAACATGAGGAAGATGTTGATGAAATGGAAGCAGACGGCCATATCTGGACATCTCCTGAAAATGCAATAAGGTGTGTTAAGGGGATCGAGGATGAAATGTGTGCGGATCATCCGGAGAATGAGAAGTTATACCGCAGTAACGGAGAAAGCTACATAAACCGGCTGGAAGATCTTGATATAAGATTCAGGGAGATGACAGATAATGCTCCGGAAAAGACGATAGTTGTCGGAGACCGTTTCCCGTTCAGGTATCTTTCACATGAATACGGGATAGAGTATTTTGCGGCATTCAGCGGATGCAGCTCTGAATCTGAACCGTCGGTGCGGACAATGGCTTATCTTATGGACGAGATAAAAGAGCATGATATGGATACAGTGTTTTACCTTGATCTGTCAACAAAGAAGCTTGCAGAGAAGCTTTGTGCGGCGACCGGAGCAGATATGCTGCCGCTTTATGCCTGCCACAACGTATCGAAAAGCGATTTCAGCGACGGAGTAACATACATTGATCTTATGGAGAAAAATCTGGAAAATCTCAGGGAGGCATTATATTGAAAAAGATACTTGAATGCAGTGAGCTTGCGGCAAGCTATGACGGCCGCAAGGTCATAAGCGGACTGAACTTCACTATAAATGAGGGCGATTATGTCTGCATACTGGGCGAAAACGGCTCCGGAAAAAGCACGCTCATAAAGTGTCTGCTTGGGATAAAAGCTCCCGAAAGCGGAAAGATAATCATGGGCGACGGATTAAAACAGAGGGATATAGGCTACCTTCCTCAGCATACTGATCTGGCGAAGGGATTTCCGGCTACAGTTACAGAGGTCGTATTGTCTGGATGTCTCGGAAGAAGAGGGCTGAGACCGTTCTATTCCTCAAAGGAGAAAGAGCTTGCAAAGCAGGCAATGGCAAGACTTGGCATATCTGACCTTGCCGGAAGGAGCTGCCGTGAGCTTTCAGGCGGACAGCAGCAGAGGATGCTGCTTGCAAGAGCGATGTGTGCCGCAAAGAAGCTCCTGCTTCTGGATGAACCTGTAACAGGTCTCGATCCGGCAGCAGCAGCGGATATGTATGATCTTATCGATGAGCTTAATAAAAAAGACGGTATGACGATCATTATGGTATCTCACGACGTTGTTAAGTCACTAGACAGTGCAAGCAGGATACTCTGCCTTTGCAGCAGCGATCATAGCTTTTACGGTACTCCCGAGGAGTACGCAAATTCTCATATAAGCAGTAAATTTATAGGAGACTGATTATGTTTGATGATCTCAGAATAATGTTTACGCCGGAATTCTTCGGAGCCATCCTACTTCCGGCACTGATAGGCGGCATAGCCGTGACAATATGTTCATCCCTGCTCGGAACGACTCTTGTTCTGAAGCGGTATTCTATGATTGGCGACGGCCTTTCACATATCGGCTACGGAGCGCTTTCCGTTGCAGCTGTTATGAATATGGCACCGCTGAAGGTAGCTCTGCCTGTTGTAGTGATCGCAGCGTTCATACTTCTCCGTCTCAGTGAGAGCAGTAAGCTCAGTGGAGATTCAGCAATAGCTCTTTTCTCAACGACTGCCCTTGCAGTAGGAATACTTGTATCCTCAAAGGCAGGACTGACAAATGACGTGAGCCATTATATGTTCGGAAGCATCCTTGCAATGAGCAAAAGCGATGTTATCCTCAGCGTCATCCTTTCAGTTGTTGTGATACTGACTTATGTATTCCTGTATAACCGCATATTCTCAGTCACATTCGATGAGAATTTTGCAAAGGCCACAGGTGTGAATGCAAGTGCATACAATATGATATTTGCCGTTCTGACAGCAGTTACCGTAGTGCTTGGCATGATGATGATGGGTGCACTGCTCATATCAAGTCTTATCGTAATACCTACTCTTATAGCTATGAGGGTATGCAAGAGCTTCAGGGGTGTAGTGCTCACCGCAGGAACTGTATCCGTAGTGAGCTTCCTGCTGGGAATGTTCATGTCGCTTCTTATGAATACAGCTCCCGGAGCGAGCATTGTAATAGTCAATGTTGTATTCTTTCTCTTGTTCAGCACTATCGGAACGATCAGAAGCCGGACTGGTAGATCCTGACAAATTCCGTATCCGGATGTTCTTTGTCTGAATATACAGACGGAGAGGGGACATATATCTTTACATCATCTTCATCCATTTTTCTCACCCCCAATAAGTATTCTGCCCGGGTGAAAAGCAATTATTCATCAGCAGACAAGGAGGAGACAATGAGGTTTATAAAAACGATCTGCATGGTTTTTGCTGCGGATATACTGGCACTGTTCATAAGCCTAACTCTTGCCGGTTCATCTGCTCTGGCAGTGAAGATAGTCAGTGCAGTCTGCGGTATAGGAATACTTGCGGTGATATTGGCAGACTATGCTGCTGTTACCGCTAAAAAAGACAGGAAAGAGAAAAAGGAGAGCGGTATGAAAACAGCTTTTCTTATGGGAACAGCAGCTTCATCACCATGCCTTCTGAGCTGGGGCGCACTGCGCTTATCGCTTGCCGGAGGATATGATTATTATCGTGTGCATAAGATAGCTAACGGATTCTTCATACAGATATTCAATTTTATAGAAGCGGATGCCTCAACAAAGGCACTGTCAGCGGATGAGGTAAGGCTTATGCTTCCCCTTGCTTTTGTTCCGGCTGCAATAGTGATACCGGTGTATATACTGGCATTTAAAGGACGTATCTTTTCAGAATAGCCAAAATAACATTGTTATTTGTAACAGTTATTTGCGGGAAGTGTGTTATACTGGTTGTTGAAAGCGCCGAAAAGTTTTATTAGTTAATACTAAATTCCCCTTTATTCTTGACAATGTGATATTCGTGTGATAGAATATATTAAAAATTTATTTTTATGGAGGTTCTTATATGGCTTTTTGTAAATTTTGTGGAAGTGAAATTCCCGAGGGCGGAGTATGTAGCTGTCCAGCTGCTCAGGCAGAGGCTCAGGGACAGAATGCTGCCGCACAGGTAAATGATTTTGCTCAGGACAACAATGTTTACGGACAGGGTGGAGCTAATCAGAACAACAACTTTAATCCAAACGAACTCGTTGACAAGGCAAAGAAGAATCCTGCTATCCTTATCGGAGCAGCTGCTGCACTTCTCGTGCTTATCATTCTTCTCGTCTTCATCTGCGGCAACATGGGTGCTAAGGGTGCAGCTAAGAAGTATGCAAAGGCATTGTCAAAGAAGGGCAAGGGTAAGACTTATTACTCACTCACTCTTCCTAAGGACAAGATCAAGGATCTCAAGGACGATGATAAGTGGGATGATATGGTCGACGATTATAACGATCATATGTCTGATACATTAGATGATTACAAGATCAAGGTTAAGTCTGTAAAGAAGGGCAAGAAGCTCAGCAAGAAGGCACTCAAGGGTGCTGAGGCTGTATGGGAGTCTTATGGTGCTGATGATCCTACAGCTAAGAAGGGCTATGAGTTCAAGATCAAGATTCAGGCTAAGGACAAGGACGATGACGATAAGGAGACCAATACAGAAAAGGTTTGCGTTGTTAAGTTCAAGGGCGAAGGCTGGAAGGTAATTCCTATGGAAGCTGAGTCACTCGAGAATAAGGGCGACAAGGATAAGAAGTCTTCATCCAGCAGCTACGATTTCGATGATTACGACCTCGACGATTACGATCTTGATGATTTCGATTTCTGATCGGTAAAATGAAAACAACAATGGCTGTTGCACAAATGTGCGACAGCCGTTTTTTTGGAATGGAAGATGATGAATGGCAAATACTATACTTAATCAGACCATAATAATGCTCATACTTATCCTTGTTGGTGTGCTGTGCTTCAGGACAAAGATAATCAGTAAGGAGTCAAACAAGGATCTGTCAAAGC
>ERZ795051.3155-NODE-3155-length-17152-cov-5.177809_pt1 | contig 17152 bp, 21 predicted proteins | sample MGYA00375135_ERZ795051 | MGnify/ENA primary metagenome ERZ795051 (study PRJEB30180, sample SAMN05720222) | activated sludge metagenome | isolation source: Anaerobic digester | place: Japan | collected 2015-05-26 ... | reverse complement strand
CAACAATGGTTAATCTTTTAATGCGATTTTATGATGTTGATAAAGGCGCTATTAAAATTGATGGTGTTGATATTAGAGAAATGAGGCGTTCTGATTTAAGAAAGCTTTTCGGTATGGTTTTACAAGATGCATGGTTATTTAGCGGTACTATTGAAGAAAACATTGCCTATAGCAAAGAAGGCGCCTCTCATGAGGAAGTAGTGAGAGCGGCTCAAGCCGCCTACGCTGATCATTTTATTCGCACTTTGCCCGATGGTTATAATATGGTTATTAGCGAAGAGGCGGATAATATTTCTCAAGGAGAAAAGCAGCTGCTGACTATTGCTCGAGCTATGCTTGCCAATCCGCCGATGCTGATTTTAGATGAAGCGACAAGCTCGGTTGATACGCGAACAGAAATTCTTATTCAGGCAGCGATGGATAAAATGATGGAGGGACGAACCAGTTTTATTATTGCTCACCGGCTTTCGACTATTCGCAATGCCGATCTAATTTTAGTAATGAATGATGGCAGTATTGTGGAGCAGGGGACACACGAGCAACTGCTGGCTAAAAATGGTTTTTATGCTTCCTTATATAATAGTCAGTTTGTTCGGTAAAACTTTTTTAAGGAAAAAGATATTAATGAAAAAGAACTGGAGGGGGTAAGAGATTATTGTTTTTAGCCAAGAGAGAAGAGTTTAACAGCAAAAACGCCGACCAATGGTCGGCGTTTTTGCTGTTTCCTTAAATTAAATTTATTTTTTAACGATTGTATTATTAAGATGATTTTGATATAATAAAACAAAGTCAATAAATTATTAAAAATAAGGTATAAGACATATGAAAACGGCTTATAAAATTATTATTGCGATATTAATAGTTTTGATTGGTTTGGGAATGGGGTTATACGCGCAAAAACAGAGATCAATCTCTAATGAGCCAGAGAATCAATCCAATTTAACTTTGATTAATCAAGTGAGTTATCTTTGTCAGGATAATAAAAATATTCAAGCTTCATTTTATTCAGGACCAGCGCCGTCAATTAAGCCGGGTGAGCCGCCAGTGCCAGTTGGTAAGGTAGAAATTATTTTAAGCGATGGCCGTAATTTGATTTTGCCCCAAACTATTGCCGCTGATGGAGCGCGTTATGCCAATAGTGATGAATCATTTGTTTTTTGGAGCAAAGGCAATGGCGCTTTTGTTTTGGAAAACAATAGTGAATCTTATCAGAATTGTGTGATGGCAGCTAAAGATTCCGGCAATTTAGCAAATGTTTATCTTGATCTTCAGGGAAATTTTTCTATTCGCTACCCGGCGGATTATACCGTCGATGCCAGTTACCAATATCAGGGCTTCGGTCCTAATAAAGAAATTAGCGGCGTTAAATTTATCATTCCAAAAACTTTGGCTGAGGGTACCAATTTATCCAGTTATGATAGCGGCATTTCCATCGAAACAATTCCGAATGCAGAAACTTGTAGTGCGAATTTGTTTTTAGATGGCGATGTTGATGCGAAGACTATTACAGATGATAGAGAATATTCATTTGCCTCGCGAACAGAAGGCGCTGCCGGCAATTTTTACGAAGAGCAAGTTTGGGCTTTAGCGGGCAGTAATCCCTGTTTGGGCGTTCGCTATTTTATTCATTCAACTAATATTGATAATTATCCTGTAGGAACAGTTCAAGAATTTAATCGGGATAATCTTTTACAACAATTTGATCAAATTCGTCGGTCATTAGTAATTAAATAATTGCGCTTATGAAAAAGACAGTTTTGATTATTTGTTTAGTTATTATTGTCGTTGGATTGGGATTAGGAATCAGCATCTCAATTCATAAACAGCAGAAGCCCATACTCGTTAATTTACAGGTGACTGAATATCAAAACCCTGAAGCCTTGGCAAAAGTGATTGCAGAAATGGAAGCGCGTAATATCAAACCCGCCACTATTTTTGTGGGAGAGGATTTAGCAGCTAATCATTGTGATTTAATTAGGGGATTAGATCAAAAAGGCTATGAAATTGCCGCTTTTGGTTATGATTTAGATGAAAAGGGTGAATTTAAACAATTGGCCAATTTATCTAAGGAAGAACAAGAAAAAATTATCCAAAGCACTAAAGAGACAATTGAAAATTGCTTAGGTCACAAAATTAATGGTTTTCGTTCTCAGCGGTTTAGTTTTAATAATGATACCAATGAAATTATTAAAAATTTGGGATTTCAATGGCACGGCAGTTTTGTGGCTGGATGGCATAAGGAAGCTTCTTCAACGCCTTATTATGATGGCAACTTGGGTTTTTATGTTGTTTCGATGGAAGGCGTGTCCGGCACCAATTATGTTTTATGTGACACAGCAATGTCTTCATCAAATAAAAAGCCGGAGGAATGGAAGAAAACCATAGAAGAGTATTTTTTACGTCATCAAAAAGAAAATAAACCGCTTATTACAGAGTTCCACCCTTATTTTCTTACAGCTAATTCTGACTGGTGGAATGAATTTATTAATTTGTTAGATTGGTTAGAAAAACAGAATGCCAAATATGTGACTACTCAGCAATTAATTAGTAGTTCTTGTTTAGTTTGTGGGGAATAAATATGAAGTTTACTATTTCTACCCAAGGTCATAATGATGTTATTGATATTACGGAAAAAGTAAAAGAAGTAGTGGTGAATGCTAATATCAAGAATGGTTTGTGCTTGATTTTTTGTCCGGGTTCAACCGTGGGCATTACGGCACTTGAAGCCGAACCGAATTTAATTAATGACTTTAAGGAATTTTTAGAAAAAAATGTACCCGCGGATAAAAATTATCGTCATGATGAAACGTGGGGCGAAAAGAACGGTTTTTCTCATTTAAGATCAGCGCTGATTAAGCCATTTTTTGTGGTGCCAATTGAAAATGGCGAATTAATACTTGGTACTTGGCAGCAAATTGTGTTGGTGGATTTTGATAGCCGCCCGCGCCAGAGGGAAGTAATTGTTGAAACCTATTATTCTAAGGATTGAAGTGATATTGAGTTTTATTATTTAAAGGTTTATAATAGGGATAAAGGTCGGAATTTATTAAAACCTATGGCCAGATTTGTTATTAAAAAAACAGGAGAAAAAGAGCCATTTGATCCGACAAAAGTAGAAGATTCTATTCGGGCGGCGGCAGCTGATGCTAATTTAACTCCGGAAAGAACAGAGAGTGTAGTTAATCGCGTTGCAGCTGTGATTATTGAAATGGCTACCAAACGAGAGGAAATTGCTACTTCGGAAATTAGAGCGCGCATCCTGAAAGAATTAGAGGTTCTTGAGCCTTCGGTAGCTGAGGCGTGGAAGAAATTTGAGCAAGAGCACAACAAAACCGCTTAAGCAAAAAAGTTTTTCATTTGAGGCTCTTTTTAAAAGAGACATTTTTTGTTAATAAAATTATTAGTGTAATGCGGCAAATAAGTCCTCGAAAATCTAAGAAACAAAAAAATTGGTCAGCTGAAGTAACTCAAAATAGTTTTGCTTTAGAATTAGAGCCAGGCGTTTTCACCTGGAAAAATCCCAAGAAGATAGCTCTTTCACTTAAAAGATCAGCCGAGGAAAGTTTTAATCGTAAGGGGACGCCTTTTCAATCAGCAATGTCGATGTTAAATTTTTATATTAATCGAGCGGGGAAAAAATTAAATCCTGATCAAAAACAAATTTTAGAATTGGCAAAGCAAGAATTAAGAATATTATTTCATAAGGAGAAACTTAAATGAAAAAGAAAAACTTTCTCATTATTGTTGGCATTATCATCGTAATCATAATTTTTAGTATTTTTATTTTTCGAGATAAAAATATTTCTCCAAATCAACAACAGGTCGGATCAACCATTTTAAATAATTTAAATACTATGAAAATTAGTAGCCCTGCTTTTGAAAATAATATGCCTATTCCCTCAAAATACACTTGCGAGGGAGAAAATATTAATCCGCCTCTACTTATTGAGGACGTTCCTCCTGAGGCTAAGAGTCTTGTTTTAATTGTAGATGATCCTGATGCGTCCCGAGGAACTTTTCTCCATTGGGTGGTGTTTAATATTTCTCCGCAGGCAAACTTTATTGAGGAGAATAGCGTTCCTCTCGATGCTCTTTTAGGCAAAAATGATGCTAATAGTCTTAATTATTATGGTCCTTGTCCGCCTTCAGGAGAACATCGGTATATTTTTCATTTATATGCACTCGATACCCAGCTTAATTTAACCAATGGAGCAAGTATTTCTGAAATAAAAGCTGCAATGCGCAATCATATTTTAACAGAGACAGAACTAGTAGGCAGATATCAGAAAATAGAATAAAAAGAAGCATAGGCGTTATTGACAAAAAATCCCACATCTTATACTAAAAGTAGCCATTTAATTTTAAAAGAAAGGAGGTGAGAAAGATGGCTGACAAAAGAATCAGAAAAGCTGCTTCTCAAGCTGTTAATTACGAGATTTTTAAAGATAGTTTTTTTCAAGCGGAAAAAGGAGTAGGAAGAAAGGCAATTGCTTTACCATTAGCAATTATTTTGCACGTTGTCTTTATTGGTGCCATTATTGTTATTCCGCTACTTTCGCCAGGACAAGATCTTCCCAAAGTAGAAATTTACAGTGCGTTTTTAGCGCCGCCGCCGCCACCACCGCCACCACCACCGCCGCCAGCCAAAAAGAAATCTTCTTCGAGTCGAACCATTAAGGCAGTTCAAGCTACGACAACTGTTGAACCTGGAAAACTTGTAGCGCCAGTGGAAATTCCCGAAGAAATTCATCAAGAAATTATTTCTGATTTTGGTGTGGAAGGAGGTGTTGAAGGTGGCATTGAAGGCGGAGTTGTTGGGGGAGTACTAGGCGGAGTTGTCGGAGGAGTTCTTGGTGGTGTGATTGGCCAGCAGTTAGAATCAGAAGAGCAACCCGTACGAGCGATTGGAGAGATCAAACAACCTAAGTTGATTCATCGCGTTGAGCCGATTTACCCAGAAATTGCAAGACAAGCAAGGGTAGAAGGTGTTGTTATTCTTGAATGCACGACTGATATTTACGGTCGAGTTCAAACAGTGAAAGTTTTACGTTCGGTTCCACTTCTCGATCAAGCAGCGATTGATGCAGTAAAACAGTGGGTATACGAGCCAATGGTAATTAATGGTCGTCCACGCGGAGTTATTTTTACAGTGACGTTAACGTTTAAACTTAAATAAATATTTCAGCAGGCACGAATAATGCCTGCTTATTTTTATTTATCTTGCAAAAAAATAAAAATATTTTAATCTATCTTTAATGATTAAAGACGAACAACTTATCAAAAATTATCTTGGTGGTGATGAAGAGGCGATTACTATTTTAATCAATCGCTATTTAAAAGAGGTATATCTTTATTTTTTAAAACGACTCAATAGTTCTATTGAGGTTGAAGACTTAACTCAGGAAACTTTTGTGAAAATGTGGCGTAATTTAGAGAAATTTGATCAGAAGCGTAATTTTCGCACTTGGCTTTTTACAATTGCTAAGAATTCACTTATTGATTTTCTTCGAAAACATCGAACAACTGAAGGATTAGCAAAAGAAGTTGCATTTTCTCAATTTATTAATGAAGAAGAGGAAAATATTTTAGATGATATTCCCAGTTTAGATCCTTCGGTTATAGAACAAATCGAAGAGAATGAAAATCGGCAAAAGCTGGAAACTATTATTAGCGAACTTCCAATAACCCAAAGAGACCTTCTTCTTTCTTATCTTCAATCAGATGATGTAACCTTTCAAAAATTAGCTCAAGAGAACAATATTTCCGTGAATACTCTTAAGGCGCGCTATTATCGTTTGATTCAAAAAATCAGGAAATTATTTTTGGGGAGCAATTAAACTAAAAATTTTGAGGGTGGTACTGATGCATCGCTACGCCTACTTTTGCGTATTATCTGATAAGAGGTATGGAGCAAAAAGATACAGTAATTAAAAATATGCGGCGAGATACCCTTCTAAAAAGGATTTTGTGGAGGATTAATGAAGAAAGAAACAAACGTATCCGCAAGGAGCTATTTCTAGCACTTACGGGAATGGTTATTGGATTAGTCCTTTTGCCCCTATCACTAAAGTTAAGTTATAATAATTTTGTTGAAACGGGATTTGTTTATTATCTGACAACCATATTAAATAATTATGAGCTGTGGGGAAGTTTTTTTAATGACTTTATAATTGTTTTATTAGAATCTTTGCCGATATTTGGTTTTTTGTTAATTTTAGTTAACCTTCTTATTATTGTGATTTCATTAAGATATATTTTTAAAAACGCTTCGCATTTTTCATTTAAATTTTTATTTGGTCGTTTAAATCAACAATTATGAAATTAGAAGATTTAGCCAATTCAAAAACATTTAAAATTATCATTGGTATTATTGGCTGCCTAATAATAGCCCTTCTTATTTTTAAAGTAGGGATAATTGTTGGTTCTAAAAAAGCAGCTTTTTCTTGTCGCTGGGCAGAACATTATGCTCCTAATTTTATAAGGCCTCGGAACGATGTGATGGATTGGTGGATGAAAAATTTTAATGATGAGATGTTTATGAAATCCCATGGCGCAGTGGGAACAATTATTAAAATTGATAAAGAAAGTGATTCCGGAGAACCCTCTCTAATTATAAAAGGCGAAAAAGAAGCTGAAAAAGTAATTATTATTTCTCCAGAAACTATTATCGAAAAATGGCAAGAAAAAATAAATATTTCTGATCTCAAGGTAGGCGATTATGTAGTTGTTATTGGTGATGATAATAGCGAAGGCCAAATCGAGGCTAAATTAATAAGAGTCGTCCCTCAGCCACCGACCGATCAACGATTAGGAGGTCCACGGTTGTAGGAAATAAAGATTTAAAAAGTCGCTTATAAAATAACTATGAAAAAATTATTTCATTTTTTGAAGACTCACAAAGCAATAACAGTTATTATTGTTCTCGTTATTTTGGTAGGGGGCTATTTTTTGCTCAAGCCGGTTTTTTCAAAGAGCTCAACGCCTAATTATATAACGGCTAAGGTTGAAAGGACCGATTTAATCAATAGCATTTCCGTCACTGGGCAAACAACTGCTCAAAATAAAGTCACCTTAACTCCAAAGGTTTCAGGAGAGGTCACTTATATCAATTTAGCTAATGGAAAGGCAGTAAAAAAGGGCGAAATACTTCTAAAGATTAAAGATGATGATGCTCGAAATGCGGTGCGGGATGCACAGATCACTCTTGATAATGCAAAACGAGATTTGTCTAAAATGGAAGGCTTGGCTACAAATGAGGGAAGCATCGAATCTATTAAAGCAAAGAGGCAAAAAGATCTCACTATTGCTTATCAAAAGGCAGTTGATGGTTTGCCCGCTATCTTTACAAGTACCACTCCTAATATTATTACCAGCTTGTATGATTTGTTATTTCAAAATGATCTTAGCGCTAATGATGATAATGTTGATTATTATGGGAAGAGCTTGGTTCTTTATAACAAATCAGCTTTGCAATATAGCGAAGCCACCCGGAAAGCTTATGATCTAGCGAAATCCAGCTATGATATTGCTGCTGCTAATTATAAATCTAACAACCTGACTTACTATAGTAATACTCAAGATATTGAGCAAGCTGTTAATTTAACTTACGAGGCATTGAAAAATATCAATGACGCTGTTCGAGCCGCCTTAAACATTGTTCATTTATACAAAGATTCCATGACAGAAATGAAATTGCAATATCCTTCATTAGTTGATGATCAAGATAAAATTTTAACAAGCTATTTCAATATCACCAGCGATTTATTTAAGCAAATCGATACTATTAAAAATAATATTCAAACAGCAAAAGAAAATTTAATTAACGCTGATTTTGATCTTAGTGATCAGCAAACGGCTGTAGATAAGGCGGAACGTAATTTAAAAACTGCTTTAGATAAACTGGCCGACTACACATTAACCGCGCCATTTGATGGAATTTTAGGCAATGTAGCTGAAGATATTCATGTAGGAGATAATGTTTCTCCCAGTACCAATTTGGCAACACTTATTTCTCAACAATATATGATAGACATTAGTTTAACGGAGACCGATGCTGCTCAAGTAGAAATTGGGCAAAAAGCCAATATTACATTTGATGCCTTAGATAACGTTATACTAACAGGAAGGGTAGTAGATATGGATGTAGTAGGGACTGTTTCTCAGGGGGTAGTTAGCTATGGAGCGAAAGTGCTTCTTGATAAAATGGATGAAAGAATAAAACCAGGAATGAGTGCAACGGTAGAAATTATTGTTGCTACCAAGCCGAATGTTTTAGCGATTTCACGCGTTGCGCTCAAAAACCAGAATAATAAATATTTTGTACGAGTATTAAAATCAGATGGAACAGTAGAAATGCGGCCAGTAGAAATTGGATTAGAAACAGATTCCAAAGTAGAAATTGTTAGTGGTCTTACTGAGGGAGAATCAATCATTATTGGTACTGTTTCTACATCGACGAGTGGAACCAATCTTTTGCGATCGAATAATCTTTACCAAAGAAATACTGGCGGTAGTGCCTCAGGGAATATACCTCAAATGAGAATGCCCGGAGGTTTTTAATATTATGAATAAAACTACTATTCAGGTAAAAAATTTATCAAAAATTTATGGAGGGGTGGTAGAAACAGTTGCTTTGAAAAATATTAATCTCAGTATTGCGAGTGGTGAATTTGTATCAATCATTGGACCATCAGGGTCGGGCAAGTCTACCCTGATGCATATTTTAGGATGTCTTGATAAGCCGACGTCTGGAGAATATTTTTTGGATGGACGTGATATTTCTCATTGTACTGATGATGAATTGGCAGATATTAGAAAAACAAAAATAGGGTTTGTTTTTCAGCAATTTAATTTATTGGGGCGTATTTCTGTTATGGAAAATGTGATGCTGCCGTTGGTTTATGCCCAAGTTCCTAAAAAAGAAAGAGAGAAAATAGCCGCGAGAAGTTTAGAAGAGGCAGCTTTTCCTAAAGAATTTTGGCATCATTTCCCCAACCAATTATCTGGCGGAATGATGCAGCGAGCTGCCATTGCCCGCGCTCTCGTCAACGATCCTAGTTTGATTCTTGCCGATGAACCAACGGGTAATCTTGATAGTAAAACAGGAGAAAAAATTTTGACCACATTTAAAGATCTTCATCAAAAGGGTCGGACAATTCTTCTTGTGACTCACGAGCTTTATATTGCGGAACAAGCTGAAAGAATTATTTCTTTGAAAGATGGTGAAATCGTTGAAGATAAAACTCGAAAAGAGTCTAAAGGATTTCAAGAGATGAGAGAATAAATTATATGTTAATTTCTGATCTTTTCCACGAAACAACAACTGCTATTTTATCTAATAAGCTGCGATCAGGCCTAACCATTTTAGGTATTGTTATTGGTATTGGTTCAGTTATAGGAATGATTTCCATTGGCAGTGGTTCAAAAGCCAATATCGAAGAGCGATTACAATCAATGGGAACGAATATGATTTATATAACGCCAGGCATGCAACGGAATTTTTCCCCGATTTCTCAAGGTCGAGGAACTGCTCAAAGTCTTACGTTGGATGATGTGAAGGCGATTAAAGAGGAAATTCCTTATGTGGCTAATGTATCTCCAATTGTGACACGTCGCGCTCAGGTAATATCGAAAACGAGCAATACCAATACTCAAATCATAGGCGTTTATCCTTCTTATGCCAATATTCAAAATGTCAAAATGGAAGCGGGATTCTTTTTTACCGACGAAGATCTGACGAAATCAGCAAAAGTGGCTGTTTTGGGTTCGCTTACTCGTGATGATCTTTTTGGAGAAGGTAGCAATCCGGTGGGAAGTACTATTAAAATTAATGGTATCATTTTTAGAGTAATTGGTGTAATGCAGTCAAAAGGAGGGGCCTTATCGTTGGTTGATGATCAAGTTTTAATTCCTTTTACTACTGCTCAGCGTTTTATTACAGGAAGCAGCAAATATGTGTTAGCTATTTATGCTCAAGCCCAAAGCGATAAATTAATTAACTCAGCAAAAGCAGCCATTACTGATTTATTGATGCAACGGCACAATATTTCGGATTCCTCGCAGCTAGATTTTACAGTTATTACTCAGGAAGATATTTTAGCTACCACATCATCTATTACTGACACAATGACCATTCTTTTAGCTTCAATTGCCGGCATTTCCCTTCTTGTGGGAGGTATTGGGATTATGAATATGATGATGACAATGGTGAATGAACGAATTAAAGAGATAGGGTTACGTAAAGCTATTGGAGCGAAAAACAAAGAAATTACCCTTCAGTTTTTGACAGAGGCGATCCTCCTCAGTTTTATTGGGGGAATAATCGGCATTGCTTTTGGCTGGGCCTTGTCATATGCTGTTAAAGTCTTTGCCGGTTTGCCTACTCAGATTACTTTATCTTCAATTTTGTTAGCTTGTGGAGTTGCCTCACTTATTGGTATTATTTTTGGATATTGGCCTGCTAAAAAAGCAGCGGCTTTGAATCCTATTCAAGCTTTGCGCTACGAATAAAATTTTACGAGTTAAAATAATCCCGCGGTTTGCTTAGAAATACCCGACGGTGTTTATTTGTTTTGAGCGTATTTTTTAAATAATATGAGGCCAAATACCAAAAAGGAGATTATTGATCCAAAGAGCAGAAGCAATGACGATAAGAAGCAGGACCCCATTCATAATTAAGAGAGGAAATTGAATTCTAACGTGAACAAAAATTTTCAGTATTAGAGCAACAATGATTATAAAGGCAAAGAAAATTAGAATAACATTTGTGGTTTGTTTAGGATTGCTAAGGATTTTTTGGAAAATAGAAAGCGAAGAGGATTTTTCAGTAACAACATTTGCGGACTTGACAGATGGCGCAGCGGCCGTTATTGTCGGAGCAAGTGTTTGAAGATATGATGGTGATTGATAGGGAGTTGCTTTATAAAGTGGCGATGGCGCGGGAGTTTTTTCAGAAATAGCCGAAGTTTTAGAGGCGGCAGTTTCGATCGCTTGGGTTTCGGGTGTTCCAAATAGCTGAACAATAAAAATAGCCGGCTGATTTTCATAAGTGCCTTTTGCGATTCCAATACCTGTTTCAGTGAAATAAGAATTTAAAATGTTTTGTCGATGAGCCTCTGAATTAAGCCACGCTTTCACTACTTCTTCAGAATCAGTAAAATTTAGAGCTAAATTTTCCCCTGCATAAGAGTAATTGTAATTAACTTTTTTCAACCAATCCCATGGAGTAACATTATCAGGCGAAACATGACTAAAATATCCTTTCGCTGCCATATCTTCCGCTTTTAACTGAGCAGCTTTAGATAAAAGAGGATTAATTTTTAACTCGGGTAGAGAGGATTGGGCTCGGTTTAAATTAGTGTATTCAATAATGCTTTCCTTTGCTAAATTAGCTAAAAAAGTAGAGGACGGGATAAGATAATAAGAGAGAAAGAAAAAGAGATTTTCAATAATAATGACGGTAACGAAAATGATAGAAGCGATTTTAGGTTGAAGAAAACGAGGCTGAAATTGATTTCCAGCATGAGGAATAAAATAATCAAAGAATTTTTTCGTTAATGCCTCGGCCATATATTTATATTATACCATATTTTATATCAATTAGCAATAAGAAGGCCACTTGCCGGCAAGAAGAAGACAGTTTGGCTTTTTTTGTAAAATTTGTATAATAGAATTGGTCGACCTGACTATAAGTTGAAATCTATTTATGCAAAAGAAAGCACTTCCATCTTTAATCATTATTTTAACGCTAGTGAGTTTTAGTGGCATTGATTTTAAAACTCAAGCTCAAGAGTCTGCTTTAGAAATAACGCCGACGATTGTGCCGAGTGAAAATTTAACTACTAATTCCTCAGAACTGATTACTCCTACGTTTATGCCTACCCCCACGGTTCCTCCGATTAATATAAAATATATTAATGATAAAGATCTTAAACAATCCCTTACTATTAATGAAATAAAAGGAAGAGTTATTTGTAAATTTGTAGGCGGTTGTCCTAATGTTGAAAAAAATGGAGAGGTAGAAATTTCCATAAAGGCAGCTATTGTCACGTCTGTAGCTGGTAATTATTTGAAGGTAAAGATTTTTGATATTGATTATGAGGTTGATTTAAGTCGGGCTAAAATTTTACGTTATCAATGGACGCCTGCTCAATTAGATGATTTTGCCGTTGGAGATGTTGTTAATATTTACGGTTTTCTCCATCAGGATAATTGGCATTTAATTCAAGCAGAAACCGTGCGCAACATTTCTCTTCAAAAAAATGTAAGTGTTTTGGGAGGAATCATTAAAAATCCTATTGATAATGCTTTTACCCTTCTGACAGAAAATAGTGGTTCGGTTAAGGTATTTGTCAGCGATGATACTAAAATTAATCAAGTAGAAGCTATGGCCTGCATAATGATTTATCCGCCTGTTAATTGCCCGCGAAGCACTTCGACCCCTATCACATTTAACGATTTAAAAGATGGCGAGCGAGCCATTGTGCGCGGAGTTTGGAATAAAGACGGAGTTTCTTTTAATGCCGATCAAATTATTGTAGGAAATGATGGTAGGCCATTTTTTAATAAAAAAATGGAGCTCGAAAAAATACAGAATCGAAATAATTTAGAAGAAGAGATAAAAAATCAGATAAAAATACTACAAGAACGCATCAAGGATATCCAGGATCAACTAAAAATGCAATTATTCTAACAATTAAAATTTCTTCCTCCAGATAATTATTAAATTCATAACTTCAAACAAGCTTCTCAAAAATTAATTTTTATAGAAAAGTTACACCGAGCTTTATCTACTGGAGGTTTTGATTTTGAATTGTTTATTTTATAATAACTGTGATATGCATTTTATTTCATTAATGCGAGAAATAAAAGAAAATTTTCGACATTACGATCCGAGTCGTAATCTTTTACGGATAGAAATTAATTCTCATCAACTGAATCAAAACATCGAATTTTTTAAAAAAACTTTCAAAATACCCTATTTAGCAGCGGTGTTAAAAAGCAATGCCTATGGACATGGACTAAAGGAGATGGGACATTTATTTGATATCAATTCTGACATTTCGTATTTAGTTGTTGATAGTATCGTTGAGGCAAAAATTTTGCGGGAGAGAAATATTAGAAAGCCTATCATTATTCTAGGGTATGTGCCGCGGAGTGCTCTAAAAGATTTAAAAAAAATTCGCTGTATTTTAGTAGTAAATTCTTTGAAGCAAGCCGAAATTCTTTCCCAAGAAATTAATTTTCCGTTGGGAGTACATATCAAAATTGATACGGGCTTGCATCGGCAGGGTGTCTCTTTAGAAGAATTAGTTTCTACTATTAAAATTTTAAAGAAAAATCAGCATTTAAGAATTGAAGGCTTGATGTCGCATTTAGCCGCGCCAGCCAGCAATAAAGAACTTTCTCGGCATCAATTGGAGCGTTGGCAAGAGGGTGTGAATGCCTATAAAGAACATATTCCTAATTGGCAATCCCACTTATTTCATGTTTTAGCTACTGCTGGAATTAATCAATTTTCGCAAATCGAAAATAATTTAGCACGAATAGGTTTTGGGCTTTATGGTTTCGATGCTACGGCAGAAAAAAATCTATCGCTAAAGCCCATTCTATCTTTTTGGGCTAAAATTGTTAATATAAAGAATGTTCCGAAGGGAGAAGGAGTGGGATATGGTTTTTCTTGGATTGCTGAACGAGATACTCGCACTGCCACAGTTGCTTGCGGTTATTATGAAGGTGTGCCGCGTTATCTTAGCAATGTCGGCTATTTTTACTATCATGACCAGCCACTGAAAATTATTGGCCGCGTGAGTATGAATTTAACCGTGGTAGATATTTCCTCAATCAGTGATTTAAAGTTAGAAGATGAAGTCGAAGTTTTTTCCGATGATCCAAACAAAAAAAATTCCCTTGCGGCTGTAGCTGAAATAGGAAAAACAATTCCATACGAAGTGATGGTTCATTTATCTCCTCAAATTAAGAGGGTAATAAAATAACGTCGCGAAGACTATTTAATTTATGAAAAACAAAGACAAGATAATAATTTTAATAATTGTTGTGTTAATAATAGGAGCGCTTTATTTTTTATATCAGCCAATAAAAAATCAGGAAGAAAAATTATCTCCTACCCAAAAGCCGAATGTAGAAGAAATGGTTCGTTTGTTCAGCCCTCAACCGTATGATTTGACAAGCGGTCATTTAACTATCAAAGGAGAAGCCAAAGGCAACTGGTTTTTCGAAGGCACTGCGCCATATTATATTGTTTCCGCGGAATTTGCTACCATTACTTCCGGGACTATTCACGCTCAAGGAGAGTGGATGACTGATGACTTTGTACCTTTTATTGAAGAAGCGGATTTTATTCCTCAAGGAGAAAGTGGCTATCTTGTTTTAAAAAATGACAATCCTTCAGGAATGGCTGAAAAAGATTTGTATTATATAGTGCCTTTAAAATTTCAACAACCTCAAACAATGACAATAAAGGCATTTTTCAATAATAATCAGTTTGATCCGGAATATTCTTGTACGGCAGTTTTTCCCGTCGAAAGAAAAATTGTAAAAACTTCAGCAGTAGCCAGAGCAGCACTAGAAGAATTACTTAAAGGACCGACTGATGAAGAAAAAGAGGAAGGTTTTTTTACTAGCATTAATCCCGATGTTAAAATACAATCATTGAAAATAGAAAATGGAACGGCTTATGTGGATTTTAACGAACAGTTAGAATTTCAAGTGGGCGGATCTTGTCGAGTTTCCGCAATTCGAGCTCAAATCACAGAAACTTTAAAACAATTTCCATCAATTCATGACGTTATTATTTCTATCAATGGTCGAACAGAGGATATTTTACAACCATAAAAATATTATGAGTAAAAAACCCAAAAAGAACTTAAAAATTTCCCAAGAATACCGTCTTAAAAGAAGCTTGGCTGTTGTACGGCCAGCGAGACTGAAAAATGCAGCGCACAAGCGACATGTTAAAAAACAAAAATAAAATTAAAATTGATCACTGCGAATTTGGCGAAATTATTGTGAATGGTAAAAAATTTTATCAGATAGTGATTTCTGACAATCAAGTCTCTGAGCGGGACGAAGAAAAATTAGAAGAAGCTTTTCATTCTTCCCACTTTATCGGAGAATGGGAAAAGGAAGCGCTTTTGGCTGGAAAGCCCGAGGTGATTGTTATAGGAAACGGATTCGATGGCGTTTTGCGCGTTAATGATGATTTAATCAATGAAGCTAAAAAAAGAGGCATCGAGATAATCATAAAACGTACGCCTGATGCTGTGAATGTCTATAATCAAATGGTCGAAGAAGGGAAAAAAGTTAATTGTCTAATTCATACAACTTGTTAGATAAAATTTTAAATTTTTATTATCGCGCTCTTAAGAATATTAAAATAGAAGATTCCCAATGGCGGTTATGGTGTAAGCGGAGGAAAACATTAAGAGAGAAAGAAGAGGTGATTATTGAGTCAATTTTGACCCAGCAAACAAATTGGAATAATGTGGAACGAGCCATGAACAATCTTAAAAATGCTCGGCGGGATTCATTAGACGCCATCGACAAGCTATCGCTGAGGCAATTAAAATTTTTAATTAAGCCAGCAGGTTTTTATCAAATTAAAGCAACTTATCTAAAAAACGTGGCTCGATTTTTTGTTCAAAATGGTGGCATTAAAAATGTTGAAAAAATTCCGACATCCTCTTTGAGAAGTCAATTACTTAAAATTAAAGGGGTAGGACCGGAAACCGCTGATTCCATTTTACTCTATGCCTTTAATCGTTTGGTTTTTGTTATCGATGCTTATACGAGGCGGTTTGTTAAAGAATTTAAAATTACCAATGCCGAAATGAGTTATTCAGAATTACAGCGATATTTTATGAAAAAAATTCCACGCAATATTTTCTTTTATCAAAAACTCCATGCTATAATAGTTTTGTATTACAAAAACAAATTAAAAATATCTTTATGAAAATTATTATTGTTGCGAGAAATATCAAAAATTTCGAAAATAATATTAATCAAGTTGATACTTACGGTCGAGGTAATCTCGATGATGCTTTAGCTATTAAAAAAATTTTGAGCGAACGCGGCCACGATGTAAAAATATTAGAAGTAGATATTGATTTATACGAAAATCTTAAATCTGAAAAGCCGGATGTTATTTTTAATCTGGCTGATGATGGCTTTTATGATGATCCGCGACTGGAGCCTCATGTAGCGGCATTGTTTGATATATTAAAAATTCCCTATACCGGGAATAACTATTTCACTTTAGCGCTTTGCCAAAATAAAGCACGCGCCAAAGAAATTTTAACATATAATGGCGTTCTAACACCGAAGTGGCAAGTTTTTAATAATTCTAATAGAAAACTAAATCCCGAGTTAAAATTTCCTCTAATTGTTAAACCAATTAGAGAGGACGGGAGCGTTGGGATTAAAGAGCGGTCAGTTGTTAAAAACGACGAGGAGCTCAAAGAGCAAATCGAGCATATTCTTGATGTTTATCAGCAAGAGGCGTTGGTAGAAGAATTTATCGATGGCCGAGAATTCAATGTAGGCATTATTGGTAACAAAAAATTAACTGTTTTGCCTATTGCCGAAATTGATTTTAGCGAATTGCCTCCTAATATTCCGCGGGTGGTAAGTTATCGAGCTAAGTGGGTGAAACAAAGCATTGCTTTTAAAAAAACGCCAGTTGTCTGTCCGGCAAACATTGATGAAAAATTGCAAAAAGATTTAGAGGAGATCTCGAAAAAATGTTATAAAATTTTCGGCTGTCAGGGATATGCGCGTTTGGATATTCGTTACGACGAAAAAGAAAATAAAATTTATGTCTTAGAGTTAAATCCCAATCCTGACATCTCCGAAGATGGGGGATTGGCGCGTGAAGCAAAAACAGCGGGAATCTCCTACGAAAATTTGATTTTAAAAATTATAGATTTAGCTCTAAAGAAAGAAGTGTAACAATTTGAAGAAAAAGGTTAATTTTTTAAAGATATGGCATCTGTCATTGATTTTGGATTGCCGCCTTTTATCATAGATTTACTCTTCTATTTTCATCATTTTTGATTAATACGGGCCTTTGCCGAGCAGCCATGTCAAGGTTCAGATAGATATTGACCACTTAGGCTTGTAAAATGATAACATCTTT
>ERZ795051.3144-NODE-3144-length-17190-cov-5.785585_pt1 | contig 17190 bp, 8 predicted proteins | sample MGYA00375135_ERZ795051 | MGnify/ENA primary metagenome ERZ795051 (study PRJEB30180, sample SAMN05720222) | activated sludge metagenome | isolation source: Anaerobic digester | place: Japan | collected 2015-05-26 ... | reverse complement strand
GCGAATTCGGCTGCCCTCCTCGCAAACTGGTAGGTCCGACCGTCGGCGTCTTTCGATTCCTCGGTGCCAGGATACTCAGTCATGATCCGCTGGTTCGTCGCGATGCTCTTTCGCAGCCATTCTCTCGCTTCTTCGCCTCGCGACAGATAGGACAAGTTGTATTCACAGGCCCTGATCCACTGGAGGAATGACGCTCGGATCGAGCCTTTCACCGCTAGCCGATCCCTCAACAGGAGGTCCACGCCGGGCAACGTTCGATCGACTGACACCTCGCCCTTAGGCAGAGTCTCCAGCATAAGCTGGTACTGCGCCTCATAAAGTGCCCTGCGCCGTGCGTCTGGGGTTCCCTGTGGGGGCAAAGAAACATAGAGAAGCGGTGACTCGACGTGAGAGGCGAGGGCACCCTGCCACGAAGCGCCGTGCCGGTGCCGGAGTTCTCGCAGGGCCGGGAGTACCGAGGCGGCCAGTTCCGAACTCTGACCATGCACCAGGCTTCCGACCCATAGGATCGCCGTCAGCCCTGCCGAGGTCTCCGGGAACACCTTGTTCACTTCAACGAACTGCTCAATTGCCACAAGTCGCGAGTGCAAAACACGCTGCATCTCGCTAGGGGTCAGTTCGCGGTTGGGCCCAGCCCGTTCATTCATCTCAGCGGATGTCTTTACATATGCCTGGTAGAAATCCACCGCCTTCTGGAGTCTGTCGTTGGCTTCTCCAGAGGCTTCAACTCGCTGAGCCACTACGAGAGTTAGCTTGCCGCTCACCTCGTAAGGTCTCGCGGGGTCGATCCAGACTCCAGAGGTGGGCTCTGCAGGCATTTTAGGGTCGGCGCCGATTCCGGGGCCGGACACCCCGAGGACACATAGGATTCCCAGGACACGGCTCATCTGGATCGCCTTTCGTCTTCTCATAAGGGCGCCTACCATTGACTCTGCGGAATCATCTTGATCTCTGGTCGCGCAGGGTTGGTTGCGATATCCCAGTAGTAGTATACACCATTTCCCGGCCCTCCGCTCAAATCTATCGCGGCGGCGTTCCATACGCGGCCTGGTCCTCCCTGTTCATCCGGGCTCGCCCTTACGTGGAGTTTGTCAGGATCCATGTCTGCGTTCGCATTCAGCCATGCTGTCGCAAAGGACTCACCGCCGAGCCGGGTACAGAAATGACCAACGATTTGAGCCGTGTAGTTGTTCGGCCCAGGATAGACATTGTCAGACGGCGCTTTCCAGTTGTACCCTGCAATGTGCGTTGGACCGGTCTGAGCCCATAGGATTCCATCGTCCTCACAGGCAGAACAATCCCGGTTGGGATCGTTGATATTGATCATGGAACAGCCCGCGATGATGACATGCTTCACGTCCGGGCTCCACTTGGCGTCCGCCGCCGCTAAACCATTTTGCGCGTCCGCGGCAAGCAGTCGCCCAACCCCGTCGCCGGTGTAACGCCGATTGAATCCGTGCCCGGAGTAGTAGAACCAGTCGGCCTGGTTTTGGAGCTGGCCCGGCACGTTGGCGAACCCAGTTGCATTCAGCGCTGTGGCCCGCACCTTACAGTAGACCACTCCTGCGGAAGCGAGAAACTGTTTGTTGATTACCGATTCCGGGGGCCACAGCGTCTCGTTGCCCGGGCCTCGTGCCTTCCCCCGTTGAGCAGATGCCAGACCGCAGCCATCAAAGGCATCCGAATCTGCCCGATTGGACGAGGGATTGTTCGGATAGTCCCCCGACTCAGGGGGTGTCTCGTCGAATGGCGGGTCAGCAGACGAGTCAGCACTTGCCTGCTCAGGGACGGCATCCTCACCATCGGCAGTCCAACCTTGGCTCAGCATGTCCACCCAGGGAACGGAGACACGCAGTTCCTTGCCGGCGTCAACAAGCGCATCGGCGTCCTTGAGGCTCAGCGGCTGCCAGCTCTGATTGTCGAAGGTTATCTCAACGGTTATGTCAGATTTCTGCTGAACCGCCTGATCCAACTTGACACGTATGCGCAGTTTTTGGTCCTTCAACACGACGTCACCGAATGGCGAGATGTCACTGTCAGTCCAGCCATCGGTGTAAGGCTTCATCAAATGCACGCGGGGAGGCGGACCGTTCGCCCGCTTCGTCTCCGTACCCCCGTCGCAGCCGACGGAAAGAGTGGAGAGTGCTGCTGCGAGCAGGAGCAAGACACCCGACGGGGCTACGCCAAACCGGACTACTCTGACCGCGAGACGAAACACCGGGATACATCTCATCGCATTCACCATCACTTGACCACGCGTACTTTACCAGGGAACGGCGCGTATACCGCAATACGATCCGAGTAGACTCCCTCGAGCGACCGGTTGTCCACGAAGATGATACGCCTCCGACCTGCGCCTGTGTTCAAATAGGTGTAGAGCGTACTCTGTAGTGTCCCAGGCGGTTCAAGTCGCAGGGTCAGGGCCTCGCTGCCCTGTTCGAAACCGAAGACGCTGAACGACTTGATGGCCACCTCCGTCGTCGCGTCCGGGAGCTGATCGCTTTTCACGTTGATTCCATTGACCGGCACCAGCACCCGAGCGTCGTGAAGGTATGTTGCGGGGGCATTGGTAACATCCTCGCCTGTTTCCGCGTGCAGGATGTCAGTTTCCGACGTTTCCAAGAACGTTGAGCCATCGAGAACTCCGATGGCGGCGCTCGGTGTGACACTGAAGGCGAGGCCGTGGATGCGGCACTTGATGGAGGCCGTCTCGATCGCAATGTCGCCGCGAAGCACGCCGGGAGCCCGGAAGATCACGCCCAGGTTGAACAGAAAGCAGATATCGCTGGAGGTGTCTTCGCCGAGGATGATCGACACTCGATCCGGATAGGCAGAGTCGAAATGCGCCTGATGCTCGCTGGTGAACTCACATGTCTTGCAGTAGCCGGTCGGCTCGAAGGTCCCTCGGAATGAAATCGCCTCGGAACCGTCGAAAATGCCCAGCCCGGTCGGCGACGCCTCGAAATCGATGCGCGTGCCGACGGGACCAGAGCCCGGGCTGGCTGTCAACGCGATCACCGTGACCTGGACGGTATCCAGATGGACGTAGCCGGCCGGGCCGTCGCCGTCGGGGTCCAGCATGAAGGTGATCTTCGCGTCGCCAAGGGCCTGTGAGGCCTGGACGCCCTCGATGTAGAAGGTCATTTCGTGGCTGGCCGGAGGGTTGCCGGGATCCGGCTGGAGGTTAGGGTCCCATGGCATGAGCGTTTTCAGGTCTGTGTAGAGGCCGGGTTCTATCCAGTCACCCTGGCCGGTCGTCAGGGCACTGCGCCGGTCGCGAGGCTCGTCGCCAGGCTTCTTCCACAGCCGAATCCTCCCGATGCTCCACACGTTGGGGTCCGGGCTGTCTGCTGAGTAGTCGATCAGCACCCACGCCTGGTTGGGGTCCAGGTTGATGCTCGTCGGTGCGATCTTGACCTTGAGCATGACGAAGTCGTCTTCCTCGTACGTCACGTCATCACCCAGAAAGATAGGATTCTCGTCCTTATTATACCCATCGTCGTAGTCCAGGATGCCGTCCTGGTCGTCGTCGTCGTCGTTAACCAGGACAAACCGCCCCGGCTCACCGGCCCGCAGATCGGCGCGGATCAAGAGGGCGTCCTTTAGCAGATTGCACGAATAAGATGCTCCGGTCGTGGGAATAACCCTCCGTCGGGGAGGAGTTATAGGCTCCCTCGGGCGGCAGACTGCCTTTCTGCTGATTGCCGCGGATCTCTGAGGGCGATTGTCCTGCCTGGCAAGCGGAATCAGTCGCCCGGTGCAGTTGTCGAGGCAGTCTGTCGCAGGAGTCTGTCGGCCTTGGCTGACCACTTCGGATCAGCTTTCATTTGCTGCAGAAACGTCTGCCAGCGAGGTGACCGGGATACTGCCGATCGCACTTGCTGTTCAGCGCTGGAACGCATCCAACCCTGAAGCTCGTCGAGCGCTGTCGATATTTCGTCCACTGCCGTTTCGGTGGGCTCAACCTCCAGCAAGAACGCAAGGCTTGCCCAGAGTATGCCCTCGTCACCGCTCTTGCTCGCCGTCGACAGGCAAGCGGCTACCACTGGAACCGAGTCCCTGCTTCTGAAGGAGCGAACCACTTGCAGAAGATTCGCCTTCATTTCGGGAGAAGATGCCCTGGTTACGGCCTCTTCCCACGCTGGAAGGTATTTCGGATCCAGCGGTGGCCGTTGTCTCGGATCGCCGCACGCAAACACAAGCTCGAGGGTTTGCCCCGGCTCCACGTGGTACTGGCGCTTCAATTCCGCGATGCGGGTGTCCAGGTCGGCGTAAATCTGATTCAGAGACGGCATGTCCCCATCCGGGAGCGAGTTGATTCGTTGGCGTATCCGCAGAGCCTCCGTACGGAGATCTTCGTAGAGTTTGCCGTTTCTCTCGATGGCAGCCCGTACCTGCGGCGCTAACAGCTCTGGGTCGTCTATCGGCTTGAGTGCAATGCTTGGTCTTCGCTTTCCGCTCGCCAATGGTCCGTAAATCCGCCCTGTAGGATTCTCGACTGGTGTCAGAAAAGGCTCCACCTTCTGAAACTCCTCGGGGTGCTCAATTCTCCGGCAGAGAACCTGTGCGACTCGCCGTTCCAGTTTCGTATGTGTTTCGGAACTGGCGATTGCCCGCAGATCGGGGAGCATTGACTTGCTCAACCCCGCTATTAGCTTGTCGAAGTCCGGCCAAGCGTTGGGCCTGTCTGCCACAGCTTTGCCTGTGGGCGCCTGGCAACAGATCGCCACCGCTTGGTGTACAACCTCTTCCGCGCTCGAATTGGCCCATGCGATGCGGAGCCCTCCGGCTAGAAGAGCCACTGCCATCCAGAACGACTGATTGCCAAACCTCGGAATCGATTTCATGGCTGATGCTCCCACCAATTGAACGAGAACAACGTTCTGACCTCGCCACTTGCGCAATGGACCTCGCCTTCAAGCCTATGATATCCATCCCAGTCATCAGCGAAGTGCGTCATGCCGCTGCCCATAATAGCGGTAGTTGCTGCCTCAAACACATCCACCGCTCCGGATCTGGCCCCAAACTGCTGTGGGTACACGATGAGCGAGCCGGTTGCTGCCAGCCCGTTCGCCAATCCCGGCGTGAACGCCGCGTTGTGGCGGGCGGCCAACGTGCCGCTCGGACCAAAGAAGATCGTAGGAAGAGCAATGAAGTCATCATCGCTGTCCCCCGAGAGTGAATCGTCCGCGGTGGTGGTGTCGTGGAGCAAGTACCCGCTGCCCATGGAAGTCTGGATTTGAGCGCGGACCCCCTCGATCCTGCCTTGAGCGGCCGTATTCAGAGACCAGAGGTCAGTGTCATGCAGAACTTCATAGACCGCCATTGCGGCCGGGAAATCAATTTCGCTCGTTCCATCATAGCCTGTCCAGTTCTTTGAGTTGGTAACGATAAGGTAACGAGTGCCGGAGCCTGGCTCTGTAAACCAGCCACTGGGTTGGTGGGCGAGATGCGCGCTCCCGAAGGTGAGGCCGTAGATACCCGTAGCAGACGCGATCTGTGATGTGGTGTTGAATACCTGCGCCACACTGATCCACCCGATTCCTTGACCGGAAACGTGCCCGACCTGCCCCGCTCCCGTTCCGCTAAAGAGACGCACCCACTCCCAGCCTGAACCCCTGAAGTCGCGTACGCTCGCGGAAGCTTCGCCGCCGGCCATGCCCTGTACCGAGAAAGCCGACGCCGTCACTGTGTCGGTAATGGGCACGTTGCCCGCCGTTCCCAGCGCGTTGTTGATGACGATCAGCGCGTCGGAACCGTCGGCGTATGGCGTGACCCCCATGCCGGCCGCGGCAATCGTCGACTGAAGAGCGTCTCTGACGTCCGCCGCGGTGCCGGCACTGACAATATCGACTTGCACGTGACCGGTATCGACGCCGTCACCAGCCTTATCGAATTCGAATACCTTGGTCGTGGTGCCGTCGGAGAGGGTCACAGTCTCGCCATCCGAGATGTCTCCGGAAGCGACGCACTGGACCCGCCCATGCGCCGCTCCGTCGAAGAGCCACACCATCGACGTGGTCGTTATCGCGTTCGACGCCGTTCCGCTGGCCTGTGCCCCGGTCGCGAACACGGCCGCATCCTCACTCGGAGCGGCGATGCCGCGGGCAGAATCGCCCGTCGTCAGGAGCTGATGGGCGTAGTCCGGGCTGGCCATCACGATCTTATATCCGCGGGCCCCGCCGGGAACCGCACACATGATCTCGTCGATGTGACCGACGGCCAGCCAACTGGTATCGGCGACGATCGGCTCCTGAATGGCCGTGGAGCCGGCGATACGTTGAGCTTGGAGGAAACTTCTTAGTCGGGTACTCATCGTGTTCCCCACGATGATGCGCCCCAGCGGCCAATCGTCCGAGTAGGGGATGATTTCGAGGTTGCCGCCGAAATCGCCAGAGTCGGCCCCGTCATGGGTACAGGTATTCCTGAAACGGTATACCCCCCGTTGGGGGCCCAGCAAGCTGCTGGCGGGCCAGCCTGGCTGCCCTCGATAATACGGCATCCGCATGGTCACGTGCATCTGCAATCCGGGAATCGAGGTCATCCCAACCTGAACATGATCCTGGAGCCACTGCCCACCGCCGGACGAAACGCGATGCGCCAGAGCACCAAGCGCCGTCGCGATTGGATTAGCCTCCGTCCAGGTGTGGAGCCAGACCTCCTGACAAGCCTGCGTGTTCGGCAGGAGCAGGTACGGAGCCACGGCCAGCTGGACAGTGTCGACCTTGAGGATCTTGGCGGGGTTGATCGTGGTCGCACCTGTGGTCAGTTGGACCACCAACTCGACTTTGACCCGGCCGTCAAACTCGTAGGACGGAGACCTCGTCTTGTGCCCCCGCAGGAACAGGGCCTCGATACCCAAGTCTACATCTAGCGTCGGATTCACCAGGGCCGTGATATCCAAGGATGCGTCTCCCGAAGCACTGCTCTGAGCGGTCCAGCCAGGCCAGTCCGCACCGCTACTTGTCTTGAGAACGTGTTTGCCTTCGGCGCGTTCCTCAAAGATATGGACCGCCTTGAGATCGTCGGCATCCATGCGGAGGAAGAATTGAAGCCCGGTGGTGGCAAAACCCGGAGCCCGGACGACAAGATGCCCGATGTCCGGCACGTCTCCGGGCTCGATATCCGTGTTCTCGTCAATGGGCTGGCCTTCGTTGTTGAAGCTGACCGCGTCAGGGTGACCGTTCGCGTCATCGTCGTCGTAGTTGGTCATGAACAGTGCACCCCTGTCACGGGTGATCTCGTCTTTGCGCGATTCATCAAGCAAGTGATTGACGGTGCCATCACGATCGGTGTCAACATCCAGACCCACGCGAATAACCGTCACCTGCACGGTATCCCGATGCACGAGTCTGTAGGACTTCGGCCCATCCTCGTCCGGATCGATCCACAAGCTTGCCTCGATTTCAACTGGGCCGCTCGATGGGACCTCCAGGCCCTGCATGTACCAGGTCTGGGGCAAAGCATGATCCGTCCACGGTATTTCAGCGACATCTCCGCCCCATACATGGAAACCGCTTTTGTTCTTGTTCTGCCAGATGTCGATGTTCGCAGGCACGTTCAGCAACCACTTGACGTAGTCAGGGTTGTGGGGTGTGAAATCCGGAGCTGTGAATTTGATTTCTACAAGATCGTCCTCGTCCTGAATCGGCCCGACTTCTAACACGGAATTGTCTAGCTTGCCGTTCTTGTTGTCGTCGTCGTCATTGACCAGAACGTACCGCCCCGGCTCACCGTTCTTCTCCTCGATCCGATCCTCGGTCATCGGGTCGGCCGCATCCGGCCCATAGGGGGCGTTGGTGTTGGTGTTATCGCTGTCCACGTCGACGTCGATCTGGACGACTGTGAAATTGACCCAGTCCTCGTACAGCTTGTGGCCGTCGTGCCAGAATTCCAGGAGCATCTGTGCTTCGCCAGGCAAGATGCCCTCCACGTACAGGGCCCATCCATAAATCGGGCCCTGGCTGTGGAGGTAGTTCGCAGCCAGATCGTAGTTCTCGTCGATCAGCTTCCAGCACACGTTCTCGCCCGTCGCCGGACAGGCGGCGTCACAGCTTCCCCAACGGATGGCATACACCCGCAGATGGTCGCGGCCACCCTTCAAGTAGAGGTCACACTCTCCGTAGAAACTGTCGCCCCCGGGCACGAGCGACACATAGACTGGTTCGAGATCGTTGGTAGGAACGACAGCGTACTGACCGGCAGGACAGGGCTTCTTTGAGGCCTGCGGGGTCTCGAAGTCTTCCAGATCGTCCTCCTCGTCGAAATTGTCGTTCATGCCCACGTAAAGCCCCGACAGATCCGACCGGTCCTCAATGATCTCGTCCGCCCCGTTGTAGAAACCGTCATTGTTCGAGTCCGCACCCAGATTCGGTCTGACCACCGTCACCTGCGCGGTATCCGCATGGACGCAGCCGGCCGGTCCTGGGCCATCGGGGTCGATCCGGAAGGTGATGTCCGTGTCGCCGAGCGACCCCGAGGCGTTGACACCTTCGATGTAGAAAGTCATCTCGTGGCTGGCCGGAGGGTTGCCGGGATCCGGCTGGAGGTTAGGGTCCCATGGCATGAGCGTTTTCAGGTCTGTGTAGAGGCCGGGTTCTATCCAGTCACCCTGGCCGGTCGTCAGGGCACTGCGCCGGTCGCGAGGCTCGTCGCCAGGCTTCTTCCACAGCCGAATCCTCCCGATGCTCCACACGTTGGGGTCCGGGCTGTCTGCTGAGTAGTCGATCAGCACCCACGCCTGGTTGGGGTCCAGGTTGATGCTCGTCGGTGCGATCTTGACCTTGAGCATGACGAAGTCGTCTTCCTCGTACGTCACGTCATCACCCAGAAAGATAGGATTCTCGTCCTTATTATACCCATCGTCGTAGTCCAGGATGCCGTCCTGGTCGTCGTCGTCGTCGTTAACCAGGACAAACCGCCCCGGCTCACCGGCCTTCTGTTCGATCCGGTCTTCAACGTTGGCGGCCGGGGGCGTTGCCGGGGGGGCGTCCGGGCCGAAGGGGGCCGTGGTGTTGGTATTATCGCTATCCACGTCGACGTCGATTTTGACCGCAGAAAGCCGGATCTTGTCGATTCGCCTCCGGCTGTCGTCGTTGTCGATCTTGCCCTCGAGCTGGATGGTGACCGTTCCGGGCTTGAGCCCTTCTGCGTAGAACGAGGAATCCGTTCCGTAGCCGGGAATGATGTTCTGCCCGAGCAGCAGTTGCTCGTACTGGCTGTTGTGCCACACCCAAAGCCGCACGATTTCGCCGGGAGACACGGTCATCTTGGCGGATACCCTCTCCTCAAATGAGTCACCGCACATGACGTCGTAAGTGCCACTCCAATATGCCTCATACACAGTCGCGGTGCCCATGGTCCAGCACATTTGGGCCAAATCATTCAGTGCGGGTTGTGAAGTGTTGTCGAGAATGCTCACGTCCTCGGCGTCCTCCGTTTCCTTGCCCTCGTCGAAATCGTCGTTGACACCGATGTAGAAGATCGCAGGGTCGCCGGGTTGACACGGGTAGTCATCCGGGTGCTCGCATCGTTCCAGGTCGTTCCCGCTGGAGCACCCGCAGGGGCTTCCGGGGTGGCATGTGGGGTCGAGGGTATATGGGCCGCGAAGATCGAGGTCTGCGACGGCGAAGTACCGCGATGCAGTGGTATAGGGGTTGTATGGCGAAGCTTCCAGACGCGCCAATTGGAACCTGGGCCGCATCGGTTGGACGTAGAAATCATGGCTGCCAGGCAGGGCGAGCCATCCCTTCGAGGGATCACTCGGCAACGGCATGCTGTAGCCCGCACAGCTTTGGTACGACGGCAAGGTCGGCTGGATGATCTCCTGAGGATACTCCAATGGGCAGGCGATGTCGTTCTCCACAAATCTCGAGTCGTAGAAAAGCTCCAGTTGGTAGCAGACGGCTGGGGCTGCGCTCGATCCGACGACATGGACGCGCACGACATCACCGAGCCAGGTCAGGTCCGGCCAGACACAGATATCGACGTACCGATAGGTGCCCCAGTAGGAACACGGACAGCAGGAGTGGTGATTGGGGATACATCGCTCTTCGACCGGATCACAGTCTGCGCACTCGCCACAGAAGTAACCGAAACAGGGGCCGCACGCGGCGGCCTGGTCGGGCGACTGCCAGCAGGCAAGTAGTGCGATCAGCACATAGGGAAGAACATGCGCTCTGCGTGAGCCGGCGTCACGGCCGAGTGATCCGACGGTGGAAGCATGCGTGTACACGGTTCGTTCCTCTCACGACTGCCTTTGTGGTCCTGCACGTCTAACGTTTTCCGGAGGTGCCCGACAGGCCTCCGGTCGCTTCGGCGGCTACTGCTCCGGCTTGCCTTGCATGATCGCCGCGCCCTGCTCGGCCAGCTTCTTGACGCTGGCCGGAACGTGTGTGGTATAGAGCTCGATCACGCTCTCGTGTCGCCCGTCGGGCCAGCGGGAGCGGATCTGATCGAGGTACTGCTGCGCCAGATCGGGCCGACCCAGATTTGCCAGGGCATAGCCGTAGGCATGGCCCAGTGAGGTAGCGCAGAGTCGCTCGACGTTCTTGTCCGTCGTTCCCGCGTAGTCGTCTGCCAGGTTGACCATTTGCCGGATCGCTTCTTCTGCCTGGCGGTTCCAGGAGAAGGCCCAGGCTCGCACGTGCCGGGCCAGTGCGTGTTGGTACTCGGGAGCGTCCGGATCGAGGGCCGCCATCAGACGGTCGGCGGCCTCGATGGAAAGGCTCTTGCGCCCCGTCAAGATGGCGATTCTCCCGAAGCCCCTGACCGGCGACCCCACGGCGTCATGCACCAGGGTCGGGTTCGTCGGCCGTGTCTTGAGGACTTCCAGGCAGTACTGGAGCAGAGCTTCCGCGTCTTCCTGCGTCTGGATAGCTCGCATGGTCGCGCCGATGTAATCCAGGGTGACGCGCTCGGCCTCCAGCGGATCGGAGGTCAACTGGAGCATGAGCCGGTATGCTTGCGCGGCTTGCCGATACTTCTTGAGACCCTCACAGGCCTGCGCGACTTGTTTCAGGGCCGCCGGTTTCCTCTTGTTGTCCGGGAACCCGTCGAACAGTCGAGTCAACTCGGCGGCGGCCACCTCGTCCTGGCCGGTGACATACTTAACGATCACCAGCGCCGATTGGGAGAAGACGGCCTCCTTGCGGTCGCCGAAGTTGTCCACCACGTACCGATAGATGCCCTCGGCCAGCTCGTTCTGCTTGGCCACATGGTAGTCCCAAGCGATCTCGTTCATGCGGCGGATGAAATCGGCTTGAGCCGAGTAGCTGGTTGCGAGTTGATTGACCATGCGTTGTGCCGTGTCGTAGTCCGCCAGGGCAATGCTCGAGCGGGCCAGGCCGGTCATCAGGTCACAGGTCCGGGCACTGCCGGGGCAGTAGCTCAAGGCATGCTGGTACAACTCGCAGGCCCGAGCGTGGCTATCGCTGGCTCGGTGCTCATCCGCCAGGACGCACAGCGCGTCGGCCAGCGCGTGCTCGCTGTCGCGGCACGCGTAGGCGGCAAGCAGTTGGTCCTCGGCCAGCCCGGCCGCCAGCCTGTCGTTCATCGCCCGGTAGGCCTGAATGATGCGCTGGCGGGCCTGGATGGCCCGGCGTTCAGTGTTCCATGAGGGAGTATTCGTCTGGTACATCTGCTCGGCCGTTTGCAGATAGCCCAAGGCTGTGGCGTATGCCTCGCGGCTCTGTTGCTCTCGAGCCCGGGCGAAGATGGCTGCTCCGATCCCGGCGGTCAGCTCAGCCAGATCGTCCGAGGGGGGAAGGGTGTTCTGCAGTTCCTGAAAGAGACTGTCGACCGCAGGGTTGCCGCTGCGGGCGTAGAGCAGTGCCAATTCCTTCTTGATCTCCAAGGTGGCCGATGAATCGGGCCAGCGGCCGACGTGGTACTCAAAAAGCCGGATGGCCTTCTTGGTTTTCCCGGACTTGGACAGAACGCGGGCGGTCTCAAGTACCGTCGCGGCCAAGTCCGGATGGTCCGGGCCTTGGGCGATGAGGATATCGCACTCGGTCACCGCTTGGTCCCACTCCTTGAGGGCCAGTTTGATCGACACCAGTCTGGCCTGAGAGGTCCAAGCCTCAGCCGTCCCAGGATAGGAGGAGATGATTGCACGGTAGATGCTCTCAGCTTGGGCGTAGTCCGCGTTGTTCTCAGCCGCCACAGCCAGAGCCAACGGTTCACCCGGCACAGGCGGCGGCAGGGGCTCGTCGGCATGTACGCGAACATCGGCGGGCCCCCAATGGATCAACAGGAAAACCGCCAGACAAAACAAACCAGCCGCTGCTGTCAGAAGGATAAGGCGTTTCATGCGCAGACCTCCCATGCATCCGCTGCCATGAAGGAAAGGAGGCTGCGGATCGCAGATTGATTGTAGGCAGGAGTAGGAGTAAGAGTAGGAGTAGGAGTAGGAGTAGGAGTAGGAGTAGGAGTAGGAGTAGGAGTAGGTTCCTGCGCCTACGATCTACTCGTCCTTCCAGCTACTCGAGACTTCGCCCAAATAATACACCAAGGCTGTTCATCTGTCAATGGACTTTTTCGGAAATTTTGATGCAATCCGGCTGAAACCGCCTGGACAACCTCGGTCGAGCGCCTATGACTGTCAAGAACCTTTCTTCTTTGCCCTTTCAAAGATCTTCTTGGTTCCCGCAGACATCTCCTTGAGGTGCTTGGGATTTCCGCTCACGATGGTGGGCAGGGCGTCCATTCGCTCGTAGACCTCAACCCCGAGATCGAAATCCTTGTTGTCCGGGTTCAGATGGTGATAGCCGATCAGCCGGGTGTGGCCCGCCCACAGGAACGAGCCGATCGGATGCACGCCCTGGGGGTGTTTGGCTTCCAGATCGCCCCAGCCGTCGGGAATATGCGCCTGGGCAAAGCACTGCCTCTGAAACGAAATCTCATTGAGCCCCTCTCCGGCCAGCACCAGCCCCGGCCGTACCGCCGCGAACTCCTCCTGCATCTGCCACATCCCTTCGATGGTGTTCATCCCCTGAACCTGGCCGTTGTCGGTGTTCCAGGTACACAGCGTCTGGTCGATGAACGCCGCGTCGGTCTCCATTTTCCCGCAGGTTTCCAGCAGAACATCGACGAGCTTGTCCCGCCACAGCCCCAGCCCGGGGTGGATGTAGGCCATCCGTGTGTAATCATACGTCTGCGGCGGCCAGTACCAGCCCTCGGGGCTGTTGAGGTCCACCGACCGAATCTGGAAGTCGCGAACCTCCTGAAAGAACGGGTGCTTCATCCAGATGGCGAAGTAGTTGAAATGCGGCATCACATGAAAGCCCATCTTACGAGCCTTGGCCATGTAACCCAGGCCCTTGTCGTTGGGCGTGTAGTCGGGGTAATTGACGTCGTACTTGTCGTTTCGCCAGTTGCCCGAAAGGTGGATAAGGGTCTCCTCAGGAGGATGAACCTCGGCCAGGGCGTCAAGGAATGCCTCGCTGCCGGCGTCCGCCCAGCAGACGGCCAGCGTGATCTTGTCCACCCACGCCGGTCGGTGCTTGCGTTTCTCGGCCAGGTCGTACGTCTTGTACAACCAGTCGCGGTATCGCGTGGCGGGCACTTTCCAGTCGCCTTTGTATGCGTTGATCCGCCACTCGATGCCCCCGGCCGTCCGGTTATCCCATAACGGCCCCGTCGGCTCGCTCTCAAAGCACAACTCGGTCTTCGGCCCGTTCCGCGTGACCCGAACGGCCTTGAACCGCATCTGAGTGTCTTCACAGTGCACCATCAGGCTCTCGCCATCCCGCTCGACCACCGCCAGTTGGGCACACCACTGGTAGGGCCACAGAAACCGCCCATTTCCCGGCCAAGGCTGGTGCGGCTTGAGTTGCATCCCGTTGACAACCGGCAGGATAACCGTGCTCTCAGCCGCAAACGGCACCCGCCAGCCAACCGAACGAAGCCCTCGCCGGCTGGACAATCCGTCCGGGGTGACGCGCACATCGTGCGTATCCGGGTCCACCGCCACCAAGAGCGAGCGGTGCGAATCATCCCCCTCGACCACGATTCGGGCGGCCAGAGCAGAAATCTCCCGAACGCTCACCCGCTGATGCTTGTCCTGCCCCAGGTTGTTGCCGTTCAGGTAAAACAGGTCCACCCCGTGCGCCGGAGGCTCTGGTCCAACAAACTGCACTTTGCCGTCCGCGCTGGTCAGGCTGACAACGGCCATGCCATTGAACACCGCCTCCACTGTCGCCGTCCGCACCGTCAGCTTGTTTCCGTCAACTGAGACCCCCGGCTCGGCTCCCGCAACAACCGAGACCCGCGCCAGAATCAGGAAAGAGGCTGCCAAAACGCAACATCGTCGCATCGAAACCTCCGTTTCGCTTGGAGAACCCGCCGGTTCCAAACAGGGTTATGGCTTGAGCGGACCTATTATTGACCATGTCACCCGGCAGCACCAGCCGGCAGAGCGGCCCGAAAGACCAATGCCAGACCACTCATTCCAGTGATTGCACCCATGACGGATTTCCGATGCTCGTGAAAATAGCCTCGATGTCTGGCTGCGGACCGCCGTACACCTCGAACAGCGCCGGGCCAACGGGTGGACTTGCGCTCTCTGAAGACGGATGACTTGCGATTTCTTCCGCGACAGGGTAGAAGCGAGACTTCAGGACGGTGGCACGACGGGCTCCGGAACAAGAAACGGTGAAAAGGCGTCTGCGAGGCAGGAAAGCGTTGCGACAACTCTGGCCGGGATCTGTGGCTGGGCGCCTCTGTTGGTCAGTTTTAGTCTGCGCATTATTGGTCACGCGTCCGACAGTCTCGGCCGCACTCGCCACCCAGTCGGCCCCGTCTTCCAGTCCTGCTGCTTCCGATGCCGTGACGCTGGCCGAGCTGGTCCTCAAGATCGCCGGGCAAAGCGATCCTAAGGTACGCCGCGAGGCCGCCGTCCAGATTCTAAGACTCAACTCGCCTGAAGGCGTGCAGGCTCTACTGCCCATACTCGCAAGCAGCAACAACGAAGCCGCCAAACTGGCGGTCTGCGAGGCCATCGCGGAAGTCCGCAGCAAGGATTCTCTTTTCCGGCAGCCCCTGCTATCCCTGCTGGATCATAAGGAGCCCACGCTTCGTGAAGCGGCAGTGGCGGCGCTGGCCGGCTACAGGGGCGACGTCGTTGTCGATCAGCGACTCGCGGAGATCGACCGGCAACTCGTCATCGACGAATGGGTGACCCTGGCTCGCGAGTTCTATACGTTGCTTCCCACCGACGCCGACCGCACCGAGAGACTGAAGCTCTGGCTGGCCTCACGACGTTCATTCGTGCGTGAAACCGCGCTGGAGGCCATCTATCAGGCCCTCAAGAAGAGACAGGTCGAGCCTGCCCCCGTGATCCTTGCCCAATTGCGGACCATGATCGACGACCCCGAAGAGTCGGTCCGCAGGAAGGTAATCGAAATCCTTCGCGACCTGCGGCAGCCGGAAGACTCCCATCTGCTCGAAGAACGGCTGGCCAAGGAGGAATCACCCGCCACCAAGGAACTGATCTACCACGCGCTGGGCTACCTGCAGAATCCCGCGTCGATCCCCGTTTGTCTCAAGGGACTTCAGGATCCTGCGGATTCCGTCGCGGCCAAGGCCGCCGGAGCCCTGGCATCTCTGATCGAATTTGCCAAATCCTCGACGGGTACTGTCGATATCCAACCTGTCACCCGGGCCCTGCTCCAACGAGCCGAGGCGGGCCTCGGAGACGATAAGCTTCGGGCCGCGGTGATCGACGCCATGGCCAGTATTGCCGCCCCCGAGTTTCTCGATGTCCTCGTCAAATACGCGGGCTCAGACGAGTATGTCCCGGCTATCCGCCAGTCAGCCATCCGCGGAATCGGCGCCGCCGGCAAACCCGCCGAGGACCGATTGCCTCTCGTCATCGACCGACTGGCCGTCGAACAAGACCCCGGTGTCCGCGAGGCCGCAGTGACCGCCCTCGGCCACTTGGGTAGCCGACCGGAACATCTCGTTCCCTTAAGAACGCGGCTTGATCCCAAGGTCGAGCTTTCCGTCGCAGTTCAGAAGAAAGCCTGGGAAGCGTATCAGGCGGTCTTCATGAGGATGATCCCTAAGGATCGCATGCAGGTCATCTCCACCTACCCGGACGAAGCAATTCGGCTGGTGGCCGAGGTTCAGCTTGCCCCCGAATCCCGTCAGGTCATCGCCGAGCAGGTTCTCGATTATGCCCGCGACAAGGCTAAGACCGATCCCCTGGGTGTCTTGGCCTTCCTTGATAGATTCTCTCAGGCGGTTCCACCCGATCGTCTCGGTCCCGCCTGGGCCGCAAGCTTGGCCGATCTCCGCAAGCAGATTCAGTCGACCACTCAGCCGGCCCCAGGGGCGGCCGCCGGCTGAACCTTGGTTGCGGGATCTTTCGCTACGAGATCCTGCCCAGCAATCTGAGCATGCCATCGAGAATGGTCATCGGATGGGGCGGGCAGCCCGGCACGAACAAGTCAACAGGCAAGCAGGCGGCCGCACCGCCGAGCACTTCCTCATGGTTGCTGTACACACCGCCCGAAATGGCGCATGCTCCGACCGCGATGACCAGCTTGGGAGCCGGCGTGGCCTCGTGGGTCTTGAGCAGAGCCTGCTTCATGTTTGCGGTCACAGGACCGGTCACCACCAGCCCATCGGCATGGCGGGGTGAGGCCACGAACTGGATGCCGAATCGGCTGAGATCGAATACCACAGTGGTCAAGACATTGAGGTCCGCCTCGCAGGCATTGCAGCCGCCGGCGCTGACTTGGCGAAGCTTGAGGGAGCGGCCGAACAGGCGTCGCGATTGCGCGTCCAGCGCTTCAGCCAAACGGTAGGAATCGGAGCCGACAACCAGGTCGTCGCGACGACGTGTTGCAAGTCGGTATTCCGTTGTGAAAGCGACCGCTGCCGCCGGACACGCCTGAGCGCACTCAGCGCAGAAGAGGCATCGGCCCAGATCGATGCTGGTGCTCTTGCCCTCGGCCTTAATCGCTTGCGTCGGGCAGACGCGCGCACAGGCATCGCAGCCGTCGCCGCACTTGGAGCCGTCAATCGTGGGTCGGCCGCGAAGACGATCCGGGAGAACCGGCTCGGCCGCCGGGTAGGCAAGCGTGCGGTGTTTCTGCTGCAGACGCGCGGTCAGGATGCTCAGCATGTCAACTCCTAGCCCAAGTTGAACACTTTCGAGGCAAGAATGGCCTTGGCGATAGCGCCAGG
>ERZ795051.3140-NODE-3140-length-17213-cov-21.757489_pt1 | contig 17213 bp, 16 predicted proteins | sample MGYA00375135_ERZ795051 | MGnify/ENA primary metagenome ERZ795051 (study PRJEB30180, sample SAMN05720222) | activated sludge metagenome | isolation source: Anaerobic digester | place: Japan | collected 2015-05-26 ... | reverse complement strand
TCAGCGATTCGGCTCAGAAAGTAATAAACAGAGATCCTATCTATCTCGACTATGTAAGAAAGATGCTCAGGGGAGAGGCCGAAGCTGAGCATCAGCTTTACGAGTATGTTGGCGATGCCCAATGCTATAAGTTTTCCGCTAAGGGAGTCAGGATATTCTACATAAGGGAAGGCGACGAACCCTTCAAAATAGCCACTATACTAACCAATCACAATGAATACGAAAGATACATCAGGAGCAAACAATTCGAAGCCAGCTATAACTACACAAAGACAAGAATAAGTCTATAACTCCAGGCAACTCCGCCGGAAATGAAAAAAGGCATATCAGTGTTTGTCTGCTGATATGCCTTCGGTCTGACCCCCAATAGTTGGATGCGAAGCGTCCGAACGAATAACTTGGGCGCTACGTGCCAGAACCGCTCTTATGCTCTTTCGAAGGACGACTCTTTGTTTTCCTTCTTTTCATGAGTTTATTCTTCAGTTTTTTTGTATCCTTACTACACTCTCGACAACAGGATCAAAGAGCTTGTATGTCTTCCCATCTTCACCAATCTCGACTTCCACATAACCGAGCTCGATTAACCTGCCAAGAATCCTGCTAAATGAAGTATCCGTAAGGTTGTTTTTCTCTATGATTTCGGTCGCAGTTTTGATCTCTTTCCAGCCCTTTGAACCAAAGGCTATGGCCTTAAGAACCGAGATGTATCTGCTACTATTTTGCTTCAAGTTTGAGAGCTCGTCATTCACTATAATCTCGGCCTTTTCCAAGGTAAGAGCAATCGAGCTTTTGTCGACTCTTCCGGCCTCGATACATGCTCTGCCGAAAAAAACCAGCCATCCGACTATCCCGTCCAGAGTAGTGACGGCTTCACGGATAGTATCTTCTGAAGCTTCCATCTTAACTTCTTCAAAACCTATCTTAAGAAACTCCTCGCTTTCGTTCCTCGCGAATCTTGAAAGGTATAGCTTCTTTACGTATCTTCCGTAAAGAGGCGAAGAAGAGTCATCGAGCCCTATGAACTCTTCGAGCAATCCAACTTCAGAGCCCGTAAGAATAATCCGTAAACCGCTGAGGTTATCATAGATATACGAGAACAACTCATTGAAATCAAGACCACCATTTCTTTTAAAGTGCCTGAGAAGCTGGGCTTCATCGAATAGTAGATACAGAATCTTGCCTTCTTTCAAAGCCCATTTGTCTAATGCGTTGAGTGATTCAATCAGAAATGATTCGCTTCTTTTGTTGTCGAGCTCCAGTTCCACTCCAAACAAGCTGAGCCCTCTAATCCGTTTTAAAGTTTCCAAGATGCCGCTCTTGCTTTTTGCGAGATCGTTGAGCTGTTTCACTAACAGTCGATGATAATTGCTCACAGATGTTCCGCTTACAACAAGAGACCTGCAATCAGTAAACATGAAGGGCAAATCACTCTCATTCATAAATACTCTTAAAAGCGAAGTCTTTCCAAGACGCCTTGGTCCCAGCAACAGAGTAAGAGGTACATCGATATTGCCCAGCTCTTCTAACTCCCTGTCTCTTAAAAACAGATCTTTTCTTGAGGTTTTTGGTCTGGGATCGAAATACATACTATCACCCCTGATAGTTACTATCATTACTGATAGTATAACTTGACAAAGCACATAGATGCAAGGAACTTATCTGCGGGCAGAAGATCTGTGGAGAGTGGAGAATGGAGCGTTGATAGTGGAGAGAAAAACATTGTCGAAAGGCTTTCCCGAAAATAACGGACTGTTGAATTCTGATTATGAGAGGAGGAACTGAATTGGACACAGAATCGTTTCTGAAGAATGTTTACTCCGATTTTTCTTCTTCTGTTGGAAAGGTGGATCGTCTATGCTTTCTGAAGGATCTATCTTTCTTAGGATCAAATACGCCCGATTACTCTAACGTTATGATTCAGCAACTTTATCTTCTGAGGTACGCTCCGGCATATATATCCGAATACGAAGCCTTCTATGAAGCACTCATAGATCTTGAAGGATCTCCTACTTTTCTAAGGATCTTCTCGATTGGTTCCGGTTCTGGTCTTGACTATTATGGTGCATATCGTGCTATTAAGAAGAAAGGACTCCCTTCTGACACCCTTCACTATTCGGGAATCGACGTGATTAATTGGTATTACAGAACATCCCTGGATAATCACAGATACCACTTCTACAACCAAGACGTGACACGATTGCATTCCCTTCCTGACAGCTTGATAAATGTACTATTCTTTCCCAAATCCATAAGCGAGTTTTCAAATGAGTCATTTTCAAGGTTAATTGAAGTTATTAGAAACACGGCTTTTTGCAGCGAACAGATAAACGTCTGCGCATCAGTAAGAAGATCACATCTCAAAGATGATTACAAGAGATTGGTGAGTATCGTGGAATGTCTGCTGCTGAGGGACGAGTACACAATTCATTCAGACCACAGCTCTCAAGATGATAATGTTCAGGGAGAAAGCATCTCCTACCCGGAACATATTTTTAAGTTCTTGTCGAATCTGAGAGCTAACTGTCAGGCATATAGACGGGGTATATGCAGAGGCGAGAGGGACTGTGATACACTCAATCGAAGACCTATGAAAGATACAAGTTATCGGCAATACTGGACAATTAGACTCGTAAGAAAGGGAGGAATTTAGGATGATATTAAGTGTTAGCCGTAGAACCGATATTCCTGCCTTCTACGGTGAATGGTTTTTCAATAGAATCAGAGAAGGGTTTGCTCTGGTGAGAAATCCTATGAATCCGCATCAGGTGAGCAGAGTAGATATCTCGCCCGCAAGCGTTGATTGTATCGTTTTCTGGTCTAAAGATCCCGAAAAAATGATCGACAAGCTAGACGAGCTCGCCGACTACACATATTACTTTCAGTTCACCTTAACCCCGTATAACAGAGAAATAGAACCCAATTTGAGGGAGAAGAGAGAGATACTTGAGACTTTCATGAGACTTTCCGAACTGATCGGCAGAGAGCGCGTAATCTGGAGATACGATCCGGTGATTATAACCGAAAGGCTAACTATCGACTGGCACTTGAAGGCCTTCGAATCCATGGCACGAAAGCTCAGCAAATTCACCGAGAAGTGCGTGATCAGTTTCGTGGACATCTACCGCAAGATTCTACGAAATGTGAGGAGAATAGAAGCTAAGGAGGCGGACGGCCGTGAGCTCCACAGACTGGCAAGAGGGCTTTCCGAGATAGCCGGGGCGAACGGCCTTGTAATCGAGACCTGCTCCGAGCTCATCGATCTATCCGAACACGGCATTCGGCATGGGAGGTGCGTTGACGATAGGCTAATATCCAGACTGCTTGGAAGAGAGCTGATAGTCTCCAAAGACAGAAACCAGCGAGAAGCCTGTGGTTGTGTTGAAAGCGTCGATATAGGAGCCTATAATACTTGCCCAAACGGCTGTCTTTACTGTTATGCGAATTTCAATAAGACATCTGTTGAGAAGAGTCGCCGAACTTACGATCCCGACTCTCCAATGCTCTGCGACATGCTGAAAGATTTTGACAGGATAACCGAGAGAAAAAAGAAAGATGGCAACGGTAAACAGACAAAGCTTTTCTAGCGCGGTATCCTAGTCTCTAATGAGACAGAGGGATTATGTTACGAGATAGGAGAGTAAGGATTTTATCTTTCTTTTTTTGCTAGACCTGACGCGAGCGTCAGTATATAAATTCAAGTGAAAGAGGAAGGAAATATCCTGGTGCTATAATATCGAAAACGTTTCGAGGGGTCGCGTTTTTATGATTTATATCCTGATGAACGATACCGATTTCGCAGTTGAACTCTCGCCGCTTGAAGCGGCTCTGCAAAGTCTAGAAATAGATTACAGAGCTTACAGAACCTTCGAGGAAGGCTTTCCCGATGATCTCTCTGAGTGTACAGGGATTATCGTGTCGGGCGGTTTGTCAATGAGGGGATACTTCGATGGACTCGCTAGGCTCGAAGGAGCGCATTTGCTTATGAGATTCGACCGTCCGATACTTGGGATATGTCTCGGTATGCAGATTCTCGCGAGACTTGAGGGGGTATCTCTCGTCTTGTCCAGAGAGCTTGGGATCAGCAGAGTCTATCTAGATAAGAGCTGTGAACTTTTCGAAGGAATGCCTTCAGAAATCGACGTATATCAGCGTCACAATTATGGACTCCCGTACATACCCTCGAGTTACTCTCTCATAGCTCGTGGAGATTCGACTTTCATACAGGGAGTAGCTAAGCCCGGCCGTTTTATTTTTGGCTTACAGTTTCATCCCGAAGAACTTGGATCGGGATCATCGCCAGATAACGTAAAGATACTCAGCAATTTCGCGAAGATTTGCTCACAGTTGGACTTTGAGAGAAATTTTGGGAGGGAAAAATGAAGATAGGTATAATTGGGGTAGGAAATATCGGAGGTATATTCGCAAACCGTCTACTTGAGAAGTATGAAGATCTTGAGTCTCTTTACCTTATGGACAGATTCTCCGAGAAACTTACGCATTTCGCTTCACAGTCCGAAAAAGTAATGGTGGTTTCCAACGCCAAAGATGTGCTGAAGAACTGCTCTTATGTGATACTCTCCGTAAAGCCTCAAGACAGCATGGAGCTTTTCGAAAGTATCAAGGATGGAATCGGTAATTCTCCCGTGATCATAAGCACGATAACAGGAATCCAGATAAACACGATCTTTAGAGAGACGGGCATTAAGAAGATAGCAAGAATAATGCCGAACGTTCCGAGCGCTATTGGAAAGGGTGTTACTGGCTTCGCTCCGTCTACTGCGCTTTCCGTAACTGAGTTGGACGATGTTAAAAGAATTCTCCTGACTATGGGAGATATAGTTCAAGTAAGAGAAAATGATCTTGCCGCAGTAACCGCGCTCAGCGGAAGCGGTCCCGCCTTTGTCTTTGTCATAGTAGAGTCTTTGATAGACGTGGGACTGAAGATGGGTCTTTCATACGATGTCTCCAGAGAATTGATTCTGGGAACTCTTATCGGTTCTGTGGAGCTGCTGCGTGAAAGGGGAAGCCATCCCGGAGAGTTCAGGCACCTTGTGACTTCTCCGGGAGGTACGACGATTGAGGGTATATATTCGCTTGAAAGGGAAGGTCTGAGAGGCACCCTGATGAAGGCTCTTTTCGACACTTATCTGAGGGCTAAGGAGATAAACTCTGAACTCGATGGCCACAAGCATAATAGGATCGGTTCATAGACTATTTGAATTAGCGGTATTTGATGTGAGAAAACGAGGGGGTAGAGAAATGAGTGAACTCAAAGCCAAAGGCATTAAGGTCTTCGAAGCTTCAAAGATACTGCGACTTGCAAGTACGCACAGCAAGAACGCTGCGCTAAAAGCCATTGCGAATGCTATCGAAGATAACAGGAAAAACATTCTGAAGGCAAATGCAGAGGATGTTTCCAACGCAAGAAGCAAGGGGATTAGAGAATCGCTTATAGACAGGCTCTCTTTGAACGCCGCGAGAATCGACGCGATGATCAAGGCCTGTGATGATGTGGCGTTGTTGAGCGATCCCGTGGGTGAAGTTGATAAGACCTGGATACAGAAGGATGGATTGAGAATATCTAGAGAGAGAGTGCCTCTGGGAGCGATAGGGATAATCTACGAGTCGAGACCGAACGTGACGGTCGATGCTTCCATTCTGGCATTCAAATCGGGAAATTCAGTTCTCCTCAAGGGAGGAAGCGATGCGATAAACTCGAACAAAGCTATAGTGGCGGCTATAAAGAGTGGATTATCGATCGCCGGATTCCCTGAAGACTGCGTCGAACTTGTCGAAGACACATCCAGAGAGACGGTGTCAGAGATGCTGAAGATGAGAGATTATCTATCCCTTATTATTCCGCGAGGCGGAGCTGGGCTAATAAAGTTTGTTGTTGAGAACTCCACAGTACCCGTTATAGAAACCGGGACTGGTAACTGCCATATATACGTTGATCACAGTGCCGACTTCGCAAAGTCAATAGATATAATCGTAAACGCCAAAACTCAGCGGCCGGGAACGTGCAACGCCGTGGAGACGGTTTTGGTACACGAAAAGATTGCGGGGGCCTTCATTCCACAGCTCCAGAGTGTGCTTTCAAAGATGCGCGTCGAACTTCGTGGCTGCGAAAGATCGAGAAGGTTTGCTCAGATGCTGCCTGTGACCGAAGAGGACTTCTATACTGAGTTTCTTGATCTAATAATGGCTGTAAAGGTTGTGAAAGATGTCCACGAAGCAGTAGAACATATAGAGAGATACTCCTCTCATCATTCGGAGGCTATACTGACCGAAGACTATTCGAACGCCAGATACTTTCTGAACGCAATCGATTCGGCGGTTGTATATGTGAACGCATCGACTCGTTTCACCGATGGAGGAGAATTCGGCTTTGGAAGCGAGATAGGCATAAGCACCCAAAAGCTTCATGCAAGAGGGCCCTTCGGTCTCAGAGAGCTCACAAGTTACAAATATACTGTTCTGGGTGATTATCAGGTGAGAGAATAATGGCAAAGATAGTTTTGAAGGTTGGTTCAAACCTTCTGGTAAAGAGAGATGGCGAGATTGACAAGACTTATGTAACCGAACTCGCCAGAGAGATTGCTTATCTGAAGTCTCTTGGCCATGAAGTCGTGTTGGTATCTTCCGGTGCTAAGGCTGCGGGTTTTGGATACCTGAAGGGCAGGAATGTCGGGCCGGATCTGTATATGAAACAGGCTTTGTGTGCGGCTGGACAGGTTCAACTAATGAAGCTTTATGAGACAGTATTTGAGCTCTTCGGCAATAGAGTGGCTCAGATACTAGTTAATCGCGATGATTTTGGCAACAGAAGGCGCTTTTTGAACCTTAGAAACACCCTCATAGGTCTTCTTGAGATGGATCTGGTGCCTATCGTCAACGAGAACGACACAACCTCAACTGAAGAGATAATGTTTGGAGACAACGACATACTTGCAGCGATGTTTGCAATAGGCTGGAAGGCAGACTATCTGATACTGATGTCAACTGTTGATGGTATATACAATGAAGAGGGAAAGATAATAAAGGTTTTCGACAGTACGGAGAAGCTTAAATCAATGACCGGCAGCAGCTGGGGAACCGGAGGTATCAGTACTAAGATAAGGGCCTCCAGAGGGGCTTCTGCCTCTGGTATCAGGAGCTGCATCTGTAACGGAAGGAGGCTAGCCAACATCACTTCCTTTATCCGGGGAGAGAGTGTGGGTACTATCTTTCCACAAAGGGAGTTCTCACCCGGGGCAAGAAAGGCCTGGATAGGTTTTCTATCGACTCCCAAAGGGAGTATTTTGGTGAACAAAGGTGCTGTTAACGCTATGAAACGTGGCAAGAGCCTGCTCGCAGTCGGGGTTGAACAAGTCAATGGAGTCTTCTCTCAAGGAGATGTTGTGAGCATATCGACGGTTGAAGACGACGAGATCGCTAGGGGAATCTCCAATTTCGGATCTCACGAGATCGAAATGATAAAGGGAGCGCGGAGCGACAAGCTTTCTTCTATTCTCGGTTATGATTGCGCCAAAGTAGTGGTTCACATAGACAACACATACAGAAAGTAACGATAACTCTCTGTCACTATCTCTCAAGCGCATTGAGAAACATGTAAAATGTAATCATGAGAACGGAGGTGACAGATATGTATGTCGCTACAATGAAGTATCGTTTCGTTGAAGGCTCTATGGAAAACGCCTGTCAGATCTGGAGAAGGGCAGTTCTTGAAAGAGCTGTATTACAGAAGAGTTTTATTCGGGGCTTCATCATGACTTCCCCTTCGGGCAGAGCGATCGCTGTTGGAATGTGGGAAGACAAGAGTTTCGCCGATGAATTCATGAAGACGGGCGTTTATAAGGAACTGCTTTCCAATTTCAGTTCTATGCTTGTCTCGAATCCAGTGCATGAAGCCTATGAGATGAAATATTATCTCGAGACGTGATCATGCTCGAAAAAATCGATCTCACCTCAAAACTGTCCCGTGTCGAATACTCAAGAAAGCTTAAACTTATCTGGCCCGAACTTGGCTCCCTTCAACGAGAGATCAAAGCGAAGGCCATACCAGTACTTATACTCTTCGAAGGCTGGGAGACTTCCGGTAAGGGAACCACGATAAATAATCTGATTCTGCCTCTTGATCCAAGGGGTTTCAAGGTCTTTACTATGGCAAAGGCCAGTGAAGAGGAACTGTTCAGACCATATCTATGGCGTTTCTGTAAGAGGCTGCCCTCGGCCGGTAGATTCGCGATCTTCGACCGGAGCTGGTACAAGCTTCTAATCGATGAAGGAGGACCCTCAGATGAAAGGGAGATCAGTCTTTACCTGAACACTTTGAGTTCTTTTGAGAAGCTGCTTTTCGACTCAGAAACAGTGATAATCAAGTTCTTTCTGCACATAGGCAGGCAGGAACAGAAGAAACGTCTCAAAAGGCTATCTAAAGATCCAGCTACCGCATGGCGAGTGAGCGATAAGGACTTCAAACAAAACGAGAACTACGAAGAGGTTCGTGCGAAAACCGAGAGAATTCTTCAGGCAAGCGACATACCCTGCGCCCCGTGGTATCTTATTCCGGCAACAGATAGAAGATTTGCAGCGATTCAGATTATGGAGACCGTAAGAAACTCTCTAAAAAAAGCTCTCGAAAGAGAAAACGTAGTTTTCAGTCCGGTTGGAAAGTGGTCTGCTAGTTCCTCTATACTGAATTCGCTGAATCTCTCCAAGAAAATCAGCAAGAACGATTACGGAAAGAGGCTGGAGAAGGCCCAAAACGAACTCAGAGAGTACCAGTACTTGCTTTACAAGAAGAGAAGAGCTTTGGTTGTCGTCTTTGAAGGAGTCGATGCGGCGGGTAAGGGTGGAAGCATAAGACGCCTTACCGAGAGGCTTGATCCCCGTGGGTACGAAGTGATCCCGATAGGTGCTCCAAATGATACGGAGAGGTCTTATCACTATCTGTGGAGGTTCTGGATAAATATGCCCAAAGACGGTCATATAGCGATCTTTGACAGAAGCTGGTACGGCCGTGTCCTAGTCGAAAGGGTGGAGGGCTTCGCTAGCGAGCATGAATGGTCGCGTGCTTTTCGCGAGATAAACGATATGGAAGAACAGCTACACAATCATGGCGTAATGATAGCAAAATTCTGGCTCCACATAGATCAGGACGAGCAATTGAAGAGATTCAAAGCCCGCGAAGAAGATGAACGCAAGAACTGGAAGATCACGCCAGAAGACTGGAGAAACAGAGAGAAATGGGAGTTATATAAACCCGCGATCGAAGAGATGCTGATAAGAACGGGAACAACTTATGCTCCCTGGACCATCATTGAATCGAATGACAAGAGATATTCGAGAGTTAAGGTTCTTGAAACCCTGACAGAATTGCTCAAGAGAAATCTCTGAACACACTATCGTTCTACTCTAGAAAAATATCTTACAAAGCTTTAGGAGGTGTGTGATGTACAAGTTTCCCGAGGGCTTATACTCGGATGTGAGAATTGAGAACGTTTTCAAGAGCGACATCGTTGTAACGCTTGGAAATTTAGACAATATGAAAGAGCAGCAATACAGTGCGGCCTTCATAAGAGTCTTTGATGGAAAGCGCTGGTATTACAGCTCTACAACCGATTGCAAGTCAATACAGCAAGAACTCGATAAACTTGCGCAGATGGCCCAATACAATTCGACCATTGAGAGAAATGCGGTCGTGGAGAAGTTTGAAGTCAATACCGGCACTTATCTGAACTTCGATGGAGAAAGAGATATCTCAAACTTTTCGCTGGACAGGAAACTGGAGCTTCTTAGAAACTACTTTCCGCATCTGAAAAACGAACTGATCAAGTTCTGGAGAGCTCAGTATATAGACCAGAGAGTAGTAAAAGATTTCTACTCAAGTAAAGGCGCTTCATTAACCTTCGATTATCAGAGAGTGGGCTTCCGACTTCTGTACCAGATGGTTCATGAACAGGAGCAGTTTATGGATCGATTCGATGTTGCGGGAAACGAGATTAGCGTGCTCGAGGGGTTATCTGAAGAGATCGACAAGCGAGTTGCCAGTTCTGAGTACTTCATAAGAAACGCGACACCTGTCGTACCGGGCAATTACACGGTGGTTCTATCGCCGGAAGCGGCAGGCGTCTTTGCCCATGAGAGTTTCGGCCACAAAAGCGAGGCCGATTTCATGCTTGGTGACGAGATGATGATGAGCGAATGGAAGATTGGCAAAAAGGTCGGCAGCGATAATCTCTCGATAATAGATGATGGTAACCTTCCTGGAGTTGGCTTTGTCAGCTTTGATGATGAAGGGACCCGTGCACGCGAAACTTACCTAATAAAGAATGGAATCCTCGCCGGCAGGTTGCACAGCGCCGAAACGGCCGCTTCTCTCGATGAGGGACTTACCGGAAACGCCAGAGCAGTTAATTTTGAGTATGAGCCAGTAGTAAGGATGACGGCAACTTACATAACTCCCGGAAAGCTTTCCTTTGCGGAACTCCTTTCGGGAATTGAGACCGGTATTTACGTTGATACTCTTAATCACGGTTCGGGCATGTCAACCTTTACCCTCGCCCCAAATCAGGCCTTTATGATAAGGAACGGAAAGATCGCCGAACCGGTAAAGATAGCAGTCGTTTCCGGAAGCGTCTTCAAGACTCTTGGAGAAATCGATGCGACGACAAAGGAATTCAAGATGCTGTCTTTCGCTCTTGGCGGTTGTGGAAAGATGGAGCAGTATCCATTGCCCGTTAGTTTTGGCGGCCCTTATGTACGCGTTCGGTCGCTCAATGTGCAGTAGGAGGTATATCAATGAATAGAGAGAAATATGTTACTCATTATGTAGAAAACGCTGTTAAGATAGTGCAGACCGAGATAAGCTCGGTAAGAAAGAAAGACATCATTAAGACCTCTGCCAGACTGTACGACGGGGTAAACATGGGTGTGGCCGGGGCGCTTGGCCTCTGCGATGAAGAGGCTCTTTTCGAGAGAGCCAAAGAATCGTTGAAGCTAAAGATATCTTATCCTTACGCACCGGCTGACAACCTCCAAAGAGAAGAACGCTTCGAGTCGGATCTTCAGGATGAGTCGGTGTTGCTTGAAGAGACTGCCGACATACTTGAACGCCTCAGAGAACAACAGCCCAAGTTCAGCTTCAGCCACATTTTCAAGTGCAGTAAGCTTGAGAGTTCAATCGAGAATGATTTCGGTCTGAAGCTAAGATCCTGCCGAGAGTCTATAAGCCTTTCTCTGGTAATAAAGGATAAGTCTTCTTCGAATATTATCGATGCAGTAACAGGCTATGAAGGAAGAAAGTTTAGTAAGAAAGGTTTTCTAGACCTTACCAACATGATCTGCGACGCTTTCAGTAATCAAATCAATGAGTTCACAGACGGGACTTATCCCGTTGTGTTCTCAAGCGATGATGTAACGTATCTGAAGAAATTCTACGAAACTCTTCATGGAATGATGTTCGGAAGCGGCAGCTCCTTGCTGTCCGGGAAGATTGGAAGGCAAGTCTTCTCGCCCGATTTCACTCTTTACCAGACCAGAAGAGCCGAAGACGGTTTTCCGGGGGCTTTCTTCGATTCTGAAGGGACCGTCAACCCAGATGATAGATTTGCCCTAATAGAAGACGGAGTCCTAATCGCGCCATACACTGACAAAAAAACCTCATCAACCTTTAAGCTCCCGCTAACTGGAGCTGCCGGCGGCGAATACGATGGCCTTCCCGAACTGCGCCTTCCGCTCCTCAAAATAAAGGAATCAGAGAAAACGGCGAAACAGCTGCTTAATGATCGAATGGGAATCTTCGTCTTAATTGCTAGCGGCGGCGATTTTACGCCCGATGGGCACTTTGCCTCTCCTGTGCAACTGGCCTTTCTCTTTGATGGAGAACGTTTCGTCGGTCGGCTTCCCGAACTTAGCATAAACTCAAGTCTTCAGGAGATGTTCGGAAGGAACTTCGTGGGTGTTTCCAAAAACGACTTCTTTGGACTTGAGAACACTAAGGTCGCCGTGATGAACATGTCCGTAGAACGACTGCGAAAATAGCGAATAGATGCTTCTCTTGAAGGAGGCAAGAGAGATTCTTTCAATCGTGTCAGCGGTTTTTTCTTTTAGAAACTCTACCGTTAGCGATTCTGGGCTATAATTGAGTTGGCTTACAATTCGTAATCGGCGAGGTGGTTTAAGTGGAACGTAATTACGATCGCAAAAGGCTTGAAGACGAATTCGACAGACTTCCAGACGCCTCTCCCCTAGCAGATATTGATCCTTTCAAGGGTGACATTATCGCCACTGTTGGAGCTCTTGCACTTGACTATCTTGATCTGAACAAGACCGATGTCCTTCTGGATATAGGAACGGGACGGGGAAGATGGGCGGTGGCGGCAAGTCCTTACTGCAAGAACGTAATCGGTATCGATATCAGTCGTCGAATGCTTGAAGACGCCCGACTCAATGCTGAAAGCTCCGGTGCTTCAAATGTTGAATTCTACCGGGGATCTTTTGAAGATCCTTGCGAAGAGGTCAATCTGAGAGGAAGGGGAATAAACAAGATAGTCACGATTTACTCTATGCACCATCTTGTCGATTCAATGAAGAACGATGCGCTCTTTGCAATGTTGGAGTTGCTAAGAAGACCCGGGATAATAGTTGTTGGAGATATCATGTGGTTCGATGATCCGAATATGCACAGAGATAATTGGGATGAAGTCTTCTTCGATAACGGTGAGACAGATCATCCCGCCAGTGCATCATATATGAAAGCGATATTTGAGAAGGCTGGATCGAATGAGATAGAAGTGCTTCAGATTCATCCGCTCGTAGGGCTGATCTGTGCCAAATTCTTTTGAGGAGGTCTAGATGGCGAAGCTAATGCGGGTAATAAACAGAGATCAGTGTATTGGATGTTACAGTTGCATGAGTGCTTGTTCAAGAGCATGGGAGAGCGCCCTAACCGTTGAAAAGGCGGCATTGAGAGTCAAGAACTATCCCGGTGTCGAAGGTGCATTCTCTGTCAGAATCTGTTACGGTTGCACTGAACCGGATTGTGCTGCCGTCTGCCCCACAGGAGCCCTTACACCTAGAAAGGGTGGCGGAGTGCAGTTGGATAAGGCAAAGTGCGTCGGCTGCGGCGCATGTGTTAAGGCCTGCGTTCCCGGCGCCCTTCAATGGGATATTGAAGAAAGACACCCGCTTGTCTGCAGGCACTGTGGAATCTGTGCGCAGTTCTGTCCGAACGACGTGCTAGCTCTTGTGGAGGTGAACGAATGAAACGTTTCTGGATGCTCGAAGTAGATCTCTCCACGGGTGAGTCAAAGAGGACCGAGGTTACCGGGCTCTTCGAGAAGTGGCTTGGAGGGACCGGAGTCGCAACGAAACTACTTGTGGATAACTGTCCGCCAGACATCGATCCTTATTCTCCCCAGGCGCCAGTTATCTTTGCCATAGGACCACTGAACAACGTCTTTCCCGTAATAACGAAGACTGCTGCCCTCTTCAAATCTCCCTTGACCGGAGATCTTGGCGAATCGCACGCCGGAGGCAGATTGAGTTTGGCCCTTTATGAAAGCGGGAATCATGTGTTAATGTTGAAGGGAAAGGCTCCCTCTTTATCTTATGTTGTAATAGAAAATGATACTGTACTTATTAAGCCTTGCAATTCCCTGAAGGGCATGTCGGCTCTTGCTACCGAAAGAGTCTTGAGAGACAACGAGCAGGGTTTAGGAAAAAGATCGATCGTGAGAATTGGCCCTGCCGGAGAACGTCTTTCGCCCATGGCATGCGCAACGGTGGATTCTTCGAGGCACTTTGGACGTCTTGGTCTTGGCGGTGTTCTTGGTTCGAAGAATATTAAGGCGCTTGTGGTTTCCGGAAGCCGCTACTGGAAGATTGAAGACAAGAAGAAGTATAATGCTTTATATACAAGACTGTTTAAAGAAATAGTACATTCCGACTCTATGGCCAAGTATCACGATCTGGGCACCGCGATGAACGTAATACCTCTGAGCAAAATAAATGGATTGCCCACGAGAAACTTCTCTCAAGGCTTCTTTGAAGGAGCAGACAAGATATCCGGAGAAGAATTCGCCACTACCCGTCTGGCCCAGCAGATCGCTTGTGCCGGCTGTCAGATCGGCTGCATACATGTGGCGACACTCAGGGAGGCCTTCAATCAGGCTCATCATATGTACAAGACGCTCAAAGTTTCCTACGATCATGAGCTGATCTACGCATGGGGATCGAATCTCTCAATAGATTCAACCGATATGATCCTAAAACTCCTTCAGGCAGTTGAAAAGCAGGGTTGGGATGGCATTTCAATGGGTGTAACAATGGCCTGGGCAACGGAGGCTTTCCAGAGAGGTCTTATAACCGAAAGGGAAACGGATGGACTGATTCTGAACTTTGGAGATGGCGAGGTTTATCTCAAAGTTTTGAACAGAATTGCTCAGGGAACAAATGAATTCTTCCAGAGTCTTGAAAAGGGAGCCTCTTTCTGTGCGAAAAAGTATGGCGGCGAGGACTTCGCGATAGCCTTCAATGCCAATGAAGCCCCCGGCTATTCGACGGGGCCGTTCGCCTTTCTGGGTTACGCAACTGGGGTTAGGCATTCGCATCTCGACAATGCGGGGTATTCGATAGACCAGAAAGCACTTACGACTTCCATGTCCTTTGAAGACGCCATAAAAGAAATGTATGACGAAGGTGTTTGGAGAATGGTTATGAACTCTCTTGTGGCATGTCTCTTTGCCAGAAAAGTCTATGATGTGAAGACCATATGTGAAGCGCTGGATTCTGTTGGAATAGAGTGGTCGACAGAGCAAATCAAGGAGTTTTCCCACAGATTACACGGCTTGAAATTCCTGTTCAAGGAGAAGTGTGGTTTCACGTTTGACAAACTAGCACTCCCGGAAAAACTGACTCGCGTATATATGTCCAACGGCAAAATCGATCAGGTGATGTTCAAAAGGGGCCTGGAACTATACAGAGGGTACGTCGAAAGTGACAAGGAGATGGCAAGAAGTGAAATGCCCTGAGTAACTCAGGGCATTTTAAAACGTAGAACAGACTTTAAAATCACCAAAAGATGAATCTTTATTCTTTAGTAGTAACTTTTGAGCCAAAGATACCGGCACCCGGGTCGAAGTTGCGCATTCGAGCGAGTTCTTCGGCTGTCTTTTGTAGATAGTTCATCATAGGTATGAATGAAAGCTCTTCTGGCAAGCCCTTCGAAAGGAACACTCTCTTTACGGAACAGGAAGTCGAAGCGAAATTTGAGAGCGTTATGAGCTCGCATTTGTCGGAGATATCCCGGTGAAGCTCTTCCATTAAAGGAGAGGTCTTTCCTTCGGGGTTTAGAGTTATTACCAAAGGTCTATCTATAAGAAGCTCCAGAGGTCCGTGCCTGAAGGCCGCTCCGGAGTAGAATACGACACTAAGCTTTGCCACTTCGGCAAACATGAGGCGTATCATTCTTCCCACCCCGACTCCACTTCCGCGGGCAACTACTATCGCCGTTTTCGCTTTGTGCAATGATTTGGCAAGCTCTGTGGTATCTACCGACAGGGCTTCTTCCATCTTCTCCGGGAGAAGAGAAGTATTCAGATTACTTCCACACCACGAACTTCCTATCATAAAGATAGTCACTATTGTGTTCGTAAAAGTCTTCGTCGCTCCCATAGATCTTTCCAGTCCCGCATGGATGGGAAAGACTCTGTCGCACGGCAGCTTGCTTGCCGCCGAACTATCAGGGTTATTCGTGATAAGGACCATTCTCTCAAGCAGATCGCGGTTATCATCAATGAACCTCAGCAATTCGGCACTTTCGCCCGATTGACTTACTATGAAGATAGTTGAGTACTTCTTAAGTAAATCGGAACTTCCGTATGAGATCAACTCTGACATTTCGGCAATCCCGGCATCTATGCCGTGAGAGCGAAGGTATGGGATAGCCGCGTCCGACGCATGTAAAGACGCACCCATTCCAGTGAAGATGACCCTTGAGAAATCGAGCTTTTGCGCCTTCTCATAGATCTCTCCGGCGCCGCTTAAGAGATTACGAACTGCATCGGGTTGTTCTATCATGTCAAGCATAAACTTAGACATTAAGACTCTCCTTTCCTTAGTGTTGTTGCTGATCCTCCATTTCCGAGTTTAGCATCATTTGCCCGAAAAATCAGGCGTGCAAACTCGATATTCAGATGTAATAATACTCGAGGAGGTGAATTTGACAATGATTCTAGAACTTTCGGACGGCAGTAGAATTTTCTATGAGGTATTTGGAGACGAAAACAAACCACCTGTCTTAGTTTTGAATGGGATAATGATGTCAACGGCTTCCTGGAGAGGCTTCGTGGAAGAGTTTACCAAACATTTCAGATTGATACTGATGGACTTCAGAGATCAGGGACAGTCCAGCAGGCAAAGGCAACAGTACGACATTTCGATTCACGTCTCAGACGTGAAGCTATTACTCTCTCAACTCTCCATACCAGAGATCAATGTCATAGGTCTCTCTTATGGAGGTCAGGTTGCGCAGCTTCTTGCCATAGACTCGCCCGGGCTCATAAAGACTCTCGTGCTTGCAAACACTCCGGCACGGATAACCCCATACCTTTCTGAGCTTGGAGAGGCCTGGAAAGAAGCCGCGAAACTTGAAGACGGCGAGAAATTCTTCTCTCTTGCAATTCCCTTCATATACTCCGACTACTTCTACAACAGAAACCTCAAGTGGTTGAAGGAACGGCAGAAACTCTTTCGCGATCTCCTTAACAAAGAGTGGTTTGAAGGCTTCGTGCGGCTTGCATCATCTAATCCCAACTTCGATGTTGTCGACAAACTCAGCAGAATCACTTGTCCCACTCTTTTGATCTGCGCTGATCGCGACATAATAACGCCTCTTGAGGAAATGCAGATTATCCATGAGAGAATTCCAGAATCGGAAATGCTCATAATACATGATGCCGGACACGGAGCCTTCCTCGAAAAACCGGCAGAGTTTATGACTGCGATATTCGGTTTCATACTGAAGAATAATTAGAAAAACCAAACTAGACGACTATAAAGACTCTAGATCGGCTGCAAAAACAAAAGATCAACCCTGATAGCGTTTACGTATTTATGTTAATTTCTGTATTCTTAAAGTGAGAGATGATTCATCTGACCGTATCCAATAAATAGGCGAAGAAAGAAATAAGGCAAAAGAAAAGGGACTC
>ERZ795051.3138-NODE-3138-length-17218-cov-4.966964_pt1 | contig 17218 bp, 19 predicted proteins | sample MGYA00375135_ERZ795051 | MGnify/ENA primary metagenome ERZ795051 (study PRJEB30180, sample SAMN05720222) | activated sludge metagenome | isolation source: Anaerobic digester | place: Japan | collected 2015-05-26 ... | reverse complement strand
CTGGATGTTCATAAAATGTTTACAATTTTACCCGCACATTTTCAAAGCTAAAACGTTATACTCAATAAAGGAGTTTATATGGAAATATCCAAATCTTAATTCAAGAACGGAGGAATCAATATGAAAAACAAGATAACCGCATTTCTGACAACAGGATTAATGATGACATCTGCTGTAGCACTGCCGCCTGTGGAGGCTGTTGACAGGTCTGTTAAGGATCCGGTCATCGGCGTACTGCCGGACTGGGTGCCGCAGAATTTTGCCGAGGCAATGAATTTTTATAATGACCATGGCAAAACCTATGTTGCAGACAATGTTATATGTCTCGTAAGACCGGTGATTTCTGACAGAGTCGACAACTATAGTTTAAGTATAGGCGGAAGTATGCATTATGTAAATACTCCTGCCAGCGCCCAGCCAAAGGTATATGAGATAGAGATACCTGAAATGCCTGATCCGGAAGATTACAGCACAGTCAAGGCGTATGAGGATTACTGTGACAGCTTAGGGCTGTATTCACATGATTACGAGTTCTTTGAAAACTATGCTCAGAGCACGTCAAAGCCGGCTTTTAAGGTTGAGCTGTTCCGTGTGCTGGAAGGATATGACCTGACGCTTTCATTACTTGAAAAATCAGGTGACAGCTATGTAAAGACTGACGAATTAAGCTTTGACAACCCTGACGGCACTACTGTGGAGACTGATATTTATAGCTGGCTGCCGGACTGTGTAATTGAGTTCAACAGCTTTTTAACTGAATACGGCAGGGCTTCTGTTCATGAAAACAACGGTCAGGGTTATTTGGTTTATATGGCCGATGTTAACGGCAGCACAGGTGCTTCACTTAAAATGGAACAGAGCGGTGAAGGAAAGCTGGAAGAGTTCATGGAATCAGAATGCGCCCGTTTTGATATTTTGCCGCCGGTAGACGGCGAAATCTCTATTTCTGCTAAAGTCTATAAGCCAGTTTCTGACGGCGACGTGGATGTAAAATGGACTATCGGCAGGGAATGGGATCCTGATGAACCGCCTTTTAATACGAAAACAGGCAATTATGAGATTAAGGAAAACTGCTCTGTTATCGTTGACCATTCTCCGCTAAGAAGAGGCAGCACTGTTTTCACTCTCATTGATAAGAGATCAGGTTCGCTTATCGATATCCCGGAAGTAAACGATAATTACTGGATCCTGAAGGAAACTATTGAAGAGCCCTACACCAGTGAGATATATGAGCTGGATTCTAATCCATGTATAGTTGATAAGATCAATGCATACAGTAATGGTTACAGATATTCTGTCAAAATTGGATCCTTCGCAGGAGAATATACTGCTCCGGAGTTTGAGGTAACAGGAGAGGACTCATATCACGTATATGTGAACTGCTATCTGGAATGGATACCCAGCGGTGACGCAAACAAGGATGAGGAGTTCAACGTTGCAGATATGGTGACGCTGCAAAAGTGGCTGCTTTCAGATCCGGATGCCAAGATCGCTGACTGGAATGCAGTGGATTTCTGCCGTGACAACAGGATCGATGCATTTGATCTTTGCATGATGAAGCAGGTAATGTTAGAGAGGAATATGTCGGCATACGTTGAGCCTGATAATACGGTCACTTTCGGAGGCTATTGCACAGTCAAGGAAGATGGTCTGGGCTTATATACAGGACCGGGTGAAGAATACGTGCGCATAGCAAAGCTTCCGGAAGGTACAGCTATCAGAGAACTTGGCTATATGACAAATAATTATTTATGGATGTTTATAAAATACAACGGTCAGTATGGCTGGATAAAATTGAAAAACGAAGATGATGACGATACAGTTTTCTTTGAGGCTATGGCAGATAAGCCTGTCATCTACTTGTATCCCGAAGAGGAGACTGATGTTCACGTTGAGCTGGAGCTGACTGAGTCAGATCTTGCTACTACATATCCTAAGTACAACAACGGCTGGGACGTTACAGCGTATCCGGACGGCGTACTTCTCAACAAGGCTGACGGTACTCACCACAGATACCTTTTCTGGGACAGTACGAACTGCCGCACAAGATTTGACTTCTCAAAGGGATTCTGTGTTGCAGGCAGCGATACAGAGAGCTTCCTCAAAGAAAAGCTGACATATATGGGACTGACAGAAAATGAAATGAACGAGTTTATCGTATACTGGCTGCCGAGAATGGAGCATAACAAGTACAATCTTATCTCATTCCAGGATGAAGCGTATACAAATTCTGCAAAGCTGGATATAACACCTTCACCGGACAGTGAGTGCCGTGTATTTATGGCATATGTTCCCCTTGAGGATGCTGTTGAAGTAGAACCTCAGCAGCTCGAAACCTTTGAAAGAAAGGGATTTGCAGTTGTTGAATGGGGCGGCTGTGAGATAAAGAACTGAATGATATATAAGTAATATTGATGTGAGCTGCTCCATGTGAAAACATGGAGCAGCTTGTTTTAACAGCAAGCTCCCCCTGAGCTTTTGATACTCAGGGGGAGCTTTTGGGATTGAAGAATAGGATAGTTTTTTAGGTTATGACATTAATTCTTTTTTACTGTCGAACCGGGCAGTAAATTAAGATCGGAAAGCTTTGTTATAGTAGAGGATGATTTGACGTTTTCAGGGTGGTTATATCTCTGTGCATAGCAGTCACCTGCGTTTTCACCGCTTGTGCTCAGATAGAGGTAGGTGTTTTCAACCGGTGTCCAGCCCTGTTCTTCTGTCCAGCCTGATTTCCATGTGAGAGAATCGTCTCCTCTTGCAAGTAAATTGCCGTTGGCATCATATTTGAATCTGTAGCCGCTGTCTGACATTATAACTCTGTAATTATATGTCTTGTTCTTTTTGTCGACCGCATCATATTTTACTACAGGAGTCTTTAGCTTTTCTATTCCGAAAATTGCAACAACATGGGTATGATTGTTAATGCGGAGAATACTGGGAGCAGTGATGCCGTATTCAGTCAGCTTTGCATAACCTTCGATCGTTTCGGGAGTTAAAGTCAGTGCATAGTTATAATCCAAGTGCTGCTTCTGATTTTCCTGGTAATCATTTATATAGCCTGCAAAAGTGCTGAATTCAGGGATAGTATTTGCATCCTTCGGAACATCGATCAGGTTTTTGATGTCCTTTCCGTTGTATTTAGCAGGAAGTATCTGAGAAAGATCGATCTTCTTATTTATAGTTAACATCTGCATTATTGAAATACCTGCACAGCTTCCGAGTGTATTGCTGAATTTATGTGCGCCCATAAAGTATTTCTTGTTCTCGTTCATGATCTTGTTGTAAGACTTGCTCGTATCGACCTTTACATATGGTATGCCATAGCCGGAGGCGTATGAGTTTGAGCTGGCGTTTCCGTAGATCTTGAATCCGGAGATCAGTTTATCATTAATATATCCGATAGAACGGCTGCCTATTTTAACATTTCCTTCAACTACTGCAAGCTTTAAATTGCAGTTCTTGAAAGCGTGGTCATCAAGTTTTATATCTCCGCTGAATGCAGCATATTCTACGGCTGTGTTATAATATGCGAACCTTCCGATAGTAAGCTTCTGACCGCTATCCCTTACAAACAGAGCAGGGGAGGTGAACTTTGAATCGTTATAGAATGCAAATTGACCAATGTAATTTACTGTTTTTGGTATATTCAATGTTTTTAACTCGATACAGCTGTCAAAAGCGTGCTGACCGATCTCTGTAGTATTATATATCATAGCATTACAGAGCTTTGAACACTTATAAAATGCATAATCGCCAATTATCGGTGAGTCGATATCAGCATCTATTAAGTTTGGATTGCTTCCAAAACTGTATTTACCGAGTTCAGTTGCTTTTACATTTACAGTCATCAGATTGTCACAGTGATTAAAAGCACAATTTCCGATCTTCTTGCACTGGATCGTTTTGCCCAATCCAAAATGCTTTAAACCGGTTTTGAAAAATGCGCTATCACCAATATCACCGTATACAGGTTCAATACCATTCTTGGTTGAAGAATTGAAATCTATTGTGCCCAGTTTTGTACATTCATAGAATGCTGAATCACCAACTGTCAGTTCTTTGTCACCTACACGTAAGTATGAAAGATTAGTACAGTATTCAAATGCACCTTCACCTATCTCTGAGATCGAGCTTCCGCCCTTGAAAGGAACAGGAGCATCGTATGTTCCGCTTCGTGAACTGTATTTCTGGTATAAAGGTTCATCTATACCATAGAATTCAATTGAAGATATATTCGTCTGGCCTTCAAATGCATAGTCGCCTATGGCTACGACTTCTTTGCCATACAGATGCTTAGGTATAACTATTCTTGTATTTGCTTTGTTTGTGTAGCATCCGGCGATCACTATTCCCTTGTCATTCATTTTCAAGTCAAGAGAATAGTTTTCGTATGGATCATGATATGTTCCGTCATATCTTGACCATGTACCGGATTTGATAGGCGTATCTGTTTGTGCTGCTGATGCTATAGTGTTATCGACCTTGAGCTGTGGTAATACATTTGTTACGCTAAGTGGATTGCAGAGTGCTGCGGCGGTAAGTGTTACAGCAATGCTGCGTCTGATCTTGTTATTCATATTTTTATTCTCCTTGTATATTATTTCGTTTAAGCCGTTTTACAGTGTGCACCCTGCGGACCGGCTGTTTACACGCATATTATACAAGGATATTGCTGTGAAAGTCAACAGAAAAACGGTAAGATGCATTTTCAGAGGGGTAAGATGCATTTTTGAGGGGGTAAGTTGCATTTTCAGGCCGGTAAGCTGCATTGACAGGAGAAAGTGTTGTGTGTTATCATGGAGTTACAGCAAAAGAGATGATAATATAGAGTTGAAGTCCGCAATATTTTTATTGACTTGCAGCATATGAAGAGGTATAATATTGCCAACAATACCTGCACTATAATAGGATGAGTGGACAGTACTTTTGTTCACAAAATGTTTACAATTTTATCCGCACATTTTTGCGCTTCAAACGTTATACTTTACAAAGAGTGTTTGAAACGTATTTCAAAAATTTAAATCAGAAATGGAGGAATCAATATGAAGAACAAGCTTATCGCATTTCTTACGACAGGATTAATGATGACATCTGCGGTCGCACTGCCGCCTGTGGAGGCTGCTGACAAGTCTGATAAGGATCCGGTCATAGGCCTACTGCCGGACTGGGTACCGCAGGATTTTGCCGGGGCAATGCAGTTTTACAACACCCACGGAAAGACCTATGTGGCAGATAACGTTATATGTACAGTAAGACCTATGCAAAATTATCCGGACGGCAATTATAGCTGGGCGATCGCCGGCAGTATGACAATGCTTGATACTCCTGCCAGCGGCAAGGAAAAAATCTATGAGCTGGAGATCCCGGAAAAGCCTGATCCGGAAGATCGCAGCGCAGTCAGAGCGTATGAGAATTACTGCGACAGCATAGGTCTGTACTCACATGATTACAGCTACTTTGAATCATATGCTGAAAGCCAGACACATTTTCAGTTCGACGTGAATGTTTATCGTGTTTCAGAGGGATACAATCTTCAGGTATTGTGGAGTGAAAAGCAGAATGGCAGCTTCAGGATAACTGAGACCTTCAACTTCGAGAATAATGACGGAACAACTGTGGAGACCGATTACTACGGCTGGCTGCCGGACAGCGCACCGGAATTCAATGAATTTATGACATTGAACGGCAAGGCTTCTGTCCATGATAACCTTGTTGTATATTGCTCAGATGTGAATTACAGCACCGGCGCTTCCTTGAAAACGGAGCAGAGCGGCAGCGGAAAAGTTGAAGAGATAATGGAGTCGTCTTGCTCACCGTTTGAACTCATACCTCTGGACGGATCAGCTTCGCCTTCTGTTAAGCTTTATAAGCCGGTCGCTGACGGTGATGCGGACGTTAAATGGACTATCGGCAGAGAATGGTCATCTGAGGCGCCTTATGATATTACATACGGCAGTTATACTATCAAGGAAGATTGTTCTGTGATCGTTGATCGTTCTCCTGACAGAAAGGGCAGCACGATATTCAGATTTGTTGACAGAGATACCGGCGAACTGATCGATATTCCCGAAGGCAGCAATTTCTATTTACAGAAGGATACTGTTGAGGAGCCTTATACCGGCGAGATCTTTAATCTGACATCCAATCCCTTAAAGGTCGATTCTATAAATGCATATGATCCTCATTGCAGTTATACTTGTAATATGAACACATCAGCCGGCAGATATGACTTCCCGGAGTTTGAGATAACAACTGAGGGAACAAATTTTGTCGAGGTTACCTGCAAGGTGAAGCTTTTCACTGAGCTTCCTGAAAATGCAACAAGGATAACTCTCTACGATAAGGATACCGGAGAGCTTATCCCAAGCGAATGGCTAAAGAATCATATGTGGGGATTCGGTACGGATATCAGATTCAAAAATGATAATACTCCCGGCGGATGGATGTATACAGGTCCTATCTGCATCATCCACTCCAATCCATGCAATTACACAGATGATGATTTAGCAAAGCTTTACAAACAGGCAGACTACTTTGAATTCTTATGTGACGATCAGCCCGCTATTATAATGCACAAGAATGGCGCAATGGATCTTGTATTCAAAACAAAGCTCACATTAGTGGACGGTAATCTGAACGGAGACAGCGATTTCAATATCGCTGATGCAGTTACATTAAAGAAGTGGCTGCTCAACGATTCTGACGTGGAGATTTACGATTGGTGGAAGGGCGATCTTGATTTTGACGATCAGCTTACCGGATTTGACCTGTGTCTTATGATGCAGGAGCTGGTCGATAAGACACCCGCAGGTCTTGTTGAACCTGATGAAGTATATGATTACAGAATGTATGCACGTGTAGTTGCAGATGATCTGAAAATGTACCTGGGACCCGATGAGAGCTACGGTGTTGTTGCTTCTATACCCAAGGATGCGCTCATACAGGAGATCGGCACTAAGAAAAATATCTCAGACTGGATGTATACTCAGTACAATGATCAGTATGGCTGGGTAAAGACTTTTGATAAAGAAACCAACACTCAGACTATCTTTTTTGAGGTAGCTGCAAAGAAGCCGGTCATCTATCTTTATCCGGAAGAGGCAACAGATGTTCATGTTGAACTTGAGCTGAAAGATGCTGATCTTTCAACAACATATCCTAAGTACAACAACGGCTGGGACGTTACAGCATATCCCGACGGAAGCCTTCTCAATAAAGCAGACGGCACTCACCACAGATATCTCTTCTGGGATGCTGTAAACTGCCGGACAAGATTCGACTTCTCTAAGGGCTTCTGTGTTGCAGGCGGTGACACTGAGAGCTTCCTCAGGGAAAAGCTCACGTATATGGGACTGACTGAGGAAGAGATGAATGAGTTTATCGTTTACTGGCTGCCGCTGATGGAGCATAACAAGTACAATCTCATTTCTTTCCAGGGTGAGGCTTATACAAGTTCTGCAAAGCTGGATATCACTCCCAAGCCGGACAGCCTTCTCCGTATTTTTATGACATATGTTCCTCTTGAAGAGGCAGTCGATATCGAACCGCAGCAGCTTGAGACCTTTGAAAGAAAGGGCTTTACAGTTGTTGAATGGGGCGGCAGTGAAATAAAGTAATAAAAGCCTGTGATATGCGTGGTACGTATATGAATGTTTAAGGCAGTTATTGAGGGAAACCCTTTTGAAAAAGGGTTCGGGGAAGAACCTTTCCTCAGAAAGGTTCTTCCCCGAGTAATTGCCATATACTTACATATAAGTACCATGCATATTGCAGGCATTTATATACGTTATTTAGGTTGGTCTTGTTCTTTGCTGAGGTAGCGTTTTTTGAGCTGCTGGTTCATCAGGGCTGTATGCTTTCTGTCAACAAGGTAGTGGACGAAGCTGGTGAACAAATAGATGAATACCACTGCCAGGAAAGTGATCAGGACAGAAAGCGGAGTGATACTGCACCAGCCGAACATATTCAGCAGCAAAAGTGTGATACAGAATATCAGCAGGAAGTGTGCGAGCCACAGTATTACTGACAGCCGCACGCTTTTCGTATCCAGACATATCAGGACAGCACTGGGCAGGGCAGTGATTATACCGCTGAGAAGTATCTCCCATAGGATGATACTGTCCATCTGCTGACCTGAAACTGTCAGGAATATAGCGACTGCTATCAGGACAGCAGTCGTAATGTCCACAAAATAATGCAATAATGATATCAGAAATTCCTTTAACATTATTCAACCTCCTCAATACCAAGCTTGACTTTCAGACCATGTACATATTGCCGTGATATCATTATCTTTTCACCATTTTTCAAGTGAGCTTCCAGCTTTCCGCCGAAAAGAGGGGAGAGATACTCGATCTTCTCCATATTCACTATCATGGACTTTGAACATCGCACGAAATCCAGCGGCACAAAAAGCTCCTCAAGCTCATAGAGCTTATATTTTACTTCAAATACATCCGAATGGTAATATGCAAAGACACGGCTCTCATTTGCTTCAAAATAGTATACATCCTGATAGTTCAGGCGGACTATCTTGTCATTCTGATATCCGGTAAGCTCAGTATTGGCTGTCTGGAATGCAAGAAGCATGGAAATTAGCCGCTGATCCGGTGATGCACATCGGACGATTATAACATCTTCATCATCCGGCTGTGGGGATTCGATTATAATTCTCATTGTCGGCCTCCGATTGGTTGATCAGTTGGTTTGGTGCTGTTATAAAAGGGATATTACGCTCCGAAGCAGGGAAGCAGCGTTGGCTTCAAGGTGGGAGCCTGTGTATAATATATTCCCGGTTGAAGTGATAGTATGATAAAATGTCATATCTCAAATGAGCCGCCATGGGGGAGCTTATATACAGCTCCACGGCCTTTCATGTATTCCTCAAATCCTGATGTGTCGATCTCAGAACTGAACGGCGGAAATGTATCGTCAAAATGTGTAAGCAGCACAGCTTCCGGCCGGAGCTTTTCGTAAATCTCCGCTGCGATCCTGCAAAGCTCTTTTGAACCCTGATACGGAAAAAAAGCGATATCTGCTCCCTTCGGATAGTCAACACCTTCTGCGATCGCAAGGCTTCCAAGTATCAGTATCCGTTTGCCGTAAGCCTCTATAAGATAGCACAGGGATTCCTTCTTTTCAAGGCAGGATGAGAACTTTTTCAGCTTCCCAGTGATCCCTTTCAGGTTTCTGAGTACACGCTTGCTGAGTATCGCTTTCAGGCATTCCGCTGCGCCTAATTTGATATGTTTTCCCTTGTAAGCTGTGATACAGAAATTGCCCGCAGTGAATACTGAGCCTGCTTTTATAAGGTGCAGATTATTTTTATTTACGCCCTTCCTGCAAAGTGTATGGTATGGTGCATTTGTGCAGTATACTGTAGTTCCGGGGCGGACAATTTCGCTGATACTGCCGATGTGATCGTAGTGCCCGTGGGAGATCAGGATTTGGCTGCAGCCGGAATAAGCGTCAGCCGCTACCTTTATCCTGCTGTCAGGAAAGGGGAAGAATGGATCTATCAGCAGATGTGAATTCCCGGCAGTGATCCTCACAGAAGCTGTACCATACCAGGTGATCTTAATTTTGTTTTCTTGCATAAGCGATCAGCTCTTTCAATGGAAATTTGCTCTTTTGCAGCGGCGCTACAAAGCCTGGCCTCTGCATTTTATCATTAGTAAGATTATACCATATTTTATAGTGCAGTTCAATGGGGCTTTTTTCACAGGTGCGTTTTTCGTGTCAGTATACAGCTGGTTCCCTTTGATAGGGAAAGCATCATAGTGCTGTCCTCTATCTTGCTGGGAATCCCTTCAGTATATCTGCTCCTATATATATATGATAACACAGAGCATCATCTCCTGTCAATGCAACTTACCCCCTTAAAAATGCATCTTACCTGCCTGAAAATGCATCTTACCGGAAAACAGATTGACATTGCATTTATTATTACTGTATAATCATAAAAGAAACAGACAGAGACCTGGCTCTCTGTTTCAAAATGCAGGAAGGGGGGCCGTATGTCTTTCAAGATAAGGCATGAAACAAAGTGGATAATCTTTTTGGCTTTGATCTCAGTGATATTATTATTTCTGGCGATAGTTTTATCCGGATTGAAAATGCCTTTATGGATGCTGTGGACAGCAATTGCAGCGGTGACACTTTCAATGATACTGTATTTTGCCGAGCAGGCTGTGGGAACATCGATAACAGTTGAAGAAAGCTTTGTGATTGTGAAGCGGCTTTTCGGAAAGAAAATAATAGCTGTGAGTGAGATAAATGCTGTTGATATAAAACACTATGAAAGAGTGAGAAAAAGAGCCGGTGCAGCTGCATATACCGAATACCGGATGCGGATGACAATAGTCCTTTCCAACGGTGACAATATTGTTCTCAACGACAACGCAACAAAGTTGGATGGTACAAAAGGCTTCGTACTTGGAATACGGGAAAGAGCTCAGGACGAGGATGTTGAGCTATACAGGGCTTATAAGATCATAAATGCGAAAATCAACAGAATATAACATGCTGATCCCCCTTTGAGCAATTATTTCTCAAAGGGGGATTTTAGGAAATAGTTTATAATATATATGCCCTCGGGAGCAGTCACCGGATCTGCTGCTTTTGAGATGAGCATATTCGTTCATTTTTATAATTCATAAAGGCTCATTACTTAACACTTATCTGAAGTGAAATAACAAGTATGATTATTATTTTTTTCCGCAGTTTTTATCATATACCGGATTGCAGGCGTAGAAGTTCTTTGAATTCAGCTTATCCTGCGTTATTCGGAGTGCCTCGCCGAATCTCTGATAATGAACTATCTCACGCTCACGAAGGAACCTGATCGGATCACGTACATCCGGATCGTCTGCGAATCTGAGAATATTGTCGTAGGTGGTTCTTGCCTTCTGCTCCGCAGCCATGTCTTCATGGAGATCGGTTATGATATCGCCTTTAGACTGGAAATATGTGGCTGTGAATGGTGTGCCTGATGCCGCTACAGGATAAATGCCTGTGGTATGATCCACAAAATACGTGTCAAATCCGCTGGCCTTTATCTCATCTATGGTAAGATCCTTTGTGAGCTGATAAAGAATGGCGGAGATCATTTCAAAATGCGCCAATTCATACGCACATCAATGATATAAAAGAGCGGTAAAAAAATCAAACGAGCGATATTTCGAGAGAAAAGGGGACAGGATGCCATTTATCCCGGACAGCAGTTTCACGGTGATAGACGATATCTTTTATTGAAAGGCGGAGCAGGCGGTTCTTTTCTTCTGCTGATGCTGCTTTGTCTTCCAGTACAGCGATAGCTTCTTGCAGAGCGATATACTTCTGCTTGTAATCAGTTACAGATATCTCCTGAGACTGAGCTTCAGCAATGGCTTCTTGCAGTTCCTGACGGCGCTTAGCGAGAGAAGCATTTCTTTTCACGAATACATCACTGGAATATATGCCTTGTTCAAGGAATTCATATAAACGCTCCTGTTGCGTTTCAAGTGCATTCAGTTCCTTTTTTAAGTTCTTAGAAACAGCTTCATGAGCTGACGGCAGCTTTTCAGAGCTGTTATCGAGCATTTTCTTCATATCCGCTGCAAGTTTCCTGAGGGCTTTTATTACCTCTTCTTCTGCTTCATTATACGTTGCAGAGCGGTTTCCGCAATGCATCTGATAAGCACAGTGTAGCCGGTCTTCGCATTTTTTATGCGGCTGGTAGATCATAGGCCTTCCGCAGGAACAGTGCATAATACCGGCAAAAGGATTATTTAATCCTGATTTAGCCTTGACCTTAGGCAGCTTTCCAAAGCGATCAAGTGAAGCGTTGAAGATCTCCTCTGATATGATTGGTTCATGCTTGCCGTCAACGAGGAGCCATTGATCCGGAGCAGATTTCGGGCGTGAAGCGATTATCTCACCGTCTTCATATTTTTTCACAGTCTTTCGCCAGTTCCAGCGGATCTTTCCTATGTAAACGGGATTTTTCAGCATATCCCTGATGCTTGCAGTGCTCCATAGTTCCGTTTTTCTTGGCTTTATGTGCAGGGCATTGAGACGGTTAGCGATAGTAGTAGTGCCGAGCCCTTCCTTCGTCCAGAGCTCAAATATAAGACGGACCGTATCTGCCTCTGAGTTTGGTACAAGAGTATTTGCCTTACCGTCCTTGACTTTGTCGTATCCGTAAGGAGCTACAGAACCGATAAAGTTTCCTTCGTTCACTGAAGCTAAACGGCCACGCAGCATTATTTCTTTGATATATTCAAGGTAGTCGTTGCCTCTCATGAGCTCCATTTCAAAGAATTTGCGGTCGAATTTATCAGTCAGGTCATAGGTCTTAGTAGGAGTAACAATGGGCGTAGAAGTATATCTGAACGCTCTGATGATCGTTCCGCAGTCGCTGAGATCTCCACGGCTAAGACGCTGAGGCTCGACAACGATAACACCGTCGAGCTCTTCGGACTGGATCCGGGCAAGGAGCTTATTTACCTCTGGGCGGTCCTGTATCGTTTCGCCGGATACTACTTCACGGTAGATCATATCCTCCGGGACAGCTCCGCCCAGATGAGCCCTGGCATAGTCCTGTAATATCTTGTAATGCTTTGCGAGTACTTCTTCAACGCTCTCGTGCTCACCGTCTGATCTTGACTTTCTGAGATACATAAGATATTTATCCGGCATAGCTTATCTCCTTTCTATTGTTTACCCCTGCTCATAGCAGGGGATTTTTTTATGTGAGATCTTTTACTGTCTTAGTCAGCAGTTTTTCAATAATATCATCTTTGTGCTCGATCTTGTTTAACAAACATTCGATCACTTCGTCTTTACGGTTGACTACATTCTCTCTGAAATCAAGATTTTTTTCAAGTCTGGCGATGTGATTCTGAAGATGTGATATGCGCTTTTCAAAGTCTTTTTTCAGATCCTCGTTTTTGACTATCAGCATATCGATCATTTTGTTCTTGTCGTGTATCATTGCTTTCAGAACATCTATGTCATCAGTATTGCTTTTATCATCGTACAGATCAAGCAGAACATCTGCAAGGGGCGCAATCGTATCACGGTAGCGGAAACTCATAGAATCATGATTCTCCGAAAAAACTCTTTTTACAGTTGTTTCTGAAAGAAAATATCCTTTAGCGTCAAGTCTTTCACAGATATCTGCTATTGTTAGACCATGCTCTTTACGGACGGATCTTAATCTTTCTACAGTCTTTTTTTTGTAATTTTTCTATTTCCATTGGGGTGTTTATGCTCCTTGTATTAATAATATGGCTTGTTGTGATATAAGTGGATCATTTATAGCTGTCATTGCTGAGAACGTCCAGATGCCGTCTGTAGTGCCTTGGAATGTCAATGCCTACAAGATACCCTATGGAGTGCAGGAAGTCTGAAATAACAGCAAATCCGTCCTTGTAGAAGGCTTCGATGCGCTTATCCTTGAAGGGGATGTTCTTGTAGTCAGGCGGACAGATGAAGGTCCAGTCTGCTCCGCTCTTGTCCAGGATGATACGGAAGAACTTGTCTATATCCGTGTCCTTGAATCCGGCGTTCATCAAAAGGATGTGGTGCTCCACAGCTTCGTCTATGTGGCTCATGATAGCTGTCTGGCCGTCAAAGGATATGAGCACCAGCAGCGGCTCGTCGGCTGCCATTGCCTTGTTTACTTCCTCGGAGGAGGGGTATTTTATGAGGTTCATTTTATCTCCACCCTTTTTCTTTTTTAGTTTTTAAGTATCGGTCGACCGCTTTTTCTTCTTCCTCAGCAGGAAGAATATCAAAGCCGTATTTTTTAGCTGTTTCGGAATACTCTTTTATTTTTTCTTTACTGGCTCTTCGATATGAATTGAATGATTTAAAAGGAAAGCTTGGAATGAAGTGTTGCATTTTATAAAAAAGCTTTTTGTCACGTTCGAGAAGGCTTTCATAAGTTATCCTGTCAAGGTAATATTGACGCCTTAGTTTTTCTTCATCTGTTCTATCATCAATAAAAGGGCGATTGCTATATTCAATATAATTTGGGGCATTAAGATAATGTTCATCATAATTCTCTCTGAACATAAGAAGAGAAAGCCCAGTGCAGGCACATTCATATTCCTCAAATTTAATAAAGCGCTTGTCATTTCCGCTTATACTAAAAACACGATTTCTTCTTTTGGCACATTCCGGGCAGCATCCAAAATGATCACTTGTCATACACAAATCATATCCAAGTGAAAGAATAGTTTGAATTTGTCGGCTATGAGTTGGCGTATATTTGGGAGAGGCTGTTTCTAATTTGAAAAAAGCGTTTATCTTTTCTTCATACTGATCAGCTTCATCAAACCTTTTGTCCTCATAGAGCCAGTTGACCAGTCTCATATAATCATTTCGTTTCCATTGAACTGTTGAACGCTTCATAATTTCACAGGCTTTAGCCAATACGGCAATAGAAAGTTCATTTTTGTGCTTATTGCGAAGTTCTGATGCCTTCATTCTTAGAACGTAATCAAGGTATCCAGTAACACCTAATGAATATGTTCCGGGAGTTTCAGTATCGACTTGTCTTTTGAAATCCGGGACTGTAATACTCTGGACGCTTGCTATTTCTTCGAGATCGTATTCAATTCCGTCAGATATAATAAAACGGGCTTCATAGAATTTATCCCTTTCCTCATAATAATCGCTTAAAGCCGGTTCAGTATTAAAAAGATATCCGTTTTTATAAATAGCTTTTATAATTGACATATTGGTCACCTCCTACAAATATTTTGAAAAACAGCAAACTTATACTTGACAAATTGAAACCTATGTTCTATAATAATAAATATCGAACAAACATTCTTGAAAGGAGCTGATGTAAATGGAAGATAGACAAGTACTTACAACGGAAGAACGCTCAGAAATCATAGAGTCTATTATTGACGATATTATTATGCTGAAAAGAAAGAATATCAATCCTTCTGAGTCCTCTTCCAAAGAAGGTAAGAGGTGTACTTCTTAAGTTCAATTAGTTCATCATCAGATAGTTCCGTTAGAATTGTTCTATAAGCTTCTCGCTCGTCATCAACGGGGGGGGAGCTTTTTTCATTTTTACCGTATATCAGGTATTCTGTTGAAACACCGAGAGCAAGAGCTATTTTTATTATATTGTTTATAGAAGGCTCTCTTGTTTCAGAACCCAGTATTTTGTTTAACGTGCCAAAAGAGACAGTTGATATATCGGATAATTCCTTGTTGGTTAGATTGGCTTCTTTCTTTTTTTCTTTGATTCTTTCGATCATTTCGTCAAAATTATACTCCATATTATCACCTCCACATTTTCATTATAACCTATGCAGTTCATATTGTCAAGAAAATAATTATCAAATTCGGTAATATTTTTCTTAAAAAAGGTTGACAATTACCGTAAACGGTGATATAATACAGATGAATTACCGAAAACGGTAATTCAGAAGGAGGTGTAATATGCTTAATAATTTAAAAGCCGAACTCGTTAGAAAAAATCTTTCGCCGGAAAAAGCCGTTGAAGCTGCTTTGGGCTGTACAAATAAGACTGCCAAGGCTAAGCTTAACGGAGAAAGCGCATTTTCGGTTCCGGAGGCTATTTCTATCGTGAAAAGATACTTTCCTGACGATAACTTTGGGTATGAATTCCTTTTTGAGAATTCGGAATTTAATGCTGAGAAAGGAGCGTGAAAAAATGCAGATCAGAGTCCGTGTTAGCAGGGAGGAATATGAATCAGGCGAGATACTGAAAAAAATTGACCCACCCGTCATAGAGTTCAATGACAAAGACGGTCGGGTCAAAAGAGCGAAGTTGTCAGACCTTGACAAGCTTCCGCAGTTCAAAGGTGCTAACGCCGAATTTCTTTCGGAGCTGAAAGATAAAGTGGACAGTCTTTCTGATTAGGACATCCGCTCCCGAACACGTCGGCACAGTAATCACAGTCAGCTCCTGCTTTTAAGTATCTGTTATCAGTTATGTGCGAATAGTTTACGTCAATAGAGTATTCGCAGTTCTGAACGGGGCAGAAGCCTGTTACTGTTTCAAACATTAATATCACCTCCCTTCCACCACAATTATAACAGACGGAAGGGAGGAACGCAAGAATCAAGCAACTCGTACAAACAGTACCGCATAAGATTGAAAGAGGTGATCTTATGAAAAACGACATCAGAAACTGGCATGAGACCGAAACAGAGACAGAACGCACAGTGACTTACGATACCGACAAAGCGCATATCATAGTTCACATCCCTAAGCGTACACCTGAGGAGCAGGCAGAGTATGAAAGAAAAATGAGAGCCGGTCTCAGACGGTTCTATCATCATGTTACTGTGGAACGTGGTTATGACTGGGATGAGCTTGTCGCCAAGTATGCTCACGAACTCGATTAGGAAGGAGAAAGAAATGACCACGGAAACACTTAAGGAAATAGCAATATGGATGATACTTGTACCGCTGGGGATAATGCTTATCCCGAACATCCTCGTTCCGTTTGACCACTGGTGTTCCGGAACGCACGAGTTCTCACCGGAAGCCCGGTATCAGCGTAAGCTCCGCCGGGAGCTGCGGCACTGGACAAGCATTATGCTCTGCTCAGATCCTGAGTGGGAGCCGGAGGACTACGCTGTAGCAGTCCGGAAAGTAAAAATGCTCCGGGAGGAGCTGGGGAAGGAAGTGAACAAGAAATGTCAGAATTAGCAATGACCAATGACGAGATTATCATGAGGTACCGGCAAGCTAAGGACAAGAGTGAGCAGGTCAAGATACTTGCGGAGCTTAATGATTACCCGGTAGAGCGTATCATCGGAATACTCGTTGCAAGCGGAGAAGACAATCGGAAATTCAATCACCTGAGAGGCCAGCTCAAGAAAGAGGAAACTCAGAAAGAGCAGGTAGAAGTACATAAGGAACAGTCTGAGGCTGAGCAGTCGAAAACAGAAAAAGTTCCTAAGGCAGTAATTGCTGCTGTAGAAGATAAGATAACAGAACTTCAGTATATGATTAATCAGAACAAAGACCAGGTCAAGAGCCTTTTGCAGCATAATGAGCGATTTAGCTCTCGTATCGGTATCTTGACTTCTTGGTTAAAGGAGGTAAAAAGCAATGAAAGCACTTAAACTTGTGGGGCAGGCTGTTGCTGATACGCTCGTCAGCGGTGACGGCGCATTCAAGTTATCCATTGATACGGCACTTTCGACATATCCGATAGTGGAATTCATAAGCGGTGACAGA
>ERZ795051.3133-NODE-3133-length-17240-cov-4.920396_pt1 | contig 17240 bp, 10 predicted proteins | sample MGYA00375135_ERZ795051 | MGnify/ENA primary metagenome ERZ795051 (study PRJEB30180, sample SAMN05720222) | activated sludge metagenome | isolation source: Anaerobic digester | place: Japan | collected 2015-05-26 ... | reverse complement strand
TTCAAGGGCAGTTGGGCCAGCCCCTTCCCCGCCGCAGCGACCAAGTCCGCTCCCTTCCACCTGGCCTCGGGCCGCGAGACCGAATGCAAATTAATGCAGCAAGAAGGACAATTCGGCTATGCCGAGAGTCCCGGCCTCAAAATCCTCTCCCTGCCCTACGGGGGAGGCGACCTTTCCATGGTCGTTCTGTTGCCGGAAAAGCCCGGTGGCCTTGCTGAGCTCGAAAGCCAGCTCGATGCCGCCCGCCTTGACCACTGGGTCGGCCAGCTTCGCAATCAGACCGTCAAGGTTTACCTTCCCCGATTCACGGCCCAATTCGGCCTGAAGCTTAACCAGGCCATGATCACCCTCGGAATGGCTGACGCTTTCGACCCGGCCCAAGCCGACTTTTCCGGCATGAATGGCGGGCGGGACCTGTTCATTTCCGCCGCCTTCCACAAAGCCTTTGTCGAAGTCAACGAGGAAGGAACCGAGGCCGCAGCCGCGACGGGCATCGTCGTGGCCACGCGCGCCGCCCTCCCCAAATCCATCCCGGTCTTTCGCGCCGATCATCCCTTTGTCTTCCTCATCCGCCACAACGCCACCGGCGCCATCCTGTTCCTGGGACGCCTGAGTGACCCCGCCGTCGGCGCCAACGCCGCGGGCTGACCGCTCCGACCCCTGACGGGGAGCGGGGGGGGGGTTGCTCCGAGGCGGCGTAAAGCACGGGGCGGATCCCGCCCGCCCGGAGGGAAAAACCAGGAGGTTCAAACCCAGCGACACTATGAATCGGGCCGCTCACCCCCCGCAGGCTCTCCTTGCAGGTGCCGCACAAAAAAGTCTCGCATCCGGCGCTGGTAATAGTCGCCACCGGCGCCGTGGCCGCCGTTGGGAATGATCAGCAAGTCGAAGTCCTTGTTTGCCCGGATCAGCGCGTCCACAAACCGCAGCGTGGATTCGGGCGGGACGTTGCGGTCCAGCTCCCCGACGACGAGGAAAAGGCGCCCCTGGAGTCGGGCGGCATTTTCGATATTGGAGCAGTCGGCGTAGTGCGGGCCCACCGGGTAACCCGTCCACTGTTCATTCCACGAAGCCTTGTCGAGCCGGTTGTCGTGGCAGCCGGAATTGGCGACCGCCGCCCGGTAAAACTCCGGATGGAACAGGAGGGCGGCGGCGGCGTTCTGGCCGCCGGCGGAAGTGCCATAAATGCCGACGCGGGTGAGGTCGTAGTAGGGATATTTGGCGGCGACGGCCTTGTGCCAGAGGATGCGATCCGGGAAGCCGGCGTCCTTGAGGTTTTTCCAGCACACATCATGAAACGCCTTGGACCGGTTGGCCGTGCCCATGCCATCCACCTGAACCACAATGAAGCCCGCCTCCGTCAAGGACCGGAAGCGGGGGCCAATGGCGAAGGACTTGGGGACGTAGGAGTTCTGGGGGCCGGCGTAGATGCTCTCGATGACGGGATACTTCTTCGCCGGATTCAGGTTTGGCGGCCGGCAGATAATGCCATAAATGTCGGTTTTGCCATCGCGGCCCTTGGCGACGAACGGTTCCGGAGGCTGCCAGCCGGACTCGAGGAGTTCCGAAGTGTCGCTCTGCTCCAGCAGGCAGACGCGGCGGCCGTCGGCGCTGCGCCGGAGCTCGACCGTGGGCGCTTGATCCACGCGGCTCCAGGTGTCGAGGTAATACCGCCGGTCCGGAGAGAATTCGAGGCTGTGCGTGCCGTTGCCTTCGGTGAGAGACACCAGTCCTGTGCCGTCGAAATTTACCCGGTAGAAGTGAAGGAAGTAGGGGTCCTGGCCGGGAATGCGGCCGCAGGCGTGGAACCAGACCTGTCGCCGGTCTTCGTCAATGCGGTCAATCCCGCGCACGACCCATTCGCCGTGCGTGATCGGGTTGCGAATCCGGCCCGCCGCCGCATCCACCAGGTACAAGTGGCGCCAGCCGTCCCGCTCCGAGGCGTAGATGATCTCGTCGGTTTTCTCGAGCCAGTTGACCAGGTTTAGGCGCAGCGCCTCGGTATGGGCGGTCCAGATAAACGTGTCGCTCCGCTCATCGAGGATGTTCCGTACCGCGCCGGTGTCGCAATCCACCTCGATGACCCGCAGCCGCTGGTGTCCCCGGTCCACCTGCTGCCAGGCAAAGCGCCTTCCATCCCGGCTCCAGCGAAGCCGCGGGATTGCAGATTCGTGCTCAAACGCATCCACCTCCGGCTTGACCTGTTTGCGCCCGGCCACGTCGAACAGGTTCAGCTCATGCCGGGGGAAGCGGTCTCCGGGCAGGGCGTAGTAGCGCGACTCGAATTGCGCCCGGCCCCCGCCGGGAGGCGAGGAGCGGATGAGGTAAACTTCCTTCCGGTCGCCGGCTGCGACGCGCCAGGCCACCAGTGTGCGCGAGTCCGGCGCCCACTCCAACCGCCCATACGCATTGCCTTCCCGCCCGTCCTCGCTTAAACGGCGCTCCTCGCCTGTTGCCGACCGGACAAACACGTTGTAATCCCTGACAAACGCCGTCCAACGACCGTCCGGCGAAACGCCCGTCTCCCTCGGCCGGCGACGGCCCCGTTCCGGCCGGGTCTCGCGCTCCAGGGCCGGGCGTCCGTCAATGATCGCGGTATCCGGCTGGTCGGTGGCTTCAAAAACGGCGAGCGTTTCGCCTTGCTCGTTGGTCACCAGCCAGACATGCCCGCCAAAAGTGTGTTGCGCCCGGCGGCTGCGGGGTGGAATGCGGCCGTAGCTCTGGCGCGTCCCCTCGCTGTCCAGCCAGAACAGGCGCACCTCCTGGTCCAGACGGTTGTCGAAAAGGATTTCGGTTTCCTGTCCGGTGCGCGCTGAAGCCCGGGGCCGGCCCTGAGCGGGCAGCCCCTCACCGCCTGGCAACGCCGTCTCGCCCGTCACGGCCTCGACCTTTCCCGACGCCCGCTCCAGCCGCCAGCGATGGGTGCGGCCGATGAGGATGACCTCCCGCCCGTCGGCGCTGAACTCGAGGCGTTCAATGGGCAGGTGCGTCGCGCGGGCCGTCTCCCCAAGCTGCTTCGCCACCGCCTCGTGATCAAAGGCCGGCGCGCGAGTCCCGCGCTCGGCATCCACAAGGATGAACTCGCGGCCCCCGCCCCGCAGCTCGTTCCGGTACCAAAACCGGTTGTTGCCGTCAAACCAGTGCGGCCGCACGGAACTCTGGTAGAGCCGCGGCGCGGGCGCGGCGGCGGCACCGGCGGCGGCCAGCAGCACCACGCAAAGTCCAGCCCGCGAGCACCAGGCAGAGCGCGCCGGCTGCGGGAGGTTGTCCACCTGATACGGTTCCTGTTTCATGCGCGACGGAGTATTGGGCAGGTCGGGCCGAAGGTCGAGTTCGCACGCGCGGCCGGCTCGGGCAGGGGCCGGGGGACCGGGGCGGCAGGGGATGAAATCCGCCACCCCGGACCGGGGGGAACTTGGCTGCCGGACAATGCAAGCGGGGGCCGGAGCGGCGCGCATACCAGGCCCCGGATGCGCGGGGGTCCCCCTGGCTCACAACAAAATCTTAATAAACGCTTGACTGGGCGGAAACCCTTGTTATAAGTGGAACAGAGTCACCCGTAAATTGCAGTCCAAATCTGGCTGGCGATTATGAGTCTCTTATCCAAGAAAGGACCTGACATGAAATCCTTACCAAACCCTATGTTCAAACCCTTCGTTTCAACCGGTGTCCCCCTGGGGGCGGCTCTTGGCTTGCTCCTGATCGGCGCCTCGGCCTTCCGCCTGGCGGCGCAATCCTTTGACTTCAACGCGGGCAACGACAATGGCTGGACCCGTTATTCCCTGCCGGCTATTTGGGCCGCCACCTTCTCCTTTCCCGATGACGGCGAAGGCGGAAAGGCTTACAAGATTTATGCGCCGCCCAATGCGGACGACCCCTATGGGCTGATGAATGCGCGCGGAGGAAGCTTCCGGGCGGATGTGCTTTATTCCGGCCGGTTCTCGGTCGGGTGCGACCTGTTGAGCTGGAACGCCGTGTGGCGCCAGGAGGCGGGGATCTTGTATTACATTACGGACGTTGGCTTGGGCACGACGGACGGTTACGCGGCCACTTATTCGTCAGGCTACCGCAATCTTTACATCACGCGCGTGCTGAATGAGGGCCAGACCACGGTGGCCGAACTCGGCTCGGGCAGCATCACCTTCGACCCCACGCACCGCTACCGCCTGGTCGTCAGCACGCACGACGGCTACACTTTCTTATTCCAGGCATTCGACAAAGCCGAGCCGAACAATGCCATCGCCTCGGCCATCGGCGTGGACTACACCTACAACGCCGGCGTTTGCGGCTTGTTTGTCTTCCAGCAAACCTACCCTTCGGCCACCGAGGCGGCGGAAGCCACCTTTGACAATTATCAAGCGTTTGTGCCGGCTGCCGGAGCCATGCCCGCCACCGTCACCGACCTCTCGCCGCCTCCCGGCGGCAAGGCCACGGCGGTTTACCCGACGGTTTCGGTTGCCATCATGGACCGTGACACCATGGTGGACTCGACCAGGATTTATCTGGCGCTGGACGGCGTTTGGATCCCCCAATCCTCCCTGACCATCGAGCCGCAAGTCACCAAATCCCAGAATCCACCCGCCAGCGGCATCTACTTCAGCGGCGCCACCGTGACCTATCCCATTACCACCCTGCTTCCGTGGGGCAGCAAACACACCAATATCGTGGCGTTTGCCGATTTCTCGAACAACTGGCACACCAACACCTGGACCTGGACAGTCGCCTATCCCTACCTGTTCGCCAGCAACAGCCTCCCCGTGGGCAGCCTGAACGTCCGCGGCTTCGATGTGCGCATGGCCCAAAGCGACAACGGCGGCGTCAACCTCGAGAATTCCCTCGCCCGCGCCCTCCAACAGTTGGCCATTCCCCCGGCCATTCCCGTTGACCGCACAGCCACCAGCATCGTGCAGGTGCTTAATTGGAACAAGAATGGCACGCCGGCCAACGTCCCCGGCCTCTGCCCGGGCGGCTACATCAACATTGCGGTCGAAGCGCTCACCTATCTTGAGCTGACCCCCGGTGTGCATCGTTTCCGCATCAACACCGACGACCGCGCCGCGGTCTATTCCGGCGCCAGCTTCAAGGACCCCAACGCGGTGGTGCTGTGGGAAAACCCCGGCAGCACAGCCAACGCCACCTTCGAGTTCGTGGTCGAGGCCGCCGGCCTCTATCCGGTCCGTTGTTTGTGGGAGGAAACGGGCGGCAGCGCCCTGCTTCAGTTGTCGTCGGTGAACCTCGGCGACCTCAGCGAAGTATTGATCAATGACCCGGGCAATCCCGCGGCCGTCAAAGCCTTCTACCCCATGGTTTGCCAGTCCTCGTCCTCGTTGCCCGGCGCCTTCGCGATCAATCCGGCGGCCGTCCATGCGGTTAACACCGTTGATCTCCTCGACGCCGCCTGCTCGCCCACGGTGGTCGGCAGCATGGTCACCGGCGGCTCCTTCACCCTGCCGCTGGGAGCCGAAACCCAGTTCTATCGCCTCGACGGTCCGCGCCAGACCCGGATCACCCGCATCACGAAAGGGGCTTCCAGCCTGGTGATCCAATATCAAGTGCAGTAAACACCGCGCACCGCGAAAACCTGGTTGACGGCAAACCGCATCGCGGAAGCCGGGGGCGGCAAGCGCCTCGCGCCCGTTTGCCTGGCGGCGCGCGACAGGGGCGTGAGGGGGATGCTTTTGCCGCGAGTACGGGCCTGCCGCCCAAAAAGAAGCCCGGCCGCGCCCGGCCAACGTTCGGTTGTGCGCGCCAGAGAAGCTGTGGTATGCTGGTGCGATGAAACAATTGCTGGCGCTCTCTCTGGGCTTGCTTCTTGCCGGAGCGGCTTCCGCAGCCGAAAAGAATGCGGGCGGTCGGGCCACCCGGGCGGAAACGGACCTGGCTGCCGGCACCACAAACGCCGCGGCGGCCCGCGAATACGAGAAGCTGCTCGAGATGGACGACGCCGCGCAGGCGGAAGTGGACAAGTGGATTCGTGACAACCAGCAATTTGCCGCGCACGGCGGCGGCGTGCCGGCGCCGGATTTGAATCTCAAGATTCGCGAGCGGCTCCGACCCGTCCGCGAGGCGTATGAGGACTTTCTGCAGCGCTACCCCAATCACTCGAAAGCCCGTGTGGCTTACGCGAGTTTCCTGGGCGACACCTCCAGCGAGGAGGAGGCACAGGAACAGTTGGAAAAGGCCCTCGCGACCGACACCAACAACCCGGCCATTTACAACAACCTGGCCAACATTTACGGACACACCGGCCCGGTCAAGAAGGCGTTCGAGTTCTACGCCAAAGCCATCGAGCTGAATCCCAACGAACCGGTTTATTACCACAATTTCGGCACGACGGTGTACCTCTTCCGCCAGGATGCCCGCGAGTACTTTGGCATTGATGAACAGGCCGTGTTCGACAAGGCCCTCCAGCTTTATTCCAACGCCCTCAAACTCGACCCCACCAACTTCCCGCTGGCCTCGGACGTGGCCCAGACCTATTACGGCATCCGGCCCACGCGGACCGAGGACGCCCTGCGGGCCTGGACCAACGCCTGGAACGTGGCCAACGACCAGATCGAACGCGAGGGCGTGCACCTCCATTTCGCGCGGCTCAAGATGAACGCCGGCCGCTTCGACGAAGCCCGCTCGCATATCGCGGCGGTGACCAACGCGATGTATGCGGACCTCAAGAAACGCCTGGTGCGGAACCTTGAGGAACGGGAAAAAGAGGCCAGGGGGACCAACGCCGCCCCGGCCCGGGCGGAAGCTCCCGCCGGCCGCTGAGCCGCCGCCCTGAATGCCGCCGCCGCTTCAATCGAGCGTCGCCAGGCCCCGGCGCAGCGCCGTGGTTCGGAACAGGGGCGTGCGGGCCTGGGTCTTTCCCCGCCCGCCTACCGGCCCCGTGCTTCCAGCAGCGGGTTGAAGCCGGCCTGACGGAAGTGCCGGTCGGTGGTGAAGCAGTCGCGCACCTTGAGCTCGTGCATCACGCAAAAGCTGACGCAGTCGGTAAAGGACCACTTCTTGTCGTCATGGCGGGCAAAGAGGGCCGTGGCGGCATGGAATCGGTCCGGGCTCACCCATTCCAGCCGCAGCGATTCGCTGGCGGCGACCGTCCGCAGGAAATCTGCCGCCGCGGCGTGGCTGTGGCGCAGGAGCAGCAGGGTGGCCGTTTCGTCCACAACGTAATCCGTGGTTAGAAACCGGCGGCCGTCGCGGACCAGTGCGGCTTGCAGACGCAGGGCCCGCGCGTGGTGTTCGTCAGCCGCATCCCACAAGGCCAGAAAACCAGCCGTGTCCATGAAGACGTCAACCGCCGCCATACAAGACTCCGTCAATGTCCCGGTGCCGGGTTCCACCTTTGGGGCTGCGTACCGCCCGCCGGCCAATGGTCAGGAACGGGTCCTTTTCCAAGTCGGCCGTGCCGGCTGCAACAAGGGGCTCGAGTCGCGCCGCCGGGCGTCCTCGATGCGAGAGGATGAACCGCTCCCCGCGCTCCAGACGCCGCAGAATGCCGCGGGCGTTTTTTCGAAAGGCCAACATGGTCACGGTCTTCATTGGAGTTAAACTTTAACTTGAAGTTGAAGCATTCGCAAGCGTCCGCGAGGCCCGCGGCCGACTGAGTCACGTCCTGAAACGGCGGCCATGCTCGCGTGGGGCCGGGACTGTAAAAGCCCGGAAATGGCAGGGCCCCGGGGCGGGCGCATTTTCCGGCCGCCGAGCCGCCCCCCTGAAGGCCGCCGCCGCTTCAATCCAGCGTCGCCAGGCCCCGGCGCAGCGCCGTGGTCGCGGCTTGGGTTCGATCCGCCACGCCCAGTTTGTCCAAGATCATCTTGACGTGATTCTTGACCGTGTTTTCCGAAAGCCCCAGCTTCGCGCCAATCTCCTTGTTGCACATCCCTTTGACAATCAACTGCAGCACCTCGAGCTCCCGCGGGGTGAGTTCCGGCGCCGCCTGCCGGCGGGCCAGCCGCGCCGCCAGCGGCCCGGGCAGGACGTATTGGCCGGCATGGACCGCCCGAATCGTCTCCAACAACGTCTCGCTGTCGGCGTTTTTCAACAAATACCCGGTGGCGCCCGCTTCGAGCGCCCGGTAAATGTCCTCGTCGTGGTCAAAAGTGGTGAGGACCAGCACGCGGGCCTCGGGGTGTTTTTTACGAATGGCCGCTGTAGCCTCGGTCCCGCTCAAATCGGGCATCCGCAGGTCCATCAAGGTTACATCCGGCCGATGCTGGTCAAAGGCGGCGATGGCAGAGGTCCCTCCTGCCGCCTCGGCGACCACCAGCATGTCCGGCTGAACCTCCAGGAGACTCCGCAGACCGATGCGCACGACCAGATGGTCATCCACCAGCAACAGCCGGATTCTGGCATCCCGGTGGCTCATAGGGGAGCGGTGACGGTGACCGTGGTGCCCTGTCCCGGCGCCGTGGCCAGGTCCACCCGGGCCCGAATTTGCTCGGCCCGCTCCCAAATGCCGCGCCACCCGAAATGGCCTGAGCCGCCGCGTTTGAGTTGCCCCGGGTCAAAACCCGTTCCGTCATCCTGGATGCGAACCTGGACCGCTTCCGCCGCGTAGCGGATTTCCAGTCCGATGCGCTTGGGCTTCCCATGCCGCACGGCATTGGTCAGGCATTCCTGCCCAATTCGCAGCAGGTTGCTCTCAATGGCGTCGGGCAGTCCTTGCGCCGGCCCCTCCACGGCGCACCGGACGTCAATCCCTGTCCCGGCGGCAAGCTGCCGCGCCAGCTCGGGCGACGCGTCGGCCAGCCGCCCGCGTTCCAGCTCCTGCGCCCGCAGGTTCATCAACGAACGCCGCAGGCTCTCCTGCCCGTGCCGCACAATCTGCCGCGCCGTCTCGACCTGCCGCCGCGCCTCTTCCGCCGCCGCGGGCAGCCGCGCGCTCACCGCCTCAAGCTGAAAACCAAGTCCCGAGAAACTCTGCGCGACCGTGTCGTGGATTTCGCGGGCCAGCCGCTGGCGTTCCTCCAGCGCCGCCTCGCGCTGGATTTTCTGGCGGATGACTTCCGACTGCTCGGCCACCCGCCGCCGCAACAAGACCACCCGCACCAGCGCCACGGCGGCCAACCCCACGGCCAGCCCGGCCGCCACCATCAGCCGCCCGGGGGTCCACCACGACGGCCGGCTCTCGACCTGCAGGTCCTGAGCGGAGCGCGCCAACAGCTCCAGCGTGCCCGGGGTGACGCCAAACATGGTGTGGGGCACCTTCGGCTCGCCCAGCCGGCAGATGCCCGTGACCTGCAACTCGGTTTCCTTCCGGAATGGCAGGCGCGTCCGCGGCAGCCGCGCCCGGAGGGCCGTCTCCTCGGCGCTCAGCACCAGGAGGGTTTCGTCCGGTGTGTTGAGAATCTCCAGCAGGCGCGCCCGGACGCTCACCAAGTTCGCATCATTGGTGCCCCGCATGGCCTCCCCGACGGTCACCGCCACCGGCTCTGGCGGCGCGCCCCGGCCCATCACCCGAAATTCCGCATGTTCGATGCAGGCGCTGAAGGTGCCCATGGCGGGGAACCCCAGCACTTCAACCTCGTCGCCCGGAGCCACGCTGTCCGCTTGTGAAGTTTCGACTCGCAGCCCGCGCTGGCCTTCGCGAAGAAACAGCGTTTTGCCCGGTTCGGCGTGCGTCACCACGCCCCGCAGCCTCACGCGATGGCCGGACACACCCTCCGGTTTGAAGGTGCAGAGACTCGCCGCGGTCTCCAACGGCACCTGCCAGGGATCGGCCGGCGGAGGACTGTCCACCCGCAAATCCTGCAACCGGCTGAGATGCAACTGGGGCGCGACCATCTGCCGCGCGTCGTTAATGTAACCCGCCGCCACACCGGCCACCGTCACCCGGGCATCCACCAACGCCGGCAGCTCATGCGAAGCAACCCCCACCAACCGCACCTCCAGTTTCCTCGTGCCCGCCGCCAGCGTCAGCACCGTTTGTCCTTCGACCGGACCGGGCGCAACGGACCGCACGATTCCGCTCAACTCGACCCGCTCGTAGTGATGCCGCGTCGAGAGCAGGTCATCGAACGTGACCGCCCTGGCTTCCGGCAGCTCTCCATGCCCCACCACCCGCAACCGGGCCGATTGTACCCCCGGCACGAACCGCCCCTCGTAGCTCACCCCCTCAACCTCCAGCACGTCCCCAAGCCTGACTTGCTCCGGCCAGACGCCTTCCTGCCGCACAAAGGTGCCGCCCGTTTCGTCCTGCAAAAAAATCGCCGGGCTCAAGGGGTTCAACCCGATGACCGTGGCGCGGAGCTTGACCGGTCTGCGGCTGGCCGCCTCCATTGGGGACAGCGCCCGCAAAGCGGCGGCTTGGGTCAAGACCACGGGGCTGGACAGCCTGTCTGCCGCGGCGGGGGCCGTCGCCGCGCTGGCCGGACCCGCGCCGCACAGCAGCCAGGCCAGGGCGATTCCCAGCCGGAAAACCATGCGCTTGCTGCCAACGGCCCACATGCGTCCATGGTATATCTCACCGCCGTCCCACGCACTAGCCCGAAAGGGCTATGGACCGCCTCCCATTCTCGGATTAGATTGTGGTTCGAGAACTATGACTCGTCCCCGGTCCATAGCTGCGCGCCGCAACCCAACCGTGCGCCCCGGGGCGGGCGCGGTTCCCCGCCTCGCGCGCCGCGGCTTCACGTTGATCGAACTGCTGGTGGTCATCGCCATCATTGCCATCCTGGCGGCGATGCTTCTCCCCGCCCTCAGCCGTGCCAAAGAGAACGCCCGCCGCACCAGTTGTCTCAACAACCTCCACCAGGTCGGCGTGGCGTTGAGCATGTACGCCGGCGATAACAAGGAGCGCCTCCCCACCGTGTTTCGCACGGCCTCCTCCTTCACCACCTACTGGGTCCGTTACAGCGACCAGTACCGCAACCTCGGCCTGCTCTATTCCAACCAGTATCTCACGGTTCCCCACACCTTTTACTGTCTCTCGCGCAAAGCCCGCTTCCAGGAAGTGCTGGCCTACGACGCCCCGGACAACTTCTGGACCAACCCCTCCGTGCGCTGCTCCTACCCCGCCCGCCTGGTGGACGAGGACGGCGTGCCGATGGGGTCCACGGCCGAATGGAAAATGCACGATTATGTCAAGAAAGTCATCTACAGCGATTTCGTGGGCGTCGTCGGTTACCAGGGCGGCGGCATCGAAAACGCCTTCATTTACCCCGTCCACGATGGCCGGGGCTACAACCGCCTGTTCGGCGACACCTCGGTTCGCTGGGCCCGCCCCGGCCCGTTGACCTCCAAAATCAGCGCCACCGCGCCCAGCCCCGTCCGTCAGATGCAGTATTTTCAAGAACTGGACCAGCTCCCTTGACCCAACTTCTTAAGCCCTTGACCCCGAAACAACTCACTCCCATGAAACATCCCACTCTTGTTCGAGCGCTCGTCACGCTGACCGCGCTCCTCACCGCGCTCCCCTCCTCCCGCGCCGCCATCGAATCGAATTTCGACGACCAAGTCTATCCCGGCGCCGCCGGCGGCGGCTGGGTGGGCGGCTGGCAACAGACCCTCGGCACGCCTGTCATTCAGTCGGCCGATCCCCTGGATGGCAGTTCGCCCTACCTCCACTACGATGCCACTGGCGGCCAATACCGCAATCTCCTGCGTCAGTACCAATCCGGCGAGGGGGTTACCGTCACCGCGCCACATCGCATTCGCTGGAAATTCCGGCTGACGGAGGCCGATTTTGACACGGCGTTCACCGTCTTTAACGACCGGGTTCACTTTTTTGCACGCAACGCCCCCCGCCTGGGCGGCAGCACCGATGCCAGCATCAGTTGGTCCCTCATGGCCGCCGGCGCCGCCCATACCTCCGGCGCCGTCGCCGGCAAGACGTTCTGGGTGTTTGACAACGTGGACGGCACGGGCAATTTCACCCTCGAGAACCACGTGGACACGCTGGTGCCCCTGGTGCCCAACCATGTCTATTCCTTCGAGGTCCTGGTCAAGCCCGCCGAGCTGACCTACCTTGTCAAGGTCTTCGATGAAACGTCCAGCGTCTCCTTCCAAAGCAGCGCCCCCCACCGTTTCCGCAACCTTGCCTCGCCGGGCGACTCTCACACCAACCTCCACTTCGGCATCCAGGCCAGCACGACGACCGAGCCGCGGCCCTTTGATCTTGATTCAGTCTCGATCATGCCCTGGAGCGTCCCCGCCTTTGCCAACGTCAGCCCGAACGCCTACGCCATTCACCCCGCCGCCAACGGCATCCAGTTCAATGTCGTGGCCCTCGACCCGATTCACCCGGCGAACATCGGCCTCACCCTCAACGGAACGGACGTCAGCGCCCAACTGACGGTGACCGGCCCGGAAACCAACCGAACCGTCTCTTTTTCGGGCCTGGCCGCCGATACCGTTTATGACATGGTGCTGACCGCGACCAACGCCTCGGGCACCGCCAGCCTGACCCGGCGGTTTTACACGGCCACCAGCCCCTTTGTCCTTTACGACTCGGAAGGCTTCACCAGCGACGACTTGTATCCCCTGGGACCGCTCCAGGCCGTGACGCATGGCACCGCCTCGTGGCTCCCGGCGTCCGTGCCCTCCACGGTCGTGGACGTCGGTGACGGCGAGCACGGCAAAGCTCTCGAGCGGATGAACACCGGCACTTCGCGGACCGATTACCTCCAGTTCTGGCCGGTCTCCTCCGGGGTGATCACCATCGAGTTCGACGCCTGGGTCTCCACCACCGCCGCGCGGACTTTTGACGTCGCGCTCATGCCGGCCACCGGCGATTGGGCCAGTCACATCGCCTGGGGCGCCGTCAGCGGCAAACTGGCCTATTACAGCACCGCCGCCGCCGCGTGGGTTCCCGTGGCCGACCTGCCGCCCGCCTGGCACCGCTGCAAAATCATCAACTATTTGAGCGGCGCGGCCGCCGGCCGCTTCGACCTCCTGATTAACAACAGTCCCGTCGCGGAAAAAGTGTTGTGGCGGAACGCCGTTCCCGGCACCCCCCTGACCCGCATCAGCTTCCAGTCCCACAGCTCGGGACCGGTGCCGGAGTACGGGCGCATTGACAACCTCGTGGTCAAGGCCGCGCCGGAAGACCCGAACGCCTTCCCGACCCCAACCATTACCAACCTCAGCCCCGCCTCCTACGCGGTGGTGCCCCCCAGCCGGAGCCTGCAGTTCGAGGTAACGTCCGTCCTGCCCATTTCCGCCTCGGACATTTCCGTGTCGGTCAATGGCTCGAATGTGTCCAGCGGCCTCACCGTCACCGGCTCGCCCACCGACCTCTGGGTCTCCTACGGCCCTTTGGGCGCCGGCCGCCACACGGTGGAAATCACCGCAGTCAACGGCGCCGGGCCCACTCATGCCTCCTTGCTCCTCTACGCGACGGAAAACCCGATCACGATCTTTGACTCCGGCGGCTTCACGGATGATTCGTTGTATCCCATCGGCTATCTCACCGCCGTCACCAACGCCGATTATTACTGGGCGCCGGCGGCCGAGCCGTCCGAGATTGTGGACCTGGCCGATGGCGTGCATGGCAAAGTGCTGCGCCGCATGCAAATGGGGACCGATTACACCGATTATCTCCACTTCTCCCCGGTTTCCGCGGGCACGGTGATCATTGATCTGGACGCGCGGGTGTCTTCGATGGATGTCCGGACGCTGGACCTCTCGCTCAACTCCGCCAGCACGACGGGCGGGACCCAGGGACCGTTCATCATGTGGGGAACCAACGCCCTGAACTACTACAACCGCACCGCCTGGGTGCCGGTCACCGCGCTGGATGCCGACTGGCACCACATCCAAATGATCTGCTACGTCAGCGGCCCGCTCGCCGGCACCTTCGATCTCAAAGTGGATGCCGCCCTGGTGGGTCAGGGCTTGGTCTGGCGTTATGTGGTCAGCCCGGTGGGCACGCTCCGCATCGGCGCCATTCGCGGCGGCGTGGTCCAATACGGCGAAGTGGACAACCTGGTCATCACCGCAGCGCCTGAACCGCTGGTCGCACTTCCCGTCACACTGCTGAATCCGGTTCACACCGGCTCGACCTTCTCCTTCTCCTTCCAGTCCTCGCCAGGAATCAACTACGTGGTTCAGCACACCGCGGCGCTGGGCTCCGCCAATTGGACCACCCTGGAAACCATCGCGGGCGACGGCAGCCTCAAGACGGTCACCCACACCAATCCGCCCGCCGGCGGCCTGTTCTACCGCGTAAAATCCGAGGTGCCTTAACCTGCGACATCTTCCGCCGTGGCTGTTTTATTCTCGTGGTTCATCGGGGGGCCTTGTTTGCATCGAGCGCTCGCGCAAAGGTTCATTCTGTTCAGCCTGCTTGGAATCGCCTCGGCTTCCGCGACGGCCGCCTTGTGGAGCTTCCAACCCGGCGTCACCGTGCGCGGCAAAAAGCCTGAAACCTGGGTTCTGGATTTGCGTAACCAGCCGTTGGAGTCGGCTCAGGCCGCGGCCAGGAAACTGAGCAGCCGGTTGTACGGCAGCGCCGAGCGTGATCTCCACCAGCCTTTGGTGATCCAAACCGGTTTTTCCGACCCCAAAGTCCTGGGCGTGGAACTCACCGCCGTCTCCTCCGGCGGCAGTGATTTGGTGGTCAAAACCAATGGCGTGACCGTTGGCCGCCACGTCTGGCCTCGGGCCGCCCGCACGCACACTCCCAATCGCGTGTTCTACGTGCCTTTGGCGCCCGGCTCAAACCAAGTGACCCTCGAAGTCACCCAGCCCGCTGGCGTGGTCGTCATCGGCCGCTACCTCCTCGCCGACACCCTCGCCGAACTGCCCCAAGAGCCGCCGCCGCTCCTCTTTGGTTCCGCGGCCGCCTTGGCGGCGGCGCCCGCCTCGCCGCACCCTGCCGAGGCGCCCCCAACCGGCGGCAAGCTGGAGGCGGAGGACGGATACCGCGGCATCTGGTACTACAACCAGCCCACCGGGGACGAATTCAAATACAAATACAGCGGCGGCTTTGCCACCTACCCCCAGCAGCACGCCCCCATTGCCATCTACTGCAAGGAAGTCCAGAAGACCTTTTTCGTTTATGGCGGCACCACGGCCCGGCATCCCTCCGACAAGCAGGAGTTGCTCCACATGGTGTCTTACTACGATCACAAAACCGGCCAGGTGCCCCGCCCCCGCCTCCTCCTCAACAAACACACGGAGGATGCCCACGACAATCCAACCCTTCAGGTGGACGACCGCGGCTACCTCTGGATTTTTTCCTCGTCCCATGGCACGGGCCGGCCCTCCTACATTCATCGCAGCGCCAAACCCTGGAGCATAGACGAGTTCGAGCGCATTCTCGTGACCAACTTCTCCTACACGCAACCCTGGCACGTTCCCGGCCAGGGCTTCCTCTTCCTCCATACCCGCTACGGCGGCGGCCGGCCTCTGGGCATCTCCGCCACCCGGTGCCTCTTCTTCATGACCAGCCGGGATGGCGTTGCTTGGAGCGACCCGGCGATGCTGGCCGGCATCGAAATGGGAGATTACCAGGTCAGTTGGCGCGAGGGCCGGCGCGTCGCCTCCGCTTTCGATTTTCATCCCTCACCCACCGGCCTCAACACCCGCGCCAACATTTACTATGTTGAAACCGCTGACTTCGGCCGCACCTGGCGCAATGTCCGCGGCGAACCCCTCGAGCTGCCCCTCACCCAAACCAACAATCCCGCCCTGGTGTTCGATTCTCGCGCCGAAGGCCGGCTCGTCTATCTCAAGGACATCAATTTCGACCGCGAGGGCCGGCCCGTCATTCTCTTTCTCACCAGCAAAGGATTCGAGCCCGGCCCCGCCAATGGACCCCGCCAGTGGCAGACCCTTCGCTGGACCGGCACGGAATGGGTGCGCCGCCCCTTCACCACTTCGGGCAACAATTACGACCACGGCTCCCTTTACATCGAACCCGACGGCACCTGGCGCGTCATCGCCCCCACCGACCTCGGACCGCAACCCTACAATCCCGGCGGCGAAATGGTCCTCTGGACCAGCGCCAACCAGGGCGAGTCCTGGACTCGCGTGAAACAGCTTACCCGCAACAGCCCCTACAACCACACTTACGCCCGGCGCCCCCTAAACGCCCACCCGGATTTTTACGCCCTCTGGGCCGACGGCCACGGGCGCGAGCCCTCCGAGTCCCGCCTCTATTTCACCAACCAGCGCGGCGACCATGTGTGGCGGCTGCCCACCACAATGACCGGCGATTTCGCCACGCCGGCCATCGTCAATGAGCGATGAATGCCGGCCTTCTGGAAACCCGCGAACCGCCGCCGGCTTTCCTCCATCATTCACCGGCCGGTGAAGCGCAGCCGGAACGCCTGGACCAACTCCCGCCCACGTAATTTTGATGTTATGAACTGTCTTACCCTCCGCTCTGCCATCGCCGCTACTGCGCTCCTGGCTCTCTCCGCCCTCCTGGCTGCCGCCCAGACCAACCAACAGGTCGTTTTGGGTGACGTCGGCGGATTCGAGGACGACGAAATCTACCCCGTGGGCAGTCTCCAACCGGTGACGGATGGCTCGCTCACCTGGCAGCCGGCCAGCGCCACGCCCGCCCAGATCGTCTCTTGGGGCCCGGCCGACCCCCACGGTAAAGTCCTCCGCCGGACCCAAACCGGCGTGGATAACCTCGACTATCTCCGATTCCCGGAAGTCTCCTCGGGCGAGCTGACCATTGCCTTCGACGCCCGGGCTTCCACCGCCGCCTCCCGCACCCTCGATGTCTTCCTCCTGCCCACCACCGGCGGCGAGGTCAGTCTCCTGGGCTGGGGAACCGTCTCCAACAAGCTCGCCTATTACAATGGCTCAAGCTGGATTGGCGTCCGCGACCTCGACACGAACTGGCACCGGATCGAAATGATCAATCACCTGAGCGGACCCGCCTTCGGCAGTTGGTACCTCAAGGTGGACGGCTCCGTCATCGCCACGAACCTCCCCTGGCGGAATACCTACCCCCAGGGCACCCCCTTCAGCCGCGTCCGCTTCGGCGGCATTCGCGGCGTCGCCGGCACCTACGGCGAGGTGGACAATCTCGTGATCACCGGCGAGCTGGTCGTCCCCGCGCCCTTCGAGCTCACGGCGCCAGCCTTTGTCAACAACAGTTTCCGCTTCAAGTTCCCGGCCGAAACCAACCGCGAGTATCTCATCGAGGAGGCGGCCGGCCTCGCCCCCGCAAGCTGGCGCCCGACCGGAATCGTCACCGGCCAGGGCGGCGACCTCTGGTTTACCCATCTGCCGGCAACCAACGCCCGGCAGTTCTTCCGCGCCGCCAAATTGCCGCCGCAGGGCTG
>ERZ795051.3132-NODE-3132-length-17244-cov-4.757752_pt1 | contig 17244 bp, 12 predicted proteins | sample MGYA00375135_ERZ795051 | MGnify/ENA primary metagenome ERZ795051 (study PRJEB30180, sample SAMN05720222) | activated sludge metagenome | isolation source: Anaerobic digester | place: Japan | collected 2015-05-26 ... | reverse complement strand
CAGCCCATGACGACGTCGTTGAGGGCCCGGGCGATCCGGCGGCGCTTCGCGCCGCGGACAAGGCGGGCTTCGAGCAGGGGATAGCGGGCGACCTCGAACTCGCCGGCGACGAGCGCGCGCAGGGCGTCCACGGCGTGGACGTCGGGCACGCAGGTGAGGAAGCCGAGATTGCCGAGGTTGATGCCCAGAATGGGCGCTTCGGCGCCGCCGAGGGCGCGGACGGCCTGCAAGACGGTGCCGTCGCCGCCGAGCGACAGCAGCCGGTCCACGGACTTGCCGAAGCGGGCGGGCGCGACGAGCTTGGCGCCGGGCAGCTGGCGGGCGGTCTCGCGGTCGCAGGCGACGAGCTGGACCTGGAGGTCGCGTGCGGCGGCGGCGAGGTCGGCGAGGGTGGCTTCGGCGGCCGGCTTGGCTAGGTTGGCGAAAATTCCGACGTTCATGGATTTTTTCTCCAGTAACTCAGGAACTCTACATTACCAGCCGGGCCTTGGATTGGCGATGGGCAAAAATCGAGCCATTGCCAGCCGAGGGTCTGGACGCCAAAGTCGCGGATCTGTTCGACGATCCGCAGGCGCAGGGCGGGATCGCGGACGACGCCGCCGTGGCCGACTTCTTCCCGGCCGGCCTCGAACTGGGGCTTGATGAGGGCGACGGTCTCGCCGCCGGGCCGCAGCAGGCGGTCGATGGCCGGCAGGATCAGGCGCAGGGAGATGAAGGACACGTCGGTGACCGCCAGCTCGGGGGCTTCGGGCAGGTCGCCGGGCTGGAGATGGCGGGCGTTGCAGCCGTCGAGGACGACGACGCGCGGATCGGCGGCCAGCCGCGAGTGGAGCTGGGATTTGCCGACGTCGACGGCGTAGACCTTGGCGGCGCCGTGCTGGAGCAGGCAGTCGGTGAAGCCGCCGGTGGAGGCGCCCACGTCCACGCAAATCTTGTTTTCGGCGGTGAGCACCGGAAACCGCGCGAAGGCTTCTTCGAGCTTGAGGCCGCCGCGGCCGACGAAGCGCTCGGGCTTGCGGACGCGGACGGCGCAGTCGTCGGGATACTCGTGGCCGGGCTTGGCGGCCGGCGCGTCGTCGACCAGGACTTCGCCGGCCAGGATCAGGCGCTGGGCTTTTTCGCGGCTTTCGGCGAGGCCGCGCGCGACCAGCAGGACGTCGAGACGGGTGCGCTTCACGGTCCCTTGGCTTTGCGTTCCTGCACGCCGCGCCAGAGCGAGGAGGCGACGACGACGAGGGCGAGGCCGCCCATGACGCCCCAGATGATGGTGTCGTAGCGCTGGTTCTGGCGGGAACGGCCGGCGCCGACGGGGCCGCCTTCGCTGGCCGGATCGATGCCGACGCCGGAGAACACGGAGAGGGTCGGCAATTCGTCGGGCGGGGCGGGGATGGCGGGTTTGCCGGCGTTCACCCACGCGGTGTACCACAGGGAGGACAGATGCGCGGCGGCGGCGGAAATCTGCGCGGTGATCTGGTCGCCCGTGAGTTCCCAGAGCCGCAGGTAATAGGTTTCGGAGTCGATGCGGCCGTTGGCGGCCCGTTTGGCGATGAGATCGGCGCGGAGCAGCACAGGCGCGAGGGCGGCGGATTGCTCGACCCAGCCCATGATTTCGCGGAAGGGGTTTTCCAGATAGGCGGCGGGCGCAGGCCGGATGGCGTCGGGGCGGAGGAACGCCTTGATCATGTCGGTTTCGATGCGGGCATGGACGCCGGCCTGCCAGGTTTCCTGGCCGTTGAAGTTGCGGGTGCAGTGCAGCGGCATGTGGAGGTCGGCCGCGTAGTGGCTGAGGGCGGCGCCGCATTGGGCGGCCCACGTCCAGTTGTTCGTGCGCATGGCGTCGGTCATCCGGCCGAGGAGTTCGACGATGGCCCACGGGGCGATGCCGACATCGGCCGGAGCAAGGTCCATCTGCAGGAAAGCCTCGATCTGCACGGGGCTCAGGGCGCGGATGTCGGTGTCCGGCGGCAGGCGGTCGGGCTCGAAGTAGTGGCGCGGGCCTTCGTCGGGATCGCTTTCCTTCCAGAGGTCGGGATAGATGCCCGGCAGCGCCATGGGTCGGGAGAATTCGCGGAAGGCGGCCATTTCGTCGGGCACGTTGCGGCCGGCGGCCCGGTTGATCTGGACGTGCTGCTGGCCGGACCAGGCCCCGGCCGCGAGCGGCAGGGCGAGGAGCCCTGGCAGCGCAATCCGCGCGCAGCGGAGAAAAAGCGCGGCCCTCACGGAGTTTTTCCCGTCTTGAGCTGGCGCGGATCGAACGCCATGGCGACTTCGGGGCAGGTCAGGGGGTTGTCGTACTTCGAGCAGTTCATGCAGCCCTTGTAGAGCTTGTAGAGCAGCTTTTCCTTGGAGACGGGCACGAAGCCGAGGCTGGCGAAGAACGGCGGGGTGAAGGTCAGCACGATGATCTGGTCGGGCTGGAATTCGGCCACGCGGGCCATGGCGGCCTCGACGAGTTGCCGGCCGAGGCCTTGTTTCTGGAAATCTTCCCGCACGGAAACGGACTGGATTTCGATGGAGGGCGCCCGGCCCGGTTCGAGTTCGGGCAGCACGGCCCACGAGGCGGTGCCGACGATTTCGCCGTCGAGATCGGCCACGAGGAAGCGGTCGATGTGCAGCAGGATGTCGCTGAGCGGCCGGGGCACGAGCTCGTTGGGATGGGATTTGATGCGCTGGAAAATGGCGGGGCCGTCGCGAAACGAGGCTTTGCGGATGACGGGGGCGTTCATGATGATTCGGTTTTCCTGTGGCGATCGAAGGGGGAACATATCACGGTCCGGTCGCGGCGGCAACGGACGGCTTCAGCCGAGGCGCGCGCCGAGGGCGTCGGCCTTGGCCAGCGCGCGGCCGGCGCGGGAGACGGCGTCGGGGCTTTCGAGGCCGCCGACGAGCACTTCGCCGAGCCGCTTCCAGCCCATGTAGTCCGCGACGAGTCGGTAGGTGGCCTTCAGGCCGGCGAAAGCGGCGGGGCGGTCGTCGGCCGCGGCGGCCAGCAGGACGGACCGCTTGCCCTTGAGGTTGCGCTTGAACTGGGGGCTCAGGCAATAGAGGCGGTCGGTCAGCTTCTTGAGCGGCGTGGACCAGGCGTAGAAGTGCAGGGGCGTGGCGAAGACGAGGACGTCGGCTTTGCGCAGCAGGGGATAGACGGAATCCAGATCGTCCCGCAGGACGCACGGGCGGGACGCGGCGGGCCAGCAGTCGCCGCAGCCGTCGCAGGGCGCGAACTCGAGCGCGGAGAGGCGGATCGTTTGCACGGCGTGGCCGTTGCGGCTGGCGGCGTCGGCGAAGGCGAAGGCCAGCCGGGTGGAATTGCCGTCCTCGCGGGGACTGCCGAGCAGGATCAAGACGTTCAAGGGGCGTTTGCGCATGGGCGGAGTACCTTTCGACTTCCAGCCTAGCGCAGCCGCCGGCCGGTTTGAAGCCCAAAGAACGGGTCCGCCCGGGCGCCTTTTGCTTGAACCGCGCGCCGGGACGTGGACAATGTCCGCCCATGAACAAGGAAACGCAACGCAAGAGCGCGCCGGCGGAGATTTCCGGCGCCGAGGAATTCCGGAAATGGCTGGCGGCGCCGGCGACGGGCCAGACGCTGGCCGTGCTGTTCGGCTTGCTGTTCCTGTTCCAATGCATGATCCTGCCGCTGGTGGGCAAGGCGGCGGTCGGCGGGTCGGGGTCGCCCGGCGCGGGGCCGGCGGCCACGCTGTGGAAAAACCAGCTGTTCTTCGGCGCGATGCTGCTGCTGACGATCGCGGCCGGCGCGGCGGCGTTCTATTCCAAGCAGCTGCGGCGCCGGGCCGACGGCAGCGCCTTCCCGAAATTCACCGCGGGCCTCTTGGCGTGCGCGCTGGCCATGCTGCTGGCGTTCGCGACGGGCCTGCTGGGGATCTGATCCGGGGGAAGCGCGCCATGCCGTTCCGGTTTTTCAATCTCGCCGAAGCCGCGGAATTCCTGCATTTGCCGGAAGACCGCGTGGCGGAACTGGCGCGCCGCGGGGAAATCCCCTGCGAACGCCAGGGCGGGCGATTGACGTTCCGGCACCATGCGCTCGACGAATGGGCCTCGCGGAACCTGCTGGAATCCAGCGCCGAGAAGCTGGCGGATTTCCACCGCCGCAGCACGGCGAAATACCACGATCTGTCGGCCGAGGCGGCCATCGTGCCCGCCCTGCTGAAACCGGAGTGGATCCGCGCGGGCATGACCTGCCGCTCCAAATCCTCGGTGCTGCGCGAAATGGTGGACCTGGCCGACGCCACGGGCCTGCTGTGCTACCGCGACGAGCTGCTGGAAAGCCTCGTCGAGCGCGAAAAACTCTGTTCCACGGCGCTCACCGGCGGCCTGGCCCTGCTGCATCCGCGCAACCACGAGCCCTACATGTTCGAGGATTCGTTCGTGGTCGTGGGCAAGACCGTCGCGCAGGTGCCGTTCGGGTCGCCCGACGGAACGACCACGGACGTGTTTTTCCTGATCTGCAGCCAGGACGACCGCATCCACCTGCACGTGCTGGCGCGCCTGTGCATGATGTGCCACCAGACGAGCCTGCTGCTGGAAATGCGCGGCACGGACGACCCGCAGGAACTCTACCGCCTGCTGGCGGAGAGCGAGCAGCAAGTCATCCGCCAGACGCCGTCGGCCTGACGGCGGGATCCCAGCGCCCGGGCGGATGATCGAATTCCGGCAAGTCAGCAAACGCTACGGCGGGCAGATCGTGCTCGACCGCGTGGATTTCCGTTTGCTCGCGGGCGAACGCATCGGCATCGTCGGCCCCAACGGCGCGGGCAAATCCACGATCTTCGAGCTGATCGCCGGGGAATCCGACGCGGATGCGGGGGCGGTGATCCGGGCCAAGGACATCCGCATCGGCTATCTGCGGCAGCAGGTGAAGCCGGGCGAGGAGCTCACGCCCCTGCGGAAATACGTGGAACGGGCCGCGCCGGACCTGGAGACGATCCGCGCGGAAATCCACCGCATCGAAGAGCATCTGGCGGGCGATGAAGCCGAGGAATCGCGCACGCTGTTGCGCCGCTTGGGCGAATTGCAGACGCAATTCGAGGCGCAAGGGGGCTATGATTTGCATGCGCGCGCGGCGGCAGCGCTGACGGGATTGGGCTTTCGCGTGGAGGATCTGCAGAAGCCGCTGGGCGAATTCTCCGGCGGCTGGCAGATGCGGGCGGAATTGAGCCGCGCGCTGATCGCGGAGCCGGATCTGCTGCTGCTCGACGAGCCGAGCAATTACCTGGATCTGCCCGCGGTGGAATGGCTGCGGCGGCGGCTGGAGGGCTTCCGCGGCACGCTGGCGATGATTTCCCACGACCGCTATCTGCTGGAAAGCCTCTGCGCGACGACGGTCGAGGTTGCGTCCGGCCGCGTGACGCGCTATCCGGGGCGCTATTCGTGGTACGCGGAGGAACGTGAAAAGCGACGGGAAATCTCGCTGTCGCGGCAGGCCAACGAAGACCGCAAGCGCGAGCAGATCGAGCGGTTCGTGGAGCGGTTCCGGGCCAAGAACACGATGTCGTCGCGCGTGCAGAGCCGGATCAAGATGCTCGAGAAGATGGAACGCACCGAGGAAGTCGTCGTGGCGCGGGGACATAGCCACTTCCGGCTGGCGCCGCCGCCGCATTGCGGCCAGGAGGTACTGCGCTGCGAGGACGTGGGGTTTGCCTACGAAACGGGAAAATGGATTTTCCGCGGCGTGGATCTGGCCGTGCAGAAAGGCGAGAAGCTGGCGGTGGTGGGGCCCAACGGCGCGGGCAAGACGACGTTGCTGCGCGTGATGGCGGGCCAGCTGGTGCCGCGGGAGGGCAAGCGCACGGCGGGGCATCTGGTCGTGCCGGGCTACCAAAGCCAGGAAACGGCCGACACGATGGACCGGACGCGGAGCTGTCTCGAAACCCTGAAAGCCGTCGCGCCGGACGCCAACGAAAAAGAGATCCGCACCCTGCTCGGCGGGTTTGGATTTTCCGGCGAGGCGGCCGAGAAACGCGTGGAGGTGCTCTCGGGCGGCGAGCGCATCCGGCTGGCCTTCGCGCGGATCCTGATCCGGCCGCCGAATCTGCTGCTGCTGGACGAGCCGACGACGCATCTGGACGTGGAGAGCCGCGAGGCGCTCCAGGAAGCGATCGCGGCGTACACCGGCACGGTCGTGCTGGTGTCGCACGACGTCGCGTTCGTGCGGGCGGTGGCCGGCGGCATCGTGGCGGTCGCGCCCGACGGGGGCGGCGTGCGGCGGTTCTCCGGGGGGTACGACTACTACCGCGAGAAAATCGCGCAGGAAGCGGCCGGAGCCGGTGGCGACGCCGAGCCCGAGAAAAACGTCGATGAGGCGAAGGCGGCGCGCGTGGAAGCGTTCCGCGATCGCAAAGTGCTGAAGAACGAACTCCGGCGCGTGGAGCGGGAAGTCGCGGCGCTGGAGGAGGAGATTCCCGCCCTGGAGAGAGAGCAATCCGCTCTTTATGAACAACTTGCCGCGGTGGACACCCCGGCGGAAGACCGGGCGGCGGCGGGTCGGCGAGTCACGGACGTCGAGGCCGCCCTGCGCGCAAAACTGGCGGCCTGGGAGGCGGCGGGTAGTCGGCGGGATGAATTGGCCGCCCAGATCTGAAGACAAGTCATCAAAAATATTAAGATTCTGTTTGATTCCCCTTGGGCGGGAAAGTAGCCTACTCCTCAATCCCTATACACCGTAGGGAGATTTTGTCGTGATTTCGAGGAGTGCAGGATCGATGAAAAAACGCTTGGTTCGCCCGGGGCTGTGGGCGTTGGCGCTGCTGGCCTGCGGGGCGCTGTCCGCGCAGGCCCTTCCGGTCCGGATCGCTTCCTACAACGTGCTTTTCGGCATCGACACGGGGGCGGACCGCACGAACGCCTTGCCCGACGACGATTACGCGGCGGTCTTGGCGACGTTCCAGCGCGTGCAGCCCGACATCGTCTGCTTCCAGGAACTGTCTTTCAGCGACAAGGCGGCCTGGCTCCAGATGGCCGCGACGCTGGGCTACCAGTACTATGCGTTCGCCTCCACGACCGGCGGCACGTTCGCGGGGGAGGCGCGGCTGGGCATCTGGAGCAAGTATCCGATCCTGTCTTCGGACGAGGTGAAGGAAACGGTCGTGGATCCGGCCGCGAAGGAAATGACGCGCTGGCCGCTGCACGCGGTGATCCAGGTCCCGGGCGCCCTCCAGCCCTTCCACGTGTTTTCCGTCCACAACAAGTCGGGCACGACGGACAAGACCAGCCGGCTGCGCCGGGCGTTCGAAATGCACCGGCTGCTGAACTACGTCACCAACCTGATCGCCCAATATCCGCTGGACTCGGAGTACGCGATCATGGGCGATTTCAACGACACCATCGAAGGCAGCGAGGGGCTGGGGCAGACCACCAACTTCCCGAAATCGTACTACGAAGACCGCCTGGCGGCCGGCGCGCTGGGCAGCACCTACAACGACGGCTTCGACATTCCGTGGAACAACGCGACGAATGCCGGCTGGCTGATGCCGTACCGCTATTATCCCACCGACCGGCTGGGCGAACTGGGCATGGTGGCGGTGCCGGCCGTCCACACGGGCGGGACCAACAATTGGACCCACGACAACGGCGACGGCATCAGCGGATACCGCCTGGATTACATCCTGTTCAGCGACGAAATCGCCAACAACGCCTATGGTCCGCCGGCGGCGGAAGTGTACTTCTCCCCCGGCGACGGGGTGGGGGTGGGGCTGACGAAATACGGTTCGCCGCTGCCGGCGAATACCAGCGCCTACGCTTCCGACCACCGCCTGGTCTTTGCCGACTTCAACCTGATCGACGAAGTGGGCGGCATCACGCCCGTCGGCATCATCAGCGAAATCGTGGACCATCCGACGTCGACCAACGGCAACTACGTCGAAATCTGCAACACCGGGCTCGGCACGCTGGACCTGTCCGCCTACAAGGTGGCGGTCTATCTCGACAAGAACAAGACCGCGGTCACGAACGTCGCGCTGAGCGGCACGCTGGATTCCGGCCAGGTCTATACCCTGGCGACCTCGACCAATTACTTCGCCCAGATCTATCCCGGCAAGACGGCGAACAAGCAAAGCGCCATCGTCGGCCAGCTCAACGGCAACGACGTGGTCGCGCTGGTGCGCTCCAACGCGATCTCGGACATCTACGGCAAGATCCGGGTGGATCCCGTGGGCTGGGGCTACACGAACTCGACCGCGGTCCGCAAGCAGGGCGTGAGCGACCCGGCGACGACCTGGACCAACGTCGAGTGGACCATTACGGCGGGCACCAACGCGGCCACGCCCGGCGTCCACCAGTCGCTGCCGCCGGCGGACGTGTCCGTCGCCGGCGCCGGGCTGGATCCCTTCGCGCCGAAGACGACGAACGCGTTCGCCATCCGGGCCAGCGTGTTCCGCAACCGGGCGGCCACGAACCTCGCCGTGACGGCCAAATTCCGCATCAACGGCGGCAACTGGATCACGAACGCCATGACGAATTCCAGCGGCTACCTCTGGCAGACGCCGGCGCTGGACGTGGCCAAAAACGGCGGCGACGTCATGGAATACGCCGTCCAGGTGTCCTTCTACGACTACTACGGCGTCAGTTCCAACAGCCCGAAATCGTCGGCGACCAACGTCTACACCTTCCCGGCGGGCACGGGCACGGTGGCGCGCATCATGCCGTTGTTCAACGAAATCCAGGCCAACGGCGCCGGCGCGGACACGAACGAATTCGTGGAGCTGATCGCGCCGGCCGGCACCAACCTCGTCGGCTACTTCATGCGCCAGTACAACGGAGCGACCAACCTCGACGGCGTGATCTGGACCTATACGTTCCCGTCCTTCGTCGTGCCCGACGACGGCATCGTCAACCAGGCCGGCAACCCGCTGGGCCTGGTCGTCGTGGCGCAGAATTCCAACGCCGTGGCGAACGCCGACCTGATCCTGGGCAACACGCTCAACAACGGGCCCAACGCCCTGATCCTGTACGATCCGTCGAGCAACATCGTGGATGCCGTGGTTTGGCTGGCGGCCGCGACCAACGTTTTCGACACGGACGTCGACGATCCCGGCACCGTCTCGCGGCTCGTCCCCGGCGGCAGTCCGAGCTACCTGCACGTCGTCGGCGTCGATCAGGACACCGACTTCTGCCCGCAGGCGCCCAACAACGTGCTGATGTCCACGGGCACCTGGGTGTCCGCCCTGGCGACGCCGGGAGCGCTGAACGCCACCCAGACCAACGGGGTCCTCGTCGTTTCGCGCCTCGATCTCGACCAGGACGGCGTGCTGGACGACGAAGACAACTGCCTCGGCACCTTCAATCCCACCCAGCTGGACATGGACGGCGACGGCCAGGGCGACGAGTGCGACGCGGACATCGACGGCGACGGCCTCGCCAATGAATTCGACAACTGCCCGTACGCCCCCAATCCGGGCCAGGAGGACATGGATCTCGACGGCATCGGCGATGCCTGCGACGGCGACGTCGACGGCGACGGGCTCCTGAACGAAGACGATCCCGATCCCTTCGTGCCGAGCACCTTGATCGTGGATTTCGAGTCGCCGACCAACCTCTCCAAGACCGTCTATTCCACGCTGACCCCCGAACTGATCGAAGGGCGCTACTGGGTGCTGTCCAACGCGGTGGTGGGGACGCTGGCCGGCGACCTGCGCAACGGCACGAAATCCCTGCGCCTGATGGCTCCCGCCGAATTCATCCTGCAGGGCGCGCTGACCAACGGCATCGGCGCGTTTTCCTTCGCCTACGGGCGCTACGGGACGGACGCCGGCGCCACGGTGAAAGCGGAATACGACGCCGGGGCGGGGTGGGTGGAGATCGCCTCGGTCTCCTCCGCGGGCGTGACCGCCCTGACGACCAACTCCGCGACCGTGAACGTGCTGGGTCCCGTGAACCTGCGCTTCACCTGCACCGGCACGGCCGGCGCGCGGGTGAACGTGGACGAGATCGCCATCGCGGAATTCACGCTTCCCAACGAAGAACTGGACGCCCTGTGCGCGCTGGTCGCCACCAACGAGGCGACCTACGACGGCCAGGCCCACACCAACGATTTCATCGTTTATCCCGAAGGCATCCGCTATTCCGTAGCCTACGCGCCGACCAATCCGGTGGGCGTCGGCACCTATACGGCCACGGTGACGATTCCCGACACCAACCTCATCGTCGGCGGCACGTTCGTTTTCACCGATTCCGTGGTCATCGCCCGCGGCGCGGCCACCTGCGGGCTGGCGGCGCCCATCGAAACGCCGTTCGACGGCCAGCCGCACACGAACGTCTTTTCCGTGACGCCGGGCATGGCCTGGACCGTGGCCTACGCGCCGACCAATCCGGTGGAACCGGGCAGCTACGACGCGACGGTGACCGTCGCGGACGACGCGAACGCCGCCGGCGGCATCTTCACGTTCACCAACGCGGTCGTGATCACCCGCGCGCCGGCCAGCTGCGAAATGGGCCCGCGGATCGTCGTGAACCACGACGGGCTGGTCCACACCAACGTCTTCACGGTCACCACCGGCCTGGCCTGGTCGGTGACCTACGCCCCGGAAAATCCGCCCCGGAACGCCGGCGTGTACAGCGCGACCGTGGCGATCACCGGCGACGTCCGCTGGGCGGGGGCCACCAGCGTCTACGCCGGCGCCGTGGCCATCCAGACCACCTCCACGGCCGCGCGGACCGTGGCGGCCGGTCCGTTCGTCATGGATTTCGAAAATCCCTACCAGCCGAACGGCACCTACGCGCCGTACGTCAAGACGCTCGCCGCCTCCAGCCCGTCCGACTGGTACGTCGAAAACGCCTACCTGGGCACGCTCAGCAACGACGTGAAGAACGGCGCGGCGTCCCTGCGCATGCGGTATATCGGCGCCTCCGCGACGAGCAACGGCGTGCTGCAAAGCACCGCGCCGTTCGCCGGCATCCATTCCGTGGCGTTCAACTACGCGATGTACGGGTCGGATTCCGCCGCGACGTTGTCGCTCCAGACCAGCCTCAACGGCTACGACTGGACGAACCACACGAACCTGGTCGTCACCGGCATCCGCACGAATTTCGCGGCGTTCTCCAACACGCTGGCCTTGACGAAGGCCCGGTTCCTGCGCTTCCAGCTCGTGGCGGGCAACGCGCTGCAAAAGGTGAACCTCGACGACGTGTCCGTCATGGCCTACGAGCCGCTTCCGGCGACCGTGACCCTGGGCAGCCTGGCCCAGACCTACGACGCGCGGCCCAAGAGCGCGACGGCCACGACGGTGCCGGCCGGGCTGGCCGTGACGTTCACCTACAACGGTTCGACCAACTTGCCGGTCGCCATCGGCAACTATACCGTCGTCGGGACGGTGGCGGCGCCGGAATACGCCGGTTCCGCGACGGGCACGCTGGTCGTTACCCAAGGCGCTTTCGCGCCGTGGTTCAATCCGCTGGAGGACCAAGCGGCCTACGTCGGTTTGGCGACCTCTTTCGTCGTTTCCGCCAACGGCGATCCGGCGCCGACGCTGGCGCTCCAAGGCACGACGGCATCGACGGGCTACGTGTTCACGGCGGGGACGGGCCAGCTGACCTACGTTGCGCCGCAAGCGGATCTGGGCACCCGGACCTTCACCTTCACCGCCAGCAACGGTTCCGGCGTGGCGACCCAGACGGTGTCCGTCGCCGTGAACCTGGGCCCGCCCGCCGCGCCGGCTTCGCTCTGGGCCAGCGCCACCAACAATTCCGGTTTCACCGCCGCCTGGAGCGCCGTGGCCAACGCGACCGGCTACCGGCTCGACGTGGCCACGTCCGCGTTGTTCGACGGCAGCGTCGCGGGCCAGTTCGTGCGGGCGAGCAACCCCGCCGTCAGCGCCACGCCGCCGGCGGATTGGTCGTACAATATTTCCGGATCGAGCAGCACCTATCTGATCCTCGGCTCCGCCACGAACTACGTCGTCTCCTCGGCTTTCTCCACGCTGGGCTACACGAACCTGACGATCGATTTCCGGGCGCGCACCTACGGCGGCACCACGAAGTCGAATATCGCCGTTTCCATTTCGACCAACGACGGCGCCACCTGGACCGCCATCGCCACGGTCAATCCGTCGCTCGGCGCGACCTGGGTCTCGATCCCGACGATCACCCACGCGGCGAACCTGGGCTTTGCCCGGACCCGGATCCGCTGGCAGGCGCCGGATGCCGGTTCCAATATCGGCGTAGGCATCTCGAACCTGGTCGTGCAGGGCTGGAGCGTCGCGGCGGATCCCGCCTACGTGCCGGGATACTCGAACCGGACGGTGGCCGGCACGAGCGAAGCCGTCGCCGGTTTGACGGCCGGCGCGACCTATTATTTCCGCGCCCGGGCGGTCTCCGCCGGCGGCACGGGTCCGGATTCCGCGACGGCTTCCGTGACGACCAAGTCCGGCACGCCGCCGCTGTTGGATCCCATCGATGCCCAGACGGCCACCGTGGCCCAGGATTTCGAGTATACCGTCGCGGCGTTGCCGACGGAAGCCGATCCGGTGACCTATGCCTGCACGAGCGCGGTCAGCGCCGCGGTGTGGCTCTTCGACGAAAACGACGGCTATTTCTATTTCCTGCCCGGCACGAACCAGATCGGCCAGAACGTGTTCGTCTTCACGGCGCTGGACAAGGACGGCGCCAGCGCGCCGGCGACCATGACGGTGACCGTGGGCACGACGCCCTTCGTGGATTGGGTGATGGGGAAGGGCAAGGATCCCGGCAGTTCCAACTACTCGACGAACGCGGATTACGACGGCGACGGCATGAACACCTGGCAGGAATATCTGGCCGACACCGATCCGGCCGTATCCGCTAGCGTGCTGCGCCTGACGGGCACCTACGTGCGCGCGAGCGCCAGCAACGCCACGGGCCAGATCCTGTTCTCGTTCCCGGCCAGCACCGCGCGATATTACCAGTTGATCTACGCGACGAACCTGATGACGCCCACCATCACCAGCAACCTGGGGTGGGGCGTGCCCGGCATGGTCGTCACCAACGACTCGCTCGGCGCCTGGTACGGCGACGTCCGCGTCCTGCTGACGGAACCCTAGCCGTCCCAATCGGATCCGATCCGAAAGCACGTTTTTGTCGCGCCGCCGATAAAACGCTTCGACAAACCGCGCGCGTTCTGCCATATTCTCGGTTCGACCCATTGGTCAGAGGAGTGATTCGCACATGAAATTTCCAAGAGCTTCCGGCGTCCTGCTGCATCCCACGTCGTTGCCCGGCCCCTACGGCATCGGCGAGATCGGTCCCGAAGCGGAGCGCTTCGCCGATTTCCTGCAGGCCACCGGCCAGCATCTCTGGCAAATCCTGCCGCTCGGTCCCACCAGCTTCGGCGACAGCCCGTACCAGTCGCCCTCGACCTTCGCCGGCAATCCGCTTTGGATCAGCTTCGACCTGCTCATCCAGGACAAGCTGCTGACGCGCGCGCAGCTCAAGAATTTCCCGGCGTTCCCGGCGGACAAGGTGGACTTCGGTCCGGTCATTTCCGCCCGCTTCGCCGTGCTCAAGAAAGTCTGCGCCTCCTTCGGCGCGAAGGCCTCGCCCGAGATGCAGGCGGAATTCGCCGATTTCTGCGCGCGCAGCGCGGACTGGCTCGACGACTACGCGCTCTTTTCCGCGCTGAAAGACGTCCACGGCGGCGTGCCGTGGACGCAGTGGGAGCCGGAACTCGGCCGGCGCGATCCCGCCGCGCTCCAGGCCGCGCGCGAGAAATTCGCCGCGGAAATCCGCGCCGTCAAGATCGTCCAGTACCTCTTCGAGCGCCAATGGAAGCGGCTGCGGGCCTATGCCGCCGCCCGTCGCATCCAGTTCGTCGGCGACATCCCCATCTTCGTCGCGCACGACAGCGCCGATGTCTGGGCGCATCCGCACCTGTTCTTCCTCAAGCCCGACGGCCAGCCCAGCGTCGTCGCCGGCGTCCCGCCGGACTACTTCAGCGCCACCGGCCAGCTCTGGGGCAACCCGCTCTACAACTGGGAAGCCCACAAGGCCCAAAACTACGACTGGTGGATGGCCCGCCTGCGCCGCATCTTCGAATTGGTGGACATCGTCCGCATCGACCACTTCCGCGGTTTCGAAGCCTATTGGGAAATCCCCGGCGGCGAAACCACCGCCATCAACGGCAAGTGGGTCAAGGGGCCCGACCAGCATCTGTTCGAGGTGTTGCTGCAGCGCATGGGCCCGCTGCCGATCATCGCCGAAGACCTCGGCGTCATCACGCCGCCGGTCGAAGCCCTGCGCGACCGGTTCGAATTCCCCGGCATGCGCATCCTGCAGTTCGCCTTCGGCAACGACGACCGCGCCGCCGAGTTCCGGCCCGAGAGCTATCCCGCCCATTGCTGCGTCTACACCGGTACCCACGACAACGACACCACGGTCGGCTGGTTCCGCAGCGAAGCCGGCCCGGGCAGCACCCGCACCGCCGAGGAAATCGCCGCCGAACGCAAGATGATCCTCGATTACCTCCACACCGACGGCCGCGAGATCCATTGGGACCTGATCGGTCTCGGCGCGCGCTCCAACGCCAACACCTTTGTCGTGCCGCTGCAGGACCTGCTGGGGCTCGGTTCCGAAGCCCGCATGAACACCCCCGGCGTCGCCGGCGGCAACTGGCAGTGGCGCTTCAAATGGGAACAGCTCACGGACGAAATCCGCGACCGCTTCGCCCACGTGACCCGGTCCACCGGCCGGATGCACTGAGCCGCGTCCCCCAAAAAACGCGCAAGCCCCGGCCGATTCCGGCCGGGGCTTTTTCGTTGCGATGCCGAACGCGCCGGACTCAATACCAGCCGGGACGCGGCCCGGGGCGGCGGCGGTGGCAGGGCGGGGGCGGCGGCGGAGCATAATAGCCGTAATACGGCGTCGGGACCGGTACGGGCACCGGTTGATAGTAATAATAGACCGGCGGCGGCGGGGGCGGCGGGGGTGGCGGCGGAGCCACGTAGACGGTTTCGGCCTGGGCCGCCCCGGCGATCACGGCCCCGGCGATCACGCCGATGACGGCGCCGGCGAACACATCGCTGGACCGGTGGTGGCGCGCCGAAGCGGTCAGGGGCAGCGCCAGGGCGGCGGCGGTCCCGACGGCGACGAGCTTGGTGGTTACACGCGGTTTCATGGTTTTTCTCCTGTGGATCGTTCTTTCTGCCATCCACCAGAGTCGTCCTCCGGTTGCCGGAAGTTACCGCCAGGTCCGCTGCGCCGGCTTTTGCGGCCTCGATCCGAAGTCGCCTCAATCGCTGCGGCGCCCCCCAAGCAATCCGGAGCGCATGAGGTAGTAGAGGAACGTGAGCAGCGAACTGACGGCGGCGGCGACGTAGGTCAGGAAGGCGGCGGTTAAAACCTGGCCGGCGGCCTCCTGTTCGTCGGTGCCGACGATTCCCGCGGAGACCATCAGGCGGCGGGCGCGGGCGCTGGCGTCCCATTCGACGGGCAGCGTGGCCAGCGACAACAGCACTCCCAGCGCAAAGAGGCCGAGGCCCAAAGCGATGAACCGGGGATGTTGCAGCATGAAGCCGAGCATCAGCACGGCGTAGGAGAGGTAGCTGCCGATCTGCGTGACGGGCACCAGGGCGTTGCGGAAGCCCAGCCAGACGTAGCCGGAAGCATGCTGCAGCGCATGCCCCGCCTCGTGGCAGGCCACGCCGACGGCCGAGAGGGAGGAAGTGCCGTACACGTCGGGCGAGAGCCGGAGAACCCGGCCGGAGGGGTCGTAATGGTCGGACAGGAATCCGCCGGTCCGTACCACCTCCACGTCGTGCAGCCCTTCCCGGGCGAGCAGGGCCCGTGCGGCCTCGGCGCCTGTCATGCCGGAAGTCGGCTGGATTTGCGAGAACCGGAGAAAACGGGATTGGGTCAGGGCCGTTGCGTACAGCGACAGCAGCAGCGCCGGCAAGGCGAACAAGAAATAAACCGGATCAAACGTCATCGGACAGCCTTTCTGGGAACCCCGCGGAACGGACGGGGGCGGCGGCTCCCGTCCGTTGTCGGGGCAGGCGGCTAGGAACTCGCTTTCGGCACGGAGATGGTCACGACCCCTTTCTCGACCTGGGTGGCGATCTTGTCCCCTTGGACGGGGCCCGGCAGCGAGACGGCCCGCAGGAACTGGCCGCTGCGCCTTTCCTGCCGCAAGATCCGGCCCGGGTCCCTCTCCGTCGTTTCCGAGCGCACCGTGCCCGATATGGTAAGCAGCGGGTCTTCATACTTCACGCTGATTTGCGAGTTCTCGGCACCGGGCAAATCCACCGTCACCACGTAGCGGTCGCCCCGATCTTCGACGTTGAGGTCGGGCGCGAAAGGATAGTCGCGCAGGAGCAAGCCGAAATCGTCGCTGCTCCGGAAGCGGTTGAAGGCATCCAGGAACATCTGGTTCATCCGGTCCTGCATCCGGCGCATCTCGACGAATGGATCCCAGCGGTCCAGATCCCAGGCAAGCAGATCGTCATCCCGGCCAGCGGGCTGGTTGGGTGCGTGCGCCGAGGTCCGGGGCTGCCGGCGGGCGGCCGGATCAGCCTGTGCCGGCGCAGCCGCGCCCGGCGAAGGATCGCCGCCATCCGCAGGCAATGCGGCCGGCGGTGTTGCCGGAGCGTGCGTCGGAATCAACGAAGCCATTGCCGGAACGGACGGCGACTGGCCGGGGATTGCTGCGGGCACCGTGGCCGGCAATGCCGGCGCTGTCGCGGTCAACTGGGCCAGTTTCTTTTGCATTCCAAATAGCGCCAGGCTCTGGGCGAAGAAAGCAACCAGAAGCCCGGCCGCCAGAATGGTCAGGAGCGTGTGCTTCTTGCTTGTTTGATCTGTCATGGTGTTAACCTCCAAAACATGTTCCGCATTCGCACAAGCATGAGCGGTGCCAAACCGAGCGAGCCCTTTCAAGCGGCCGGCTATTCAATTGGAAGACATAGAGATAGGCAGGCGCGACTCAAGGCGTGCAGACATTCTCTCGCCGCGGAAGTGCAACAAATGGTGCCACCGGGCGCGTCAAACTGTCGCAGCCGGCCGTTTTGCGTGGCAACCGGATACGGGAGGCGCATGTGCGCGCGTCCCCCCGCGGAAGTGGCGTCAGCGGTTGTCCGAGCCAGCCGTCAGCCCGGCCGGAAACGAAAAACCCGCGAAACCCTCGGTGAACGTTGGGGATTTCGCGGATTGTCCGCTCGTGTCGCAAAACGACGGCTCTCCATCAAAAGAGGGGGCAGGGCTGCTTCTGAGGCCATACAACCATTAAGCCCCCGGTAGTACAAGGGCAAAAAGATTCCTGAGACGGCTTTT
>ERZ795051.3125-NODE-3125-length-17278-cov-5.448412_pt1 | contig 17278 bp, 17 predicted proteins | sample MGYA00375135_ERZ795051 | MGnify/ENA primary metagenome ERZ795051 (study PRJEB30180, sample SAMN05720222) | activated sludge metagenome | isolation source: Anaerobic digester | place: Japan | collected 2015-05-26 ... | reverse complement strand
CACGTACACGGCGGGGGTGCTGATGTACCAGCCCATCTCGCAGATTCCGAAAATCATGGCCGGGGTCAACGTGTCCAAGACGGATCTGGAAATCGCCAAAACCGATCAGACCAGGGCGACCCTGCAGGTGAAGCAGACCGCCGAAAAACTCTATTTCGGCCTGCTGATTCAGGAGAAGCGAAAGGAAGAGGCCCAAATCCGGCTGGAGTTGGCCCGCAAAAAGCTCTACGATGTGGAAAGCGCCGTGCTGGCCGGCAAGACCACCCCTTCCAGCCTGACCGGTCTCAGGGCCAATGTCGCCGACGAAGAACAGAACCTTCTCAAGACCAACGTTCAGATGGAGGATTATTTTGACGATTTAAGGCGGCTGACCGGTTTGAAATCCGCTTCCTTTGCGCTTGCGCCCGTGCCCGTGGACGACTCGGATTTCAGCATTGCACCGGCCGGCGTTTCCGGGCGGCAGGAGAACCAGGATTTGAAAATCGCCGCGCTGTATCAGACGAAGGCGCAGCATGCGGTGGATGCCGGACGCTACAGCTACCTGCCGAGTTTCGGCATTCTGGGCGGTTATGTGTATCAGGACGGATCTACGGGTTTAAGCGGAAGCATGCCCAATCCCCTGATCAGCGGGGATATCGGTCTGGATCCCCGGTGGACGGTACGGGACGCGTTTATCGGCGTGGTGTTGAACTGGAATCTTCAGGATTTGGTTGCGAACACCTATGTGACCCGCCAGCGTCTCTTTCTGAAAAAGCAGGCCGAGGAGAATCTGGCCAATACACGGGAACAGGTCCATGCCGACACGGAAAAAGCGCGGCGCAAGCTGATGCACGCCGCCGAATTGATCGGCGTTGCCGAAAAAGTCGTCGAATACCGCCGCGAAGATTTCAAAATTCAGACCGACCGGTTTTCTGCCGGGCTGAGCCTGGATGCGGACCGGCTGGCGGCGAAGGCCGCTCTGGCGAAGGCCGAAGCGGATCTGCTGGCCGCGCGGCTGAACTACCGCATGGCCCAAACGGATCTTCAAATCCTTACCGGCCGCTACTGAGGGGGATGGCGCCTTTCTCCGAAGATCGCGCGGCCGACGCGGATGATGGTCGCTCCTTCCTCGACGGCCACTTCAAAATCGTCCGTCATCCCCATGGAAAGTTCGTCCATCCGGACATTCGGAATGGCCGCGGCATGGATTTCATCCCGCAGTCCGCGCAGCGCCTGGAAATACGGACGGGAATGTTCCGGGTTGTCGGAATAGGGCGGCATCGTCATCAATCCCCGGATCGTCAGATGGGGAAGCGCGGAGATCCGGCGGACCAGCTCCGGAACACCGGACGGCTCTATGCCGTTTTTCGAGGCTTCGCCGCTGACATTGACCTCGACCAGCACATTCAGCCGGCGGTTGTGTTGGAAGGCCCTTTTGTCCAGCTCCTGAGCCAGTTCCAGTCGGTCCACGGAGTGAATCCAGTCGAAAAGATGGACGACGTATTTGGCTTTGTTGGTTTGCAGGTGGCCGATCATGTGCCATTCGGCGCCGCGCCCGACGGCAGGGATTTTCTCCCGGGCTTCCTGGACGTAATTTTCGCCCAGCAGCGTGATTCCCGCGTCCAGCGCCCTTTGGATGCGCTCCGGCTCCACGGTTTTGCTCACGGCCATCATCCGGATGCCGGCCGGGTCGCGATGTGCGCGGGCCGCGGCAGCGGCGATCCTTTGCCGGATGTTCTGAATGTTGGCTTCGATATCCTCGTTCATACGGGTTGCCTGAAATGAAGGGCGTCCAGGGACTTCAGCGCTTCCATGACCTCGCAAAGCGGAAGCCCGATGACATTGGTGTAGGAGCCGCGGATGGACCGGATGAAAGACGCGCCCATGCCCTGGGCGGCATAGCCTCCCGCTTTGTCGTAGGGCTCCCGGCTCTTGGCGTACCAGTCTATTTCTTCGAGGCTGATCTGCCTGAAATATACGGCGGACTGCACAACGCCGGTCCTGACGGCTCCCGTCCGGCTGCAGGCGATTGTAAAACCCGTGAAGACCGTGTGACGGCGATTGCTCAATTGCCGCATCATCGCGCGGGCCTGCTTTGGATCGCGGGGTTTGCCCAGAATCCGGCCGTCGATCACGACGATCGTGTCCGCCCCCAGGACCAGGGCATTCGGGTGCCGGCGGGTGATGACGGAGGCCTTTTCGGCGGACAGCCGCCGGACATGCGAGCGCGGACTTTCATCCGGAAGGCCGGTTTCATCCACATCGGCCGGCCGGACTTTGAACGTCAAACCGACGGAGCGCAGCAGTTCTTTGCGGCGCGGCGAAGCGGAGGCCAGAATCAGGGGAGACGACAGGGACAGAACCATCATCATATCTTTCTTTTTAAAGTCGGGTTTTTTTATTCCAGAATAATCCGGGCCTGTCAATTCGAAATTGCCGTTGCGTTTTTCGGAGACGTGGTTTAGTGAATCGTGAACGATGGACGGTGTGATGAGAAAAATCAAGCGAGGGGTTGTCATCTTTTTGTTTTGGGTCCTGTCGGCCGGGACGGCCGGAGCGGCGGAGAGATTCGTGCAGTTGACGGTGCCCGGATGTTTTTCGTGAGGCGCCGAAAGAAGGATAGGGGCTATCCTCCAGAACATTGACGGAGTTCAAAAATATCAAACGCAAAGGCCGAACCGTCTGGTGATTGCCTTTGACGACGAAAAAACGGATTCCGACGCGATCATCAAGGCTCTGCGGGCGGGCAATTTTTTTGCGCAGGGCAGGCCGGTTTATCTGAAAGCTTTTCCCGCCGAAATTCAGATCAACTGACGCTTTCCCTTCGCCTCCAGCGTGTCCACGATTTTCTTGACGTCCTGCGACCGCCCTCTTCGGCAGACCAGCAGGGCGTCTTTCGTTTCTACCACCAGAACGTCCTTTATTCCGATCAGCGCCACCAGTTTGTTCGGGCTGTATACAAGCGTGTTTTCGGCCTGTTCGTAGAGGGCCTGCGATCCGCCTGCAAGCGCGTTGCCTTCGGGATCTTTCGAAGAGATTTCCCAAAGGGTGTCCCAGCTGCCCACGTCGCTCCAGCCGAAGCTGGCCGGAATCATGAAGACGTCCCCGGCTTTTTCCATTACGCCATAGTCGATGGAGACCGAGGCGAGGCTCCTGTATATTTTCGACACCGTACGGGCCTCGTTGGCCGTTCCCAGGGAAGCGCGGATTGTCATCAGTCCCGAATACAGATCCGGCAGAAATGTTTCAATTTCTTTCAGAATGACCGAGGCTTTCCAGACGAACATGCCGCTGTTCCAGAAAAAGTTGCCGCTTCGGAGGAAAACCCGGGCCTGCTCGAGATTCGGCTTTTCGCGAAACGCTTTGACCCGAAGCAGCTTTTTGCCCGCAATCTTTCCCGCCGGCGCGCCGCCTTCCATGTAACCGAAGCCGGTGTGCGGGCTGGTGGGAGTGAGGCCGATGGTGACCAGGGCGTTTTTCTTTTCGGCGGCCCGGGCCGCCGCGGCGATGACGCTGCGGTATCCGGCAGGATCGGCGATGCCGTGGTCGGAAGGCAGAACGACCATGACATCGTCTTTGGCTTTTTCCTGAATGTGGAGAGCGGCGAGTCCGATGCAGGCGGCCGTGTTGCGACCGACCGGTTCGATGAGGATATTCTTTGCGGGAATTTCCGGAAGCTGCCTCATCAGCTCCCGCGCGTGTTTTTTCCCCGTTACGATCAGAATGTTTTTGGGTTTGATGAGCGGTTTGATCCGATCGACCGTTTCCTGGATAATCGTCCGGTTGCTGACGATATCCAGCAGATGCTTCGGCTTCTTCTCCCGGCTGCGCGGCCAGAACCTTGTTCCTCTTCCCCCGGCCATAATGACGGCGTGCATGCGGTTGCTCCTGTATTTCCGCTATATTTTTGGCGACTCCCGCGCTCATTCCTCACGCACGGGGTCGCCCTTTGTCAGGTGGTATAATACAAACCGGCTTGCAAATTCAAGCCCGAAACGCTAAGGAAGCCGCATGATCAAAAACCATTACCCTGAAATTATGCTGAAAAGCGGCAGAGAGGCCGCGCTTTTGCGCGGTCACCCCTGGGTTTTTTCGGGCGCGATCGCCAATATACGCGGAAACCCCTCCGACGGCGAGGTGGTTCTGGCCCGCGATGCAGAGGGGCGGGCACTGGCCCTTGGATTTTTCAACAGCCGCACGGATATTTCCTTCCGGGTGGTCAGCCGCGACTCGGGCAATGCCGTTGATGCATCCTTCTGGAACCGGAGAGTTTTGGACGCGCTGGAATTGCGCAGGCGAATCATCGGCGAGGGGACAAACGCCTATCGCCTGATTCATGCCGAAGGAGACGGCTTCCCCGGCCTGATCGCGGACGTTTACAACGACACGCTGGTTTTGTCCGTCACGACGGCCGGCATGGAGCGGCAGAAGCCGGTCATTCTGGACGCCCTGCTTGCCCACATGAAGCCGGCGCGCATCTACGAGCAAAGCGCAGGGCGCTCGCGGCAGCTGGAGGGCCTTGCCGATTTCAGGGGTTTTCTCCACGGACCCGATCAGGAAGGATGCGCGCGCGTCACGGAAAACGGCCGCCGGTTTGACGTGGATTTTGTCCACGGCCAGAAAACCGGATTCTTCCTCGATCAGCGCGTGAACCGGGAGAAAATCGGCTTTTTGTCTAAGGGCAGAAAGGTGTTGAACTGCTTTTGCTACACCGGAGCGTTTTCCGTTTACGCCGCGGCGGGCATGGCGAAAAAAGTCGTTTCGCTGGACATCTCCGAATCCGCCTGCGCTGCGGCCGCGCAACATCTGCGTCTCAACGGCTTCAACCCTGAGGACCACCCGGTCATCGAGTCGGACGTGTTTGATTATCTGAGGAACCTGCGGGAATGTTTCGATCTGATCATTCTCGATCCGCCCGCGTTTGCCAAAAACAAAAGAGACGTCGCCCACGCCTCCCGCGGCTACAAGGACATCAATCTGCAGGCCCTCCGTCATCTGGAACGGGGCGGCCTGATGGCGACGTTTTCCTGCTCCAATTTCATCGAGGAAGATTTGTTCGGCAAAATCGTTCTGGGCGCGGCCCGCGACGCGCGCGTGGAACTGCAACTGCTGGCCCGGCTGGAAGCGGGGCCGGATCACCCGCTGGCCGCGGGCCATCCCGAAGGCCGGTATCTCAAAGGTTTGCTGCTGAGAAAGCCGCTCTGACGGGCGCAAACGGTGACGCTCCGTCGGCGTCGCCGCTTGGTCAGGGCTTTACGATATTGGCGGCAATCCGGTCCTGAATCATTCGCGAAGCAATGTTGCTTCCGCCGATACCGCACATCACGGAAACATTCGTAACATCCTTTTCGACGTATTCAACCAGAATGTGCACCTTTTCATCCGAGATGACGGCCTTGATCGATCCGCCGGCGATTTTGCGGTCCTTTTCGATCTTGCCGCCCTTCAGCTCCACCACGGTTTTTTCACAGGCCTGCCACACCTGATCGACGTTGGCCTTGTACTGCGTGGACAGGTAGCCGTCCTGGTAGATGAATCTTCCGGAGCTGACGCCCATGACTTTTCCACCCATGACCATGGTGGCGTCGCAGCCGGACAGCAGAAAAACCAAAACGATCAGCGCGCAAATATTTTTTTTCATGTATTTCCCTCCTGGCGATCGGCCGTGTCCGCCGGACGAACCGGGGGCGCGACGCGTTCAGCTTACCTTATGAATTTGAAAAACACCGCCGATCCGGCCGCCCAGAGCAAAACGGCCGCGGTGATCAGCACGCAGGCGTACGCGAGAATTTTGCTCCAGGCGCTCTCCGGCCTCTGGTCGCTGTAGCCCAGCGCATAGGACAAAAGCAGGCCCGAAAGAAGCCCGCCGCCGTGCGCCCAGTTGTTGATGCCGCTGAACAGGAACCCGAAGATGACCAGTCCGACGACCCAGCCCAGCGCCTGCTTGAAAATGTTTTCCCCGTAGGAGCCTCCGCGGCTTTTGCCGAAGTAAATGATCGCGCCGATCAGCCCGCAGATGGAAGCGGAGGCGCCGATGGTGAACGGGACGCCCGCCGGCACCGAAACGGCAAAGCCGGCGACGCCGGACAGCAGGTAGATGCAGGCGAAGCGGTGGAGCCCGAATTCACGCAGCACGAAGGGACCGAGCTGGTAGAGCGCCATCATGTTGAAAACGATATGCAGTATGCCCCCGTGCAGAAACGAGGCGGAAACGACGCTCCAGAGATTGTGGTAAACGATGACGGGAACGGCGCCGCTGGCCCCGAGCGCGAGCAGGCTCTGATTGGAAGGGGAGAGAAACGCCAGCGGGCTACCCCCTGTAAAGATGCCCCGCAGGTCCAAGAGCAGCGCCAGGACGAAAAAAGCGATGTTCACGTACAGGATCGTCTGCACCGGCTCAAACGCGAAAAGAATGCTCCGCAGCTTTCCGGCCGTTTCATGCAGGCCGGGACGCACCAGTCCGCAGTAAGGACAGGCCGGTTCATCGAGGCTGATCAGCTTGCGGCAGTTCGGGCAGAGAATGGAGTTTCTTTGAGCGGACATCATGAGTTCCTTCGTTGTTTTTGTGGGTAAAATTCATAACAACAAAAAAATGCGTTGTAAAGAAAAATGCGTCCGCCCGGTTGACTCAAGTCCCGCAATATAGGATAGTGCCCCGCATCAGGAGGCTTATGCACATCGGGGATCGTTGCCGTTTGAACATACAGTCGGTTGCCTTTGGCGGCTCCGGCGTCGGGCGGGCCGCCGGTCTGGTGATTTTTGTGCCCTTCACCGCAGCGGGGGATGTTGCCGACGTTGAAATCGTCGAGCACAGGAAAAATTATGCCCGGGGGCGCCTGCTGGGCCTTGTGGAGCCCTCTGGGCAGAGAACGGAGCCGCTCTGCCGGTACTTCGGCCGGTGCGGCGGATGCTCGTATCAGCACATTGCTTACCGTCATCAGTTGAAAATCAAAGAGGCACAGGTGCGGGAGGCATTTGTCAGGATCGGGAAAGTGCAGAACCCGCCGGTGAAAACCGTCATCGCGTCGCCGCGCGCCTACGGCTACCGGGGAAAGGCGCAACTGCATGCGGCCAAATCGCGGGAAGGCTTTCGTCTGGGATTCATGGACATCTCCGGCGGCAGGCTTGTGGACGTTGAGCGCTGCGAGATCATGGATGAATCGATCAATCGTCAGATCCTCGAGGCAAGATTGCGCATTCGCTTTGAACAACATGACAGCGATCTGGTCCTCTGGGCCGATCCTTCAGACGGTGCAGGCGAGGTCGTTGTGCGAACGGTGAAGGGTCGGGAATTTCTGGTTCCGTGTTCGGGATTTTTTCAGGCCAACTTGCATCTCGCAGACGCCATGGTGGACGAAGTGTGCCGCCTGGCCGGCCTGGAAAAAAGGGCTTCCATCCTGGATGCCTGTTGCGGATCGGGCCTCTTTTCCATCTTTCTGGCACAGTGCGCCGAACGGCTGACCGGCGTTGACATTCATGAAAAGTCCGTTCAGTGCGCGCGGGAAAATGCCGAAAGAAACGGAATCAAAAACGCGGACTTTATCCGCGCCGACATCGGCGAATATTTAAGCCGCACGGCCCAAAGGCACGATACGGTTGACCTGATCCTTCTGGATCCCCCGCGCGCCGGCATGGACCCGAAGGCGCTCGACGCCCTTGGCAAGGTGCAATGCCAAGATATTATTTATATTTCCTGTAATCCGGCCACGCAGGCGCGGGACATACAATATCTGGCCGGGCACGGATATGTTCTCACGAACCTTCAACCCCTCGATATGTTTTCGCAAACCGAGCATATTGAAACGGTCGGCCTGTTGCGGCGAAAATCGCCGTAAAGGGCAGAAGGGTGAATCGCGCTGTTCTTTAAAAAATGGTGGCTTTCTGATGAAAATATTGCTACTTACCACGGCAATTCGAGATCATTGGTCAATTTTCAAGGGAGGGTAAAATGGCATCAAAAAGCAGGGAAGTCAGAATGGAACAGCGCCGGATCCTGGAAAAGAAACTGGAGCTCCGACTGCAGAAGTTGGAGGCGCTCGGGGCCGCCAAAGAAAAAGACCCCATGGTGAAAAATCTTAGATCGCAAATTCGTGAAACGAACATCCGCATTGCCGCTTTTGATAAAAACATTGCAAAAACCGAAGCATTGAAACAGGCCAAAGCCAAAAAGCTGGCGGAAAAAGACGCGCCCAAAGAAACCGCGGCCGCACCGGAAAAGGAAGCCAAGGCAAAGAAGAAAGCCGCGCCGGCTGAAAAGGAACCCAAAAAGAAGGCTGCTCCGGCCGAGGGGGAGGCCCCGAAGAAGGCAAAGAAAAAGAAAGAAGACGCTCCTGCGGAATAGCCAAAACACAACCGCGAATTTTCAACGCGCGGCGTCGGGCATTTGATCCCTCATCCCACGTCACGGCGCAATCAACAGGCTGACCTTCTCAAAATTAAAGGAGGAATGGGACGGATGGGAAACGAAGTTTTGAAGGAAGTGTTGAATCCGCCTGCCTGGAAAAAGCCCCGCGGATATTCGAATCTGATCAAAACCGGCGGAGGATCTATCCTGTTTGCCGCGGGCCAGGGAGCTTCCGACCTCCGGGGGAACTTGGTCGGCGAAGGGGATATTTGCCGCCAGTATGAACAGATACTGGCCAACATTCAGGATGTCATGGCGGCCGGGGGCGCTAAGATGACGGATATCGTCAGGCTGACGATCTATTGCACCGATCGCGATGCTTTTTTGGCGAAGGCAAGGGAGTGCGCTCAGATTTACAAAAAGTTCTTTGGTGATTACTACCCGGCCAGCACGCTGGTGGAGGTTCAGAGGCTCTATTTCGACGGCATGCTGCTTGAAATCGAAGCCACGGCGGTGATTTGAGGGTTCGATGAAAACGGCGGGCTGTATGAGGCTGCCGGGGCCTGTTCGATTTTGCCTGGATGACCTTTTAGCGGACGCCGGCGGAATTTTTCCCGGCGCGTTTTGCGTGGTAACGGGTGAAACGGCTCAGGGCCAGCACCGCGCGGCCGATGGAGGGAAAAACGGTGATCCCGGAAGCGGCCAGCTCCGCTTCCGCTTGATGCGCCAGCGGCTTCATGTTTGCGGAGCTGTAACTGTGCAGAATAACCGCCAGCGGTTTGGTAAGTTCCTTTTTGAGCCGGCCGATCAACTTCAGATACGATCCCACCCAGAATTCCTTTTCCGTCTTTGAAACCAATCCGAAATGATCAAACGCAACGTGGAGGATCAGCATGTCGGCCTCCTCGCATCCGTCCAGAATTTTCATGGTTCCGAAAAATTTTTCGGGCGTTTCAAAATTGTTGAGGTCGATCGGATTTTTGAAAATCCGCCCGGCTTCCGTGGAAAACACATTGATCAGTTTTTGCCGGATGTCGTCGCCGAGCCGCGTCAGTGCGAGCCCCGCGTGAGAAAATTCATCCGCAAGGATCACGCTTGCCCCGCCCCCGATGCCGACGATCACCATCCGGTTTCCCGCGGGCGCCGTCATCTGCTGAAACGCCAGCGCAACGTCCATCATCTCTTCAATGCTGCCGGCGCGAATGACGCCCGCCTGTTTCAGGAGGCCGTCCCAGACCTGGTCGGAACCGGCCAGGGCCGTCGTGTGCGAAACCGCCGCCTCGGCGCCGGATTCGGACGTTCCGACTTTGAGTACCACGACGGGCTTGCTTTGCGCGGCTTTTTGCAGGCCCCTGAAAAACCGCGGCCCCTGGCGGACGCCTTCCAGGTAGGCCGTGATGATTTTTGTCTCTTCATCCCGGGTCAGATATTCCAGGAAGTCGGACTCGTTGAGGTCCGCGCCGTTGCCCATGCTGATCACTTTGCTGAAGTATACGCCGCGCGCGGCGCCTTCCTGGATGCAGTGCGCGGCGTTGCCTCCGCTTTGGGAAATCATGGCCACCGGTCCCGCGGTCCGGGCGAAGTCGCCGTTAAAGCTGATGCCCGCCGCCGGACAGTAAATCCCCAGACAATTGGGTCCGATCACGCGGATGCCGCCTTTTTTCGCCCTGGCGATGACCTCCGCCTGCAGGCGTTCGCCTTCGGCGTCTTCAATCTCGCTGAAGCCGGAGGTGAAGAAATGGATGGCCTTCACGCCCTTCTCAGCCGCTTCATCGACCAGCTTCGGCGTATAAGGGGCGGGAATGGCGGAAATGATGTAATCGACCTCGCCGGGAATCTCCCGAAGGCTTTTGTAGAGGGTGACGCCGTTGACTGCACCTCCGGCGGGATTGATCGGATAGATTTTCCCCGGAAAACCGAACTCCCTGAGACCCAGCAGGTATCGCATGCCGAAGTTGAACTTGTTGGCGTTTTCCGACACACCGGCGATCGCAATGGACTGCGGATGAAAAAGAAAATCGAGACTGGCGGATGGATTCATGGAGCCCCTCCTGAAATATCGGTGTTGACGCCATAACACTTTTGATATAATTTGTACACAAATAATTAGCCTACGAGGTAACGGGGTGACGCCCATGACGATCAAAGTCGAAGACTGCATTTTTTTTCTGCTGGCCCGTGCCCAGCAGTCGGGCGTGCGTTTCTGGACACAGGCACTGGCCGACACGAATCTGACGGCCGTACAGGCGATGGTCCTCAATTTCCTGAATCGCCGGGATCCGGTCACGGCAAAGGAATTAAGCGAGCGGACGGGGTTGGACACGGCCACCTTGACCGGTGTGCTCGATCGGCTGGAGACGTCCGGATGGATCGAAAGGCGCCGCCATCCCAGCGACCGGCGGGCCATTCATATTTTGCTGACCGATCAGGGCCGGAAGATTGTTCCCCTTCTCCAGAAAAAGATGGAGAAGGCCAATCGGGATTTCTTGGCCGCGCTGGACGAAGGCGAACAAAAGGAATTCCGGCGCCTTTTGCGCGCCGTGCGCAACACGGAAGCCGTCATGCCTCAGGCGTGACGCAATAAAAACCGCAGCCTTCAAGATCAGGAGGGAAAGGAAAACGACATGACAAACGACCTGAAAGAAACCGTCGTCAAACGTCTGGGAAACACGGTATCGGCCGTTGGATTCGCGCCGGTGGACCGTTTCACCGAAGCGCCCGAACGGCACCATCCGTCAAAGATCTGCAAGAACGCACGGACGGTGATCGTGCTGGGTCTTCAGATTCCCCGTGGAATTCTGACATCGCCCGGTTATAATTTGTACGGCATTCACCGCTCGTATCACACGGCCTACCGGCGGCTTGACGACATCGCGCTGGATTTGTGCAATTTCATCGAAGCACAGGGAAAGTATGCCGCCGTGATGATTCCCAGCTATGCGCCGATGGTTTTTCACGACTTCGAACCCTGGGGCATGCTGTCGCTCAAACATGCCGCCGTCCGGGCCGGCCTGGGCGCCTTCGGCCGCAGCGGTCAGGTCTATCATCCGGTCTACGGCTCCCGCCTGCGTCTCGCGGCCGTGGTCACCGACGCCGAGCTGCCCGGCGATCCGGTAAACGACACGCTCCCCTGTCCCGAAAAATGCCGCGCCTGCCTCAACATCTGTCCGGCCGGCGCTTTCACCGCCGAGGGCGATTTCCGCAAGATGATCTGCCTGGGGCATGCCATCAAGCATGCGATTTATCCGCTGGCCCTCAAGGACGCCGCGGGCCTCAAGCATATCGAGCGCGTCATCAACACCGCCGGCCACGATTACTGGATCGACTGTGACGAATGCCTGAAAGTCTGTCCTTTGAACCGTGCGTGATGAGACCGTTGCGCGTGACCTTTGAATGATCCTGTCGTTTTCGGATCAACCGATTCCTTTTCCCAATATTCAGTGGGGGAAGACGGCTGTCTGGAATGGATTGAACCGCCGCCTTTTTTGTTGTAGATCAAACGCGGAGGGCGAAGATAGGGCGCAGGGGTCCTTTGCGCTGAACAAAGGTTACGCGCTTCCGAGGCGGCGATGGATCGGCCCATCCTTGCCGTTTCAGGGCGCTTCTATCTCACGATCACCAACGGGAAATCCATTCCGCGGGAATCCACCACCGGGAACTGCGCCTCCTGTTTATACTTCCGGGTCACCTCCGGAAGCTGTTCTTCAATATAGCCCATCAGTCTGCGGACGGTGACCGTGTCGCCGCCGCCCGCGGCTTTTCCCTTCAAGCCCTCCAGCAGGGTATAGGTAAATGCGCCGTGCCCCAGTTCCTTGACCTCCGCGGCAAACTGCTCTTTGGTCGACGCCGCCACCACGTGCGTTCCCGTGGACCGGGAAAGCTGGGAGAGCGCCTTGCGGTCTTCAAAACCCCGAAAAGCAACCAGGACCGCCCCCGATTTGCAGGCGTCCACCAGCATCAGGATTTTCTGCGCCCGGATTTTCTTTATGGCCTCCGAGATTTCCGTGGAAGAGATGCCTTTGGTCTGAACATGTTCTTCGCGCTCCGGATAGGTCAGCTCGTGAGGAATGAAGTACCAGACATCTTTGACGTTCTCGCCGTGGCCGGCCAGATAGATCAGCACGGCGTCCTGCGGATTGGTTTTCTCCAACTCGCGCAGTTTGGCCAGGATGCCTTCCTTGGATGCCTGCTCATCGTAGATTTCCGTGATGTTTACCTGTTTAAAAAGCCGCTGCGACCGGCGGAAGAAGCCGGCAATTCCCTGAGCGTCCGGCACGGCATAATTGAGGTTTAGCGCGGGATTCTTGTATCGGTTGACGCCCACGGCAAAAACGTAAAGCGAGACATCTTTGGACGGCGCGGAAAGCGAAACGGTCAATTCATAGGGGTTGGATTCGGTGCGGTCGGCGCTGAAGCCCACGGCGCGGAAGGTGTTGGTTCCGTCCACCAGCGTCACCTGAAAATCCCGGACGGTCTCGCCGCCGCGGCTGACGAGTTTCACTGCCCGGCGGTCGTCGCCCAGCGCCTTGCCGTTGTGGTAGAGTCTGATTTCATCGATGCCGCCGCCCGTGTCTTTGGCTCCGACTTTAACGGTAATGTTGTCGGTATTCAAGACGGCGCCGGGTGCGGGAGAGAGAATTCGGACATCCGGCGGGGATTGAATGCCCTTTCGAATATCGGCGGTCGCCTCCACTTTTTTCCCCTGCAGGACGGACGCGACATAAACGGGATCGAAGAACGTTTCATACAAATTGTCGATGGGGAAAACCCTGTTGCCCAGACGGACGGACAGGTGCTTTGCGCCGCCCGGCGAGGCGTTGAAATAGCCTTCCGGGGTAATGACGATCCATTCGCCGTCCACAAAAGAGATGAATTGCGCGATCTCCCGGCCTGCGGGAATATCCCAGAGACGGACGGTATGGTCGTTGCTGGTCGAAACAAAATTCTTATGGTCCGAAGAAAATTCAAGCGTGTAGATAATTCCCGCGTGGCCGGTAAAGGTTTTAATTCTTCTGCCGCTTTTGGCATCCCACAGAAGGATTTGCTGATCCCAGCCTCCGGTGAGAATGAATTCCCCGTTGCGGGAAAAGGCCAGCGCCTTGATCATATCCGTGTGTCCGGGGAATCTCTTGACGATCCGGTTGTCTATTATGGAACGTAGAATCGTAACGTGTTTATCCTGGGCTGCCTGGACGCCGAATTGAGACTCGCCGGTCAGAATATGACGGGAATCGGGCGAAATCACCAGAGAAGTGATGCTGTTCTTGATTTCGGACCTTCTGATCTCTTTTCCGGTATTGGCATCCCAGACCAGCATGGTGGTTTTCGACTCTTGCTGTTCGTAGTCATGAAACAAAACAACGGCGTATCGGCCGTCGGGGGATATTTTATTGTAATCGATATAGAGTTTTTCCCTCGGTCCCCAATCGGCAAACTGTCTGATTTGCCGGTTGTTTTCTATGTCCCAAAGGATGACTTTTCTGTCATAAGTGGAAAAGAAAAGGGTTTTCCCGTCAGAGGTAAAATCCGGCTGGAAAAGCGGCTTGTCCCAAATCCGGAGCATCCGGCCGTCGGGAGTATGGTAGATGTATGTTCCATGATCATTGCCGACGATCAGGTATTTGCCGTCCGGACTTGCGGCGCTTGCGGTTATCATTTGGTTTGCCGCGTCTTTCAGAACGAGAGGCTTCTTCGGCGCTCCATTTGGTCTATCCCAGTTCAGCTGAATCCAGCTTCGGGACATGATTTCCCTTTCATTCGCCGCAAAAGAGGCTTCCGTCACCTGGTCGACATTCGCCGCGTAACGACGGATGGAATTTCCCGTTTTAAGGTCCATTAAATCCAGTCCGGTTTTGTGGACCCACTGGCCATAGTATGCCCACGTATTGTCATTGCCGTAAATCAGAGATTGTCCGTCCGGTGAAAAAGCCACAGGAACGTGTCCCCGGATTTTTCTGGCAACGCTCCAGCGGTCCGTTTCATAAAGGATAACTTCTCCGTAGTTGCCGATCGCCGCATGATGACCGTCGGGGGAATAGGCAACTTGAAAAAACGGCTCCGGAAAAGAAAACTCCTTGAGGATGACGCCGTTTTGGGCGTCAACGACCAAGACTTTCCCGGATTTGTCGAATAGGTCCTTTGATCGAGCAAGGGATGCGGAAACCAGAAAGCGCTTTTCGTCGGGAGAAACCGCAAGGGAATAAATTTCTGCATCCCCTTTTAACAGCTCAAAGTTTTTTACACGTTTCTTCCTTTGGATATCGTAAATCCCGATGCTGATGCCGTGACTTTTATAGTGGCCGTCGATGATTTTTATCCCCAGAACCAGGTAGCGCGAATCCTTTGTAAAGGCGGCAACGTTGACCTGAGCGGACAAATCTTTGGTCAACAGGTCCTGTCCTCTGTCCAGAGCAAACACTTCCTTTTTCGCCGTGACATCAAAGTAAGCAAGCTTGAAAAAGTCCGAGGTGACGGCATGCCTTCCGTCCGGCGAGAAAGATAGAGAAGAAATGCCTCCCAATCCTTTAGCCGCCAGTTTTCCCGGGGATTTTCCGGTGGCGACTTCCCAGACGGTTAGGTTTCCTTTCTGATCTCCTGCAAGAATCGTTTTATGGTCGGGAGAAAGAGCGATCGCCGTGACTTCCGCGTCATGGCGCAGCGTCCTGATTTCCTTTCCGGTTGCCGCTTCCCAGATTTTGACCGTCCGGTCATCACTGCCGGAAACAAGATAATTTCCGTCGGAGGTAAAGAAAACGGATTTGATGCTGTTGGAATGCCCCAACTGGACAAATATTTCCGGTTTCTCCGGACTTGTCGATGCTTTCGGCTGCCGGGCTAAACAGACGGTTGCTCCGGCGGCAAAAAATATTGCGGCCGCAAGAAATCCTGCACCGATGATTTTCAATGATTTTCTTTTCATGGGGCATCTCCTGATTTGCCGGCTGCCGTCTAAACAGCCTTAATGGAAAGCCGGCTTCCTGCTTCAGTCGGCTTTGCGCTGTTTGCAAAGCCGCTGCCGGCGCATACAAACGTTTCCGCGATCGCCCGCCTGCCCCTGCAGGGAAAGATCGCGTGACCGTTGGATCGCTCTGGCCGTTCCCTGCGGCTTTTCGCATTGCAATCATATCTTAAAAACATTTCAAAAACAACTTGACAGGATGATCCGGATGGGATTAAAGATTACCAAACTGGAATGATTCCGAGATGAGAACGAATACCAAAGAAGATCTGATCGGTCAGTTAAAGGAAAACGGGCTTAAAATTACGCCACAGCGCCTGGCGATTATCGACGCGCTGGTGGAGAATCGCTACGAGCACCCCGGCGCGACGCTGATTTTCAACGAAGCCAGAAAAAAAACCGGGCGCGTCAGTCTGTCGACCGTGTATGCGACGCTCAAGGAATTTTCCGAAAGCGGTCTGATCCGGCAAATGGAATTTGACCGGATGGAAAACCGGTATGACGTGGATCTCTCCGACCACGTGAATCTGATCTGCAAGCGGTGTGGAAAAATCGCGGACTGCCAGATTCCCGAGCCGCTTGAACCCAAAGATGTTGCCCGAAAATCGGGGTTTGTCGTTACCGATGCACGAATCGAATTTCACGGGTATTGCCGGGATTGCCTGAAGCGCCCCGATTGAATTTCCGATCCCGCAGTCTCGCAGTGCACCAAACCGAAAGTTCAAGAAGTAAAAGAAGGGATGTTGATTTTTATTGAGAATGATTCCGGATTGAGGAGACCCAAAGGGGGGAGACGACAAATGCCAGGAATCTTCCGTTTTGACCTGGCGTGATATCAACCATACAACCAATTGAAGGAGAACATTATGTCGAAAACAGAAGACGCATTAAAAGAAGCTTTTGCCGGAGAATCACAGGCGAACCGCAAATATCTGGCCTTTGCGGCCAAGGCAGACCAGGAGGGATTTGCCCAGGCCGCAAGACTGTTCCGAGCGGCCGCGGAAGCGGAAACCGTTCACGCCCATGCCCATTTAAGGGCGATGAAAGGCATCCGGTCCACAAAGGAAAACCTTCGGGAAGCCATTGCCGGAGAGACGCACGAATTCAAAAGCATGTATCCGGACATGATCGAAGCGGCAAAGGCGGAAGGGCACAAGGAGGCGGAGCGATCTTTCAACTTTGCCAATGAAGTGGAAAAGATTCATGCCGCCCTTTATCAGCATATGCTGGATGGTTTGGACGGCGCAAAAGAAGCCTACAGCTATTATGTCTGTCCGGTGTGCGGCTATACGGTGGAAAAAGAAGCGCCCGAAGCCTGTCCGATCTGCGGCGCCAAAGGCAAGATGTTTAAGAAGGTCGATTAATCATTCCAACGAAGGAGGTTTATGATGGCAAAAAGAAACGAAGTCTTTAAATGTGAGGTATGCGGCCATATCGTGGAAGTGCTTCATGAAGGCAAGGGCGAGCTGGTCTGCTGCAATCAGCCCATGAAGCTTTTGACGGAAAACACAACGGATGCCGCGAAAGAAAAGCATGTTCCGGTGATTGAAAAAGTGGCGGGCGGCGTCAAGGTAAAAGTGGGAAGCGCGGCTCATCCGATGGAAGAAAAGCATTACATCGAATGGATCGAGGTCATCGCGGACGGCAAGGCCTATCGCCAGTATCTGTCGCCCGGTCAGGCCCCGGAAGCGTTTTTCCCCATCGAAGCGGCCTCCGTTACGGCAAGGGAATACTGTAACCTTCACGGTTTGTGGAAAGCGTAAAAGTATAGCTGAAAGGAAAACACATGGTCAGGTTATACCGATGCACGATCTGCGGGGATGCCTATATCGGCGCAAATCCCCCGGCGAACTGCCCTTTCTGCGGAGCGCATGTAGCGTATATTGTAGAAGCCAAAGACGCGGTCGTAAACTTTGATGTGCCGTTGGGCGTGAAGGATCAGGCCAAGGCCGAACACGCGCTCCGGGTGGAAATCAGCAATTCCGCCTTTTACCTGT